>Ga0208848_1000100_pt1 | contig 16236 bp, 20 predicted proteins | sample NGESurshal072012_2_FD_184455 | JGI IMG/M metagenome (GOLD analysis project Ga0208848, IMG submission 184455) | Arctic peat soil microbial communities from Barrow, Alaska - NGEE Surface sample 210-1 shallow-072012 (SPAdes) | ecosystem: Environmental > Terrestrial > Soil > Wetlands > Peat ... | reverse complement strand
GCCGGCATCAGCGCCCGCAGGGCGCCCGGCCGTCTGGGACGTCGGATGCTCCAGATTTGGCTGGTACGGTCCACTAGATGCACTTGCCCGCGTGGTTCGACCACTCGAGCTGAACCGTGTAGAGGCCAAGCTTCTTGGCCTGCCATGCGCAGATGTCGCCGATCTCACCGTTCTTGTCGTCGTACCAACCCTGGCCGGGAACAGGATCTGTGATCGCTTCGCAGAGCTCGTGCGAGCTCGTCGAGGTCAGCGCGTCCAACACTGACAAAGCACCTGTGCAGCCCGAGCAGTCGGGGTAAGGCATCACTGCGTAGAAGATCTGGTCATTGATATGGCTGTGGTAGCCGCAGAAGTTGGCGCAGGACGCTCCACCGTCCAGCGTGATCGTGGATCCGGGGGGGAGAAAAACGAAATACAGGGAGTTCACCGTTGGCTGCGGCACGGCGGAGTCGGTCGAGATCTCCCGCTGGATGAGCTGCTGCACGTCGGGGTCGGCGACGGCTTTCGGCGGTCCGGCGGCCAGTGTGACGCTGCCTGTTCGCGAGCCGTGTCCGACCGACATGCCTGCCACGCTGTACTCGCCGAGCTGATCCAGGAGCGAGCTCGTCAAGACGAAGTCGAAGAACTGGTTGATCTGCCGGGCTATCCCGGCCTGCGGATCTTGCTGCCAGGCAGTCCCCCAAAAGAACGTGAAGACCTGCACTGTAGGTAGGAGCGGCCCGCCGCGATAGGTGAGGCTGGCCGCCGAGATTGGTGCGGCAAGCGCGTCTGTTTGCAGAGGGACGATCTGGATCGGGTTGGCTACAGCCATATTCACAGCACCTCGCTTGCTTCCTGAGTGCGAGCCAAACGCGGCTTCAAAGCCGTGCCGGCTCCCACCAAACATACGGCGGCGATGGCCAGGAACGCGTAGGTCGGGCTCAGCCCAAACAGAGCGCCTCCGGCGAGCGCGCCGACGATCTGGATCGAAGTCTGCACCGTCTGGAAGACGCCTTGCGTTCGCGCCTGGTGACCGGGGTCGCCTGTGCGGCTCACCTCCGCAATGAGGCTAGGGCCGCCAGAGATCGTGAGTGCGCCCTCGATCAGGCCCAGGCCGATCAGCCAGGGTACGGACGCGATGAACGGATACAGGCTCGAGAAGAACGCGGTGGCGAGAAGAGCCACGACGACGATCCGCCGCGGGCCAAAACGGTCGCCGAACGCACCCGCCTGAGCGCTCAGCAGCATTGCCGGAAGCGCGAAGGCGACAAAGGAGATCCCGACCGCCAGCGTGCTGGCGCCTCGATAAGTCAGGTACAGAGGCCAGATGGTGTCGAAAGTTCCGATCATGTAAGACGTCCCCGCCCCGAGCGCGATCAGTGGCGCAAGCCTCCTTGCGATGCGCAGCGCTCCTACCGGCGCGGCGAGCGACGGCTCTGCGCGTACGTTCGGGAGCAACGCAAGAGCCAGGATTGCAGCACCACAGACGCAGGCCGAGACCACGAAAACCGCGCTGAGGTCGAAAAGCGCAATGAAGCCACCGATCCCTGGACCGATCAGCATGCCGGCCATCATGGTCGACTGCATGAAGCCAAACGCCCGCCCGCGCTGGTTGGCCGGCGTTACATGCGCGATCAGGCCGTTCGCGGCCGGCCAGTATGCGCCCGCCGCGGCACCGTGCAGAAACCGAACGCCGACGAAAGCCACGACCGGCAGCGGCAGCAGGTAGACCAGGAACAAGACCGAATAGGCAGCCATCGAGCCGAGAAGCACTGGGCGCGTGCCCCATCGATCGGCCGCCCAGCCCGCCGGATAACGGATTGCTGCGTTGGCCAGCAGTCCGGCCGCGAACACAGCTCCGATGAGGGCGGACGATCCGCCCCGGCGACCGATGAAGATCGGCAGGAGGGGTAGGAAGAACCACAGGCCGATCGAAGTGAGCAGGTTCCCCGCGTAAAGAGTCCACAGCGTCCGTCGATGCATGCCCATCAGGAATACTGGCAGAGCGGTGTCTATGGACCGGATGCGCCTGGTGGAGTGGGACGTGATCGCTTCATCGCCTCATCCGGCTCACATGCACATGGCGCTCGATGAGGTGCTGCTCGAGAGCGTGCGAGCGGGCCTGCGGCGCCCGACGCTACGGATCTGGGAGTGGATCGAGCCGGCTCTGGTCATCGGCTCGCATCAATCGGTCATCAACGAGGTTGACGTGGTTTCGGCGCGGGAGCTCGGTTTTGTCGTGACCCGGCGCATGAGCGGCGGCGGCACCATGCTCTGCGAACCCGGACGCACGATCACGTACTCGATCTATGTGCCGGAATCGATGGTCGCCGGCATCACGTTCCGTAAGTCGTACGCCCTGCTCGACGACTGGGCGGTACGGGCATTCGTCGAGCTCGGCATCCCGGCCGGCTATCGCGAGATCAACGACATCATCTCCCCGCGCGGGAAGATCGCCGGCGCTGCGCAGGCGCGCCGGCGCGGGTTCGTCCTGCATCACACGACAATCGCCCATTCAATGGATGTCGACCTTCTGCCACGTCTCATCCGGATCGGGCGCCCGCCAATTGCGCAGACGGGCGTGCGGAGCGCGAACAAATCGGTGTCGCCGCTGTCGTGGTTTACGGCCCTTTCGTGCGCGGAGGTCGCCGGCAGCCTCGTGCGGTATTTCTCGAGTGAATTTCTGACTCGCAAGAGCGATGCGTCGCACGCCGAGATCGAGGCCGCCCATCACCTGGTCTCGACGAAGTACGCGACCCCGGCGTGGGTAAACCGGCTTCCCTGACTGAGGCTAGCTGTTGGCCGCCCGCCAGTCCTCGATGAGCTCCGCGCTCTGCTCGACGTGCTCGCGATAGTGGTCGCGCAGCCACTCGATGATGTCCTCGGGGCTCGTCGGATAAAGATCCTGGCCCTCGCCATAGATGACCGCGGCCTTGCGCGGCCAATCTGCCTCCGGCATCCGCGTCACAGCGGCTGCCACCGCCGCGTGCAGCCGCCCCATGTCGTCCAACGCCCTGGCTCTCTCGCCCACCTCAAGTCCGGCTTTCGCCTTCTTGGTGGCCGCCTCCCCTTCCCCTGGCGCGTCCTGCGGACCGAGCTGCCTGAAGGCGCCGGCGACGATGCCTTCGAGGACTCGGCGGTAGTGCGTCAGCACCCAGTTGACATGCACCTGCAAGCCGCCCAGGGCGTAATCGTCGCCCGGCTTCAGGTATGCGAGCGCGTCATCCGGGACCTGCGTGAAAGCAGACTCCCACTCCCTGCGGGCGGCGTTGAAGTCCACGAGCGCGGCGTCCCGGTCCATGACAGATCGGAGATTAGCTGAAGTAGTTGTGCTGCTGGAGATACGCCCTGGCGACGGCGTCTGCGTCCTGGTGAAGGAGCTCGACCTGCGAGTTCATCGTGACCAGGTCCGCAGTCGTCAGCTTGGAGTCGATGCTGTTCAGCAGCGTCTTGACGTCACTGCTGGCGACCGCCTGGCGCAGGATCGGCACCACGTTGTCGGCGTTCTCGAGCTGCTTGTCGTCTTGCAGCACGACCAGGCCGAGCTGCCCAAGGTCGGCGTCACTGCTGAAGACGAGGCCGACCTGGATCGAGCCGTTCTTGAACGCTGCGCGCGTTAGAGGACCGTCAGTGTCCAACGGCGTGAAGGCTTTGAAGTGGATGCCGTACGTCTTCTCCAGCCCCGGCTGGCAGAACGGCCTGGTCGGGCACTCGGGGCCGGCGCCCAGGACTAGCTGGTTCCCGATCGGGGCCAGGTCGGACAGCTTGGTCAGGTTGTACTTTGACTGCGTCGCCTTGGTCACCGCAAACGCGTTCTGGTCGACGGCCGCCGACGGGTCGAGCGCGACAAGCCCAAGTGGCTGCAGGTGGGTGTTGAGCTTGGCGGTCGTCGCCACTGGATCACCGCTGGCCTCGCCGGCGCCCTTGTTGTAGAACTCGAGATCGGTCGCGGCATACCCAGGGTAGAGATCGATCTGCCCGCTCTGGATGGCCGGTGAGATCACCTCGCGAGTGCCCAGCAGGAGCTTGTAGTTGACCGTATAGCCGCCGTGGGCCAGTTCCTGGCCGTAGAGCTCGGCGAGGATGCTGCTCTCCGGGAAGTTGAAGCCGGCGACCGTGATCGTGCCCTTGCTCGTGGCGCTGGGCGTGCTGGTGCTGCCACAGGCGGCGGCCACCGTGACAAGCACGGCAAGCGCGGCCAACAGCCAGGTTGAGCCTGCTTTCGGGTTCATCGACGGTCCTCCTTCCTCGGGGTGGGTTTCCCGATTCAACCGACGCGGTGTGCAAATTCTTCCACTTACGCCGTTTTAAAGGTGGCTGCTCTGCGCGAAGTCGGGGTCTTGAGCAGGCGGATCCCACGCGGCACCAGCAGTTGTTCGAGGCCCCACAGCGCCACCTCGGTGGCCAGAGCGAGGGCGGCGACCAGCAGGGCCCCCGCAAACTCCTTCGCGTAGTCCTGCTGCGCCAGTCCGTCGATGATGTAGCGGCCCAGGCCGCCGCCGGCAATGAGGGCCGCCAGCGCTGCCGTGGCAACGACCTGCACCGCCGAGGTCCTGATGCCGGCCATGATCAGCGGTACTGCAAGAGGTAACTCCACGTGGAAAAGCTGAGCCAACGGGCGGTAGCCCATCCCCCGCGCCGCCTCCTTGACGTCGGGGTCGACCTCGCGCAACGCGACGTAGCTGTTGGTGACCATCGGCGGGATGGCAAGCGCGGTCAGGGCCAGGATGATCGGCGCTTCGCCGAGGCCGAAGACCTGGAATGCGATGACCAGGATGCCGAAAGAGGGTATGGCGCGCCCGACGTTCGAGATGTTGATCGCGACGTTGCCGAACAGGCCGAAGTGACCGAGCCCGACGCCGATGGGCAGCGCGATCAAGGCCCCGAGTGCGACCGACTCGGCGGAGAGCTGGACGTGCTCGACGAGCCTGACCGGGATTCCGTCCGTGCCCTGCCAGTGCGTGGGATTGGTCAGCCACTGCACTACGTTGGCGAGAATGCTCACCCTCTCACGCCCCGCGCGCCCACGGCACGGCCAACCGCTGCGCCCCGGCCAGGCTCATGTCGGCCACAAGAGCCAGCGCAATGGACAGCACGGTCGCGACCACCAGCGGCGTGTGGAAATTCTCGATCAACCCCTTGAGGATCAGCTGCCCCAAACCGCCCAGGCCGATCACGGCCGTGATGGTCACGATTCCGATGGTCGAGACCGTCGCAACGCGAAGGCCGGCGAAGATCGCCGGCAGCGCGAGCGGCAGCTCGATGCGCATCAGCCGCGCGAGCGGCCGATAGCCCATGCCGTCGGCGGCGTCGAGAACGTCCGGGGGAACCGAGTCGAGGCCGACCAGGACGTTGCGCAGCAGTATCAGCACGTTGTACCCGATGAGGGGGATCTCGGCCGTGACGGCGCCGAGACCCGTATAAGGGATGAGCAGCGCGAACAGCGCGATCGACGGGATCGTGTACCAGATCCCGAAAGTTGTGAGGGCGGCTGGGCGCAGGTGCAGGTTGGTCCAGCGATGCGCGGCAATGCCCAGTGGCAGCGCTATAGCGAGGCCGCCGATGAGCGCACCTGCGGTGAGCGTCACATGCTGCTCGAGGGCGGCCAGCACTGTCGGTATGTGCGTGGAAAGCCAGTCCCAGTTGATCCACGGATCGACGATGTCAAGAAATACCCGACCGGGCATTCAGATACGGTAATTGACGCGTTGATCCGCTTGGAGAACGTTAGCAAGGAGTTCCCCGGCGGCTCGAACGCCGTTCGCGACCTGACGCTCGACATCGAGACCGGAAAGACCTGCGTCTTGATCGGCCCGTCAGGCTGCGGCAAGACGACCACGCTTCGGATGATCAACCGTCTCATCGATCCAGACCGGGGCCGGATCCTGATTGACGGCGAGGACACGAGCGGAATCGACCCGGCGAAGCTGCGGCTGAAGATGGGTTACGTCATCCAGCAGACCGGGCTTTTTCCTCACATGACGGTCGGTGAGAACGTCGGCACCGTACCGCGACTGTGGCGATGGGATACCGCCCGCATCAATGCGCGCGTGGAGGAGCTGCTGCAGCTCGTCGGGCTCGACCCGCGCGAGTATCGCGACCGCTATCCGCATCAACTATCAGGCGGGCAGCGTCAGCGAGTGGGTTTCGCACGCGCCCTCGGCGCGGACCCGCCGATCCTGCTGATGGACGAACCATTCGGCGCGGTCGACCGCATCACGCGCGAGCGTTTGCAGAACGAGTTCATCAACATCCAGCGATCGATGCGCAAGACGGTGGTCTTCGTCACGCACGACATCGACGAGGCGGTCGTGGTGGGAGATCGCATCTGCCTGCTGGAGATGCAGGCGCGAATCGCCCAGTACGACACTCCTGAAACCATCCTGACCCGCCCGGCCAGCGAATACGTGGCCGAGTTCCTCGGCCGCGAGCGCTTGGTCCGCCGCATGTCGGTGGCCACCATCGACCCACAGTCACTCGAGCACCCGGCAACAGGCCCGGTCGCCGGCGCACCGCGCGTGCAGCTGACGAGCACTCTGTCCGAAGCGTTCGCGGCGGCGCTGGCCAGCCCGACCGAGCATGCGTCGGTGTATGAGGGCGATCGCTACGTGGGTACATTCACCGCGACTTCCTTGTTGGAATCACTCCGGCGCGCGGGCACTCAGGGAGGTGAGCAGGTTGCCGCAGGAATTTGACGTCGTGTGCCTTGGCGGCGGCGTCGCCGGAGAGGCGATCGCGGTCGGTCTTCAAGGCGGCGGTCTTTCCGTGGCATTGGTCGAGCGCGAGCTCGTGGGCGGGGAGTGCCCCTACTGGGGATGCATCCCCTCCAAGACCCTGCTGCGCTCCGGTGAAACACTCGAAGAAGCACAACGCGCCCGCACTCTGGCCGCCTCGCGGGTGGAGTGGGAAGTCGACTTCCCAAAGGTCTCCAAACGGGTCCTGTGGATGGCCCGGGACCTGGACGACACCCGGCCGGCGGCAGCGCTCGAGGCGACCGGCGCGAAGCTGTTCCGCGGTGCAGGGACGCTGGTGGACCTGCGCACCATCGAGGTGGGTGGCGAACAGCTGGTCGCGCGCCGCGCGCTGGTCATCGCCAACGGCAGCACGGCAGCCATCCCACCCATCCCAGGCCTGGACACGGTCCCTTACTGGACGAACCGCCAGGCCACCTTGCCGGGCGAGCTGCCCGCCAGGCTGGCGGTGCTGGGGGGCGGCGCGGTTGGCATCGAGCTCGGCCAGGCCTACGCGCGGCTCGGCTCGCAAGTCACTGTGATCGAAGCCGGACCGCGATTTCTCGGTCTGGAAGAGCCCGAGGCGGGCGCGGCGCTTCGGCCGCACCTGGAGGCAGACGGCATCACGCTGGTCGTCGGCGATCCGTGCGTGGCCGTGGAAGCTCACGGCACCGGCGTGATGATCAGCCTCAAGTCCGGCGCGATCGTGGAAGCGGACCGGCTGCTCGTCGCCACCGGCCGGCGGCCGAACTTCGAAGCCTGGCGCGCAACTGGCATCACCCAGACCGAGCGGGGATGGCTGAAGGTGGACCCGACGACCCTGGAGGCCCGTGCGGATGTCTACGGTGCGGGCGACATAACGGGACTCGGCGGCTTCACGCATCTCGCCTACTACCACGGCCAGATCGTGGCGAGGCGCCTGCTTGGGGAAGACGCGCGGGCTGATCACACTGCGGTACCGCGAGTCACGTTCACGGACCCCGAGGTCGCGTCGGTCGGTCTCTCAGAGGCCGCGGCGAGCGATCGTGGCATCGACGTTGTCGTCGCCACGGCGGATCCCGCCGAAACGGCGCGCGGGTACATCCACGACTTCCACAGCGGGACGCTCAAGCTCGTCGCAGACCGGAAACGCGGCGTGCTCGTGGGAGCCACGATGGTCACGCCGCGTGCCGGAGAGATCCTGGGCGAGCTTGTGCTCGCGATCAAGGTCGGCACCCCGGTGCGCGACCTGGCTGACGTCATCCACCCATTCCCGGCATTCAACCGCGTGCTCGGAGCCGTGCTTGGCGAGCTGGCCTCGAAATTGAAGTAGGAGGCCGGAGAGCTCCTACCGGCGCAGGGCTTTCTGACCTCTTAGTTCTTAGTCGGCGACTACACGGAATGTCGCCTCGCCCCATGTCTCGCGTTCCTCGGCCTCGGGCAGCGAAAGGCACAGGCGGCGGAAATCCTGGAACCTCACAGCGCAACCACCTCGAAGGTGAGGCGCGCCTTCAGCCTAGTCAGCGCGGCGATCACGGGCGCTCCGAAAGCCAACACCATCACGACGTTGCCCACCGCACGAAACGTGTCGTAGGCAAGCGAGGTGAGCAAGTAGAAGCGCCCGAAGTGAACAAGCGACGTGACCGGGGACATTCCGGGCTCCCACCCGAGCGTCGGGTTGCCGCGATAGATGGGTACCCAATCGGTGATGTCTAGCAGGGCTCCGAACAACCACCCCATGACGGCTCCAACCGCAGCCAGGACGAGGAGGTCACGCCAACCCGGGACTGGGCTGCGCCAGTGCCCCGCCAGCCCAGCGGCGACGCCCACCCAGCCGAGCGCGAAAACCTGGTACGGCACCCACGGACCGACTCCTCCGCCGGCTATAGCGGAGACGAGGATCGAGAGAGCGCCGGCCAGGAATCCGAATGAAGTGCCGAAGACGTAGCCGGCGCACAACACGAGGAAGTAGATCGGGTTGAAGCCGCCGATCCCCTCGATCACCGCCAGGCGCAACGCGGTGTCGATGGCTGCGATCGCCGCAAGGAGGGCGACCGCGCGCGAATCGAGCTCACGCGTTCCGGCCTCGACGAGAAGTAGGCCCGCCACACAGCCGATGGTCAGCGCCCATGCAGGGGTGTTGGCCGGCAGCCCGGTGCCGAAGAACGGCCAGCAGAAGAGCACGAGGCCCGCCAGCGAGACCAGGCCGACGGGAAGCGCACGCCTCAAGCGGTCACGGCCCGAAGCCCTGCCTCTGTCACCATGCCGCCGGACACACGCAGCACGCGGTCGGCCAGCGCCTCTTTGAGCTCAGAGTCGTGGGTGGCGAGGACGATGGCTGAGCCGCCGTTGCGGAGCCGCGATACCAATCGCACGAGCGCATTGCGTGCCTCGGCGTCCATCCCTCGGGTCGGTTCATCGAGCAGGACGAGGTCCGGCCGGCCCGGCAGCACCGCCGCCAGCGCGGCTCGCTGCCGTTCGCCGCAGGACAGGTCGCGAGGATAGCGGGCGGCCACGGCCAGCAGGCCGAGCTCCTGGAGGATCACCTCGGCCGGCTCGGACTCATTGGCTCGCTCGAGGGTGAGGCTCACCTCGGAACGAAGCGTTGGGCGGTGCAGCAGGGAGGTCGGATTCTGCGGCAGGTAGGCGATGCGACCGGGCCGCCGCTCGACCTTCCCGGCCAGCGGCGGCAGAGCGCCGGCGATCAACCGCAACAGGGTGGTCTTGCCGCCGCCATTCGGACCGCACAGCGCGACGACCTCGCCTCGCTCACCCGCCACATCGACTGAATCCAACACGACCTGCCCGCCGAAACCGGCGGTGACGCCGGCCAGCGACCAGGCGACGGCGCCGCTCCGCGGTCGTGGAGCAAGGGCAACACGAGGACTGGAGGTGATAGGTGGCGAGGGCTGTGCTGTCCTCGAGCGCCCGTCTTCGAGAATGACCAGAGCGCCCGCGACGGACAGCAGGTGCCCGAGCCGGTGCTCGGCGATAACGGCTGCCCGACCGTCCTGGACGAGGCTCATGACCGCCTCCAGCACCATCGCTGCGCCCTCGGGATCCAGCTGTGAGGTGGGTTCGTCGAGGACGACCAAACGCGGACGCATCGCGAGCGCTGATGCAAGCGCGACACGCTGGCGCTCGCCGCCACTCAGCGTCCGCACCCTTCGTCCGGCAAGGTGTGCCACCCCGGCCGCGTGTAGTGCTTCGTCGACCCGGTCCGCCATCTCACGTGGCGGCGTCCCGATGTTCTCCAGCCCAAAGGCCACCTCACGGTCGACCGCGTCGTAGACCGTCTGCAGCTCGGGATCCTGGAAGACAAAGCCCACGGTTCGGGCCAGGCGACGCGTGGGCGTAGTGACGACGTCCTGGCCCTCGACCTCGGCGGTTCCCGCGATGCGACCGCCGTGGAAGTGAGGCACCAGGCCGTTCAGGACGCGCAGCAAAGTCGACTTTCCGCCCCCTGAAGGTCCGGCGACGACGGTGAGGCCTTCGTCGATCAGGAGGTTCACGTCGCACAGGGCAGCCTCGCCCGTACCCGGGTACCAGTACGAAAGGTGGCTTAAACGCGCGAGCGCCATACCAGGACCGGTGCAAACAGGAAAAGGCAGGCTGCGAGTGGAACGATGCCGACTGCGGGAAAGGCAAGCGTCGGATACGGGTACCAGTCGGTCGCCCAGCCGCCGGCATGGGCTGCCAGGAACGCGATCACCGCTGCCGCCGAGGCCCCTACGAGCAACCAGTCGGACCTTCGCAACGGCGACGACTTGAGCGACGTGCGCGGCCCGGAACCGAAACCTCTGGCCTCCATCGATTCAGCCAGCTGGATTGAGCCTTCGACGCTGGTGAGCACGACCGGGACGACGACTTCTGCCCACGAGCGGGGGCCGCGCGGCCGCCATCCCCGAAGGCGCTGGGCCTCGCTCACCTGCACGAAGGAAGCAGCGACCGAAGGCACGAGGTTGAGCGATGCGGCGATCGCGGCACCGGTGCGCGAGAGCGCGGCCGGCAGCGCGTCCATGACTTCGTGCGATGCCAGCATCAAGGAGAAGGGTGCGGCCGCGACGATTGCCGGCGCGACGGTGAGGCCGCCCGACAGGCCCGCCGCGAGTGCCTCGAGGGTGTACGGCCCGCCGATCCCGGGGATGGCCACCGGGAGGTTGAACAGCACGGTGGTGCCTAGGTGCGCTGAAACGAAGTTCAACAGGGTTGCGAAGGCGCCGATGAGCACGACGCCGGTGAGCAAGCCCCGCATGCGATGAAAGCCGGCGCCGGCGGCCAGCGCCGCAATCGCGGCCGCCAGCACCATCGCCTTGTAGGCGGGGTTGGTCGTGAAGAGGACGATGAAGAGGCATGCTGCAGCCCAGGCCGCTACCGCCCTCGCGTTCATGCCGTGGTCCAATGCGCCCAGCTAGCCCTTGGCCAGAGGGGGCGGCGCGGGAGAGGGGTCGGTGGGTTGGACGTAATGCCAGCCCAGGGCCTCCTTGTCATTCAGCGTGATGGCGGTGTAGCCAGTCGACGCAGATTTCCAGGCGCCCGACGTCTCGATGAAGAGGTTCCAGTACGGCTGGTTGGGCGGCGAGCATTGGCTGAACTGCGCGGGTTCGTGATCGATCTGGCAGGCAAGCTTCCCGAAGCTGAAGGTCTGGGTCTGGAACTGGATGTCCGATTGATCCATCAGCGTCTGTCCGTCGATCGTGTCGGTGCTGAAGCCCACGCACCACTGGAGCGATGAGCCGGAGAGATGCTCGACGACCACGTACGCGTGGTGCGGCGCCGACGCATTGACACATGAGCTGGTGGGCGATGGGTTGGCTGCTGCCGGCAAGCCGCCGCATGCCGCGATCGCGCTGGTGAGTGCTAGGGCCAGTGTCGCGCTGGTCCTGATGAGGTGCTTGCGCACAGTGTTTCCTCCAGGCGGTCAGCCTTTCCCGAACGCGCCACTGAAAGCGACCGCCAGGAGCTTCCGTGCCGTTGCGCGCGGACGGGTTTGCCTTGTAGGCGTTCAGGTCTCCTGGCTCGCGGATCGCCGCCTCAGCCCGCCTTCCCGAGGTCCTTTGTGGACTCAGTGGCGTCTTCGGACGGAGGCTCCCCGCTCACAGTTGCGCGACAGCTCCGGACTCGCACCGGATTCCCTTGGTGCCTGGCGAAATCTTAGCCGTTTACAGCTGGCTGATCGGCTTTGGTCAGCCTGAGGTAGGCGGCCTCCCGCGTAATAGGCATCGCGAAAGCGAAGCGGTCGGGTGTGAGCGCCAGCTCGAGGTCGGTGGGCGGGAATCCAGGCCAGTTTCCGCTCATCACCCGCGCGTATCGCTCACTGTCGCGCAGGGGCTGCAACAATCGATGTGCATCCGGCCTCTCACCACGAATGATCGCTTCGACGTAGAAGGCGCACGCGTGGTCTTCGGGATGGTCTGCAGAAGCGATCAAGGTCAATCGGGCAGGGCGCCTTAACAGGCAGGCTTGTGCGGTCGCCCGAGCCACGACGAGGCTGGCCGCGAAAATGTCAACTCCTGGCGCGACCGCCGCGGCGACCTGCGTCCCGGCGGAAGAGCGCTGAACGAGGACGCGGCCGCTCAAGTCGGCTGCGCTGATCTGAGTCGGCGAGTTGCTGATGGCGATGCCTGGCAGCGGCAGCGCGTTCTCCTCCGCCGACAGCAGGGCGCCGGGAATGGTCGCCGCCAGGGCGCGAGCCTGGTCCGTGGTGGTGACGAGAAGACACTCGCGGGCGCCGCCGGCGAGCGCGTAAGCGCTGACGGTGAAAGAACGGAGCACGTCGATGACGACGGCGATGCCTCGTGCCTGGCGAGCACCTTCGATGCCGGTCGCGTGGATGACTTCCACGGACTGATCGTGACGCTTGTTGAGAGCCGGGCGCGCGCAGGGCGCGTTCAGCGGGCGAGCATGATATCTGGCGACAGTGTCAGCCCCGGTCGAGTCGCCTCGTCCTTTTGGCTTCGAGCAGATCGCGGACTGCGGGTCGATGCGTGTCGTGGGTTTGAGCCTGGAGCCAGGCCAAAACGTGCCGCAGCATCGCAACGCGATCCCCGTCGCGCTCATCGTGACAGAGGGCCGGCTGCACTTCGACGACGGGACCACATCCGGCGAGGTCGGCGCCGGCGAGATGCTGCTGATCAATCCAGGCGAACGGCACACTTATCGCGCCGAGGTAAGCACTTCCGCATACCTGGTGTTCGCCGGACTTCCCGGGGTCCGCAGCCGGACGTGGAGCTTGCGGCGCAAGAGCTGAGCGCTTAGGGCGCGTTCCAGAGCGTGACGAGGCGACGGCCATCGTCGCGAAGCACACTCAGCGTGGCTTCGTCCAGCATCAGGCCACCGGCGACGCTGATGTCGGCGCGCATCCACGCAGCACCGACGGCGCGAAGAATGTGCCCGTGGGCGAAGGCGAGCACGCGGCCGCCTGACTTGCCCACCAGTAGAAGGAACTGCTGCGCCCGCGAGTAGATCTGGTCGGGCGTCTCACCGCCCGGCGAGCCGTCCAGGTAAACCTCCCAGTCGGGGTTCGATTCATGGATCTGCATGGAGGTGAGGCCCTCGTAATCCCCGTACCTGACCTCCCTCAGGAGATCTGTGATCTGCGGACTTGTAAACCCAGCAAGCTCAGCGGTCCGTCTCGCACGCTTCATCGGGCTCGAATAGACGGCATCGAAGCGAAGCGATGCCAGGCGAGGACGGAGGAGCGCGGCTCTTTCCTCACCCCGCGCTGTCAGAGGCAGGTCTGTGTCGCCGGTGTGGCGCCCAGCGAGACTCCACTCGGTTTCGCCGTGGCGCGCGAGGTATATCTCAAGGGCGATCGGTTGGGCCCCTCCCGGTCGCGCTTTCGCGCTCAGGCGGGTTTGCCCATCATCTCGGGCCGCCCCGAGCGCAGCGATCGGCTGGCGCTTTCGATCACGGCCCCGGCTCGAACGCGCTGCCCGGGACGCACGCAGACAAGGCCGACAGCGGCCTGAGCGCCCTGCTGCTTGAGCGCCTCGTTGACGGCTGAGAGAACTCGGTTCGCCGCGTGGGCCGTTCCAGCCACGTCAGTGTCGGGAAGGATTGCGAGGAGCTGCGGGGGGGTTCGCCCAAGGACGCCCGGCGTGTCCACGTCGCGCACCGTCCCCGCCAGGGCGGCCGCCATGAGCTTCAGCGCCTCCTCAGGGGAGCCGGTGCCATTGGCTTCGATCAGCAACACGCCCAGGTTGCGCTGGTATCGATGTGCCCGAGCAAGCTCATCCTCGAGCACCGGGCGCACGAAGCGGTCGTTGAAGAGTCCCGTCGCGCGATCGACGATGTGGAGCGGCTCGGCCTGCGGATCGTCGGCCTTGACGCCGCACGACGGACAGAACACGGCGCCGTGGGGCAGGGGCGATCCGCAAGCCTGGCAGGTCTGCCCCTCCGGCCGCCGGCGCAGGAAGTCGCCAATCGGCATTCGGTAAAGCCTATCAGTCAGGTGATTTGCTTCTTTACAGGCAGGGTTGACCTCGAGTTGTGTGGACGATACGTTTGCAGCCAGGAGTGCCGGTGGGGGAGGGACCGGCAAAGGTAGGGAGGGCCCGGCCGAGGTATGCGAGTTTCGGTCAGCCCACCGCGGCGGCAGCGGTTGCCAGCCAACCCTCCGCCCAATCTGTGACCGCGGCCAACACCGGCTCGAGGGCTCGCCCTCGCGAAGTCAACCGATAGCTCACGCGCACCGGCGGCCCCGGATCCACGAGCCTCTCGACGATGCCTTCCGTCTCCAGCTCTCGCAGCCGCTCGGTGAGAACGCGGTCGCTGATGCCCGGTATCCCGGCAAGCAGCTGGTTGAAACGAGCGGGCTCAGGAAGCAGTGCTTTTACGACAGCACCCGTCCATCGCTTCCCGATCAGCTCTATCGCGCGCTGAAAGGCAGCGCTGTAGTCGAGACCCCCTCCGACCATGGGGAGAGATTCTATGCGCTATCGGAGGTCTCCGAAAGGACACGCCCACTGTTTTCCACAAGAAATATTTCGGTCCGCAATTTTTTGGTCTGGGATAGTGGTCTCCGGTGGACGTAACAGGACGAGTAATTGTCGTCACCGGCGGCGCCAGAGGCATCGGTCGCGCCTTGGCGAACCGGTTTGCCCAAGCTCGCGCCAAGGCGGTCATCGTGGCCGATCTCGATCTCGATGGCGCTTCAGCAGTCGCCCGAGCAATCGACGGCACCGCGGTTCAATGCGACGTGTCCCGCGAGTCCGATGTGAAACAGCTCGTCGATCGAGTGGAGGCAGAGCACGGCCGGATCGACATCTTCTGTTCGAACGCAGGGATCGCGGTCGGTGGCGGCCCCGAGGCAACGAACGATGAGTGGCAGCGCATCTGGGACGTCAACCTGATGAGCCATGTCTTCGTCGCGCGCCACGCGCTGCCGGGAATGCTGAATCGACACGAGGGATACATCCTCGGAACCGTTTCCGCGGCAGGCTTGCTCAACCACGTTTTCGCAGCCCCATATGGCGTGACCAAGGCGGCGGCTCTTTCGCTTTTCGAATGGCTGTCCATCGCCCACGGTGCTGAGGGCATCCGCGTTTCATGCCTGTGTCCGCAAGGGGTCAAGACCGACATGCTCGCCGCTGAGCGCAGGCTGGGACTTGATTTCCTCACCGCGAACGCCCTTGAGCCCGAGGCGGTTGCCGAAATCGTTCTGCAGGGCATTCACGACGAAAAGTTCCTGATCCTTCCGCACCCGGAGGTGGCCGAGTACTTTCATCGCAAGGCCGATGACTATGACCGCTGGCTGAAGGGAATGCAGAGGCTTAGGGCCAACATCATCTCTGCCTCTCACTGATTGCGCCGGCTCTCACTGATCGCGGGCATCGCCCTGGTCGCCCTCGCGTTCGGGGCCTCGACTCGCGTCGCGGACACGCGCGAAGGCCTCATCGCAGAGGCGATCACTCTGTTGGCGGGCCTGGTCGGGATCAGCTTGATCCTCTATGGCGTGTTCGCCGGCGCCCATCCCGCCCCCAGGCCAGCCATCCCGCGCACGCCGGCCCCCTCGCGAACGCCATCCGCCAGGGAGTTCGCGATCGGTGCGGCCGGTCTTGGATTGGCAGCCATTCTCGTCGGTGGGCTGGGGATCACGGCAGGCCTTGAGTGGGCCGCTCTGGGTTTGGTGGTGCTGCTGCCGATGATCGTGGGCAGCACCATTCTCTGCGCTCGCTTCCTACGTACGCGCTAGTGGTGCGTCTGGGGATCAGCTCGACATGGCGCGGCCTCGGCGGTTTGCCGACAGACGACTATGTCTTGCGATCCAGGTTCCTGATCAGGAGCAAAAGGCCGATGCCGATCAAAGCGACCGGCCACAAAACCTCCCAATTGACATATCCCGCGTTGTTAGCCAGGAAAATGACACCGATCACGATGAGCACGACACCAAGCTGGAGTGACTGGTTATGCGCTGAACGTTGAACCGGCACAACCGCCTGAGTGGGAGTCCCCGACGGATTCTCAGCTGATGTGGGGGTCGGCGCGACGACGGGGCTGGCGAATGGACCGCGTACCTCAGCCCACACACGCTGCAGATCCGCGG
>Ga0208848_1000098_pt1 | contig 16258 bp, 19 predicted proteins | sample NGESurshal072012_2_FD_184455 | JGI IMG/M metagenome (GOLD analysis project Ga0208848, IMG submission 184455) | Arctic peat soil microbial communities from Barrow, Alaska - NGEE Surface sample 210-1 shallow-072012 (SPAdes) | ecosystem: Environmental > Terrestrial > Soil > Wetlands > Peat ... | reverse complement strand
TTCGCTGCCCGAGTCGGCGATCCGGCCGCCGCAGGCCGCGCCGCTGAAGCCTCCGAAGACCTGGTTGTGGATGACGCCCAGGCGGGCGCAGGCGAGCATCGCGACCGGTAGCTCGGGGACCATCGGCAAATGTAAGGTGACGCGGTCACCTGCCTTGAGCCCGCAGAAATCCCTTAGCAGCGCGGCGAACTCATTGACGCGCTTGTACAGCTCCTGGTAGGTGATGACCTGGGTGGCCTCGGCCTCCAGCTCCGGCACCCAGATGAGTGCGGCTTTGTTCCGGTACTTGGCCAGGTGGCGGTCGACGCAGTTATAGGACGCGTTCAGTTTCCCGCCGACGAACCACTTCCAGAACGGTGGGTTGCTCGTGTCAAGGGTCGTGTGCCAGTACTCGTCCCAGGTCAACAGGTCGGCATATTCCTTGAAGCACTCGGGAAAGTTCTTCTCGGCGAACCGCTCGAAGATGGCGGGGTCGCTCGCGTTGGCCTGACCAATGAATTTTGGCGGCGGCGGGAAGAACTCCTCCTCACGCCAGTGAACCGCTATCTCCGCCTCTGAGACCTGGACTTCACTCATCCTGTGACCTCCGTGACTGCAAACACGGCCAGCCGAGTCGGCTGGCCGCAGATTCAACTAATGACGCATCCCGGCTACTACCAGAGGGCACTCCCCACCGGGAGGACCGGCTTCACGCGCTGGCTGTTCGCGACCACAGCTGCTGACCCATACCACGCTACGAGCGCAGTGACGATTCCCGCCCAACCGCCCAATGCCACAAGGCCCTGGCCGGCTCCATTACCGCTGAAATATCCGATGAACAAGATGATCTCGGTGATCTCAAGAGTCAGAAACACCAAGAAAACCGACATGTTGGTCCGTGCGCTCCAGACCAGCATGTACGTGTTGAAGATCGCGAATGCGAGCACGAACCAGCCGAGATCCTTGAGGGTATCGCCGGCTGGGATATGGCCATTGAGCGCGAGCAGAACGAAGGTCGCCAGCGACATCCAGAACGCGCCGTAAGTCGAGAAAGCCGTCGCCCCAAACGTGTTGCCGGCCTTGAACTCCCACATGCCGGCTGCGAACTGGGCGAGTCCCCCGTAGAAAAAGGCCAGCCCGAGCCAGGTCAAGTCCGGCGCCTGGCCGGGAAACGCGTTGTGCGTGCTCAGCACGAACGTGGTGAGCGCGAAACCGCCAAGGCCCAGTGCAGCGGGGTTCGCGATCGACGGGACCGGTGGCGCAGATGTTCTAACTTCAGCCATCCCCCTACCTCCTATCGGCCAGGCCAGCTGGCCCCGGGTATCGCAAGACGCCCAGCAGTTGCATCGTACTCTGATTTTTTTGCGCCGCCGGTGCCGCGAAATTCAGGGGCTGATCGAAGCTGCGATGAGCGCGCGAGGCCCGGTCCCAAGCAGCTGCCTGTCGTGCCCGAGTTCCGGTCATGGGGGCGCTTACAACACCGCGAACGCCCAATAACAGCAGACGGTGCCGAGATTTCTCATTCGCCGCGCTGTCTTACGATGGCTGACTGGACGTCGGCGTACATGCCGACAGCGACTCGTAGCCAGACCTGGACGTGCTGATGCTCGGCATGTACGCAACCTAGCACCGGCTGCAGACCCGTCGGAAGTCCCGGCAGAAGAGGGACTTACGGCCCTATCCGCCTAAGCCTGAAAGCGCAGCCTGTTTGGAAAGGAAAACGACCCGTGAGGAGGGCGATGCGATGGGCGGCGGAACCGTATTCACGTTTCTTCTGATCGCCGCGCTGCTCGCGCCGGCGGTCTGGGTGGTGTGGTGGGCATTCGCCTCCCTGGGAGGCCTTCACCGATTCAGCAGCGCCCCCGCGCAGACAGAAACGGCGCGCACAGCCCCGTCGGGCTTTTCGTTCCCGCAACCCTCGGACATGTGCCTGCCCAGGTATCCTCGGGCGATCGCCGTATGCCGGCTTTCGGACGGCGCAGAGGTCGGGCGCTGCATCGGTCCGGATCTCGCCGGGCGGTGCCCGGCAGCGCTGGCCGACGGCACGGTGCCGTGTTCCGGCTCAGTGCTCTCATTGCCTCGGCCGATTCGCGGAAGCACCGAGTGGCATATCCCATCTGGGTATCGGACTTGCCTGCTGGGCAGCTACGAGGTCTTCCGGCAGCCGGTTTCGGTGCGCTAAGGCGCTCAGCCGGCCCGGCGGAAAAAGCTCCATGGGCCAGCCGGACGGGCTTCCTTGGGGCCGGCGCGGCCGGTCGGGTGATCCCGCGGGCAGCGCGCGTAGCACGCTAGGGCCAGGCCGGTGTGCGGTGAAGTCGTCATCGCAACCAATTTCATGCTGTGCAGTCGGGATCGCCACGGCTCCTCGGCCCGCGCTAGCAGGGCCTTTTGCCACTGTGCAGACACGCGTATCTACTGGATCGTGGAGGCATCTCAAGGAGGTATGCCATGACACAGCCATATGTCGCCGACATCAAGAAGGCGGCCAAAGAAAACGAATTCTTCCGCAAGGTCCTGTTCACGGGGACCAAGAGCCAGCTCGTGCTCATGTCATTGCTGCGGGGCGAAGAGATCGGAACCGAGGTTCATAAGGTGGACCAGATCCTTTACGCCGTCGAGGGCGACGGCAAGGTCGTGCTTGACGGTGTCGGCAAAGAATTTGAAAAGGGAGAGATCGCGTGCGTGCCGGCCGGCGTGCAGCACAACGTGATCAACACCAGCGACGAACCCATGAAACTCTTCACGATCTACGCGCCGCCCCAACACGCGGCTGGAACAACCCACCGCACCAAGGCAGAAGCTGAGATCGACGAGGCCCCCAAGGTACAGGCCGCGAAGGTCTAGCGTATCTGCGAGCTGGCGACGAGTCCCGAACAGCACGGGTCGAAAGACCCTCCCCCTTTGGGGCCACCCTGCGTACCGTGAGGGTTGGCCCGAGGTTCCGAAAGAGGTAAACCGCGAGACACCGGTCGTTGTGTAGGTGAAGAGTCGAGAGACTGGAAACCGAAAGACAGGTTGGCTCTCAAGGCAGAAGATAGGAACCTCGGGTGTTTTGTGCCCGCGAAACGCACCCTGAATACCTCCGCCCTACAGGCCGTTCGCCCCTCCTGCCGGACCGAGCAGTCAGCGTAGGCTTCGAGCAGCATGAAGCGCTTGCGACGCTGGACGATCCCCATCCTCCTTGCGCTCAGTGCGCTTCTGTTTCTGACCCAGTACCTGGCCTCGAACGGACAGGCCGCTCAGTGGTCCTATACGCAGCTCATGACGCACGCCCAGGCGGGCGAGGTCAAATCGATCACAATCTCGAGCACGTCCGGCGTGGCGACTGATACCGCGGGACATAAGTACAACGTCAGCCTGCCGCTTGATCAGTCGGTCACCTTGGGGGACGAGCTCAAGGCCGCCGGCGTCGACGTCCAGTTCCAGTCGGCCGGCGACCTCGGCACGCTGCTGATGAGCCTCCTTCCTAACGTCCTGTTCCTGCTCCTGATCGGTGGGTTGTTCTACTGGTCGTACAGGTCCACGCAGCGAGGTCAGGGGCAGGCGATGTCCTTCGGTCGCTCCAAGCCACGTCTAATGTCGCCAGAGCGCTCCACCGTCACGTTCGGTGACGTCGCGGGGGTCGAGGAAGCCCAGTCGGAGCTCGAGGAAATCGTCGAATTCTTGAAAGCGCCCGACAAGTTCCGCGCCCTCGGGGCGCGCATTCCTCGAGGAGTGCTCATGGTCGGGCCGCCGGGCAGTGGCAAGACTCTTCTGGCCCGAGCGATCGCCGGGGAAGCGGGGGTGCCCTTTTTCAGCATCTCGGGCTCCGAGTTCGTCGAGATGTTCGTTGGCGTCGGCGCGTCTCGCGTCCGCGACCTGTTCGACCAGGCCAAGAAGGCCAGCCCGGCCATCGTCTTCGTCGACGAAATCGACGCTGTCGGCCGGCAGAGAGGCGCCGGCCTCGGCGGCGGCAACGACGAGCGCGAGCAGACTCTCAACCAGCTCCTCGTCGAGATGGACGGATTCGACACGGACACCCATGTGATCGTGATCGCTGCCACCAACCGGCCCGACGTCCTCGACCCTGCGCTGCTACGCCCCGGCCGGTTCGACCGCCATGTCGTGCTCGACCGTCCAGACATCCGCGGCCGCCGCGCGATCCTGAACGTTCACGTGCGCGACAAGCCGCTGGCTCCCGACGTGGACCTGGACGTGATCGCGCGGCAAACGCCAGGATTCTGTGGGGCCGACCTTGCCAACCTGGTGAATGAAGCTGCCATCCTCGCGGCGCGAGCCGACCGCAGGGCAATCACCATCAAGGACCTCGAGGAGGCGATTTACCGGGTGATTGCCGGGCCAGAGCGCAAGAGCATGCGCATCACCGACGAGGAGAAGCGAGTGGTCGCTTTCCACGAGTCCGGCCATGCGCTGGTCATGCACGAGCTGCCGCATGGAGATCGCGTTCACCGGATCTCGATCATTTCCCGAGGTTCAGCGCTGGGTTGGACGCTGAGCCTTCCTGGTGAAGATCAGCACCTCGTCAGCGAGGTGGCGCTTCACGAGCAGCTCGCCGGGCTCATGGGCGGCCGCGTCGCGGAGGAGGTCGTCTTCGGTCACGTCACGTCGGGCGCGGAGAACGACTTGAAGAAGGCGACCCAGCTCGCGCGCAGGATGGTCACCCAGTGGGGGATGAGCGATCGAGTCGGGCCGGTCACGATGGGTGAGAACAACGAGCTGGTGTTCCTGGGCCGCGACCTCGGCGAGCGCCGCAATTACTCGGAGCAGATGGCCGCGCTGATCGACGAAGAGGTGCGGCGCATGGTCGAGGAGGCGCGCGAGGTGGCGCGCAAGATCATCACCGAGCGGCGAGCCACGCTGGGGAACCTGGCCCAGAAGTTGATCTCAGATGAAACCGTCGAAGGCGACGAGCTGGACCGCATGATGGAACCGGCTCAGCCGAAGATTGCGATGGCGGCAACCGAGTAGAGCTCCCGGCCGGGCGCCTGGCGCCGCCGTGGCGTCTTTCCTCCTGTTTGAGCTGAGGCACCTGATCGAGAGCGTGCCGGATAATTTGGACATGGGTGACTGCTGCTCGCCAAAAGGCTATCGCTGGATCTTCAGCGAGAGGAACGCTCGGGCAGAAGCGAAACGCTACTTGCGCGAGGGTCTGGATCCGACCTCCCGGCGAATCCTCGACTCTTTGAGGCAGGGAAGCGTCGACGGCCGAACCCTCCTCGAGGTCGGGGGTGGCGTCGGCGCCCTCCAGATCGAGCTTCTCAAGGCAGGGGTGACCCGTGTGGTGAGCATCGAGCTGACGCCCACCTATGAGGAGGCGGCTCGGGAACTGCTGCGTGAAGCCGGGTTTGAGGACAGGGTGGTACGCAAGGTGATGGACTTCGCAGAAGCAGCCGCCGAGGTGGAGGCTGCCGACATCGTCATCATGAACCGCGTCATCTGCTGCTACCCCGACATGCCGAGGCTGACCGGGGCTGCAGCAGACCATGCCCGCGAAGTCCTGGTGCTGAGCTTTCCAAGAGAGACGTGGTGGCTTCGGAGTGGGCTGACGCTTGGCAACGCGGCGCTCCGACTCGCGCGGCGACAGTTCCAGATCTTCATGCATCCACCCGATCGCATTCTCGCCACCGTCGCCGAGCACGGCCTGAGGACGACGTCCAACCAGCTCGGCCTCATCTGGCAGGTCGCGGCGATGCACCGGGCCTCAACGTGAGGCCAAGCGCCAACATCGCGGCTTTGCTGGATCAGGGGGCCACCGACAAGGCCGCACTGATCGTTCCAGACGGTCCCACCCTGACGTACGGCCGGATGCGCGAGCTGACCGAACAGGTGGCGATTGCTCTCCTGTCTCAAGGAGTCAAGCCTGGCGATCGCGTGGCGATGGTATTTCCGAATGGCCCGGAAGCCGTCCTCCTGTTCCTGGCGACCTCGATGATCGGCGTCTGCTGTCCCCTCAACCCTGGTTACAAGGAAGACGAGTTTCGGTTCTACCTCGAGGACACGGGCGCGCGGTTCCTTCTGGTGCCGCCTGGCGAGGCTGCCGCGGCGCGCCAGGCGATGCCGGCCGGCGGCAAGGTGATAGAGGTGGAGCTGGACGCGGCAGGCCGGCTGCAGCTGACCAACCATGGCGCGCCCGCGCGCACTGATTCCATCGACGCTGCAGACCCCGAAGCAACGGCATTGGTCCTCCACACCAGCGGCACGACGAGCCGGCCGAAGCGGGTGCCGCTGCGCCATCGAAACCTGATCACCTCAGCGCACAACATCATTCAGTCGTACGAACTGTCTGCGGACGACGTCTCTCTGTGCATCATGCCGCTGTTCCATGTGCATGGATTGGTGGCCTCGGCGCTGGCAACATTTGGTTCGGGCGGAACCGTGGTCGTCCCCCGGCGCTTCAACCCACTTGGCTTTCGCCCGCTGATGGAGGCCACGACGCCGACCTGGTTCACTGCCTCGCCAACCCCGCATCAGCTGATCCTCTCCCGATTGCAGGACAAGCGCCCGCCCGGATGCGAGCGCTTACGGTTCGTTCGCTCGTGCAGTTCTGCGCTGGCACCTGCGCAGATGCAGCTCATGGAGGACCGCTTCGGCGTTCCGGTGCTCGAGGCCTACGGCATGACCGAGGCCAGTCACCAGATGGCGTCGAACCCTCTGCCGCCGCTTCATCGCCTGCCGGGCAGTGTCGGGCGCGGAACTGGGGTGGAGATCACGATCCTCGACGAGTCCGGCAACGAGCTTCTCGCTGGAGCAAGCGGGGAAGTGGCTGTGCGCGGACCAAACGTGATCGACGGCTACGAAAACAATCCGCAGGCAAACGCGAGCTCGTTCACGCGCGGCTGGTTCCGGACAGGCGACCTCGGAGTGCTCGACCAAGACGGCTATCTGCGGCTGTTGAGCCGCATCAAGGAGCTGATCAATCGTGGCGGAGAGAAGATCGCGCCTCGCGAGATCGACGAGGTGCTGGAAGCGCACCCCGCGGTGAAGGAGGCGGTGAGCTTTGGTGTCGCGCACGCAACATGGGGCGAGGAGGTCTGCGCCGCCGTTGTGCTCAGCGAACCGGTCACGGAGAAAGAGCTGCTGGCGTTTTGCCGAGAGCGACTGGCGGACTTCAAGGTGCCGCGGCATCTCCAGATCGTCGATGCGATCCCCAAAACCCCGACGGGCAAGATCCAGCGCCGCTTCGTCGCCGAGCAATTCACCCAGAAGTGAGGGTCGCGATCCTGGGCGCAGGCGCGACGGGGGGCTTCCTCGGGGCCCGGCTGGCCAAGGCCGGCGCCGATGTGGTCCTCATCGCACGAGGCCCGCATCTCGAGGCCATGCGCAGGGACGGTCTACGGCTCATCGAGCCCGATGGAGAGTCGACCGTGCGCGTGGAGGCGACCGACGACCTCGGCGCGATTCGCGGCGCGGATGCCGTTTTCGTGACGCTCAAGGCCCACAGCGTGCCCGCGATCGCGGAAGGCTTGGCGGCCAACCTGGGTGCCGAGACTGCGGTCGTCAGCGCACAGAACGGAATCCCGTGGTGGTACTTCCAGCGCCACGGCGGCGAGCTCGAGGGAACCTACCTCGAGACCGTTGACCCGGGAGGAAAGGTCGCTCGGGCCATCGACCCAGGGCGTGTCATCGCCTGCATCGTTTACCCGGCGACCAGTGTCGTGGGGCCGGGCATCGTCCGCCACATCGACGGAGAGAAGTTCTCTCTTGGAGAGCTGGACGGGGTGAGGACACAGCGCGTCCTGGCGCTTTCGAGCGTCCTTACGAGTGCTGGTCTCAAGGCGCCGGTCCAATCCCGGATTCGACAGGAGCTGTGGGTGAAGCTATTGGGGAACGCCGTCTTCAATCCACTCAGCGCGCTGACGCGCGCGAGCCTTGGCGAGATGGCTGAATCGCCGGTGCTGGCCCCGATCGTGCGAGCCGCGATGGAGGAGGTGGACGCAGTCGCGCGCAGGCTTGGGGTGGAGATCCCGGTGACGATCGATCAGCGAATCCGAGGCGCGGCCCGCGTCGGCGCACACAAGACGTCGATGCTCCAGGACATGGAAGCAGGCCGCCCGATGGAGATCGACGCGGTCGTCGGTTCAGTTGTCGAGCTGGCAGGACGGCTGAAAGTCCCGGTCCCACACCTGCAGACGACCTACGCTTGCGTGAAACTGCTGGCCACCTCAACTGTGTGCTAGCTGCACCCGCTCCAATTAATCTGGTTGTCCGCTTAACCTGACGCTCTGCGGGCTCGCCGCTCGTGGGAGGTGCAGGCGGGTCAGGAAGGAGGCTCAACGTGGACGAAGCGACCAGGGTCGACCTAGGCCGGATGCAGAAGGCATACGACGCAACCCGTACCACTGCCCGAACCGTTCCGGTTCTCACCCAGAGAGCCGTGGCGCACATCGACAAGGACATGCACATGATCGGCCGGGTGGGCCGGTTCCAGCTCGAGTCAGACGAGCCGCCGGAGCGCGGGGGCGACGACCTGGCCCCTGCGCCTCTCCAATATCTCCTCGCCGGTGCGGCCTTTTGACTGCTCACCCAGCTGGCGAAGTTTTCGCCTCTCTACGAAGTGCCGATCGAAGAGGCTGAAGCCGACGTTCGTGCCACCTTCAGCGTCGCTGATAAGTACGACCTTGGCGGGCCGCCCGGCGCCTTTCAGCAGGTGACGTTCGATCTGAAGCTCAAGAGCTCTGCTGCGGAATCACAGGTCAAACGTCTGATCGCTCATGCGGAACGCGCCTGCCACGCGGCGCAGACGTTTCGGGCGTCGGTTCCAGTCGAGGTCAAAGCGGCCCTTAACGGAAAGACCCTGGCCCTGCCCTAAGGATCCAGGACGCGTGCGAGTTAGCGCCTACCGGCAGCAGGCTTACCGATATCCTCATCGGCCATGGCATCGTGGGCAGAGTTCGAGACGGCCGAGCCTGAGTTCGCGGCCCGCGTTCGCGCTCTGATGGCGTCCCGCAAGCACCTCACGATGGCCACGCTTCGCCGGGATGGCTCGCCGCGAATCAGCGGGACCGAAGTCGAGTTCGCCGACGGGCAGTTGCGAATAGGGTCGATGCCGGGTGCAATCAAGGCGTTGGACCTGCAGCGCGATCCCCACGTCGCCATTCACGGCCCGACCGATGAACCGCCCGCGGGCAACGCATCCGGCTGGAAAGGCGAGGCAAAGATTGCGGGCACCGCGATCGAGGTCGAGTTTGGGAGCGCAGCCCACCGCTTCTTGATCGACATTCATGAGGCTGTGATCACTCACCTGAACGAAGCCGGCAGCCGACTCGTGGTCGAATCCTGGAACCTCGCCCGTGGCTACCGCTCTTTAGAGCGCGAGTAATCGAGAAGCACCAGGGCCGCAAGACCAAACGGAATCAACGTACCCAGGGTGATTGCAAGGATGTCGTCGGACATCCTGGGATGTTCCTTCGAGAGACGGGCGCGATTGGCGCTGCTGAACAGGAGCTGCAGCCTGGAGCCTCCTTCACCGACCCCAACAACGCACAGGCAGTTGGCGATGATGCCGAAGGCGACCTGACTGGATGCGACTGACCAGCTAGCTGCTGAACCCCCTGCCAGTCACCCGCGGCAGCGTACTGCTGGATGTCGGCCCTTCCGACTTGTAGCCAGGCAACCGCGCGCACTTCGACGGCCGGAGCCGGAAGCTATGAGTTGACAGCCATGTCAACTCAAACCAAACTCGGGCCATCCCCTCCTGGAGGTGCGCAATGCGCAAGCTGGTCCTTTCGGTGTTGCTGACGGTGGTGGTGATGGCGCTCTCGATCGCGCCGGCCTTGGCTGGCCCAATCGGACCCACCCCGTAAATTCATCCGTTATTCGTCGAGCGTGGCGGTATGGTTACCGCCATGCTCGACCGCCACTACAAAGGTCGCCGCAAAGGGGTAGCCGTCCGGGAGGGCTCGGTCCGCCAGGCAAGGCTGGAAGCTCAGCTCAGCCTGGCCCAGGTGGCCGCCGGCCAGGTCAGCCGGACGGCCATTCATCTCATCGAGAAGGGCCGGGTCAAGCCCTCACTCGAAACGCTTCAGGTGATCGCGCGCCAGACCCGCCGGCCAATCGAGTACTTCTTGCTCGAGCCAGACGCCCATCCGGAACTGACTGAACGGCAGAGAGACCTTCGTGAGCTCGACCGGCTGACAGCGGTCCGCGACTTTGAGGCGGTGGTCAATTTCGGCCTCCCCTTGCTGGATTTGCGGTGCGGCGACGAGGATCGCGCCCGCATAGGCTTTTATTTGGGCCAGGCCTACTGCAGGCTCGTTCAACCACTTGAGGCACTCCGGCATCTGCCGGCGGCACGGGAACAATTCGAGCGGCAGGAAGACGAGCAGTCGGCCGTCGATGCGCTCGACTGGGAAGCGAGCGCCTTTGGACTGTTGGACGATCCGAAGGCCATCGTCTTGGCGAACCAGGCCCTCGAACGCTGTCGCAAACTCGACCCACGCCCGCGACAGATCGAGGCTCGGATCCTCGGCCACCTGGCCAACATGTTCGTCGTAACGCAATCGTGGGCTCTGGCGATAAGCCACTACGAAGCCGCGGTTGAAGCGGCGAGCTCGGTCAAAGATCTCCTGCAGCTGGCGAAGATGCACCACGGCCTCGGCGTGGCTTACCAGCGACTGCGGCGGCCGGCGACAGCCCGACAGCACCTCGACAAAGCGCAAGCTCTGTACTCCATCGAGTCGGACTTGAGCGGTGTATACCGGCTCGAAAATGATCTCGGTAACTTGCTACTTCAGGAGGGCAACATCGACTCGGCAGAACAACATTTCCTGAATGCCCTGGCCGGGGCCGAAGAGCTACGGGTCAATCGGCGCGGTCGTGGCTTCATCCTCGCCAACCTCGGCGAAGTCAATTTGAAAAAGGGTCGCTTGGACGAGGCCCGACGCTATCTGAACCAGGCGTTAGAGGTCGGAGAGGTCCTTGGTGAACGAATCGTCCTCGCGGACGTTGCCGTTCTCTTCGGCCGGCTGGAAGAGATGCTTGGCAACGCTAGATCGGCGGACGGTCACTTTCTTGAGGCGATCGACATCCTCAATGGGCTCGACATGCCGAATCGCCTACGCGACTGCCACATGGAATACGCGCAGGTGCTCGAGTACCGTCGGGATCTACACGCCGCCATCCGGCATTTGCGATTGGCGGCTGAGGTGGGGCAAGGTGCGCCCGCCAGGATCGCACAGCACGATCGGGACGACCAGACGCCTATTCGATGGGAGCATGGTCTGTCGGTATCCTGACGCACCCGGCGGCGACCAGGTCGGGATAACGGTCCCCACGAACTCACGGCGAATCCTCCGAGTTCGCGGTGTAGCTCGTGAAGGGTTTAGCTCGTGGAGTTCACTGAGGTCGCCTCGAGGATCTCGAGCGGACTTTCACCGGCCACGATCCGATAGCGGTCGCCCGGCTCGAGCCACACCATGGACTCACGCTCGATTGACGATGAGTCCTCGCCGGCCTCAAAGCGCCCCGATCCGGAGATGACGTAAAGGAATCGCTCGGCCGGTCCAGGCCAATCCTGCTCGGGACCCTTGGCACCTGGCTCGTACATCCATCGGCGGGCGACCATCGGCATGCCCGGCACATGCCTGCCGTCGGCAAGCGTGCTCACCGTCCAGCCCTCCCCGTAGTGGTCCACCTCGATCTCCGCCGCTTGCCTGAACTCAGGCATTGGGAGCCCACGTTCATATGTCGTCGGTGATCCAGACAGTCTCCTTGGGGGGCGGCGACCAGAACTCGACGAATGAGAATTCGCCGTCGGTCGGGTTCTCGAACCAGTGGACCTCGGAAGGCCCGACCGAAGCGACCATGCCCTGCTCGAGCTGGATCGAACCGTCATCGACATGCAGGGTTCCCGAGCCCCCGAGAACATAGAAAAGGTGGTGGCAATCGGTGTGGTAGTGAGCGGCGGCGCTGTCGCCGGGGTGGTAGAGGATCCGGTCGGCCTTGATCTGCTGCGCCCCGACCTGCACCGCGTCGGTCACCAGGTCCATCCGGTCACGCGTGTCCCGCGTCGAATGAAGGTGCGGCCTTGAAGATTCTTGCCAAGCTACGTGCGGATGCTGGCGGCCGGTGCCTGAACCACCGCATCAAGGCTGGTCCCCAGGTCCTCAAGGACCACCATCGCGGCATTGCGGCCAGGAGCGCCGGTGATCGAGCCGCCCGGGTGCGTCGTGCCGCCCGTCTGGTAGAGGCCGGGGATCGGCATCCGATACTGACCCCAACCCGGCACGGGCCGAAGCGTGCCGCTCTGGGCCAGTCCGCGATCACCGCCGTGGAAGGTTCCATGGATCATGTGCGGGTTTGAGTGCTCGAAGTCGTCGGGAGATTTGACCATGCGGGCGAGGATGTTGTCGTCGGTGAAGTTGGGGGCGAATCTGCGCAGCTGCTCGACCTGGTAGTCGGCGTGCCTTTCCTTCACCGTGTCCCAATCCTTCTCGCCCGCTGGAAGCTGCCACGACTGCGGACCGAGCAGCTTGACGGTGTGATGGCCGTGTGGCGCGCGCGAGGGATCGACCAGGGTCGGGGTGGCCACAAGGAGCCACGTGACCCCGGAGATGAACTTGCCGTCCTTCACGTCCCGACCGACCCGGATCACGTCTTCCGGCCAACCGACCAGACCTGCCGACACCGCGCTCTGGGTGCCTTCGCGGGTCGTGAACTTTGGCGCCTCCTTGGCCGCGATATAGACGCCCATGTTGCTGATGCCGATGTCGTAGGTCGCCACCCCGTAGTGGAAGTCTTCCGGCCACGCGTCATGCGGCGCCATGTCGATGAGGTGCTTGATATGGATCGTCGACACGACGGCCTTCGTGCCCAGGTAGCGCTCGCCGTCCTCGGTCTCGACGCCGGCGCACCGGCCGTTCTCGAGGACCAGCCTCACGACCTTCTTGCCGCAGATGATGCGAGCACCGTGTTCCTCCAGGAACGCGGTGAGTCCCTCCGTGAGCTTGCCGGACCCGCCGAGCGGGATGCTCCAGCTCCGCTGTTGACGCGAGTAGATGAGCGAGTACGCGAGCGAGCCAGAACCAAGGGCGTCCACCGCCTGGACCGTCTGAAACGCCTGCCAGAGCATGTAAGACTGGATGTAGCGGTTCTCGAACTCGTGGCGGATTACGTCCCATGAGCTCATCGCCTCGATGCGCAGCCACTTCTGCCCGTGCGGCGTCGTGAGCAGCCTCTCCTGCAGGGACGGGCCGAGTCCCGGAGGCGTGAAGCGGGCGGCGCCATAGGCGCCCTTCACCTCGTCGTACTCGGCCATCATCCGCCGGTACGCCTGGGCGTCGTGCTTGGAGAAACGAGCGAACTCCTCGCACGTTCGTTCTAGGTCGAGCCAGTGCGTGAAGTACTCGCCGTCCGCAAACGTCACGTGCGCGACAGGGTCCGGCTCGACATAGGTCAAGCCGTATTTGCCGTGCAGGCCAAGCTCGTCCTTGGTCAGGAGCGGATTGACCCGGATCAGCGTATGGCCGGTCGAGCAGGTATCGATCAGGTAGCCAGGTAGTAGCGGCTCTTCGGTCGACGCGCCGCCGCCGGGGATCGGGCGCGCGTCAAGGACGATCACGGAGTAGCCCGCCTTCGCAAGGTAGGCCGCGGTGATCATGCTGTTGTGTCCGGCGCCCGCCACGACGATGTCTGCTTTCTGGGTCATGCCTTCGGCTCCTCTCTGCTCACGTTGTGGCCGATGTTGCTGGCGCCCGCCTCCTCGCCGAGGTACAGGCGGCTCACCTCGGGGTCCTCGAGCATCTTCAAGCCACGCCCGCGAAGCTTGATCCGCCCGAGCTCCATGACGCAGCCGTCCTCAGCGTGAGCGAGCCCGAGCCGCGCGTTCTGTTCGACCATGAGGATGGTGGTCCCTGCCGCACGCAAGCGATCAACACGTTCGAGGACAACCCTGGCGATGCGCGGCTCGAGGCCCATGGTGGGCTCGTCGAGGATCAATAGCTTCGGGTCGACCAGCATCGCGCGGCCGATCTCGACCTGTTTCTGCTGGCCCCCGCTCAAGAGGCCGGCGCGCATATTGCGCTTCTCCCCCACCACCGGAAGCAGTTCGATGACGCGGTCGATGCGCTGCTTCACGAGCCGCCGGTCGCGGATCGAATATGCGCCCATCAGCATGTTCTCCCAGACCGTCATGTCCGGGAAGGTGTTGCGTCCCTGCGGCACCGTGACGATGCCGTCCCGAAACACCAGGTCGGGTCGACGGTTGCCGATGTCGCGGCCTTCGTAAATCACCCTTCCCTTTCGCGGGGAGAGGACGCCGGTGATCACCCGCAGCAGGGTCGACTTCCCGGCCCCATTGGGCCCGATGATGCACACGTAGGCGCCCTTCTCCACCAGCAGGTCGACGCCCTGGAGGATGTCCCCTCCAGGACCGTATCCGGCGTAAACGTTTTCGACCTCGAGGAGCGCGGTCAATTTCCCAAGTAGGCCTCGAGCACGGCGGGATCGGCGCGGACCTGCGCCGGGGGACCGTGCGAGATGACCGAACCGCGGTGGAGCACGACGACTTCATCGGAAAGGCGCATGACGAAGCCCATGTTGTGCTCGACGATCAGGAAGGTGACGCCGATCTGGTTGAGCTCACGGATGTAACCGGCCAGCCGGTCGATCATCAGCGGGTTGAGCCCGCCGGAGGGCTCGTCGAGCAGCATGATCTGGGGCTCCGCCATGAGCGAGGCGGCCAGTTCGAGGAGCTTTTGCTGGCCGAAGGAGAGGTGACCGGCCTCATCGTTGATGAATTGCGACAGCCCGACGAAATCGAGGAGCCGCTCGGCCCGCACGCGCTCATGGCCCTGGATGCCATCCCAGAACATCGCCTTGAGCCCTGTCCGCCGAGCTGGCACGACCATGTTCTCGAGCACAGACATCCGTTTGAAGACGCGCGTGATCTGGAACGTCCGGGCTACCCGCTGGTGGACGATGCGGCTCGGGGTCCAGCCGCTGATGTTGCGATCGCCGAGCATGACGGTCCCCTTGTCGGGCACGTAGAAGCCCGAGATGCAGTTGAAAGCGGTCGTCTTGCCCGAGCCGTTGGGGCCGATCAGCGCCGTGATCTTTCGCGCGGCGACGTCGAAGGTGCAGTCCTGGAGCGCGTGCACGCCGCCGAACGACTTGTCGACGCCGCGCACGTGCAGCGACCGGCTGGTCGCTTCGGCGATCGGGGCAAGCCCCTCGAGAAGCTGGCTGCTCATCGCGCCCCACCCTCGCGCGGAGGCTCACCCGCGACTGCAGGCGCAGACTCCCAGCGTGGCGGTGGCCGGCGCGCGATCAGCTTTTGCGCTGTGACCAGGAGCCCGTCGGGCATGAACCGCGCGACCAGCACCAGCACGACCCCGAGCAGGGCCAGGTGGACCTCGCCCGCGATCGTGGACGGCAGCCAGTAGACGAGGTAAGACTGGAGCGGGAAGAGGATGAAGGCGCCCAGCACCGGGCCCCAGACCGTGCCCCTGCTGCCGAGCAAGGTCATGACGATCATGTTGAGCATCACGATCAGCTCGAATGCGAGGTCAGGGTCCACGTAGTCCAGGTACTGCGCATGGACGGCACCGGCGACGGCCGCGAACCAGATGCTGATCATGAAAGCCACGATCTTGAACAGCGAGGTGTTGATTCCCGACCCCTCCGCCTTTCCCTCGTCCTCGCGGATCGCGATCAGGCCTAGGCCGAAACGCGACCGGCGAATGCCGATCGCAACCGCAATCGCGAGCACCAGCACGCCCAGCATGTAGTAGTAGAAGAGGGCACCCCGGAGCAGTGGATCCATGTTCAAAAGAGGCAGATAGAGTCCCGCGCTGCCACCGGTGATGTCCTTCAGGTTCAGGGCTAGGAACTGGACGATGAAGGTGAATGCGAGGGTCACGATGACGAACGACGGTCCGCGAGTTCGCAGCGCCACCCAGCCGACCGCAGCTGCGGCGAGGGCGCAGATGAGGCCCACGAGCGGCGCCGTGAGCAAGACCGGCCAGCCGAGATGTGTGAGCATCAGGCCGCCGATATAGGAGCCGAGTCCGAAAAAGCCAAGGTTGGCGAGCGAGATGTAACCGGTGTAGCCGCCGATGATGTTCCAGCCCACCGACATGGCGGCGTACGTGAAGGTGAAATAGAACAGGTCCAGGTAGAAGCCTCCCAGCCCGTTGAATGGCAGGACCACCAGGATCAACAGCGGCACCACCGGCCAGGCGAGTGCAATGAGGCGTCGTCTGTTCAAAGGCTTTCTCGGGCTACGTGGCCGAAGAACCCCTGGGGCCGGACGATCAGGACCGCGAAGAGGAACACGAAGAAC
>Ga0208848_1000097_pt1 | contig 16381 bp, 12 predicted proteins | sample NGESurshal072012_2_FD_184455 | JGI IMG/M metagenome (GOLD analysis project Ga0208848, IMG submission 184455) | Arctic peat soil microbial communities from Barrow, Alaska - NGEE Surface sample 210-1 shallow-072012 (SPAdes) | ecosystem: Environmental > Terrestrial > Soil > Wetlands > Peat ... | reverse complement strand
GAACCAAAACCCTTCACTTGGACCGCAGACCCCGACAAAATCATTGCTGCTGTCAGACGCGGGCACCAAATGTTAGATTCGATCCACTAGCAGGAAACGGGGCTAGGCGAACATCGTAGATATGCGGCTTCAACCCGGAGGGAATGCAAGGTACGGCAGCAACAGCACAATCTCCGGAAATTCCGTGATGATGAATACCGCCACGATCAGCAGCAAAAAGAACGGAAACGCCGCGCGCGCGACCGTGAATGTGTCGCGCCCGCTCATGTTCTGCAGAACGAACAGATTAAAGCCGACCGGCGGGGTGATTTGCGCCATTTCGACGTGGATGACGAGGTAAACGCCGAACCAGATCAAGTCGATCCCGGCCTGCTTGATCATTGGCAGCACGACCACCATCGTGAGCACGATCATCGAGATGCCGTCGATCAGGCATCCGAGGATGATATACATCACGCTCAGGTAGAGCGCAAGCATGCCGGGCGTGAGGTCCTGTCCCTTCACCCACTCCGCCAGCGCCGCCGGAATTCCGGTGTAGGCCATGGCCGCGGTGGTATAGGCGGCGCCGGCGAGAATAAACATGATCATGCACGTGAGCCGGGTCGCGCTCATCACGCTTTCGAAGAAGCTTTTGCGGTTGAGCGTGCCGCTCCACCATGCCAGCAACAGCGCGCCGCCGACGCCCCACGCGGCGCATTCGGTCGCCGTCGCGAACCCAAGCACGAGCGAGAAGAAAACGCCCAGGATCAACAGCAAACAGGGAATGAGTTTTGTCGACTCGCTCAACTTTTTTCGGAACGGCATCGGCGGATCGCGCGGTGGAATTTTGGCCGGATGAAGCAGCGACCAGGCGATGATGTAGCCGGAGTAAAGCGCCATCACCAGGAAGCCGGGCAGAAAGCCGCCGAGAAAAACCTGCAGCACCGAAACATTGGCGGTCACGGCATAGACCACCATCGGGATCGACGGCGGGATCAGCAGCCCGAGCGTGCCAGAGCCAGCCAGCGAGCCGAGACTGATGTCCTTGTCGTAACCGCGCTTTTCCAGTTCGGGCAACGCGATCTTGCCGATCGTCGCGCAGGTCGCGGCCGACGAGCCTGACACCGCCGCAAAGATTCCACAGCCGATCACATTCACATGGATAAGCCGCCCCGGCAGCCATTGCAGCCAGGGCGCCAAGCCGCGGAACATCTCTTCCGACAGCCTGGTGCGAAACAATATTTCGCCCATCCAGATGAACAGCGGCAGCGCTGCCAGCGTCCAGGACGCGCTCGCGCTCCAGACCGTGGTCGCCAGCACCGAACCGATCGGCACGCTGGTGGTCAGCAGCATGGCAATAAATCCGATCAGCCCGAGAGCGACCGAGATCCAGACGCCGCCGCTAAGAACGACAATGAGAACGCCCAACAAAATGAGCGCAAGACTGACCAGGCCAAGATCGTGCATCAGCCGCCTCCGCCGGAGGCAATGCGTTCGACGAACTCATCGGGCGAGGACGGCGGCTCCTTCTCATAACTGGGCTTGTTGCCCTTGAGGACGTGAATCATTTCGTCGACCAGGGCGATGGCCAGAATGGCCAAACCGCCGCTGAAGCCGATCTGGGGAAACCAGAGCGGTATCGAGAGCACGCCCTGCGCCATGTCGTGGAAGCGCCAGGAATCATAGGTCATCGCCACGGCGTACCAAGTGAAATAGAGCGTGAAAGCGGTCGAGATGCCGAGCGCGAATATTTCCAGCGCCCAGCGTTTACGCCCGGTCACCTGTTCAATCAGAACACTGACGCGGATGATTTCGCCACGCTTGAACGTGTGGGCGAGACCGAGAAACGCCATCGCCGCCATGCACCAGGACGCGATGTCGTCGCCGGCCGGAATATTGAGTCCGACCTGCCGGCCCAGCGACATGAACATCATGATGGCGAAGATGAGCACCAGAAAAGTGCCCGCCGCGTAGCCCGCAAACAGGTAAAGCCGGTCGAGAAACGTACGGATCATGCTGCCCCCTTTGCATGATGGCTGTCGGCAGGGGCGGCACGCAATAGAATTCAATGCAGGACAGTCGGGGCTTTTGGATAGGCCGCGCGCCCGTCAGTTCGGCTCGACGCCCTTGGCCCTAAGCGTGGGCGCGGCCCCTGGCCCGCTGAGAAAACGGATCAGCGCCTTGGCCGCCTCCGGTTCTTTGGCGGACGCGCCCAGGCCCGCGGCAAAACCGATCTTGGTTTGCAGTTCCTCCGGAATCGGGCCGACCACGTCGACGCCGGGGACATCGACAAGACGCGTGGCCACCACCACGACCATGTCGGCGTCGCCGCGCGCCACCACCTCGACGGTGTCTTCGGCCGCCATCGGTTTGAGCCTGGATTGCATCTCGACCTTGATGCCCATGCGGTCGAGCAGGCTGACAAAATACAACCCGCTGGCGCCCTTGCCCGGATAGGCAACCGCTTTCGCCGCCAGCAGCGTGCGCTTGAAGGCGTCGACCGATGAAATATCGGGCTTGGGCGTGCCGGCGCGCACCGCGACGCCAAGACCGGCGCGGCCGATATCGGCGCGCGAGCCTGCAACGATCTTGCCGTCCTTGATCAGCGCGTCGATCACCGGCGGATTGAGCACGGCGACGTCGAAATTCTCGCCGGCGTCGATTTTCTTTTTTAGATCGGAGTTCACCTCGAAGCGAAGGTTGATCGTGTTGGCGGTCGCGCGCTCGAACTGGGTGCAGAGCTCGCGCACCGCGGCCTTGGCGCCGTTGCCGCTCAGAACTTTGAGTTCAACGGCCTGCGCGGTGGAAACCATCGCCAGCAACGCCAGCGCGGGGGCAAACAAAAGCTTCATGGCAGCGGCCCTTTGTTGAGCCGCAACCATAGCAGGCTTGTTTTACCCCCGACAGGCTGGACATAGTGCGGCCTCCGTCTACGGCCTGAGCCATGCCCGCCAAGAACTCAACGAAGACCGCAAGCAAACTTTGGGATTTCTGGATCGACCGCGGCGGCACCTTCACCGACGTGGTGGGGCGGCATCCGGACGGCACGCTGGTGCCGCACAAGCTGCTGTCGGAAAATCCGGAAGCCTATACGGACGCCGCCGTGCAGGGCATCCGCGATCTCTTGGGCCTGAAGGCGGGCGAGCCGATCACGCCGGGGCGCGTCGGCGCGGTGAAGATGGGCACGACTGTTGCCACGAATGCGTTGCTCGAGCGCAAGGGCGAGCGCACGCTGCTGCTGATCACCAAGGGCTTCCGCGACGCGCTCAAGATCGGCTACCAGGCGCGGCCGAAGATTTTCGCTCGCCACATCATCAAGCCGGACATGCTCTATGAGCGCGTCGCCGAAGTGGGCGAGCGTGTGCGCGCCGACGGCACGGTGGAACGCGCGCCCGATCTTGGCCAGGTGCGGCACGATCTTGAGGCGGCCAAGGCGGACGGTATCGCCGCGGTGGCGATCGTGTTCATGCATGCCTATCGCTATCCCGAGCACGAGCGCCAAGTGGCTGCGCTCGCGCGCGAGATGGGCTTCGCGCAGGTGTCGGTCAGCCACGAGGTGTCGCCGCTGATCAAGCTGGTCGGCCGCGGCGATACCACGGTGGTGGATGCGTATCTGTCGCCGATTTTGCGGCGCTATGTGGCGCAGGTCGACAAGGATCTCCACGCCAAGCGATCCGCCGCGCGCCTGATGTTCATGATGTCGTCGGGCGGACTGACCGCCGCCGAATTATTTCAAGGCAAGGACGCGATCCTCTCCGGCCCGGCCGGCGGCGTGGTCGGCATGGCGGAGACCGGACGGCAGGCCGGCTTCGACCGGCTCATCGGTTTCGACATGGGCGGCACATCTACGGACGTGTCGCATTTCGACGGCGAATATGAGCGCGCGTTCGAAACCGAAGTCGCCGGCGTGCGCATGCGCGCGCCGATGATGCTGATCCATACGGTGGCTGCCGGCGGCGGCTCGATCCTGCATTTCGACGGCGCGCGCTTCCGCGTCGGCCCGGACTCGGCGGGCGCCAATCCGGGCCCGGCCTGCTACCGCCGCAAGGGGCCGCTGGCGGTGACCGACGCCAATGTGATGGTTGGCAAGCTGATCCCGGATTTCTTCCCGAAGATTTTCGGACCCGCCCAGGACCAGCCGCTCGATGCCAAGACCGTGCGGCACGACTTCAACAATCTGGCGCAGAAGGTCGGCAACAAGACCGCGGAGGAGATCGCCGACGGCTTCATCAAGATCGCGGTCGAGAACATGGCGAACGCGATCAAGAAGATTTCCGTGCAGCGCGGCTATGACGTGACGCGCTATGCGCTCAACTGCTTCGGCGGCGCCGGCGGACAGCACGCCTGCCTGGTGGCAGACAGCCTCGGCATGACGCGCGTGCTCATTCATCCGTTCTCCTCGCTGCTGTCCGCCTACGGCATGGGGCTGGCCGATATCCGCGCCACGCGCCAGCAGGCAATCGAATTGCCCTTCGGCGACAAGGCGCTCGCCGCCATCAAGCGCGAGGGGGCGCGGCTCGGCCGCGAGGCCAAGGCCGAAGTCGCCGGCCAGGGCGTGCCATCGGGCAAGATCAAGATTTTCGTGCGCGCGCATATCCGCTACGCCGGCACGGATACGGCGCTGGTGGTAGGCGCGGGCACCCTGCCCGCGATGCAGCGCGCCTTCGAGAAAGCGCATAAGGCGCGCTTCGGCTTCATCGACCGTAGCAAGCAGATGGTGGTCGAGGCGGTGTCGGTGGAAGCGGTCGGCGGCGGCGCCAAGTTCAGTGAGAAGGCGGTCAAGCGCGCGCGTGGAAAATTGCCGGCACCGGCGCGGCGCACGCAGTTCTTTTCCGCGGGCGCCTGGCACAAGGCGAACGTCTACACGCGTGACCAGATCAAAATCGGCGCGAAGGTCAAAGGCGCCGCCATCGTCGTCGAACCGCACCAGACCATCGTGGTCGAACCGGGCTGGCAGGCCGAACTCAGCGCTAAGAACCATCTCGTGCTGACGCGCGCGAAAAAACTCAGACGCACACACGCCATCGGCACCCATGCCGATCCAATAATGCTGGAGGTGTTCAACAACCTTTTCATGTCGATCGCCGAGCAGATGGGCGTGTCGCTGCAGAACACCGCCTATTCGGTCAACATCAAGGAGCGGCTCGACTTCTCCTGCGCGGTGTTCGCTCATGACGGCACGCTGGTCGCCAACGCCCCGCACATGCCGGTGCATCTCGGCTCCATGGACCGTTCGGTCGAGACCATTATCCGCGACAACAACGGCAAGATCGCACCCGGCGACGTATACGCCATCAACGCGCCCTACAACGGCGGCACGCATTTGCCTGACATCACTGTGTGCACGCCGGTGTTTTCTTCTTTTCCCTCCCCCCTTGTGGGGGAGGGTCAGGGAGGGAGGGCGGCCTCGAAGGCTCGGTCTACGAGCAAACGAAGCACCCCCACCCCTAACCCCTCCCCACAAGGGGGAGGGGAACAGAAGGCCCAGCCGCGCATCCTGTTCTGGGTGGCCTCGCGCGGCCATCACGCCGATGTCGGCGGCATTTCGCCCGGCTCGATGTCGCCGAACGCCACCACCATCGAGCAGGAAGGCGTCTACATGGACAACTTCAAGCTGGTCGATCGCGGCCGCTTCCGCGAAAAGGCGCTGATGGCGGCGCTGACCGGCGCGAAATATCCCGCGCGCAATCCGGTGCAGAACATCAACGACATCAAGGCGCAAATTGCGGCCAACGAAAAAGGCGTCGCCGAACTGCGCAAGATGGTGGTGCATTTCACCATGCCGGTGGTGCAGGCCTATATGCAGCACGTGCAGGACAACGCCGCCGAAAGCGTGCGCCGTGTGATCGACCGCCTGCACGACAGCGAATTCTCCTACGAGATGGATCAGGGCACCGTGATCAAGGTGAAGATCGCGGTGGATAAAAAGAAACGCGAGGCGACCGTCGATTTCACCGGCACCTCGCCGCAGCAGCCGACCAATTTCAACGCGCCCGAGCCGGTGACGCGCGCGGCGGTGCTCTACGTGTTCCGCGTCATGGTAGACGACGACATCCCGATGAACGCCGGCTGCCTGCGGCCGATCAATATCGTGATCCCGGCGCATTCGATGCTGACACCGGAATATCCCGCCGCCGTGGTGGCCGGCAATGTGGAGACGTCGCAGGCCATAACCAATTGCCTGTTCGGCGCGCTCGGCGCGCTCGCCGCTGCGCAGGGCACCATGAACAATCTCAATTTCGGCAACGCGCGCTATCAATATTACGAGACCATCTGCTCCGGCTCGCCCGCCGGGCCCGGCTTTCCCGGCACCGACGCGGTGCACACCCACATGACCAATACGCGGCTGACCGATCCGGAGGTGCTCGAATTCCGCTATCCGGTGGTGCTGGAAGATTTCCACATCCGCAAGGGCTCAGGCGGCAAGGGCCAATGGAATGCCGGCGACGGCATCCGCCGCACCATCCGCTTTCTGGAAAAGATGGACTGCACGATTTTGTCCGGCCACCGCCGGGTGCGACCATTTGGCTTGGCGGGTGGCGAAGCGGGGCAGATCGGCGAAAACTGGGCGCGCCGCCAGGACGGCCGCCTGGAACGCCTGCAAGGCTGCGACGAGACGGTGATCGACGCCAATGAGGCGGTCATCATCCAGACCCCGACCGCGGGGGGTTATGGCACGCCGAAATAGGCGCGATTGAGCGTAACCCCCCGCCAACCGCCGGCAAACAGGCCCTCGCCTTGACCTTGATCAAATCCCGGGCACGGCGCCGACGCTAGGTTGCCCAAATGTTAGCCCCTCCCCGCGCGGGCCGCCCAGCGTCGCCGCTCAAAACGCTATTGGAGAACGTCCCCAGCGTGCTGCTGGCGCCGGTGCCGCTAGCGCTGCTGCAACCCATGTTCACCCGCATCGCCACCCATGTGGCGCAGGCGCGCCCCGAATTGTTCAACCGGCTCGGGCCGCACGCGGGAAAACGCTTCCTGATCGACCCGACCGACCTGCCCTTCGTGCTGGTGCTCACGCCTTTGCCCGACCGGCCGCTGCTCACCGCGCATCGCCGCCATGAGCGGCCGGTGCACGCCGCGGCCATCGCTGGCACCTTCTTCAATCTGCTCGACATGATCGACGGCTCGCTCGACGGCGACGCGCTGTTCTTTTCGCGCGACCTTCAAGTGAGCGGCGATACCGAAGCGGTGGTGGCGCTGCGCAATGCGCTCGACGATTTCGAGGGCAGCGCGCTCGACAGCGTGGTCGCCAGCTTCGGGCCGTTGTCGGGGCCGGCGGGGCTGGCGCTGTCGGTGGTGCGCTCGGTACGGGGGAGATAGCGGAATGAGCGAAGCGCAAGACTACCAGCGCCCGGAACTGGTCTGCCCGGCGGGGACGCCGGCGGCGTTGCGCGCCGCCGTCGATGCCGGCGCCGACGCCGTCTATTGCGGCCTGCAGAACGAGACCAATGCGCGCAATTTTCCCGGACTGAATTTCACGGTTCCCGAAGTCGAGCAGTCGATCGCCTATGCGCACGCCCGCAACGCCAAGGTGCTGCTCGCGGTCAACACCTTTCCGCCGGCGGGCCGCTTTGATCTGTGGGGCGAGGCGATCGACCGGGCGGCGCGGCTCGGCGTCGACGCGGCCATCGTTGCCGACATCGGCGTAGCTGATTACGCGGCGCGCACCCATCCGAACCTGCGGCTGCATCTGTCGGTGCAGGCCGGCGCCTCATCGCCCGAGGCGATCCGGTTCTATTGCGAGCAATTCGGCGTCAAACGCGTGGTGCTGCCGCGCATGCTGACCGTGGCCGAGATCGCCGAGCTGCATCGGCAGATCCCGTGCGAGATCGAAGCCTTCATCTTCGGCAATATCGGGATGATGGCGGAGGGGCGTTGCAGCCTCAGCAGTTACGTGACCGGCGCGTCGACCAACATGGACGGCGTCTGTTCGCCGGCGGCGGACGTGCATTACGAAGAGGACGCCGCGCGCAACCTGACCACGCGGCTCGGCGAATACGTGATCGACTGCTTCGCCGGCGGCGAAAGCGCCGGCTATCCGACCATCTGCAAGGGCCGCTATCTGTGCGGCGTGCAGAGCGATCCCTATTACGCCTTCGAGGAGCCGGTCAGCCTCAATCTGTCGGCGCTGCTGCCCGACCTGATGCGCGCCGGGGTCACCGCGCTCAAGATCGAGGGCCGCCAGCGCAGCCGCGCTTACGTGAAGTCGGTGGTCGGCGCCTTCCGCAAGGCCGTCGACGACATCATGGCGGGCCGCGAGGCCGCCTTCGCCAGTCTGCTGGCGCTCACCGAAGGCCGCCGCGAGACCGAAGGCGCTTTCCCCAGCAAGCGATGGAGATAGCGGTGCAGGCGAAGCCAAGCGAGCTCACGCTGGGGCCGGTGCTATTCAATTGGGCGCCGGAGAGCTGGCGCGATTTCTATTTCCGCATCGCCGACGAAGCGCCGGTCGCAACCGTCTATCTCGGCGAAGTCATCTGTTTCAAGCGCGCGCCGCTGTTCGAACCTTATCTGGACGCGGTGGCCGCGCGCCTTAAGGCCGCCGGCAAGACCGTCGTGCGCTCCACGCTGGCCGAGGTGATGTCCAAGCAGGAACGCAAAATGGTCGATGACGTCTGCGCCGATCAGGCCGCCACGGTGGAGGCCAACGACGGCTCCGCGCTGCTGCGCCTGCGCGGCCGGCCGCATCACGCCGGCCCATTCGTCAATGTCTACAATGAGCGGACACTGGCGGTGCTCGCGCGCGGCGGCGTCTGCAATGTTTGCTTACCGCCGGAAATGCCGGCGACCGCCATCCGCGCGCTCGCCGCGGAAGCGGCCAAGCTCGCCGTCACCATAGAAGTGCAGGTGTTCGGCCGGCTGGGGCTGGCGCTGTCGGCGCGCTGCTATCACGCGCGCGCGCACGGCCGCAGCAAGGACAGTTGCCAGTTCATCTGCAACGTCGATCCCGACGGGATGGCGCTGCGCACGCTGGAAGACAAGCCGTTCCTGACGGTGAACGGCATCCAGACCATGTCGCACGATTACCTCAATCTGATCGGTGAGCTTGCGGACCTCCAAACGATGGGCGTGACGCGCTTTCGCCTGTCGCCGCATAGTTGCGACATGGTGGAGGTGGCGACGATCTTCCGCGGCGTGCTCGATCGCCGCATAAGCGCCACTGAGGCCGGCGCACGCCTCGACGGCATCAAGATCGAGGCGCCGTTCTCCAACGGCTTCTACTTCGGCAAGCCGGGCTATAGCTGGAGCCGGGCGACGGCGCCCTGACGGCGCCCGGTTCGGACGTCAGTGCTAATTGAAATTAATAACCACGCCGTTTGTTAAGCATTTGCATCGCTTGCGTTTGAATTTTGGCACCGGAGTGCCACTCTTTACCCTATGCGCAAGACGATTCTGTCCGCCATGCTGATCAGCGCGCTCGCCGCGCCGGCGATGGCCGACAGCTATCCGGTTACCGGGGCGTGGGGCCCGAGCACGAGTTCGGATAAGGGCGTGATCGATTGCGCCGGCAAGAGCGTCATCACCTTCAACGGCAATCAGCGGCAGGACAGCAACGGCGGCGTGCCGGCCTATCGCAACAAATCGGTGACCCCGGCCGGACCATCGAACTATCGCATCGTCGATCAGTTCAGCACCGGCCAGATCAACAACGCCAGCGTCAACTACACGCTGCGCCAGGTCGATGCCGATCACATCGAGATGAACATGCAGTCCGGCGGTTCGCTGAAGCTGCAGCGGTGTGAATAAATCCGGCAATAACCGCTAAGGCTAATTCTGCGCGACGATCGCGCGCTCACCGTGCCGGCTTCGCACGAACGCCTTGCGCAGCTCCTCCAAAGCGAAAATGCCGAGCGCAAAAGGAATCAGCAGCAGCCACACTTCGATCGGCACCGGCCGCGTGCCGAGCAGGGCATTGGCCCAAGGCAGATAGTTCGCAGCCAGCAGCAGCGCGATTTCGAGCGCGATGCCCCACACGATCAATGGATTCCCGAACAGCGGCAGGGCGAAGGCGGACCGCATGGCGCTTCGGCACAAGAACACGTTCACGATCTGCATGACGATGACGCCGGACAGGCACGCGGTCGTCGCGCGCAGATAGAGCGGATCAGTCCAGGCGAGATCATGGCCATAAGACCAGCCGCCAGCGAGCAACACGAGGAAAAACGCAGCCATCCCGGCGGCGGCCTCGATGGGACCGAGAAACAGATAAGCGCGCAGTCCGACCGGCAGCGTCAACAGCGGCTCGCTCTGCGGGCGCGGCGGTCGACGCATGCCCTGCGGGTCAGGCTTCTCGACACCAAGGCCAAGTCCGGTGAGCGAATCCGATCCCATGTCAACCAGCAGAATCTGGATCGGCGTTAGCGCCAGCGGAATCGTAAACAGCACGAAGGCGAGATAGGGCACGAGTTCCGCAACATTGTGCACGAGCACATAAGTGAGAAACTTGCGGATATTTTGGAATACCGCGCGGCCTTCTTCGACGGCATTCACGATGCTCGCAAAATTGTCGTCGAGCAGGATCATGTCGGCCGCCTCCTTGGCGACATCGGTGCCGGCAATCCCCATGGCGACGCCGATATGCGCGGCCTTCAGCGCCGGCGCGTCGTTGGCGCCGTCGCCGGTGACCGCCACGATGTGACCTTTGCTTTTCAGGGCCTCGACGATGCGCATTTTGTCGGCGGCGCTCACGCGCGCGAAGATGACGTCGCGCGCGTCAAGCACCAGTCCGAGCGCCACCGGCGAGAGCGTGCGCAACCGCTCGCCGGTAATGACCGTCGGCTCGCCGTCGCGCAGGAGGCCGACCTCGGCAGCGATGGCCTTGGCGGTGTTCGGATGGTCGCCGGTGACCATGATCACCTTCACGCCGGCCTCATGGCAGGTGGCCATGGCGCGCGACACCTCCGGCCGCGGCGGATCGCGCAGGCCGACCAGCCCTTGAAAGACCAGATTGTTCTCCAGCCCCTCGTGCGACCAGTTGGCCGGCAGATCGCGTGACGCGAAGGCAATCACGCGCAGGCCCTGCGCGGCCATTGCGTTCTGCGCCTGGACGATGTCAGCCTGCGTCGGCTGGTCGAGCGGACGCGTCGTCCCCTGCGCGAAGGCGAAGCTGCAGATGGCAAGCACCGCCTCGGGCGCGCCTTTGCAAAAGAGTTTCGCGCCGTCCGGCGCTTCCTGCACAACGGTTTGCCGTAGGACGGCGCTATCGAAAGGGATTTCGTCAAGGCGGCGCGAGGCCGGCGACGGGCCGGCAATCTCGCGATGCATCTTGAGCAAGGCAATTTCCATCGGATCGCCGAGCCGCACAACGCCTGCATCCGTCGTCGATTCCCGCACGTCGTGACAAAAATTCGCGCAGGCGAAGAAGTCGGCATGACGCGCGGCAATGCCGCGGTCGACCTCGCGCAGTAAATGGCGACGGCCGTCAAAAAAGACCTCGCGCGCCTCCATGCGATTCTCGGTCAGCGTGCCGGTCTTGTCGGTGCAGATCACGGTCGCCGAGCCGAGCGTTTCGACCGACGTCAGGTTGCGGATGAGGACCTTGCGCTTGGCCAACCGCTGCGCGGCGAGCACGAGCGACAGTGTGAGCGTCGGCAGCAGGCCTTCCGGCACCATCGCAACGATGATGCCGATCGAAAAGATCAGGTCTTTCCAGAACGGCACGCCGATGGCAGCGCCGGCGGCGAAGAAGACCGCGCCAATCGCAACAGCCAATATGGCGATCAGGCGGCTCAGCCGGGCAAGTTCCCGGCGTAACGGCGACACGGTTGTGCGCTTGGTCTGCGCGAGATGCGCGATCTGACCGAACTCGGTGTGCGGACCGGTCGCATAGACGAGCGCCTTACCTTTGCCTGCAACGACGTTCGTTCCGGCCAGCAGGATATTGCGGCTTCGTAGCGGATCGTCCACCAGCGACAGCGCGGCATCGCGGACCTGGCCAAGCGACTCGCCCGTTACGGTCGCGGTATTGACTTTGACGCCGAAGGCTTCGAGCAGCCGGCAATCGGCCGGAATCTTGTCGCCCTGTTCAAGGACCACGACGTCGCCGACGACGAGCTGTTCGATCGGCACCATGCACCCCGTACCGTCGCGGATGACCTCGGCTTGCTCCGGCAGAAGCTGCTGCAAGGCGGCGAGCGTGCGTTCGATACGGTACTCCTGCCAGAACGAGAACACGCCGCTGATCAGGATCACCGCGACGAGCGTATAGCCGATCTGCGCCATGCCCTCGCCCGGCTCGGCCCATTGCGCAACGAAAGCGAGCGCGGCGGCGATCCACAGGACGACGGAAAAGAACCGGAAAAACTCGCGAACGAGGCGAATGATCGGCGCCTCGCGCTCACCTTTATGGATGCGGTTCGGTCCGTATTCGGCGAGGCGCCGCGCGGCCTCGATCGAAGACAGGCCGGCTGCGCCGCTGCGCACACTTGAGAAGGCCTCGTCGATTGAGGCCCGATGAATGGCGGTGAAAACTGGTACCATAGCGATCGACAACACAGCTCGGCGTGCGCCGCGTAAAATCCGCTAGCTGTTTGTAGCCTAAAAGAAACTAGCAGAACTTATCATCGGATAAGTTCTCGCATCGCTGCGGTATGGTGGCAGAGCCTTGCGGGAGCGGGAAAGCGAGTCCGCCGCTTCTCAGTTTCGACTAATTTCTTGCGATGATCTCGCGCTCGTCGCGATGCACCGGCGTCGCGTCGGTGAGCTTGCCGGCCTGGCGGCGCAGCGGCATCGAGGGCCGGCGGCGCTTGAGCGCGGTGCGGCGGCGCCGGCGCGGACGTAACCGCTCGATGCGTACGCCGCCCATGCGGGCGAACGGCTCGCGCAACCCACCGTCGTCCTCGGCGACCAGCAGCGGCAGCCCCAGCACCTTGGCCCAGGCGCGCCATTCGGCGAAGGCTTCGTCGACCTCGCCGGAAGCGAACAGCGGCAGCGCGAGCGAGGAATCCTTGTGTTCAAGCGTGACGGAGACGGAGGCCTCCGCATCGCTCTCGCCCGCCAGCACCCGGATGGCGACGCCGGTAAAGGCCGAGACCGGCATGTTGAGCGCCATGCGCATGCCGCCCAGCGAGCGGCGCACCACCACGCGTTCGCGATAGAGCTCCACGTGCCGCACCCGCTCGTCGGCCGCGGCATCGATCGCCGCAAAGCGCGCCGGCAGGCTGAACGGGTCGAGCCGCAATGCGCGGCTCGACCCGGCGGGCATTCCGCCACTTCGCATTTGACGCCTCGAAACTCTCCCACGCCGGGCTTATTGCTCCGGTCGTGCAGCGATCATGGCGGAAAGGCGTCGGAATCCGCTTAAGGTTCGCGGTTAACCGAAGGTCACTTGCCCCGCTTCGCGCCGCATGATTGACGAGGCGTTGCCAACCATGATTGACGAGGTGTTGATTTGCTTCCGCAATATATCCGGATCGGCGGTTGAACCGCGCCGCGTTTGGGGCCATTTGATATGCACGCGTCATTCCGGGGCGCTGACATTTGTCCGCGAACCCGGAATGACGTGATTATTATGAAGGCTGTCCCCATCATGCCCGCTCCCGCCGCATCCCTGTTCGACCAGACCGCCCTCACCGACCGCGCCGAGCGGCTGGTCAAGGCCGCGCTGAGCCGGGGCGCCGATGCCGCCGACGCGGTGGCGTTGCGCGGGATATCGCTCGCGATTGAGGTGCGCGACGGCGCGGTGGAGGAGAGCGAGCGCGCCGAAGGCGACGATCTCGGCCTGCGCGTTCTGGTCGGCCGCCGCCAGGCGGTGGTGTCGACCAACGACATGGCGAGCGACGGCAGCGCGGCGCTGGCCGAGCGGGCGGTGGCGATGGCGCGCGCGGCGCCCGAGGACAAGTTCGCCGGGCTGGCCGATGCGGCCCTGCTGGCGCACAATTTTCCCGATCTCGATCTGCTCGATCACGAGCTGCCCACGATAAGCGAGCTGGAAGCGATGGCACGCGCCGCCGAAGCGGCCGGGCTTGACGTGAAGGGCGTCGCCAAGTCGGGCGGCGCCTCGGCCTCGGCCGGCATCGGCGGCATGGTGCTGGTCACCAGCCACGGTTTTCGCGGCGCCTATCTGAGCTCGCGCCACGGCGTGTCGATGACCGCGATCGCAGGTAGCGGCACCGGCATGGAGCGCGACTACGATTATTCCTCGGTGCTGCACGCCGCCGATTTGGAGAGCCCAGAGAAAATCGGCCGCACTGCCGGCGAGCGCGCGGTCGAACGGATAAACCCACGCAAGGTATCCACCCGCAAGGTGCCGGTGGTGTTCGACCCGCGCGTGTCCGGTTCGCTGGTCTCGCACCTCGCCAGCGCCGCCAATGGCGCTTCGGTCGCGCGCAAGACCAGCTTTCTGCGCGACAAGATGGGGGCGAAACTGTTCGCCGACGGCATCCGCATCATCGACGATCCGCGGCGCTTGCGCGGCCTGCGCTCGCACCCATTCGACGGCGAAGGCGTCGCCGGCAGGAAGCTCGCGCTGGTCGATGACGGGGTCTTGCGCTCATGGATTCTCGACTGCGCGACCGCGCGCGAACTCGGGCTCGCCACCACAGGTCACGCCCAGCGCGGCGTGTCCTCGGTGCCGTCGCCGGGTGCCAGCAACCTGCATCTGGAAGCGGGCGCGCTCAGTCCCGAAGCGCTGATCGCCGACATCAAGGACGGCTTCTACGTCACCGATTTGATCGGCATGGGCGTCAACATGGTGACCGGCGATTACAGCCGCGGCGCCTCCGGTTTCTGGATCGAGAACGGCAGGCGCAGTTATGCGGTGAGCGAAGTCACCATCGCAGGCCATCTGCTCGATATTTTCCGCACCCTTACACCCGCCAACGATCTCGAATTCCGCTACGGCACAAATGCGCCGACCGTGCGGCTGGAGGGCCTGACCGTTGCCGGGCAATGAAGCGCATGATCCCGAAAAGTGGGAACCGGTTTTTGGACAAGATCATGTGCAATGAACTTGCCGGCCTGCGCGATTCCCTCGAAGCCGTCATGCGCGAGGCTGGCGATCTGGCGCGCGCGACCGCGCGCGGCCCGCTCAAGCGCTGGACCAAGGGCGACGACGATTCGCCGGTGAGCGAGGGCGACATCGCGGTCAACGATCTGTTGCGCGCGCGGCTCAGCGATCTGGTGCCCGCCGCCGGCTGGCTGTCGGAGGAGACCGAAGCTCTGCCCGACCGCGCCTTGCCGCTGGCCTGGGTCGTGGACCCGATTGACGGCACCCGCGCCTATATCTCCGGCCGCGCCGACTGGACCATCTCGGTGGCGCTAGTGGAGAACGGCCGTCCGGTATTGGCCGCGCTCTTTGCGCCGGTGACCGATGAGATGTTCCTCGCGATCCAGGGCAAGGGCGCCGCGCTTAACGGCGCCGCCATCGCGGCAAACCACGGCGCGACGCTTGCACGCGCCAGGCTCGCCGGCCCCAAACGCTATCTCGATAAGCTCGTTGGCGTTGCCCCCGGCATGCTGGCGCAGCCCAAGGTGTTTTCGCTCGCGCTGCGGCTGGCGCGCGTCGCGCATGGGGAACTCGATGCCGCCTTCGCCTCGCCCGGCAGCCATGATTGGGACCTTGCCGCGGCCGACCTCATGGTGCACGAGGCCGGCGGCCTGTTCACCGATTTCGCCGGCCGGCCACTGCGCTACAATGCACCGCACAGCGGGCATGGCGCGCTGATTGCCGCCGGTTCCGCCCGCCATGGCGCGCTGATCGATTTGCTGCACGACCGCCGCGGTGAGTTTGCATAAATTCGGCCTGTGGCTTAATCCACGGCACCCTATGCACTTCCTGTCCGCCGCCACCCAAATGCGCTATTTCATCGTCCACCCGCACCGCCTGCTCGATCCCGACCGCGCGGGCCGGGCGGTACGCTGAGCAGGAACTGATGTCGTTATACAAGCGGATCGTGACATCGTCTGCCTTCCATGAGGTCGTGGCAACGGTAGGTGCGTGGTATCTGCGGCTGGCCTGGTACACCAGCCGCCAAATATATGAGCCGGCGGCCATCTATGACACGGTCAATATGCCGGCGATCCTCGCGATGTGGCACGGCCAGCATTTCCTGATGCCGTTCATCAAGAGGAATGACGGCAGCCATCGCGCCAAGGTGCTGGTCTCGCGTCACCGCGACGGCGAGATCAATGCGCGCGCGGCCGAAAAGCTCGGCATCGGCACCATCCGCGGCTCCGGCGCGCATGATGGCGGATTCCACAAGGGCGGCGCCGCCGCATTCAGCGAAATGCTCGAGGCGCTCAAGGACGGTTATAATGTCGCGATGACCGCCGACATCCCGAAGGTCGCGCGCATCGCCGGCATGACCAAGGGTTCCGGCATGATTCAGCCCAATATGGCGACGACCCTTGGGTTCGTGGTAACCGATGCGATGGTCTCGCCGGCGCTGCTGCGCTCGGCCCT
>Ga0208848_1000095_pt1 | contig 16768 bp, 24 predicted proteins | sample NGESurshal072012_2_FD_184455 | JGI IMG/M metagenome (GOLD analysis project Ga0208848, IMG submission 184455) | Arctic peat soil microbial communities from Barrow, Alaska - NGEE Surface sample 210-1 shallow-072012 (SPAdes) | ecosystem: Environmental > Terrestrial > Soil > Wetlands > Peat ... | reverse complement strand
ACAACGGTGACAATGGTGCCCAGCGAGGCTGGCAAAGTGGTCTCGGACGGCGCGGCGACGGGTGCCGGCGCGGGGTAGCTTGTGGTCAAGCCCGTGGTGCAGCCGCTGGGCTGGATGATGCGGTTGGTGTCCAGCGTGACCGCGGCGGTCCGTGCGAGGGCTCTGCCCCAAAGCGTTGCTCCGGTCGCCATCGTGATGCTTGCGTTGGCCATTATGGTTCCGATGAAGGTGGTAGACGTGTCGATGGTCGCCGAACTAGTAACCCGCCAGAAGATGTCGCACGGCTGGGCGCCGCCGGTGAGGATGACTCTCGCTGCCCCGCCAGCCGCCGTGACAAGAGTGGTCGGCGCGGCGGTGGTACCGATCAGGAAGATGTAGATGCCCGGGCCGTTGAGGGTAAGCGTCCCCGTCAGCGTTGGCGACGGGGTGGCTCCTGTTGTCTGGCAGTAGACCCCTGGGCCGAGGGTCAGGCCGCCGAGATTAACCCCAGAGTAATCGTGAGTGCACGGTTGAACCGCAGCCCCGTACGCGGCAGTCAGATCCGTCTCGGCGGTGGTGTACACGCCATCGGCATTGTGCTGAGGTCCGGCCATTCCGGGAGGAAATCCGGTGATACCAGCCGCAGCCCCAATCGCGCCGGTGATCCAGCTCGAGCCGGTGTCGGTCAAGCCCGTACCCGCCAGCACCGCGAAATTCCCGGCGGTTCCGAGTCCAGGGTCGGTGGCGGCCAGCGCCGTCGCCGGCCAGATAAGGAGCATGAGGGCTGCAAGGCTGACCGAAATCATTGAACGGCGCATTTTGATCACCTCCCTGAGAACGTTAAGCGTGGCGTAACCATATCAGCAAGCTTCGATTTGCGTATAGGGAGTTGCGGGCAGAGAAAAGCCTCGCGGGGGTTGGTCCGCGAGGCCCTACGAACGAAGATATCTAGGTGTGGAGCATCCCGCGATGGGTCAGGGCTCGGAAGATAACCAGAAGGATGATCGCGCCGACGAAAGCCGACAGGAGTCCTCCGATCGTGAACGTACCAGCGTCTACGGGAAGGCCGGCGAGGCCCGCAAGCCAGCCGCCCAGGAACGCACCCAGGATGCCGACCACGATGTCCCATAGGAGGCCCATGCCCTTGCCGCTCAGCACCTTGCTGGCGACGAACCCGGCGATGGCGCCGACGATGATCCAAACAACTATTCCCATGTACTTCTAAACCTCTGAGGCCGCCTTGCGGCGGTGATTGGAACGGTGGGTCGTGACGACAGGTACCGGCTTGTCGGATTCGTAGCTGCCCATGTCAGCCAGCTCATCACCCATGCGGTGCGCAGCCGCGGCGAGCCGCCTCATCTGCGTTCGTTGGGAGACGGCGTAGCCACCGAGGGCCGCTCCTGCAACGAGGCCGAGCGCCAACATGCCGAACAGCGGCCACGGGCGCGACGAAGACTCGCCTGGAAAGTTTGGGATTTGCGGCAGTTCAGCGTCGTTCCACTTGTTCCGCCAGGACCTTATGTCCATCACGACGTCGCCGGCTTGGTGCCGTGAGGGGCAGTGATGATCCGGATCAGGACCACCAGGCCCCAACCGATCACGGCGTAGACGACGATCGCCACCAGCGACGCGGTCTCAAACGTGTTGGTCTTCGATCCGGTATCGCCGAAGATGCCTGTGAACGGCGCCACCATCGGTGCGCTGACCTGGTAAATGAAGCTGACGAAGGCCGACTGCACTGACGCTCCGAACAGCTTGCCCAGGAAGCGAGCTGCGATGAGGATGTCGACGACGCCGACGATGAATCCGACCACTGCAGCCGCGCGAAAGTTGTAGCGGCTCTCTTCAGTCACTGAGACGCGCTCGACTGGAGCGGGCGCGGGAGCGGAACCGGATGCGGGAGTCGGTTGCTGAAATGCCATTTAGTTATCCACCTCTTTGCGACCACGGTCGCTCAGGGGTCATAACAAAGTCAGCAACTTTGGCCCGGGGGCGGCGGGGTTCAGGCCTCAGATGAGGCCGGAGTAGCTCGCTTCGACCACCAGGCGCCGTGAGTAGGAGAAGCTGTTCGCGTCGAAGCTGCCGGTGCACGTGATGAGCGTGAGGCGGGGAAGTCCGTAGGGCTCGGCCATTCCAGGCGGAGCTGAGCCTACGGGAAACGTTGCCTTCGAAACGACAACGAAGAGTCGTTGGCTCCCGTCGGCGAGCACGACCACGATCTGATCTCCCGGCTTGAGAGTGGACAGCTTGCCGAAGATCATCGGCTGGCCCGGATATCCGGCGTGGCCCTCGATGACCGCGTCGCCTGGTGCGCCGGGTACCGGGCCGCCCTTGTACCAGCCGGCATTCCAGGCATTCACCGGGACGTTCATGACTCCGGAGCGATTGACCCCGACCCCCTCCACGGCACGGTGGACGTTCAGAGCCGGAATGAGCAATTGCGCTGGGGGCGCGGTGGGTATCAGCGCCTTTGAACTGACGGCCACCCCGCTCGCCGACGCCCAACCCGATAGGTTCTGCAGACCCGGAAGGGTTAGCCCGAACGAGGGCTGCACGGCAACAGAGGCATGAAAGCGCAAATTTGGCCCAAGCGTGGCGTTGGGGCTCGCCTGAACCCCATCGCGTGGCGTGAAGGCCAGCGCAGACACCAGGAGCACACCCAGCGCGACCTGGCCCAGCACCTGCGCCGAAGGGCGGGCGCGGCGCAGCAACAACCAGGTACTAACCATCGCTCGAGCCTACGCTACGCGCTGCGGCGCCGGCGCCTCCGGCTGCTGATGCCCATTGCGGTTGCGCCGAGGCCGGCACCGACGCCGATCACGAGCAGCCAGGGAATGCTTCCGCGCAGCTCCCAGGGCACGCCTAGTGTCGCCGGCAATATGTTCCCGGCCGGCGGTGCGACATAGGCTGGCACCGGATAGCCGCAGCCGCTGGGCTGGATGATGCGGTTGGTGTCCAGGGTGACGGCCCCAGACGGCGCAATCGCGCCAGCGAGCGCTCTGCCGTTTAGCGTTGCTCCCGTCGTCATCGTGATTGAGGTGTTAGCCAAGATGTTGCCCACAAATGCGCTCGACGTTCCAAGGGTCGCCGAGCTGCCGACCTGCCAGAAGACATCGCAGGGCTGAGCGCCGTTGATCAGAGTCACGCGTGAAGACGAGGCGGTGGTGAGCGCGCTCCCAATCTGGAAGATCCAGACACCCGTCGTGATGCCTCCGCCGTCGAGAGTCACCGTTCCGGTCAGCCCTGCGGTCGAGGAGTAGCGGTAGGTGCCCGCGACCAGGATTCGGCCACCGAGATCTCCACTCAACGTGGTGAAAGGCACTTGCCCAGCCGCATTGTTGTAGGCATTGGTCAGGTCAATCCTGGCCTGGAGGGATGCGCCGTTGGCAATGTCCTGGTGCCCGGAGGTTCCGGGAGGAAAGCCGGTCACAGAGGTGCCTGGACTCAGGCCCACCTCGCCGGTGATCCAGCTGGGTCCGGTGTTCGTGACTGTGGCTGCCCCGAGGACCGCGTAATTGCCGGCTGTGCCGAGGGGCACGAGGGTCGCCGCGAGCCCGGTTGCCGGCCAGATTAGGACGAAGAGTGCAGCAAGGCCGAACGAGATGAGGGAGCGGCGCATGTTAATCACCCCTTAATCGTGTACGAATAGGCATAACAATATCCGCAAGAGTCTCTCATACCGCCCGAGCGGCGTCCAGCTACGGTTTGTGGTTGGACTTGCCGTTGAGCTGCGCCACTCGTGCATCCCAGTATCCAAGACGCTGCCGGAACCGCTCAGCCTGAGCGACGACAACCGGCACGTTGGTCAGTTCCACCTCGCGCCGCCCTTCTTCAGATTGCGTGTCCATCAGCTGGCGGATGCGGGACAACACCTTCTCCTCCATCGCCAGGATGTCGGTGTAGATCTGCCTCCAGTACAGCGCGTGCTTGAGGGTCGAAACGCCCGGCGCACCCTCACCGTCCATCGGCTGGGTCCAGTCCCCGCCACGCACGGCTGCGTCGATGTCGGGCCGCGCACTCTGAGCCTGAACCTTCTTCATAACGCAGGTGTACAAGGCCCGGCGTAAAAAGATCAGCAATATTCCAGAGGCGTCGCTGCAAGCCCCTGTTAGCTGGCGCGGAAAAGCAGCGAGTAGCCCCGTCCTGGCTTGTTGACCAGGTCGGCCGGGATCGTGAGGTCGACGAGGATCTGCCGCAGCCGGCGCACGTAGTTGCGCACCTCTTCAGGGAAGAGGGCGGGGTCGGCCCAGGCCTGGCCCAGAATCTGCTGTGTGGTGAAGAACCGGTGGGGATGATCGAGGAGGAACTGGAGAAGCTGGAACTCCCGCTTGGTCAGTGATGCCTCTTTGCCCTGGTGGCGGACCACGCGGCCGACGGGATCGACCCACAACCCCTGGAGCTCCCAGATCCGGCGGTACCAGAGATCGAGGCGCTCCTGGTATCCCTGCATCTGCGTCTCGATGATCCTGAGGTCGGTCGCGGCAGCCTTCTGGGCGGGGGGCTGCAGGGTTGCCACGTCGCGATGCACCCGGGCCAGGATCCCTCGTTTGAACTCGAGGAGATCGGCGTAGATGCTGATCCAGTGGCGCGCGTCTTCCCAGCGCTTGGTCGCGAGATCCTCACCCTCGAGCGCCTGGGATGGTCCCACGCGCTCGACAGGCAAGGCGCGACCAACACGAACTCTAGGTGTCGATTTACCCCTCGGCACTTTGCTTAAGGACTATTTTCGGTCCAAACGGGCTCGGCGTGTAGATCAGAAAGTGAAGCACTCCAACAGGCCCAGACCAATGGGAACGGGGCGCTGGGCTACAACGGCGCCAGCGACCTTCCGTAGGAGTGCTCGAACCGGCAGCTTTCAAGAGCTCGCGCCGCCCGATCCGCTCGCTGAGGAACGCCGGCCTATACATGCGCGGCGTTCGTCACAGCCGGAAGGGTCAGGCGGACGGTCGTGCCGAAGCCCAACTTGCTTTCGATGGTGAGGGTGCCGCCATGGACGGCGGCAATGTCGTGCGCGATCGCCAAGCCCAGGCCCGAGCCCGGCGAGTTGGCCCCTTTCACGAACCGGTCGAAGACGCGGGGCAACAGCTCCGGCGGGATGCCTTCACCGGTGTCGGTAACTGTGATGACCGCACTGTCGGCGGATGTGCTGACCGTGACCCTGACCGACCCGCCGGCAGAGGTGTGTCGAAGTGCGTTGGACAGCAAGTTGCCGAGCACGCTTCGGATGCGGACCGGGTCGAGCTCGATAGACGGGAGGTTGTCCGCGATGTCCGCGCTGAGCCTCAGTCCTCCCGCCTCCGCCTGGGTCTTGAACGATTCCACCGTGTCAGCGGAGAGGGCCCCTAAGTCCGTCGGCTCCCTGTGCAGGACCAGGTTGCCGGCGTCGGTCAGCACGAGAGTTCGAAGATCCTCGACCAGCCGGTCCAACGCCTGCGTCGCATCCAGGATGGGCGCCAGGTGCGCCGCGTCGCCCGGGTACACGCCATCCGCGATGGCCTCCGCCTGGCCCCGGATCACCGAGAGAGGGGTTCGCAGCTCGTGCGCCACGTCCGCAAGAAAGCTCCGGCGCTGCTCGTCGCTCGACTTCAGGCGCGCCGACATCGCGTTGAAAGCGCGCGCAACGGAGCGGAGCTCTGGCGCTCCGTGCTCGGGCACCTGCGCAGAGTAGTCGCCCGCCTCGATCCGCCCCGCCGCGTCGATCAGGCTGTCCATCGGCCTGGTCATCCGCCGCATCCCGGCAAAGCCGGCGACGGCGACCAAGAACACGAATCCAAATGCGACGATGGCGACCGGCAACGGTCCCAGCCGGGCAATCATGCCTCCCGCCGCCGCGCCACCCAGAACAGCGAACGCGAGCACCGCTACGAAAAAGCAACCAATACGGCGGATAAATGCAGGTGGCCCGCGGCGGCCCCAGCGTTGCGGGGGAAACGCCTCGCTTTCCGGCCACCACGGCGGCCGGCGGCGGGGCGGTCGCCCCCAGCTGCTATTCATTTGTCCGGCGGCTCGGCGAATCGGTAGCCGACGCCGAAGACCGTCAGCAGGTATCGCGGCGTCCGAGGGACAGGCTCGACCTTCTTCCTGATGTTCTTGATGTGCGCGTCGATCGCCCGCTCGTACGACTCGAAAGCGACCCCGCGCACCGCGTCAAGAAGCTGCGCCCGAGTGAACACCCGGCCCGGCTGCCGGGCCATCGTCGCCAGCAGCTGGAACTCGGTTTTCGTCAGATCAATGCGGCGGCCGCCGAACCGGGCCTCCATGCGCGGCACGTCGAGCTCGACCTCCGAACCGACGCGGATCACGTCTGAAGGCGAACGCAGGCCCTCCGCCCGCCGCAGCACGGCACGCACCCGCGCCACGAGCTCTTTGGGGCTGAACGGCTTCGTCAGATAGTCGTCGGCCCCCAGCTCCAGGCCGACGAGCTTGTCCGACTCCTCGGTTCGCGCCGTGAGCATGATGATGGGCACCTCGCCGTCGCGCCTCAGCGCGCGGGCAACGTCAAGTCCGTCAAGCCCTGGCAGCCCCAGGTCGAGGACAACAAGGTCGGGCTGGCCCGTGCGCGCCGACCGAAGCGCTGAGGGCCCATCCGAGGCGACGAGCACGGTAAACCCACCGTGCTCCAGATAGTCGCGGACGAGCTGGACGATGCGCGGCTCGTCGTCCACGATAAGGATGGTTAACCCCACGAACTCAGAGGCGAAAGCCGTGAAGGGGTCCCCGCGAACTCACGGCGATAGCCTCCGAGTTCGCGGGGCATTTTCGTGGGGACCCCTGAAAAGGCCACGGCGACCATCCTAGTTTCAGACAAAGTTCTTATACGGTGCGTTGGTCAGGCGGTGGCGGTGGCGGCGTTCCGGGCGCAACCGGCTGCTCACCGTGCGCTCGCTTGTGCCACTCCTGCATCCGCTCGTCGATTCCCTGTGGCATTCCGTGGTCGTGCCCGCCGCGGCCGTAGCCCCATCCGCCGCCCCAATGCCTGCGGCCGAAGAACGCGAACCTGAGCAGCCCGAACAAGATGAAGAGGATGAACAGGAACCAGAAGAAGCCGAAGATGCCGAAGCCCCATCCGCCCCCGTAGCCCCATCCGCCCCCGTAGTAGTACGGCGGCCCTACTGCCGTGCCCGCCGGCAGATGAGTCGCCACGCCATCCGACCATCCCACGTTGTAGGCGATCACGCCGACGATGCCGAGCAGGATGGCCGTGGCCACCAATCCGATCAAACCGAAACCGCGTCTCATCAGAACCACTCCTTATGTGAGATTGACTGTTGCGACCTTCATCCTTCCCAACAGTTGTGAGCACGGTGTGAAGATCTGAAGAACCGGCGGTGGAGATCGGGCGGTGTGGCGGCGCCTAAAAGCCTCCGATCTCCATCTCCACCAGCTCCGCGGTCCGCCGCCAGAGAGCGGCCTGGACCGCAACGTCAGCGGCCGATTTCGGAGGATCGATGCGCCGCGTGCCCTTGAAAAACCAGCCGGTCGTGCCGGCGTGTGCGGGCGAGGTCGCGAGCTCGATCAGGTCCTGCGCCGCGCGTTCTGCCGAACCTGAGACGAGCCGTGCAAGGATGCGAGCGGGCCGCGCCGCTTCGCGCATGAGCTCCGAGCGGACCAGTCCCGGGTGAAACGCGTTGGCGTGCACGTCCCACCGCTTCGCGCGCCGCGCCAGCTCGAGCGTGAACATCAGGTCCAGCGCTTTCGTCGCTCCGAAGCTGTGGAATGCGTCGAAGTGCTCCTTCGAGAAGAGGCGTTCCATGTCCACGCGTGTGGCTGATGGCGCTGTCACGGTGATGACTCGACCGCCGCCCAGCAGCCGGTCGCGCAGCAGGTTGGTGAGCAGGAACGGCCCGAAATAGTTGGTCGCGAGCATGAGCTCGAACCCGTCGGAGGTCTTGCGGTAGCGTTTCGCGAAGACGGCCGCGACATTTAGGAGCGCGTCGATATGACCACCGGCGCGGTTGATCTCACGCGCCGCCGAGCGTACGGAGGACATCGATGCAAGGTCGATCGGCACCTGCGAGGTGCGATTGCCGGCGCCGCCCAGTCTGTCAACCAGCGCGTCCAGCCGCTCCGACGGCCGGGCCATCAAGACGACGCGCACTCCACTTCGGGCGAGCATCGCCGCTGCCGCCGACCCGATCGCACCAGTGGCTCCGCTGACCACGACCGTCGGATGGAGTGCAACCACCTCAGGTGAGCCGGATGTCCGTCTCGCAGCAGAAGAGGCCGAGGTCGGGCGACCAGCGCAGGGTGAACGGCCGCGTCGCGTTGCTGACGCGAAAGCAGACGTTGATCGGGCCGAAGGTCTTGCCGTTGTTGAACTCGTGTCTGGTCCACGAATTGCAGCCGGTTGAGTCGGTCACCAGGCCAGACACGTGCCGGCTCGCATCGATCAGCTGGAGGTCTTCAGGAGAGGCGTGCGTGGAGGGGCTCGAGTTGCGGAACTTGACTTGCATGCTCACGAGGTCCCCATTTACGCTGACATCGGAGATCCAAAGCGTGAAGCCTTGCACGTCCGCGCACGGGCCAGGCGAGCAGTTCTCAGGCGTGAGGGCGCTGTTGTTCGATACCTGCGGTGGGGCATGCAGCGCCTGGTAGGCGGTCACGCCGACGACCGCTGCCACGAAGAGCCCGACGGCGGCTGCACCGACGGTGAGGAGACGCCGCATCATGCCTCGCGCATTGCTGTAACACGATAGGTGACAAGCCGCCGATCGCAACGCGCCCGGCTAGAGGACCGCCTCCGCCAGCCTTTCCGCCTGCGCGACCGCGGGCGCGGTCATGAACAGCACCAGCTCGTCACAGCCGATCTCCTGGTAGGCCTTGACCCGCTGCTTAGCCTCATCGGCGGTCTTCACCGAGGTTTTCCAGACGCCGTCGGCCCAGTCGCCGTAGTAGTCCATGACGTTCGACTGTGCCTCCTGATGCACCTCGTCGCCGAGGGCGAAATAGGCGAGGGCGCGAAACTCCGGCTTGCCCGACCGGCCAGCCGCAGTCCAGGCGGCGTTCACCCGATCCATCATCGCCTTGAGGCCCTCGGGGTTACCGCCGCCCTGCGTGTAGCCGATGGCGTACTTGATGACGCGGTCGATGGATCGATCAGCTCGCCCGCCGATCATCAGCGGGACGGAGTGGCCGTTGACAGGTCGAGGTGTGACCGGCTGGTCGGTGCCGGGGACCGGCTCGCCGCGCCAGGAGCGGTGCATGAGGTCGAGCGCGGCGTCGAGCCGCTTGCCGCGGTCCTTGAAGTTGAATCCGGTCACGGCGAAGTCGTCGGGCCGTGCGCCGACGCCGATCCCGAGTACGAATCGCCCGCCCGAGAGCTGGTCCAGGGTCGCAGCCTGCTTGGCGAGCAGGATCGGTTCGCGGGCGGGGGCGAGCAGGATGTCTGTCATCAGGCCGATCCGCTCTGTCACGGCCGCCGCGGCCCCCAGCGTCACCAGCTCGTCGTAGCTGGGATACGCGATGCGGCCGAGGGTGGCGAGAGATGAGAAGCCGAGGGCGTCGGCCCGGCGCGCGATATCGACCATCAGCCGGCCGCTGTGCAGGCTCCTATCTGCGTTCGGGAGCCCGAGTCCGATCTTCAGGACTGGTGGGCTCCAGACGTTGCCGCGCCGACAGCCTCGTCGGTCATCACCTTGCCGTCCTTGAGCCGGATGTGGCGGCTGGCCTGCCCGGCGATGTCAAGGTCGTGCGTGACTATGACGATGGTGACCTGGTCCTCTCGGTTGAGGCGCTTGAGCAGGTCGACGAGCTGCTGCGCCGTCTCGGTGTCGACCGCACCGGTTGGCTCATCGAGCAGGATGAGGGACGGGCTGTTGACCATCGACCGCGCGATCGCGACGCGCTGCGCCTGCCCGCCCGAGAGCTCCGTCGGACGGTGGCGGATTCGGTCGCTGAGCCCAACCCGTTCGATCAGCTCGAGTGCCCGCGGCCGGCCTGTCTTGCCGTCCTTCACGTAGCGAAGCGGAAGCATCACGTTCTCGAGCACGTTGAGCCCAGAGAGGAGGTTGTACTCCTGGAATACGAAGCCGATGCGGCGTGCTCGCAATCGAGCCAGCTCGCGGTCGCCGAGCTTGCTCGTATCGATGTCGTCGATGAACAGGCTCCCTGAGGTGGGGCGGAGGAGGAGCCCCATCAGGTCGAGCATCGTCGTCTTACCGCTACCCGAGCGGCCGACCACCGCGACGAACTCGCCCTTGTTGATGTCCAGCGTCACGTCGTCGAGCGCGTGGATGACCTCGTTGCCTCGCTTGTACCGCTTGGTCAGGTTCTGCAGGCGAACGTTGGCCACCGTTATTCGTTCCTTAGTGCGGTGACAGGGTCCAGCCGCGCAGCGCGCCAGGCGGGCAGCACGCCGGCGACGGCGCCCAGCGCGGTGGCAAAGCCGATCGCAAGAATCGTCAGATTGGGCGTGATCAAGAACAGCGTCGACTGGCCGGGTGGCGTGGTGGCATTGGCGATGATCGTGATCACGGCTCCGAGTCCATAGCCGACGACTCCGCCCACCACTCCGATGAACGTCGCCTCGACCAGGAACTCGCCCATGATGTTCAACGTCGTCGCCCCGACCGCCTTCTTCAGGCCGATCTCGCGCACGCGCTCGGCGACCGCCATGAACATCGTGTTGACGACCGAGAGTCCGCCGATGATGAGCGCAAGGAGCGCCGCCGCCGTCGTAATCGCCGTGAAGATCGCTCCGCCGGACTTGAAGCTGTTCACCAGAACGCTCGGCTTGGTCGCCTTCACGCCGGTGATCTGCGCGTTGATGCGTTCGGCGATCTTGTCCAGATCGCTGATCGGGGTGCCGGGCTTGCCGTAGACATCGATCGCTTCGGTGATCTGGCTCACGTCTACCGAGCTGCGAATCGCGATCGGCAGGCTGTCCTTGAGCAGCATTTGCCCGTCCACGATGTTGATGTAGGCGAAGGTGTCCGGCGCCGTGCGGGTCACGTTCAGGATGCCGACCACCGTGAAGCTGTGGTTGACGAAGTCAGGCTTGGCGTCCGACGGCCTGATGGGTAGGTTGATGGTGTCCCCGATCTTCTTGTTGAACTCCTTGTCGATGGTGTCGCCGAGGACCACGTCGCCCGCGGTGCCGTCCAAATAGTGACCCTGCGCAGTGGTGAGCTTGAGCTGGCCCCAGCCGTTCTCCGCGGGGTCGCCGGCAACGATCTCGTCGGGTACGCCGAAGCTGACGGTGGTGACGCTTCCCGGTTTGGCCGCGAAGCCATAGGCGGGGAAGGCCGCGGCCACTCCTTCTACCTGCTTGATCTCGTCGATCTTGGAAAGCGGGAGCAGCGAGGCCGACTGACCGTCGGGAGGCCCGACCTGGATGCTCGAGCTGTAGTACTTGACGCCGCCATCCAGCAGCGCGTTGAAGTTCTCCGCCAGCGCTCCCATCGTGGTCAGGGCGAGGACCCCGATGACGATGCCTGAAATGGTGAGGAAGCCGCGGAGCTTGTGACGCGTGACGTTACGGACGATCTCCATCGAGTTCCAGAGAATACCGCGCCTCCGGTTAAAGGGGCATTAAGGATCGTGATCCGGGTGCACACGCCGCCGGCCTGTGCAGAGCGGCCAACGGCCAGATGAGTTCTAGGCGCGACCTATACTCTCCGGCGATGCGAGACCGCGGTGTCCAGCCTGCTGCTGCGCGGCTTTGCGCTCGGGTTCGCGGTGGCCGCGTCCCCCGGCCCGATCTTCTTTCTTTGCCTTAGGCGGACCCTTCAGCGAGGCCGGCTGTACGGCCTCATCTCAGGGTTGGGCGTCGCGACGGCGGATGGCTTCTACGCCGCGGTGGCCTCCCTTGGCGTCGCCGCCGTGGCGACCGCGATCGCCAGCGGCCGCCGGCCACTCGCGGTTGTCGGCGGAGCGGTCCTGATCGTGCTTGGGGCCCGGATCCTGCTCGAGCCGCGGCAGGAGCTGAAGAAGGCCCCCGCGACCACTGGCACCAGTCTTGCGTGGGCTTACCTCTCCACGCTTGGTCTGACGATCACCAACCCGGCCACGATCATCTCGTTCGCCGCACTGGCCGCGACGCTGGGGCTGGGCAGCGGCGCAGGGCTCATGAAGCCGGCCGTGCTTGTTGGGGGCGTCCTCCTGGGATCGGTGGCGTGGTGGTGCGTGCTGGCTGTCGCCGCATCGCTGCTGCGCACGCGATTGACCCCTGCGGTAATCCGAGGCGTGAGCGCGTTCAGCGGCCTGGCTATCGCCGTGCTTGGAATGCTGGCGATCTACTCGGCCTTTTCATAACCATGAACCAGCGGTCGCGCACCATCAGGTGGGAAGACCCTGCCGCGATGTTGGATGCTGCATCGACGCTCAGCGGGCTCGAGTTCATGACGGCGGTCTTCGAGGGAAAGCTGCCACCACCTCCGATCGCCGCGACCATGGCCATCGCCGGAGCCGAGGTCCAGGAGGGGAAGGCCGTCTTCGTCGGTCAGCCGGATGAGTCCCTGTACAACCCAATCGGCGTCGTCCTCGGCGGTTTCGCAATGACCATTCTCGATTCGGCCATGGGCTGCGCGGTCCACACCACGCTCGCCGCGGGTGAGCGCTACACCAGCCTCGAGACGAAGGTCAACTTCGTTCGCCCCATCACCAAGGAAACGGGACCGGTCCGCTGTGAGGGCACCGTCCTACATCGGGGCGGAAAGATCGCCACGGCCGAGGGGAGGCTGGTCGCCGAAAGCAGCGGCAAGCTCCTCGCGCACGGAACCACAACGTGCCCGGCCATAAAGGGATGACCGCCGGCTCTAGGAACGCTGCCACACTTTTCTTAAAGGTCGTGCCGTAGTGGTCGTCGATAGCTACAAGTTCCTGCCGCGTAGCTTCCGCCCGTTCTACGAAGGGCGCGGGCCCTTCCCCGGCGAAGACGAGCCCGTATGGGCGCCGTTCGAGAAGCGCCTGGCCGAATCCCGCCTCGCAGTGCTCACCTCGGCGGGCATGTACTTGCGGCAGTCGCAGCCGGCCTTCGACCTCGAGCACGAACAGACGCATCCCGATTGGGGCGACCCCACCTGGCGCGCGATCCCCGCGTCCGCCGGCGCCGCGGACATAGGCATCGCACACCTACATATAAATGACGAAGACCTGCTGGCCGATCCCGAGATCGCGCTGCCGATGCATCTACTTCACCAGCTGACTCGCGACGGCGTGATCGGCAGCACAGTGGCGGATCATCTCGCCGTGATGGGTTTTCAGGACCGCCGCCTGGCAGATTGGCGGCACAAAACGGCGCCTGAGCTGGTGAATCACTTGCGGGACCAGTCCGCCGATGGCCTGATTCTCGCCCCGGCTTGACCCGACTGCTGCGCGAACGTGCCCGTGTTGGCACGGTGGATCGAGGCGGCGGGCATCCCGACTGTGACAGTGACCATGATGCCGGCGGTGGCTGAGAAGCGCCGAGCACCGCGGATCGTGGGTGTCGAGTTCCCGTTCGGCCACGCCTTCGGGATGCCCCACGACCGCGCCATGCAGCGGCGCACTCTCGAGTTGGCACTCAGGGTCCTCGCGGGTGCTTCAGAGTTCGGCACCCGCGTCGACCTCGACATCGAATGGCCGGTGCCCGTCCACGATGCCTATCGGGCCTGGCAGCCGAAGGAGCCGAGCCCGATCGTCAGGAAGATGCTCGAGTCGCGGAAGTAGTTACTTCGGTTCGAGCTTGATCGAAGCCGAGTTGATGCAGTAGCGGAGTCCGGTTGGCTGGGGCCCATCGTCGAAGACGTGACCAAGGTGGCCGCCACAGTTCGCGCAGGTGACCTCGGTTCGGACCATGAAGTGGCTGTCGTCGACATGTTCCTGGACCGGCGCATCCTCCGCCGGCGCGTAGAAGCTCGGCCAGCCGCAATGTGCGTCGAACTTGGTCTCCGACTCGAACAGCTTGGCGCCGCAGCCGGCACAGAGGTACGCGCCCGGCGTCTTGGTTTCCCAGTACTCCCCGCTGAAGGGCCGCTCCGTGCCCTTCTCGCGCAGAACATGGAACTGCAAGGGCGTCAGGTCGCGCCGCCATTCCGCCTCGGCTCGCTTCGCAGTCTCGGACTTCTTCATCGCCTCTACTTTGCCACGATCGATAAAGCGCCAAACTCTAGTGTCGTGCCTGACAAGCATGTGCATTCTCGCCTCAAAAAGGACCTCGCCATCTGGCTGGGTACGACCGGCCGCGATGGTCGCCCGCATTCGGTGCCGGTGTGGTTCTGGTGGGACGGAGAGACTGTTCTGATCTACTCGGTCCCCGGCCAGAAGGTGCGCGACATCCAGGCCAACCCGCACGTCGCTCTTCACTTGAACACAGATCCGACGGGAGGAGACGTGGTGAGAGTCGACGGCGCGGCGAAGATCGTGCTGAACCAGCCACCTGCATACAAGGTGCCGCCTTACGTCAGGAAGTACCGGGACCTGATGAGGGGCAACGACTGGACGCCGAAGGTCTTTTCGGAGCTCTACCACATCGCCATCCGCGTGCGGCCTACCCGCTTCTACTGAGCGCGTTAACCTGGATCTCATGACGCATCCCCTTCGCTTCGGACTGAAACTCTCCGGCCAGGACACGACCATCGAAGCGTTGCGCGCCGTGTGGCGCATCGCCGACGAATCGGGCTTCGACCACGTGTGGGACTTCGACCACCTGGCGTCGATCGGTGGTGGCGGGCCCGACCGCCCGATCTACGAGGGCTGGACGCTCCAGGCGGCGATGGCCGAGGCGACGAGGCGGGTGCGGATCGGCTGCCTCGTGACCGGTAACACCTATCGCAACCCGGCGCTGCTGGCCAAATCGGCGGTCACGATCGACCACCTCTCCAATGGACGTCTCGAGTTTGGTATCGGCGCCGCATGGGCCGAGATCGAGCACCAGATGTACGGGTTCGATGGTCTCGACCACCGCGTCGGCCGCCTGAGCGAATCGCTTCGCATCATCAGGTCGTTGTGGACCGAGGACCGTACGAACTTCGAGGGACGCTACTACCACTTCAAAGACGCCATCGGTAATCCGAAGCCCATACAGGAGCCGCATCCGCCGATCTGGATCGGGGCATCGGGCCCGACCACCTTGCGGCTCGTCGCGCGCTATGGCGATGTCTGGAACATCGCCGGTGGAGACCCCGACCGCGTCAAAGAGCTAACCCCGATATTCGAGGAGGCTTGCTCCGCGGTGGGGCGCAACCCGTCCGAGATCCGGCGTTCGATCCAGTTTGGCTGGGACGGCGAGGATCGACATCAGCTGCTCGAGCTCGCCGCGCAGTACCTGGAGCTGGGGGTCACGGAGCAGGTTGTCTATCTGCGCGGTGACCAACCCGAGGCGCTCGCTGACAAAATCGCTGAGGCGCTCCCCGACCTGCGCAAGCTGGACAATATTCACCTCCCCGAACCTTTGGGGGGTGGTCGCAGAGCCGGTGGGGACGCCCCCCCTGGCATTTAGGGAGGTAAGACTATGGCCGACAGCGTCTATCGGGTGACCGAGCTGGTGGGGACCAGCAGCCAATCCTGGGAGGCGGCCGCGAAGGGCGCTATCGAAACCGCATCCAAGTCTCTGCGTGACCTCCGCGTCGCCGAGGTGGTGAGGCAGGACCTGACCATCGAGAACGGCAAGGTCACGACCTACAGGATCCGACTGAACGTCTCCTTCAAATACGAACCAACAGCGTCCACCAGGAAGAGCGCCACTCGGGTGCGCCGCTAGACACCCTCTAGCGTTGCAGGGGCGGCCGGGCTCTGCCCGGCCGCAACTTTAGCCATCCGGGTTTCCCCTCCTACCTATGGCCAGCGTTGCAGGGGCGGCCGGGCTCTGCCCGGCGGCGACTTTGTTTCTATGGCACCCAAGCGTGGCGAGTAGGACTATTTCGATAATCCGATCCCCCGGAAGATGAGCAGGCCCGGCGGCGAAGCCGACCCGGCCGATGAGAAGGAACCATCTGGTTCCTTCTGAGTGTCAATCTCTTCGGATGTCCGGGAGGTTGGCTCGGGTTCTCATATCGTTATGGCGCGGTGGCTGCCTGAAGCTGGCAGCCTGCCACCTTCATCTCCTCGAGCGCCTGCAGGCCGGTCCCCTCGCTGACAGCCGCGCACAGGTTGACCAGGACGCGAACCTGGGGGAAGGCGTTCTTACGCGCGTCGAGGGCGGTCGCCCGCACGCAGTAATCGGTCGCGATGCCGCAGATATCGATATGGTCGATGCGCTCTTCTTTCAGCACGTCGAGCAGGTTGTGGCCCCGCGAGTCGAGTCCTTCGAACGCCGAATAAGCCGCGTTGTGCCGGCCCTTGCTCACGACGCAATTGATGAGCTTCTCCCGGACGAGGTTGGCGATGGGAGGCACGAACGCCGCGCCGGGCGTCCCGATGATGCAATGAGGGGGCCATGTCGTCAGAAAGTCCGGCGTGTTGGAGAAATGGTCGGGCGGGTCCTCGTGGTAGTCACGCGAGGCCACGATGAAGTGGTACTCGGTCTTGAAGTGGCGGATGTGCCGGGCGATCATCGCCGCGACCGGCATTCCGTTCGGCACGGGAAGGCTGCCGCCCTGGACGAAATCGGCCTGGAGATCGACCGCCAGCAAAGCGTTTCTCATGACCGCGCGAGTCCCTCCTTAGACTGGCCGTATGGCTTCCGTGATAGTAGCGGGCGCACGCACTCCGTTCGGCAAGTTTGCGGGAGCGTTCAGAGGGGTGCCGGCGACGAGCCTCGGGGCTTATGCCATCCGCGCGGCGCTGAGCCGCGCAGGCGTTGCGGGCGGCGACGTCGACTACGTGATCATGGGGCAGGTCCTGCAGGCGGGCGCCGGCCAGATCACGGCGC
>Ga0208848_1000094_pt1 | contig 16830 bp, 18 predicted proteins | sample NGESurshal072012_2_FD_184455 | JGI IMG/M metagenome (GOLD analysis project Ga0208848, IMG submission 184455) | Arctic peat soil microbial communities from Barrow, Alaska - NGEE Surface sample 210-1 shallow-072012 (SPAdes) | ecosystem: Environmental > Terrestrial > Soil > Wetlands > Peat ... | reverse complement strand
ACCGTTTCTTCTGCTCCTCCGTGCCGCTGGCCCTGATGCCGGCGATCGCAAGGCCCATCGACTGGATGCAGACGCCGATGCCTGCGCAGCCCCAGCTCAGCTCCTCGTTGAGGATGAGCTCCGTCAGAAAGTCCAGTCCTTGGCCGCCGTATTCCTCCGGCAAAAACCCTGCCGGACTCAGGCCCAGCTTGTGCGCCTTCTTGACGACCTCATATGGAAACTCCTCGGTCTCGTCGTAATGGGCGGCCACCGGCCGCATCTCCCTCTCGGCGAACTCGTGCGCGAGCTGGCGAATTGCCTCCTGCTCCGGCGTGAGCGAAAAGTCGAGTGTCACCCAATCACCTCCGCGCTGGACTTGGTCAGTACCGGTTCGCCCCGCTGGTTGACGGCCCGCAGCTCGAGCTTGCCCGCCCCGGACGGCTCCGCCGTGAACGTCACCGTGTCGCCAGGCACGACCATGCCGGCGAACCGGCAGGTCAGGCGTCGAAGTCGGTGTGCCCCGCTCGCCGCCTCCGCCGCGACGGTGGCCATCAATCCCATCTGGAGCAGGCCGTGCGCTATGACGCCCGGGAGGCCGACGGTCCGGGCGAAATCGTCATCGAGGTGGATGGGATTGTGGTCGCCTGACGCCTCGGCATACGCGGCGATCTGATTCTTGGTGAAGGTAACGACCAGCGTGCTCATGACCGGATCACGAAAAGCGCCTTCGAGCGGCACACGGGTTGTCCGGCGCGATCAGTGGTCTGGGTTTCGAAGCTGACGAAGCGCATGCCCCGGCGGGTTACATCGGAAGCCACCTGTCCTTGGGACGTGACCGTTTCGCCGGGCCGGGGGTGACGCGCCCAGGTGAACTCTTGCTCGGCATGCAGCAGGCGGGCGAAGTCCACCGCGGCATCGGGGTCACCGAAAAGCTGCGGGGCTGTCGCGCCCAGCGAATAGACGGCAGCGAACGTGGGTGGCACGCCTGCCGCCGGGTCGGCGCCGATGGCTTTCGCGAATGCGGCAGCGCGATCCGGCTCGATTTGAAAGCTCACCGGTGGGTAGGTTCGCCCAGCAACCCCTGTCGCATCTCGGATGTCGCTGGTGCCAGACACGCTTTACAGGTTAAAGCCCCACAAGAATCCCCACGTGTTGGGACGCCTGGATCTATGCCCTGTTCGGTCGCAGCCGCGCGAGCACCCGGCGAAGCAGCAGCGGGCGAAGCGCAGTCCAGGCCTCCATTACCGCGGAGCGGGACCCAGCCGCGACATCCGCGGGCGCGTAGGCGGCAACCACGAAACCTCCTGCGAGCGCGCCGACCGGTCCAGATGCTTCGGGAAAACTCTGCTGCAGGCGCCGGCCGAGCTCCAGCGGAGTCTCGCCCCCCCGGCGTTTGGCGCCGGCCATCTCGGACAGGGCGACCGTGCGTTTCCAGACGGCCATCACCGTGCGCGGTCTCAGATACCTGGCGACCGCCGCCAGCAACAGGAGGATGACGGCGAGGAATATGCCGATGGCCTTGGTCACCGTCCCAGCGTCGAGAGCGCGGAGCCCGAACGTGGAGCTGGACGACCCCGGGTTGATAGGTTCGCGGAAACCGAGCGGCACTCCGCTCGGCGTCGGGGCACTGCCGGTGGCGCCAGTGCCTGATCCGGGGTCGCAGTTCTCATCGCGGAGACAGAGGGTTTGGCCCTGGGAGCCGCGCGGGATCGGCTGATAGACGTTGCCTGTGTCGGCCGTGGGTTCGAACGGAATCCACCCATAGCCTGGGAAGTACGACTCGACCCACGTGTGTGCGTCCTCGCCGCGGACGACGAATTCGTGGGTCGCGGTGTCCAACGTGCCGGGTCCGAATCCGTTGACCAGTCGCGTCGGAATCCCCAGGGAGCGCAGCATGTCCCCCATCGCCGTGGCGAAGAACTCGCAATACCCCTGCTTTGACTTGAAGAGGAAGAACCAGAGACGATCCGTACCATCAGGTGCCTTCGGCGGTGCAAGTGTGTATTTGAAGTCTGGGCCGCGTAGAAAGTTCTGTATTGCGGTCGCCTCGTCGTAGGGGTTCGTGGCGCCGGCGTCCGTCACGACCTTGACGGCGAGGTCGTGAATCTGCTTCTCGACATCGGGGCTGCGGTAGCCGGTTGCGGGCAGCGTCGAGAACGGCTGGAGCCAGTCTGGATAGGCCGTGCCAGCCGCCTGCAGCTCCGCGTCGGTGGCGCTCGAGTACTCGACGGTTACCGTGTAGTTGCCCGACGAGGTCGGAGGCTGGACGGACGAAAGCCGGTCGATCGAGGTGAAAGCGCCGAACCGATTCACACCTACGAGAACCTGGACAGCGATGGTGGGGCGGTCGACTCGATACAGCTCCCCGGGGTAGAAGAGGATGTCCGCGTTTCCGGTCGGTGGGCGAAGCATCCTCACCGACATGCCCGCGACCGCGAGCTTCTGATAGGTCTCGCCGTAGATCGGCACCTGGTTCTTTGGGATGGACACGCGGAGGCCGGGTGAGCCTGGGTACAGCCATTCCCCCCCGACGGTCGACGTCTCGTTCAGGCCTCGGAAGTACCTTGGCCCCGTGTAGTCGCCGATGACCGTGTAGGTGAAGACCGGGTCTTGAGTGCGCGTGAGCGGTCCACCGAGCGGGACGTCACTCGAGAAGCCGGTGGTCCCGCCCCCGCCCGCCCCATTCCCGATTATGCCGGGGTGGTTGAGCGTTGCCTGGAGCTGAGCCCAGTTCGAGAACAGGCTCGACTCGATGCCGACTGTGCGGTCAACGGTCGAGAGAGGTGGAAGCATTATGGCAAGCACGATCAGCGCCGCCATCGCGACGAGCCCGCTCTCCCAGAAATCCCACCGGGCGTCGCCCGTCAACTTGACGTTGGCGCGGTTCGCACTGGCGATGGATCCCGTGTAGTTGCTCCACAAGAGAAGGGCGAGCGTCAGGACGAGGATGCCGAGCGTGTAGCCGTTCTGGTCCCGCGGGATGTTCAGCAGGTTGGTCGCGAAAGCAGCCGCGCCGGGGATAAGGCCGAGCAGCGGCTTGCGCCAGCGCAGGACGCACCAGCTCAACCAGGCTCCGGTGACCCACATGAGCCAGCAGATCAAGAAGAGGTAGAAGGACGGATCCGACGCTGCCGTCCCGTCGGTGATCCGCGTCCACCAGATTCCGATCAGGTGAGTGTTGACGACGTCTTGCGGATTGTGCGCGTGGATCGTCGGCCATGCAGCCACTGCGGCGGCTATCGGGCCGACGATCATGCCGACACCCAGACCGAGCGGCCACGGAATCGGCAGCACCGCGAACACGGCCAAGAGCAGAGCTCCGCAGAGGGCGACCAGAGGGATGACGTCGATGCCGCTCACCCAGGCGGCCGTGGCTGTGGACCGCGCCACTGCAAAGGTCAAAAGAAAGACGAGCAGCGCCGACCACAAGACGCCGCCTCCCATAGTCGAGCGCGCGCCATCCCAAAGCTGGCCTTGCGCCAATTGCAACCGCGAGCTAGGCGATGCGGATTGCATCTCTCGTCCTCATCAGGCGCGCGAAGTCGTCGCCCCGGCGCACGACATAGAGGTCCACATCCTGGCCAAGATCGAAGCTCGGGTTCTGGTCGGGGCCCCCGAAGCTGGTGACGTCCAGGTAGAACACGATCAGCGTCGTGCGGCGCCCGCGCACCGCCTGTAAAAGCCGGACCCAATCCGGGTCGGCGCTCGGCGTGATGACGGCGATGGCGCGGCGCGGCAGCCTGCGGATCTTGTCCCAGGCCAGGGTCTGGGTCAGCGGCGTGCGGCCGTCGGCCTGCGCGACGGCGAGGTAGTCGAGGATGAGCCGATCCTGCCGGACTGCACGGTGCGGCTCGAGGATGGTTCCCTTCGAATCATTAGCGATCAGCCCAACCTGGCGGCCTCGACTGTGGACCTGAGAAGCCATCGACGCCGCGAGGCTCACCGCGTACTCGACGGTCGACTCCTCGCCCTCGCCGGAGTGTACGTTGCGATCGAGGTCCAGCAGGATCCAGAGGTCGGTCGTCAGTGGCTGCTCGAAAGTCTTGGACATGAGCTTGCCGTGTCGAGCCGACAGCGCCCAGTGGATGCGGCCGAAGCTGTCGCCAGTCGTGTAGTCGCGAACGCCACCGGTCTCCGGCGGATAGTCCGCCCAGGCGCCAAGGCTGGGCGAGCTCCCGACCTGCTGAGCGCTTGCGGTCAGAAGGTCAGGGATCGGACGCACGCGTGGATAGACGAGGATCGAAGTGCGCTGAGTCAGCTTCATTTCCTGGTCGAAGAGCCCGAAGGGTTCGCGAACTCGCAGCGAGGTCGGCCCGAAGGCCATCCAGCCACGCCTGCGGTACACACCGCGCGACTTCCACTTCACGACCTCGCCACCGACGGAGATCACGCGGCCCGGCTGGTAATCGGGGATCTGGCTCAGGTCGCGGACCTCGACCCACGGCGCCGGCACCCAGCCCTGGCGCCGGACCTCGATCACCTCTTCGTAGGAATCACCCACGGTTGGAGTGCCCGGGTCGAGCCGGCGCGAGATTGTCATCCCGCGGATCGCGGCGCGCGGCCACACCCACGCGACCACGAAGAGGAGGCAGAGCGCATACGCGAACGCGTACGCCGGCCGGATCCCCGTGAGATATGTGAAGAAGAGCAACAGTCCGAGGGCTGCGGCGAGGGCGACCTTGCTCATGACCTCGGGCTTAGGCGGCTATCCGTCGTAGGCCATCTGGGGAACGTGCTCGCGCTCCAGCAACCCGGCGATGAGCTTGCCGGCGCTCTGACCCTGCATCTCCGCGTTGGGCCGAAGGATGATGCGATGTGCCAGCACCGGCTCGGCGAGCGCTTTGATGTCGTCCGGCAGCACGTAGCTCCGACCCTGAACCGCGGCCAGCGCCTGGCTCGCGTGGAACAGGTTGAGGGTTCCTCGCGTGCTCGCTCCGAGGGCAACCTCCGGGTTACCGCGGGTGCGGCCGACGAGCCGGGCTATGTACTCGCGAAGCTCGGGCTTGACGAACACCTCGCGCACGGCGGCCTGTGCTGCCTTCAGCTCGTTGGGCGACACGACCGGCTGAAGCTCGAGCATTGGTGACTCGACCTTGTGCTGACTGAGCAGGTTAGCCTCCTCCTTCTCCGACAGGTATCCGAGCCTGACCTTCATCAGGAACCGGTCGAGCTGAGCTTCGGGCAGCGGGAACGTGCCCGAGTACTCGACGGGGTTCTGCGTCGCCATGACCATGAAAGGCTTGGGCAGGGGGTGCGTGTCACCGTCGATCGTGACCTGACGCTCCTCCATCGACTCCAACAGCGCCGCCTGGGTCTTGGGGCTCGCGCGGTTGATCTCGTCCGCGAGCAGAATCTGAGCGAAGACAGGTCCGGGCCGGAACTCGAAGTCGTTGAGCTTCTGGTTGAAGGCGCGCACGCCGGTAACGTCCGACGGCAGCAGGTCAGGGGTGAACTGGATGCGCCGGAATGAGCAGTCGAGCGAACGGGCAAGCGCCTTGGCGAGCATCGTCTTGCCGACTCCGGGCACGTCCTCGATCAGAAGGTGGCCTTCACAGAGCAAGGTCACCAGGCAAAGCCGGATCTCGTCTTCCTTGTTAACGATCGCGCGGCTGACGTTGGCCGTGAAAGCGTCGGCGACACGAGTTACGACTTCGGCTGCCCCCACTCCCGCGATTATAGGTTCGTCATGAGCGGGCCCCATCTCAGTGCAATACGTCTGGAGGGTACGTTTGGTTCCGCGCCGCGTTACTTACGCTGGATCCACCGCGTCTACCAATCAGATGAAGCTTTGCGTGGCGGCGCTTGCGATGCTCGCCCTGGTGGCGTGTGGTTCGGCCACGCCCGCGCCGGTGGGCTCGCCCCTTAGCGTCGATCAGCTCAAGTTCGCGGTCATCGACTCCGTCGGCGTGCCCGTCTACTGCGACCCGGACTCCTACCCGATCGCCCGCCAGGGCGGCGAGCAGGCGACCGCGATCGCGCAGTACCCGAACATCCAGGCCGACTCCACCGTCTATGCCGCCATCGTCGCCCACGAGCACCTGCCGTCCGGCGAGCTCACCGATGGCCAAAAACTCGTGCTCTACCGCGCCTGGAAGCTGCTTCGCGCGCTGACCCTCACCCAGAGCGGGAGCGATTACTCCTTCCAGTACCGAGTCCTGTCGAAGACCGGCACCGCGTCCTACCTGATGGTGGCCGGCGCCGTGCGTGTGGATGGGGTCGTCACCATTGGCTCGCGGACCCCGACCGGCGCGCCGCCTTGCCCGATCTGCCTGGCGGCCGCCACTCTCATCTCGACTCCGGACGGCAGTCTGCGCGTGACAGACATCAAGCCGGGCGAGCTGGTCTGGACAGCGGCCAGCGACGGCACGCGAATCGCCGCGCCGGTGCTCGAGGTAGGTAGCGCGGCAGTTCCCGCAGGCCACCTGATGGTCCACCTCGTGCTGGGCGACGGGCGCGAGCTGCTAGCGTCGCCGGGCCACCGCACGGCCGACGGCCGTCAGCTCGGCTCGCTCGCCCGAGGAGACGCTCTCGACGGCTCTTCGATCATCCAGTGGGAGCTGGTTCCTTACGCCGCCGACCGGACATATGACCTGCTTCCTGCCGGCCCGACGGGGACCTACTGGGCGGACGGTATCCAGCTGTCGAGCACCCTGTCCCGCTGAGTCCTCGGGGAGCCGATACGAAGTTCTCAGTGAAGTTGGGCCCTTTGTTGCAGCTTTAGCTGACTTCCTCTTCCTCGACCAGGCGCAGGTGCCCGCTGACGTCCAGGCCGAGGTGGCGCGCGAAGAACCCCGCGACCCGCTCGACGTACAGCGGGCGGTCCGCGAAATACGCTCCGGCGTGAGGAGCGCCCTGGACGATCCAGATCTCGCGCGGTCCGCGATATGCGTCGTAGAGGCGCCGGCTGTGGTTGACAGACGTGATGTCATCCGCGCCGCCATGGATGAAGAAGAGCGGCCGCGGCTCAAGTGAGCTCAGTACGTCGCGCGGGCTGCATTCGGAGATGCGAATGCGCGTGCGCAACCGCAGCATGATGCCCGCCAGCCAAACGAACGGTGCACCCGGCAGCTTCGAAGATCGCCGTACGTTTTCGATCATCAACGTCCGCAGGTCGCTGAAAGGACTGTCGAGCACGAGCGCCTGGACTCCCGGCTCGCCGGCCGCGCCCAGCAGCGAAACGACCGCGCCCATCGAGTACCCGAGCAGTCCGATCCTGGCCTTGGGGATCCGCTTGCGGGCGAATGCGATCGCGGCCTGAAGCTCCAGCACTTCCTTGATTCCGAACGTGACCGGTGCGCGGTCGCTCCCCGGCATGCCGCGGTACGAATAGAGGATCACGTTGAACCCTTTGCGCCACAACGCGGCCGAAATGCCGAGGGAATTCTGGCGCTGGCCTTTGTGCCCGCCGGAGACGATCACGGTCTGCGGCGAACCCGGCTGTCTGAAGTGCCACGCGCCAAAGTTCACACCGTCCGCCGTGACCAGCTCGGCCTCTTCGTAATCAGCCTGGAACTCGAAGGGCGTGAATGTGAAATCGTCGAGGAAGGACGGCCGGTCCGGCACGAACGCGCGCCGGTACACCTGGAACGACAGCACAACGTACAGGACCAGCAGCCCCGCGCCGACGAGCGCTACGTAGGCCATTGCAGTCATTTGAGCTTAGCCCTAACGGCGCGGCCCTTGGCCGGCGGCGCGGTGCTCCCAGCGAGCGCCTCCTCGTAGCGGCCGAGCACGAAGAGCAGCAGGCTGAGCCGGTTTAGCCATCGTCGCACCTGTTGGTTCTTCAGTCCGTTTGCGCGCTCGAGCGCCACGCACCGGCGCTCGGCTCGGCGCGTGATGGCGCGTGCGAGGTCCAGGGCTCCCGAGGCGGGCGTCGCGCCGGGCAGGATGAAGCCCTCCGGCATGGTGACCGACTGCTCGAGCTCGGCGATGAGCGCATCGAGCCCCTCGACACCCTCTTTGGTGGTTTCGGCGAACGCCGTACCCGAGGCAGGGTTGGTCGCCAGCTCAGCGCCGAGCGAGTACAGCCCTCTCTGCAGCTCCTCACAAATCGCCCGGACGCGGGGCTGGGGGCTCAGCGATTTGGCAAGGCCGACCGCGCTCGACGCCTCGTCAATGGTGCCGTAGGCCTCGATCCGTGGATCATCCTTAGATGCCCGCCCGCCGCCGAGCAGGCCGGTCGAACCATCGTCGCCAGTTCCCGCAAGCTCGAGCATCTTCCTCTTGCGGGCTGGCATTCCCCGACCCTACTCGAAGACTCGGCTGAGGTCGTAAAGCTCCTTCGGCACGCGACGCGTTTCCTTGACCACGTCCGCGAGCGGCACCACCTCGACGCCGCCGTTGCGGCGAATGGGGATTACGCCGCTCTTGCCGGCGACGATCAGCTCCACCGCCGCGACGCCGAGACGAGTCGCCCAGATCCTGTCCGTCGGCGATGGCGAACCGCCGCGCTGCAGGTGCCCGAGCACGGTCACGCGCGTCTCGAACCCGGTCTCGCGCTCGACGTTACCCGCAAGCAGGTCGCCGATTCCCCGCTTGGACAGCCGGATGTGGCCGAAGGCATCCTTCTCCGCCTGTTCACCGGCCTCTTCTTCCAGCTCCGGGACCCTGGCGCCTTCAGCGACAACGATGATGCTGAAGAGCTTGCCTTCCCCGCGCCGGCGGTAGATGTGAGCGACGACATCTTTGAGGGTGACCTCGAACTCGGGGATAAGGATTAGGTCCGCGCCACCGGCGATGCCCCCAACCAGTGCGACCCAACCCGCGTCGCGACCCATGACCTCGACCACCATCACGCGATGGTGCGCAGATGCCGTTGTGTGCAGCCGGTCGAGCGCCTCGGTGACGACTCCGACCGCGGTATCGAAGCCGATGCAGAACTCTGTCACCGCCAGATCGTTGTCGATCGTTTTCGGCACGCCCACGGTGGGAAAACCGGTCTCGTGCAGCGCGGCGGCGACGCTCAACGTGTCGTCGCCGCCGATCGCCACGAGCGCGTCGATGCCGCTGTGCCGCAACGCCTGGATTACGCGCTCGATGCCGTCTTTCTCTTTCAACGGGTTGGTGCGCGAGGTGCCCAGGATGGTGCCTCCCAACGGGAGGATGCCGCGCACGCTTGCAGGTGTCAGCTCCTCGATCAAGCCCTCTTCGATGCATCCGGCCCAACCGTTCTGCACGCCACTCACCCGGTGTCCCAGCTGGAACGATCGGCGGGCGACGGCCCTGATCGCCGCGTTGAGGCCAGGGGCGTCACCGCCGCCGGTCAGAATCCCGATTCGCACGTCGATAGGTTAAAGGGTCATGTGCCCAGGTCAGGCCGGCGCGAGCTGCCTCAGCAGCTCGGCCAGCGTCACGTCGGCCAGCGAACCCAACAGCAGGTTGGCCTGGCCCAGGTCGAGCCGGGCCGTGATCGAATTCGGAATCGCGACGCAGCGCATGCCCGCGCGCTTTGCGGCCATCACGCCGTTGGGCGAGTCCTCGATCGCAATCGCCTCCGACGCAGGCACGCCTAGGCACTCCAGTACCGCGAGGTAGAGGTCAGGCTCGGGTTTCGCGTTGGCGACGTCATCGCGGCACCGCACGCAATCGAACCTCTCGAGAATACCCAGGCGCGCGAGATGACCTGTGACCCAATCGGCCGTGGAACTCGAGGCTACGCCCAGCTTCAACCCCATCGCCCTCGCCGAATCGATGTGCTGGACCACGCCGGGAAGCAGCTTCTGGGCCAGGATTAGCTCGGTTCTCCGCCCGACTCGGCGGTCGAGAACCTCTTTCGGCAGAGGTCGTCCCAACCGCTCCTCGAGGTGATGCTGCGGATGAAAGCCGGCGGTGGTCGATCCGACGATCTGGACCCACCGCTCGAATGGAAGCTCCTGCCCGTGCGCCTCGTAAACCTCGAGCCATGAGCGATACACCGGCTCCTCGGTGTCGAGGATCAGGCCGTCGAAATCGAAGACGATTGCACGAATCAACGCTCCAAATGTACCGATAGACGTGCCAATTGCTTAGGATCGCCCTGGCCGTGGAAGTGAGTACGACACATGCCTGAGGAAGCGCGCAAGCCGAGCTCGCGGCAGTCGGACAGGGGCACTGCGCGCTGGGTCGCAGCCGCGCTCCCCGGTCTGGCACTCGTTTCCGTGGCGGTCATGATGTTTGTCCTCTTCGGCTTTCTCGATGCGATCCATTTCGGCTCGATCAGAGACTTCTTCACCCCCGACCCACTCGCCGCCGGGGGCGTGCTCGGCCTGGTCGGTGGCGCCGAGGGCGTGACCCTGAGCATCGTCATCGTCGCGGTCGTTTTCGGCATCCAGACGACATCGTCGCGGTACTCGCCCCGCATCATCGGCATCTTCACCCGCAACCCGCTGAACGCGATCGTGCTCAGCTTCGCGCTGGCCTCGATTCTCTATACCTTCCTGGTCCGGAGCGAGGTCAAAGCCAACTACGTGCCGATGTGGAGCGTGGGCGTGGCCGAGGTGTTGGCCCTGGTCAACTTCGCGATTCTGCTCCCGTACGTCAGCTACATCTTCGAGGTGATGCGCGCGGAGACGCTGGTCGACAGCATCATGCGACGCGCCAGGCGAAAGCTGCGAGCCGCCGCGAGCAACCGCCACTCACGCCGCAACCGCTCCGCCCTGATGACGTCGATCGCCCAGGTGACGGACATCGCGTTCGGGTCGATCCAGCTTGGCGACATGCCGATGGGCGTCCTCACGATCGAGGTCTTGGGCCGCTTCCTGGCCGAGGACTACATGGCGCTGAAGAAGGGGATTGTGCCCGAGTGGTTCCAGGTCGGCCACTCGGACCTGCCCGGCGCCTCTGACCAGATCGTGGCCGAGGTGAACCGGGCGCAGACCTGGTTCGCGTACACGATCATGTCGAGCTTCGTCGACATGGTCGGCCTGACACCGGTGCACCGCAAGGAGGCCGTGCATGCAATCGCCGTCGCCACGCGCGACGTCGGGATCGCCGCCATCCGGGAAGGTGACTCGGAGGTTGCCGAGCTCTGCGTGCGATTCTTCAACACGTACCTGCGTGCGGCGATCAACAGGTCGGCGCCCACGTTCGCCTCCGGGATCATGAACGAGTACCGCAGGTTTGCCATGGGTGCGCTGGAGTGGCGCTCCGACCTCGCGATCGAGACTGCGGCGCACCTGCTCCGCTACGGGAGACACTTCGACGAAGCGGGCATGCCGGCGACGCTAGGAGCCGCGGCCGAGGACGTCGCCGACCTGGCGATCGAAGCGCGCGCACGCGACCCGCAGGTCTCGCTCCAGCTGGCGCGCCTACTCGTCCGCAACCTGCTCGACCTGGGCCCGAACGCCCGCACGATCGGCCTCAACGGCCTGTTCAAGGGCGTCGCCAAGCTGAGCTTCTGGGCGATGGCCGCTGATCAGAAGGACATAACCCGCGTCCTGGTCGAGGGCATCGCCGCCGCGCCGCTCGACTTCGTGCATGCCGCCCTCGACAGGATGGAATCCATGCAGAACGGGCTCTTCTGGGAGGTCAACGAGCGGGTCATCGCGTTCGACTGGGTCGAACAACCGCTGCGCGACGAGATTCCGCGCCTGCGGGCAGCGCTGCGCCGGGCCAAGGCTTCGGGAAACGGGCTGGCGGTCGAGTTCGCCGAAGCTCCCGTCGTGCATGACCTCGTGCCGGCCGATCCGGGTGCCGCGGGCGCCGCCCAGGCCGCAACCGCTCCCGCTAAGGCGGAGCCGGCCTGTTGATCATTGCGGTTGACGCCGTCTCGAAGTAGTCGAGCAGAGCCTTGAGCACAGCAGGCGCGAGGTCCAGCGATTCGACGGCGACCGTCATGTGGCTCAGCCAGGCATCGCGTTCCGAGCGGCCGATGGCGAACGGCTGGTGACGGAGCCGCAGTCGGGGATGGCCGCGGCTCTTGCTGTACGTGGACGGACCGCCCCAGTACTGAATCAGAAAAAGCGTCAACCGCTCGGTTGCGCCTGACAGGTCCTCCTCGGGGTAGACGGATCGCAGCACCGGGTCCGCCGCGACGCGCAAGTAGAACCGCTCGACCAGCATCCTGAAGGTCTTTTCTCCGCCGGCTAGCTCGTAGACGCTCGTGTTCAGCATTCACATCGACAATAGACTTAGAGGCGATGACCGAGATAACCCGTGGACGCCAGATTTTGCGCGTCCAGTTTCTCGGGCAGCAGATCGTCCTCATGGTCCAGTTCCTGCTGGGCATGGCGGTCAACCTCTTCGTGACCATCACGCGCAACCACCCCGGGGCAAATCCACACGAATACTTCGGCGGAGTTGTTCAGAGCGTCACTTGGGCGACCCTTCACGGTCCCGTGCTCCTCATCCTCCACACGATCCTTGGGCTGCTGCTCGTGCTGAACGCCATTGGCCTCCTGATTCGCGCGATCCAGACGCGAACCAAGGACCTCATCACGGTCAGCGCGGTCGGCGCCTTAAGCGTTCTCGCCGCGGGCTTCAACGGCGGCAGCTTCCTGAACTACAACGAGGACGTCAGCTCGATGCTGATGGCGGGCTTCTCCGCGCTCGCCGTCGTCACGTACGCGGTGGGCGCCTACCTGACGGGGCGGCCCTCCTCAGCCTGAGGCGATCCCCGCGCCGGCGAGGATCTCGGCAGTGGGCCGGACGATCGCCTGCGCCGCCTTGAGGCCTGTCTTCGCCAGGTAGCGCTCGACGATTCGACGTCCGACCGCATACCCACCCATGTGCGGAATGCCCACCGGCCGCCGGCCCATGCGTCCGGCCACCTCGTCGCCCAACACGTAGCCGGTCCAATCGCCGACCGAGCTCCCGGTCCCAAAGGCGGCGGTGATCCTGTCATACGCAGCATCCAGGATCGAGCCCGTCACGCGCGCATACCAGGCTCCGGTCGAATCCTCGCCGCAAACCTCGGCGGTGAACAGCTCGGCCAGGCCCTCCTGGATCACCCACTCGGCGAGGTTGAACTGTGTCTCCACATTGGGGGTCCGCAGGTTGTGGGCAAGCTCATGGACGCCGCACGCGCCGATCCGGGTCACGTTGTAGTCGGTGGGCCATGCCACGATCCAGATGCTTCCCGGCATAGCCCCCATGCCGTAGTAACCAAGCGTGCGCTCAATGAAGATCGGGTCGTCCGGGTTGCCGAGTGTCAGCACGACCTCCACGCTGTCCGGGTGCCGGATGCCCGGCAGGACCGAACGCTGGTACTCCCACGCGCGCGCCAGCTCACGGCGGAGCTGGCCCCAGGCGTCGGCCTGGATCAGTCGCTGGAGCGCATCCGGATAGCGGGGGTCGTCCACGCTGACCCGGAAACCGTCGCCTTGCTCATGGATCTGCTTGAGCATCTTCAGGGGTTCCTCGTCGAAGGCTGATATGCCGCGCATCGCTGCCAGCGCGTCCATGCGCGCGGGCCCCGGCAGCGTGAACAAATGTGTCATCGCAGCCGCGTCGTCGCGGACGTCGATCTGGATCTGGTCGCCGGTCGTCAGCGCCATTGCGATGTCTTCATGGTGCCAGTGCAGGCTCCGGCCTGACTGCATAACGCTCCATCTCGTCTTCACGAGGCAGAAACCAGGCGATCCCGATCGTGACGATGACCAGGATTACGTGAGTCATCAGCGATTTCTGCAGCCCGATCGAATCGGCGATCGCCCCGTTGATGGGGATGCCGATGGCCCCGGTGACAAAGCCGAGGCCCATCACCAGGCCTGAAGCGAGGCCCGCGCGGTCAGCCATCAACTGCTGCGCCATCAGCAGCATCAAGGGCGCGGTCGAGGCGGCAAGCAACCCGATGAGCACCGCGGTCGCGAACGCCCACGGCCCCGGAAAGGCCGTGTAAAGAAGGATGGCCGGCACGCTGAGCACAAGCGTGGCAAGGATCACGCTGCGTCTTCCGAAGCGGTCCGCCAGCGTGCCGCATCCGACCATGCCAACCGCGCTCGCGAGCACCAGCGTGGTGGCAAGCGGCCCATAGAACTCCGGGCCGTACCCGAGCTGCTTGTACCAGGTCGGCGTGAAGGCCTGAAAGACGCTGACCGTCCAGCTGCGAGACATCATCACTCCAATCACCACGGCCAGCGCAAAGACTGGCACCCGCTGTGGGGCAACGGCGCTGCCGCGCGCTGACACTGCCGCAGCCTGCAGCGTGTGGCGCATGCGCCAGAGAAGGTATCCGCCGGTGAGGATGCCCGGGATGACGAGTAGGCCGGTGCCGTGAATACCGAAAACGCCGAACACCAGGATGCCGATGAGCGGACCGGCCGCCAGCCCGACCGTGCCCGCCGTGACGTAGATGGCCATTCCGGAGCTACGTCCTCGTGGGGGCAGCAGCGCGCGGACGTCGAGTGCGCCCATCGGGTGAAATGCCCCGGAACCGAGACCAGAGGCAAACGCCAGAAGAAGGAGCAGTGGGAAGCTCGTCACGAACCCGACCAGCGAGAACGTGAGCGCGGTCCAGCCCAGTGAGAAACCGGTGAATCGTGTGCCGAAGCGATCGGCCAGGACTCCGAACAGAGGCTGCGATATGGCCGCCATGCCGCTGTACGCCAGGCTGACCAACCCGACGGTCGCCAGGCTGAGCTTGAACCGTCCGATCAACACCGGGAAGAGGATGGGAATCACGCCGGCGTAGCTGTCGACCGTCAGGTGGCCGAGCATCAAGGTCAGCAGCTTGCCGTTCTTGATGAAGTCCCTCACCAGAGTGGTAAGGGTAGTGGGCTAGGAGCCGCGACCTCCGCTCCGCAGACGGTCGGACAGAGCCAGCGCCCGGTCAGCGGCACTGGCTCCGTCCGCCGCGGTGACCGTCGTGTAACTGAGCCCGAAGCCAGGTCGGTGGTAGACGACACGCCAGGGATGCAGCTGGCGGCCGTCCTTGGCCTGAATCCGCACGGCTCCGTCGTAGACGGTCATTGCCTTCGAGGCTAACGATCTCGTCCCGCGACCACCATCCTGAAAATTGATGATGGGCGGTCATTGAAATCCCGCCCAGGTAAGAACATCAGTTGCGGAGCTATCATCGCCCGCGGTGGCCGAGCTCCTCTATCTGAGCCGCGCGGACGTCGAGCGCCTGCTCGACATCGACTCGATGCTCGACGCCCTGGGCAAGGCTCTGATTGTCTTCTCGTCAGGCATAACTTCCGTCCCACCGCGGGCCGGTGCCCGCGTAGGCGATCGCGGGATCCTGGGCGCCATGCCCGGCTACGTCCCTGGCATTGCGCTCGAAGTGAAGCTCGTCACCGTCTTCCCGGCCAACCATGAGCGCGGGCTGCCCTCGCACCAGGGCCTGATCGCAGTCTTCGACGAGGACACCGGGAGCCTGCTTGCCGTGATGGACGGCACGTACATAACTGCGATCAGGACCGGCGGCACGGCGGCTGTGGCGGCTCGGCTCCTCGCCCGGCAGGACGCCTCGGTGCTCGCGATCCTGGGCGCCGGCGTGCAGGGTGGCTCACACCTCGAGACCTTTCGGCGCATCCGCGATTTCAAGGAGATACGGGTGGCCTCACGCGACGCGGACAAGGCCAAAGCGCTGGCGGCGCGACACCCGCGTGGTGTAGTTGTGGAGTCTTTCGAGGCTGCGGTTCGCGGCGCGGACGTGGTGGCCTGCTGCACCGACGCGCGCGAGCCGATCCTTCGCCTTGAGTGGCTCAAGCTCGGCGTTCATGTGAGCTCCGTCGGCGGGACGTGGGGACCAGAGCTCGACGCCGCGACGATTGCCGCCGGCCGTGTGTTCGTCGAGTGGCGCGGCGCGGCCACCAATCCTCCGCCGGCCGGCGCGGTCGAGCTGCAGGGTCTCGACGCGGGAAGCCTCACCGAGGTCGGCGAGGTGCTGGCCGGCACGAGGCCCGGCCGCGAGTCCCATGACGAGATCACGATTTACAAGTCCACCGGCCACGCGGTCGAAGACGCAGCGGCAGCGCGGTTGGTCTACGACAGGGCGAAAGCCGAAGGGGCCGGGATCACGCTCGAGCTCTAGAGCTCGAGGAGGCGAGAAGGGACAGCGTTGACGATGCGCGTGCCGTCGATGCGCCGCTCCGGCCGGGCCCTCCCGTAGGGGTGGATGTGACCGTGGACGAGCAGTAATGGATGCAGTCCCCGGATGATCCTGTGTAGGCCGACGAACCCGACGTGGGCCTGGTCCTCCGCCTCGGTGACGCCAAAGGGCGGCGCGTGCGTGATCAGGAGGTCGAGCTTGCGGCCTGCCTGGACGCGTTTCAGGCGGATCCGAAACTCGAGGTTGAGGGAGCGCCACCGCATCTGAGCTTGCGTGTACTGGTTCGCGCCAGGCTTGTAGCGAAGACTGCCCCCCAGCCCGGCGATGCGCAGTCCACGCACCTCGGTGACTCGACCATCCACGTTCTCGCAACCCTCGGGACCGGTTGTGTGGACCTCCTGTTGTAGGGATGTCCATGTCGTATCCGCCCGCCTGACGCTCGGGTCGTGGTTTCCCGGCACCCAGAGGAGGGGCACGTTGAGGCGGCTGACCAGGTACTCGAGATAATCGAAGGGGAGGTCGCCGCACGAGACCACCAGGTCCGGCCGGAGCTTTTGGAGCTTGTCCCCGTACAGAAACTCATCGATCTCGTCCGCGACCGCCAGGATTCTTGTCAACGTGCGCCTTTACCCGCGATCGCTCTAATGTGCGCCCTGCGCGCGCCCGGCGAACGCGAGGATTCTTGTCAACGTGCGCCTTTACCCGCGATCGCTCTAATGTGCGCCCTGCGCGCGCCCGGCGACCGCGAGGACTCTTGTCAACGTGCGCCTTTACCCGCGATCGCTCTAATGTGCGCCCTGCGCGCGCCCGGCGACCGCCAGGATTCTTGTCAACGTGCGCCTTTACCCGCGATCGCTCTAATGTGCGCCCTTCGCGCGCCC
>Ga0208848_1000093_pt1 | contig 16916 bp, 13 predicted proteins | sample NGESurshal072012_2_FD_184455 | JGI IMG/M metagenome (GOLD analysis project Ga0208848, IMG submission 184455) | Arctic peat soil microbial communities from Barrow, Alaska - NGEE Surface sample 210-1 shallow-072012 (SPAdes) | ecosystem: Environmental > Terrestrial > Soil > Wetlands > Peat ... | reverse complement strand
TCAGTACTGACTGGGGGCACTTGCAGCGTCTTTGCAGCCGGCACGCCGGCCTTCAGTGAGTTGACATCTGGGTACGGACCTATCAGCGAAGCCGTCAGGGTGAGCGCGACGCGCCCGTTGTCCGCCGTATCACCCACCGGCTGGACGATCCAATCCAGGCTCACCGTCGCGCCCGGGTACCAGCCCTGAGCGCCTGTTGCCTGGCAGCAGGAGAAGGTGTAGCTCGGATAAATGCCGCCCGATTGGCCGGCGCTCGAGGAGCATCCGCCAACCAACAGGGCGAACGCCGCGAGCGCGGTCGCCAACCGACCAAACCGACGCATCCCGTGCTGACTGTGGGTGGGGCCAGCCATGATCTCCGCCAAACCCGCGTCTGGCTGGCCCAAAACTACATCAACCGTTGGCGCTACAGGTGCAGGCGGTCTTCTTCGTGGTCTCGATGCCTCTCCTAGTCGCGGTAACTGAGGCTGATTTCTTCCACTTTGACTGGTAGCATGCGCCTGATGTTCCGAAGAGTTGCATTCGGATCCGCCGCAGCTGGGGCGCTGCTGCTTGTCATGCAGGCAACCTCGCTTGCGGCGTTCGATCCCTATGCGAGTGGCGCTGCTGGCTATGACTATTCCTATCCGCAATGTGGGTCGACCGCGCCACGAGCGAACTTCGGCATCGTCGGCACCAACGGCGGCTATCCGTTCACTTACTACAACAGCTGTCTTGGCACCGAATACGCGGCTGCCACCAAGACCGGCAACGCGGCGGTCTACATCAATACGGGCTATGACCCGTCATATACCGCGATCGACGGCCGCCACACGACGCAGGATTGCGCCAACCAATCGCAAACCGTCGCCGGCACCGCTGCACAAGAGGCTGCCTGGGCCGTCGGGTGCAGTGAAGCCCAGCGCGATGTCGCATATGCCACCAGCCAGTCGGCGGTGTCACCAACTGTGTGGTGGCTCGATGTCGAGCTAGCCAACAGCTGGTCCTCGAGCGATCTCAGCCTCAACCGCTATGCCGTCCAGGGGATCGTTGCGACGTTGCGAACAAAGACTTCGGCTCCCATCGGAGTCTATTCAACGTCGTACCAGTGGGGCGTAATCACCGGAGGCTACCAAGCGCCGGTCGACGCGAACTGGTTGGCCACCGGCCAGGGCAGCTTGAAGCGAGCAAAGCCGTACTGTGGATCGACTGGATTCACGGGTGCGAAGGTCTGGCTGGTCCAGTACGTCGCAACGTATGACCACGATTACGTCTGCTAATCGGGGTTAGTTCGCCCCCCTTTGCATCTCAGCCCCTTCGCGCTGGGGGCGCCCTCTAGCTTCTGAGTATGGTCATCGCCCGCTGGGCGGCCGCCATCCACGCGGGATCCTGAAGCCATGTGTCGACGCCCCACAAAAGGACCACCTTTAAGGGCTCCTGACGGTAGTCGGCCGCGCTGGCGACCAGGTTTGCCGGCGTGAAGCCCAGCACGTTGCTCCAAGGCTGCGCCTGCATCTCTGCAAGCCATAAGTCCTTGCCCTGCGCTTTCGCCTGACCGGCCCAAAAATCCAGGGCTTGTTGCTTCCACTCGCTGCGAAGGTCGGTGTTGGTGAACCGCAGTGGAGTCGACGGGCCGTCGACATACAGGTCCAGGCCAAGGGCGTCGCCGGCCGCAAGAGACTCGCCGGGATGACCGCTGGGATTCACGCCGAGCCCGGCCAGTACGCCTGGCGCATAGAGCTGAAGCATGTCGACACTGACATTCCAGCCGTCGAAGCTCGTCATGACGACCTTGTGCTCGGGGTCCAGCTCGTGCGCCTGCGCGATCTCCCACGAAAGCTGCGCCGTTGAGATCTGATCGTCGCCCGTGATGGCGTTGACGACGTAGTCGAGTGGCTCGTTCTCAACCTGCCACGCATAAAGGAGGGGCGACGACCGGTAGCGCGTGAGGCTGCCGTCGAAATAGGCCCGGTATGCGGCGGCCGACTGTAGGTCGTTCAAGTGAGGCTGCTGCCGCGGAGCGGCCCACGCCGGTTCGTGCAGCTCCGGATAAAGGAAGTTCCGCGCGCCGATGGTGAGCACGACTCGCGTCGGGCGGTCGGCCAGCAGGTTGTGCTTTTGGACGACGGCAAGCAGATCGTCCACCGACGAGAAGTCCAGGCTGTCAGGCGTCGGCTCGACCGACTCCCAGTAGACGGGGAGCCGAACCAGGTCAGGGTCGGTCTCGTCAAGCAGGATCGCCAGGTCCGCAGCAGGGTCATGTTGCGCCCACTCCGAGGTCAGCGGGCTGTAGCTGAAGCCGACAAGGGGTGCGGGCGGCTTCGATGGCGGCCACACCTCACTGCCCAACAGAAGAGCAAAAGCGGCAAGGCAAATGAGTCCTCTCAACGCCTACCCAGCGCTCCCGCCCACGGGTGTATTGGTTGGGGCGCCGCAGCCTGCGGCGCGATGCTCACGACCTCATGATCCACTCCCCGCCTCGGGATGCGATGGGAGAAGACTGAGAACTCGCTGGGAACACGGAGGGCACGCGGGGTCGCGTCGTCGTCGAAGTCTCCCCAGCTGCCCCGATTGCCCATGCGACGAATCCTAGAGGCTGACCTCGGGCCCGGCTTTGCCCAGTCGTCGGCAGTGCATGCCGACCGCAACTAGTGGCGAGACACAGCGTTCTCGGTCTGCTGCATCGAGAAAAGTTGACTGAGAAACAAATTGGCCGAGGCTCTAGAGAACCTCGGCGCAAATTCCGACGCGGAGAAGAAGTCGTTACTTCTTCTTCTTGGTTGCCTTCTTGACGGCTTTCTTGACGGCCTTCTTGACGGTCTTCTTCTTGGCTGCCATGTGATTACCTCCTTCGTTTCGTAATACGACCCCGGCGGGTCAGTGATTTGGCGCGCTTGGCCTCTCGCTGAGACCGACCGATGAGTGTCCCTCACTGCGGGAAGACATTCAACTCGACGACGACCCTCTGTGGAGTCGATGTCGACGTGTGCGATCAGCATACGCAACTTTTCGTCACGTGTCATTCAAATGCAGGACGGCTGCGTTGACCAACGCCGAGGCGCAGGTCTGAAATCGGTGAGCCGACAGTCGAATCGCCGGCGCAACGTTCGGCAATTACCGCGGCACGATTTGCACTTTCCTTCCCGGCCGGCGCGGGGCCGGACACGGTAAATCCTCACTAATACTTACAGCGCTTAATCGCTGAGTGTCAGGAATCCGCCGGATTCCACGTTATCCCTTACGTATTGCGCCCAATTCTCGAGTTCGAAGGGGTGACTCGAGCGTATGGACCGCGCCTAGCGCTCGATGACGTCAACCTGGCACTGGAGCCAGGTGAACTGGCGTTTCTGGTCGGACCCAGCGGGGCCGGCAAGACGACGCTGCTCAAGCTGATCAACCGGGAGATCCGCCCCACCAAAGGCGCCGTCTGGGTGGACGGCATCTCAGCACATAACCTGAAAACGGCCCGCGTGTCCGAGCTTCGCCGCCGGGTGGGGGTCGTCTTCCAGGACTTCAAGCTTCTGCCTCGGCTGACCGCGATGGAAAACGTTGCCTTTGCGCTCCAGGTCGGCGACTTGCGTGTATCGGATCAAGAGGCCTCGGAGCGCGCTCTCGACGCGTTGGATGCGGTCGGCCTCGGCGACCGCGGCGGTTCTTTTCCACACCAGCTCTCTGGCGGGCAGCAGCAGCGCATCGCCGTGGCGCGGGCTGTGGTCGCGCAGCCACCTCTTTTGATCGCCGACGAGCCGACCGGCAACCTCGACCTGGAAACGTCCTGGGAGATGATGGATCTCTTCGCCGACATCGCAGCCTTCGGCACCACCGTGCTCATCGCGACTCACAACGTCGAGATCGTGAGGCGTCTTCAGCGTCGCGTGCTGACCCTGGTGCAAGGCCGCCTGGTGCGCGACCAGCCGGCGGGACGGACCGGGAGGATGGCATGGCTGGCCTCATCCTGAGGGGACACTTCCCGCGCCGCCAGCTGGTTCAGGTCGTCGTCGCGAACGTGTTCCGTTACATGTTTCGCGGCGCCGCTCGGAACTGGTTCCGGAACTTGGGCAGCGCGGCGCCGGCGCTCAGCTCGATGACCCTGCTCCTATTGCTCTCGGGCCTGGTTGGCCTGGCCGGCTTCGCCCTTCACAACGTCGAACAGGTCCAAGCCACACAAGCGTCGCTCCTTCATGTGTACATGCGCGACGACGCCACCAGTGCCGAAGTCGACTCGCTGTGGGATCGCCTTGCCAACGATCCGCGCGTCGCCAACGTCACCTATGTGACCCGCGCCGAAGCGCTCGCGCGCGCCCAGGGCCTCCCCGGGTTGGCCCAGCTGGCCTTTGCCAGCGACAGCAATCCTTTCCCGGCCAGCCTGGACGTGCGCGTGAAGAACATCGATGACGTCGCGACCATCCACAACCTGGTCCGCAGCGACATCGCCGTGGACCCCGTCTACCCGACGTCGTATGACAGGGGCGCTTACCAGCGAATCCAGGCATTCCTGATCGGTATCACCGTGGCCGGTTTCGTGTTCTTGGCAGTGCTTGGGTTCGTGGCGATCACAGTGACGATCAACAGCATCCGGGCGGCGATCCACTCGCGACGAGACGAGGTCGCGATCATGCAGCTCGTCGGTGCGCCGCGATGGATGGTGCGCGGGCCGTTCGTCGTCGAAGGCGCTATTACCGGCGCCCTATCCGGCGCAGCCGCGGGCCTCATCACTTTCGGGCTGGCGATCGCCGCGATCGCTGCAGGGTCGGCGTCATTCACACAGTTCGCACCAGGCGTCACTGTCACGGTGGCGGCCGTTGCGGCGGCCATTGTGTTCGCGACTGGCCTGGGCCTGGGCTCAGGGTCATCGCTTGTCAGCGTGCGGAGACATCTCGAGTCGTGAAACGTGGGGGCATGCCGGCGGTCGTGCTCGGCTTTGTGTTGATCGTCCTTGGCGCCGGTTCCCCGACCGCGAATGCGGACACGACACAACCAGACCCTCAACAGCAGCAAGCGGTGATCGACCAGATCCGCGCGCAGCTGGGAAGCAACCTGGCCGATGCGATGACCGCCCAGCAGCAGCTCCGGCAGTCCCTCCTCGACAACGCGGTCCAGCAGCAGGACGTCCAATCTAAGATCGTCGACGTCGAGGCGAAGATCGCCGACCTGGACGCGCAGATCGAATCGGCTCAGCGCCTTGAGGCCATCCTCTCGCATCGGATCGACGCCGAGCGTGCGCAGCTGCGCCAGCTGGCGCGGGCGATCTACACGCAGCCGGGCTCGCTGATGGTGACTCTCGCCGAAGCTCAGAGCTTGAGCGACCTGCTCACACGGGTTGCCGATCTCAACGTGGCTGGGGCGCGCGCAGCCGATATCAAGTCTGCTTTGGCCAAGGATCTCACGCAACTGCAAGCAGAGCGTGAGAAGGAACAGGCCGCGCGCGATGAGCAGATCAAACAGAGAGATCTGCTCGCTTCCGAGCTGGCGCAGCTGCAGGCACTGCAGGCGCAACAGGAGCGCTCGATGGCCGACCTCCAGGTGAAGATTGATCAGACGCGGACCGAGCTCTATCTGCTCAGCCGGCAGTCAGCACAGCTGGCGCAGCAGGTGACCGACATGCTGCAGCAGCAGCAGGACGCGATCATCGCCGCGGCCATGCAGGCGGTCTGGACCCAGGTGCAGCTCTGGAGTCAGACGAACAACGTCGGCCAGATCCCGAGCAGCCCTGGACATTCGACCCAGTACCGCTTCATCTGGCCCGAGCCGCAGGCGCAGATCTCTCAGCCCTTCGGGCCCAGCGCCCTACCGCTCGAGCCCGCGTATGGCGGATACCCACACTTCCACACCGGCATCGATCTCGTCGAGCCCTTCGCATCGCCCATCTATGCAGCGGACGACGGGGTGGTGGCTCTGGTCGGCGTCTCGAGCAGCGGTTACGGCAACTACGTCGTGATTGCTCATTCGGGCGGCCTCGACACGCTTTACGGCCACCTCTCGGCGGCGTTGGTCAAGGTCGGTCAGCCGGTCACGCAGGGCCAGCCCATCGGGCTCGAGGGATCGACAGGCAACTCGACCGGCCCTCACCTTCATTTCGAGCTGCGGATCAACCAGAAGCCGGTCAACCCCACGCCATATCTGCCGCCGGGGCCGCCCTCGGCCTTCAAAGCCTAGTAGCCAGGCTACCCACAAAAGATCGACGCGCATGGCGCGCATAACCGAGTACTGTTAGCCGTGGCCCCGAGGGACACGTTCAACGAAGGCAGAGTTGGTCGCAAGACCGAGTCAGCAGTCGAAGAGGCGATCCGTTGGGGTCATTTCTTTTCCCCCGGGGTCGCTTCTATCGACCACTAACGGAAGGGCCTTGGTCTTGGTTTTCGTTCGCGACAAGCGGCTACTTCTTCAGGCTTGCGCCCCGATCTTGAAGGCGTATGGTGGGAAACAGCGGACCGCTCCCCAGCCCGTTACATCTTTGAGCTGAAAAGGCGGAAATGCCGAGCGGCCCGCTTACCCAAAGCCGGGTGCGACGCTCCCTAAACCTCGATCAAGCCCAAGCGGGCGGCCGCGATCACCGCCTGGAGCTTGGAGTGCACCCGCAGCTTCTCGATCACGTGGCTGACGTGCCACTCGACGGTGTGAGGGGCAATGCCGAGGCGCCTGGCCAGCGTCGCCGTGTCGTGACCATCGGCCAGCAGCCGCAGCACGTCGAGCTCACGCGGCGTGAACTCGGCAATCAGCTTTTCTCGAGCCTGCTCCTCGGTCACCAACTTCCGCTGGCGTGCGATCGCCTTGGCGAAGAGTCCGACGGGGATCAGCACCTCTCCGACCGACGCCCTGCGGACGGCTTCGATGATCTCGTCCGCGGTTGCCGACTTCGTCAGATAGGCAATCGCTCCGGCATCGATGGCATCCAGCAGTGCGTCCTCGGACTCCTCGGCACTGTGGAACACGATCGCGGCCTGGGGGAAGGCGGATCGTATCTTGATGGCGGCGACCGGTCCGCTCAGATCGGGAAGCCTGAAGTCCATGAGCACAACCGAGGGTTTCTCCCTGGCGGCGAGGGTCGCCGCCTCGTCGCCCCGCCGCGCGATGCCGCACACGCTCAGGTCCTCCTCGCTCTCCAGGACCCGGGCGATGGCCGAGGCCAATAGCGGGTGGTCCTGGACGACGAGCACGCGTACAGGCGCAATTGGATATTGGCTCAACTCGGTCACCGATAGAGCAGGTCTTAGAGACCCGAGGAGGTCCTCGCGCTTAAAACTTCGCGACCGCGCTCCGTGCGCACGTTGTGAAACTAGGCGGTGGTCGTCGCAGTCGCCGTGACCTGTGTCGCGGCTGTGACTTAAATCACAAAGGCCACGCTCGATCGCAGCCACGCAACTGGCGGATGCCCTGGACGCGGTACGCCTCGTAGAGATCGGGCGGACTTTGTCCTTTAGGTCATGCCCGTGACCCTGGTCGTGACACTGCCTGGAGGGTGGCCCGTTGCCTGGGCGAGGGCTCGGGCGAACAACGGAAGCGCGAAACCCAGGAGAGCAGCGCTGCAGACAAGCGCTGCGCGGATTGACACACCTGAGGCGACGACGCCGATGATCGGGCCTCCGACGATCTGGCCGAGAGCGTCGGCCTGCCCGTCCACCGAGAACAGCGTGGCTCGGTTGGCAGAATCGAGTGACTGGTTGAGCCAGGCGCGCTGAACCGGCATGAAAGCCTGTCGCATAACGGATGCAACCCAGAAGAACGCGATCGCGACGGCGAGGTTCGTTGCGAGTGCGAACCCAGCCAGCATGACCGCTCGAACCGCTGTAAAACCGAGCAACGATCGAGCGACGTGGGCATGGTTTTCGAGGTCGAGCCGGCGCCTGATGACCTGGGTCGTTGCGATGCCGATCAGCGCCGAACCCCCGCTGATCAGGCCAAACCAGAGCACCGGCGAGAACCCCGCGAAGCTCGGCAGCCGGACGTCCTTGAGAAAGTGGACCTGGTACAGCCGATCTATGCCCTCGCTTGACAGGCCCGATACGACAGTGATCGCAAGGATCGTCAGGATCAGCGGCCGGGAGCGTATTGCCGCGAGCGATGAACGAGCACCCGCGGCCATTCCCGCGAGGCTCCCCCTCTGCTCACGCGGGATCGCCCTGTAGCCCGCCTCGGTCATCGCAAAGAAGAGGTAGACGCCAAGCAAGACCAAGAGGCCGCCTCCGATCACGATCGGCAGGTTCAGCCGGATCGATGCCAGGCCGACGCCCACAAAGATCCCCACCAAACCTGCGACTTGCCCGATCTGTGACCCTCGCAGGAAAAGGCGGCCGGCCGGCTTCACGCCAACCTCATCGGTGATCCAGGCATCCTCGGCGCCGTCTGAAAGCGTGGCGCCGATTCCCCAGACGACCTGGGCGATGACGATGGCCGTGAACCGCGGGACTAGACCCTCGAGAATGAAGCCGGCTCCGACGAGCCCGCAGCCGACCGCGACGGCCCACCGGCGACTGAATGCGTCGGCGAACAGCCCGGTGGGGACCTGGAAGACGAGGCACGTGAGCTCGAGCGCGGTGCCGACCAGCAGGAGCCGGAGCGGGTCGAGATGGGCGACCTCGACCTGGTAGACGAGATTTGTGACCGCGAGCATGCTGAAGAAAAGCGGCCAGCCGGCGCACAGGACGAGATAGACGAAGGTCGGGTCTTTGGAACGGATAGACACTTGAAGGAGCTCCTCCCGCCGGCCCGAGGGCACGGCAAATCAACAAGGGGAATCGGGAGGGACTCCAGCAGGGGGCCCGGAGGCCGGGAGGCTAGAGGTCTCCCGCGACGTCAGAGACGATCGCGGGGGTCTTCATGACGTGGAATCCTAAATGGAATTGGCGCTTAGCGCCATCAAAAACCAAGGGCGGCCAGCTCCGGGTAAGCCTGCCGAACCGCCTTGTCGAGGGCAACCACGATCGGCGCCGCAGGCGCGTCGACGCCGGCGAGATAGGCTTCGAGCTCAGAGTTGTTCATCGGCTCGGCGAAAACAGGTACCGGATTCGGGTACCGCCGCCGCGGCTTCAGGTGTTTCTCACCTTATGGGAAGTGCACTCCTCTTCCTACCTTGGTCCCAGGCGAATTTGTGACTAAGCAGGAATCATGGGAGGACGACGAAGATGAGCGAAAACTACAAGTTCTATGCGGCAAAAATGGCGGAGCTCAGGGTCTACCGTGCCAGCACCCGGCCACTGCACAACCAGCTCCTCGAACTCTTCGTGTTCGTAAAGAGGTGTGAGGCGCAATGGAAATAGCTGCTCCAGTGACTACGCGTGCGTCAACGATTCCGGCTGCCGCCTAGGCCGAAGCATTGTCGAGCGGTTTCCCGGACGCACCACTAGGGTTTGAGGAAGTCGACGGTCTCCTCGCGCCCGTCCCAGATCACAGTCGTCTGGGCGGGCTCGGTGCGCGCCACGACCTTTCCGCCGCGCAGCACGAGCTTGCGCGGAGCGACCAGGCGGATGGCGTCCATCTCGGTGGGCGCCGCGAAGACGCAAAGGTCGGCCTTGCAGCCTGGCTCAAGCCCGTAGCCCTCGAGACCGAGAGCGCTTGCCGGGTTGACGGTGATCATGTCGATCAGGGTGCGCAGCTCGTTGTGGCCAGACATCTGGCCGTAGTGCGCGAGCACGAACGCCGCCTGAAGCGGATCGCCGTAACCGAGCGGATACCAGGGATCCATCACCGAGTCATGGCCGATGCAGACGTTGACGCCCGCCGCAAGGAGCTCCTTGACGCGGGTGTGGCCACGGCGGATCGGATAGCTGTCGAAGCGCCCCTGCAGGGTCGAGTTATCGAGCGGGTTGGTGACCATGTGCATCTGAGCCCGCTTCAGGTTGTTGATCAGCCGATAGGCGTATGCATTGTTGTAGGAGTGCATCGCCGTCGTGTGGCTGGCCGTGACGCGGCCGCCCATCCCGAGCCGGATCGTCTCCGCGGCCATCACCTCGACGAAGCGCGAGTGGTCATCGTCCGTCTCGTCGCAGTGGATGTCGACACGCAGTCCTTTCTCGGCGGCGAGCGACATCGCAAACTTGACCGAACGCTCTCCGTATTCGCGCGTCAGCTCAAAATGCGGAATCGCGCCCACGACGTCGACTCCCATGTCGACCGCGCGCCGCATGAGCTCTTCTCCACCTTCGAACGAAATGATTCCCTGCTGTGGAAACGCGACCAGCTGGAGCACCATCTGGTCACCGATCTCGTCCCGCAGCTCGATAAGCGCGCGAACCGCCCGGAGCTCCGGGTCGCACACGTCCACGTGGCTGCGGACGAACTGGACTCCGTTGGCCAGCTGCCAACGCAGCACCGTGCGAACTCGGCGCTTGACGTCGTCGACGGTCAGCTGTTTGACGCGCTCCGCCCAGATGGCGATGCCCTCGAAGAGAGAGCCGCTCTCGTTGTGGCGCGGCTCGCCGACCGTGAGCACGGCATCGAGGTGGATGTGGGGCTCGACCAAGGCCGGCGTGACCAGGGCGCCCCCCAGGTCCACGATTTGCTGGGCCTCGGCCTCGGGTTCGGCTATCCGCCCATCGCGAATGCCGATGTCCCTAATTTCCGACTGCCCTGAGACGCGGGCGCCCTTCAGGAGCAAATCAAGCATCGACGGGAGGCTAGCAGAGACCTAAACTCTGCGGGAAGTAGGCGGTCGGTTCTCGAGGGGGAAGGCAATGCAATCGGCTGAAGAAGTAGAGAAGCACGTACCTATTCGTGAAGGGGACTACGGGGAGAGGGTCGCCACCGTCGAACCGGGCGGGGTCGAGTACATCGCGCTGAAGGAAAGGCACGGCAAACCGATCCAGCTTTTCTGGACCTGGCTCTCGCCGAACCTCGAATTCGCCACCGTTTTCATCGGCGTCATCGCCGTCGCGTTTCTCGGTCTGAACCTGTGGGAGGCGGCGACCGCCATCATCGTCGGAACAGCGCTTGGGTCCCTCACGCATGCGGTCCTGTCCTCGTGGGGCCCGAGGTTCGGGGTTCCGATGATGGTCGAGAGCCGCGGCGCGTTCAGCTTCCTCGGCAACATTCTGCCCGCGGGCCTGAACGCCGTCACCGCTTCCTTCGGCTGGTTCATCGTGAACAGCGTCAGCGGCGCCTTCGCGGTGCAGGCATTGTTGCCATCCACCAACATCCCGTTCTGGTTGGCCTTCCTGGTCATCGTCGTTGCGCAGGTGATAATCGCCACCCTCGGGCACAACCTGATCCACGTCTTCGAGCGCTGGGCCTTGCCTCTGCTGGGCACCGTTTTCATCATCGCGTGCTTCTTCATCTTCATCCACGGCGACTACGGCTTCAGTCAACAGTCGATACCGGGTGGTTGGCTGCTCGCCTTCACAGCTGCCTTCGGCTATGCATGTGGCTGGAACCCGTTCGCGGCGGACTACACCCGCTACCTGCCACCAAACACCAACCGGCGGATGGTTGGTTTCTGGGCGGGTTTCGGAGTCTTCCTCTCCTGCGTCGTTCTGGAGCTGGCGGGCGCCGTCCTGGTCACCGTCGCAGGTACCAAATGGGGCGCGACCGACATCCCGACAGCGCAGCTGCAGCATGCCATGCCCGACCTGGTCTATTACCCGACGCTGCTGTGTATCGCGATCGGCGCTGTGGCGGCGAACGCGATCAACATCTACAGCGGCACCATGTCCCTGGTTTCCCTGGGCATCCGGGAGATGGGCCTGACGCTGCGCCAGCGGCGGGCGGCTCTGGCGATCGTCGCCGGTGTGATCGGATTCGTCGGCGGCCTCGCCTTCCAGGCGCAGGTCGCGCCAGGCGGCAAGTACGAGAACTTCTTGCTTCTGATCAGCTACTGGATCGCTCCGTGGCTGGCGGTGGTCTTCGTGGACTACTGGCTGCGGCGGGGAGATTACGGCGACGAGGCCATCTTCTACGACACCAAGCTCTTTCGCTGGCAGGGGCTCGTCGCCATGGCGGCCGGTCTGGTGGTGTCGGTCTGGCTGTTCAGCAATACCGCTCTCTACATCGGCGTGGTTGCAGCCGCACATCCCGAGGTCGGCGACATCACCTTCATCGTCGGCTTCTTGATCACCGCGGCGCTCTACTACGTGTTCAACCTCAACCTCCGCAAGCAGACCGCCGAGAAGAGAGCGGCCGTGGGCTCTCGCGCGGCCTGAGGCAGATTTCAGAGGAGGCGACGCCGCCGTCTGCGGCGGCGTCGTCTTCGCTTTTCGCATGAGCACGAACGATCTGGTTTGGCTGCCCGCGGGCGAGATCGCGCGTCGAGTGAGCGCGAGCGAGCTCGATCCCCAAGCTGTCGTACGAGCGCACCTCGAGGCGATCGAGCGCTTCGATCCCGAGGTTCACGCGTACGTGCACGTGGACCGGAAGGCCAACGCTTCGGCAGGCGCTCTCGCGGGAGTCACGGTGGCGGTCAAGGACAACCTGCCGGTGGCTGGCATGCCATGGACCGACGGCAGCGCGGTCTGGCGCGACCGCGTCCCCGATGAGGACACAGTTCCGGTTGCTCGGGCCCGGACGGCCGGGGCGGCAGTGCTGGGGAAGACCAACCTCCCGGAGCTGGCGGCGGCGGTGGGGACGACCAACGCCATCTTCCCCGCCACCAACAACCCATGGCGAACTGGCATCACTCCGGGCGGCTCGAGCGGAGGCAGCGCCGCGGCCGTGAGCGCCGGAATGGCCACGGTCGCGATGGGCACTGACATGGGCGGCTCGATTCGCATCCCCGCCTCCTGCTGCGGGGTCGTCGGCCTGCGCCCGTCGCCGGACCGGGTGCCCTCCGAGATCGTGGACCCGGCGGGGCTTTCGGTCATCGCACCGCTGGGCCGGACCGTCGGCGATGTGAAGCTGCTGTACTCGGTGATGGCCCAGACGCTTGAACCCGACCTGCCACCGACCTCGAAGCATCTCCGGATCGGCGTCGCCGGCACGACAGGGCTCGGGATGGACCCTGCCTGCGCCGACGCGTGCCGGCGTGCAGCCGACGCGCTGGACTCAGCGGGCCATCGCGTCCAGCGGATCGCCTGGGAATCGGAAGCTGTGGCGGCGGGCTATGCAGTCGTGCGCCGCGCAAGCATGGCGTCATTTCCAGCCGACCCGCAGCTCTTCGCTCCCGGTATCCGCAAGCTGGTCGAGCAGGGCCGCGCGCTGTCGGCACTGGATTACTTCAAGGCTTTCGAGAGCGCAACCGCCGCCGCGTATGCGGTCGTGGTCAGGCCGCTGCTGAACGACTTCGACTTCCTGCTCACCCCGACCCTGGGCCTGGTCCCGATGCCGATCGAGGCGGTGCCGCCATTCCTCAGCGAGCCTTACGGGCGCTACATCCAGTTCGTGCTGCCCGTGAGCTTCGCGCACACCCCCGCCGTCTCGATCCCGGCCGGCCTGCACGACGGGCTGCCGGTGGGAGTGCAGCTTGTCGCGGGGTCAGGAAGGGAATGGCAGCTGCTGGCGCTTGCGGAAGAGCTCGAGGCTATGCCCGGCTTCGGCTTCCAGCGACCACCCGGCTTCGACTGACAATGTGCGGGTGATGAAAGCTCAGCGGGTCGAAATGTTCGTCTGCCCCATGGCCACGCCGTCTGACACCTCTGGGCTGCAGAAGCTCGCGGACGAGGGAAAGATCACGCCCGACACGCTCGTCGCGCTGGCCGGGAAGACCGAGGGGACGGGGCAGCACGACGACTGGGGCCGTGTGTGGGCCGACGTGGCGCTGCGTGAATGGACCGCGAAGTTTCTCGGAATTCCTGCGAGTGAGGTTGCCAAGCAGGTCATCTTCGTCCTCTCCGGCGGTTGCCCAGGGGTGATCACCCCTCACATCGCGGTCGTCACCCGAGAGTGGGTCGAGGTCCCAGATTCGGGCCCGAAAACAGATAAAACGTTGGTCGTGGGCACGGCCGGCTCGGATCCGATGCCGCCGGAGGAGGTCGGCCGGATGGGGCAGATTCGAAAGGTGGCCGAGGCAACGCACCGAGCGATGGCGGATGCGGGCCTCACCGATCCACACGACGTCCACCTCGTCATGGTGAAGGTGCCTGGGCTGACAACCGCGAGCATCAAGGACGCGGAGTCCCGGGGCAAGACGGTCGTCTCGCACGACCTTACGTTCGGTCCCGAGGGAGCAGGTGTGTACGCCAACGACGCCGCGGCGTTAGGCGTCGCCCTGGCGCTCGGCGAAGTCAAGGAGTCGGCTTTGTCGGATGACGTCGTCCGGCGCAACTGGGATCTGTACTCGGAAGTGGCCATGACCTCCTCGGGCGGCGAGAAGCGCCACGGCGAGGTGCTTCTATTTGGAAACTCGAACAGCTCGCGAAGCTCGCTGCGGATCGGACACGCGGTCACGAGGGACTTCATCGATGCCGAGGGCGTCAGGAACGCGCTTCGCGCGGCCGGGCTCCGTTTCAGCGGCGGGCTGCCGGATGAAACCGATCTGGCGCGCCTCGTTCATGTGTTCGCCAAGTCGGTCATCCCGGGGAGCGACCAGATTCGCGGCCAGAGGATCACCTTGCTCGATGACGTCGACGCCTACCAGATCGGAAAGGCGCTGGGTGGAATGCTCGTCGCCTCGGTGACCGGCCGCACCACGAACTACGTGAGCGGAGGCGAGCGGAACTCGCACCAGGGACCTCCGGGAGGCAACATCGTTGCCGCCATCGTCAGGACCGATTCTTAACCAGCTCGAACAACTTGAGCGGTGAGAGCGGCATCTCGGTGATCGGCACGCCGAGCGCCTCCTCGATCGCCGCGGCGAGGACGGCGCCCACCGGGATCACTCCCGCCTCGCCCGCACCCTTGACGCCCAGCGGATTCAGGGGCGACGGGGTCTCGATGTGGTCGATCTCGATCGCCGGTACCTCTGTCGCATACGGCACCAGGTACTCCATGAATGAGGCGTTCCGGAGCTGGCCCTCGGCGTCGTAAGCGAGTCGCTCGTAGAAAGCGCCGCCAATGCCTTGCGCCACGCCACCCTCGATCTGGCCCTCCACCACCATCGGGTTGATGATCCGACCGCAGTCATGGACAACCACGTACTTCAGGATCTCGAGCCGGAACGTGTTCGGGTCGACCTTCACATAGGCGGCGTGGCAGCCCGATGCCCAGGTGGAGCCAGGCGGGCTGTAGTAGCCCGTCGCCTCCAGGCCCGGTTGCTCGCCTTCAAGTAGCGGAGGCCCGGGACGCGACCTGGCGGCGAACTGCGTCGCCGCCTCGGTGCCGCCGCCGAATGCATAGCGGACGGGATTGGCAAGCACCGCGACGGCGGCCAATGGAATGCCACGATCGGACGAGCCTTTGACGCGAACCATGCCCCCGACCAGCTCAAGGTCTGCGGCATCCACTTCCAGGTGGTCTCCGGCGATGTGCTTGGCCTTGTCCGCCACCGCGCGCGCGGCCACCGCCATCGCATTGCCGGCGGTGACCGCGCCACGCGACGCGAATGTGCCGACGCCCCATGGGAAGCGCCGCGTGTCGCCGCTTGTCACCTCGACGTTCGCCACGTCCACCCCCAGCTCGTCGGCGACGACTTGCGCCCAGACCGTCGCGTGGGCCTGGCCCTGGCTGGGGATGCCGGTCGCCGCCACGACTTTGCCTGAGACGAGCACCTGCACATGCGCGCCCTCATAGGGTCCGACCCCGGTGCCCTCCACGTACATTCCCAGCCCCATGCCCACGTTGTCGCCCGCCGGCCTGGGGCCGAGATTCGCGAGGACCTTCTCCAGGAGTGCGGGGTAGTTGCCGCTGTCATAGATGACGGTGTTGCCATCCTGCCAGGCGACCCCAACCTCGTACGGGAACTGGTCCGGCTGGATGAGGTTGCGCCGGCGGACCTCTGCCCGGTCGAGCCCAAGTGATATGGCGATCGCATCCAGGGTGCGCTCCATCACGAAGCACGCGTGGGGGCGGCCGGCCCCGCGATACGGCGACGTAGGCGTTGCGTTGGTGTACACGTCGCGGAATCGCACCCGGTAGTTGGGCACCCGGTACGGTCCAGGAACCTGGCCGGCCGTGATGATCGGCAGGATGATGCCGTAGGGCGTGTAGGCGCCCGCGTCGTGGATGAAGTCCACGCTCAGCGCTGAGACGCGGCCCTCAGCATCGAATCCGACCTCAACGTCGTGCACCTGGCCCCGTTCCTGGTTGACGGCCGTGAAGTGCTCCTGCCTGTCCTCGGTCCATTTGACGGGCCTGCCCAATTGCATCGCGGCGAATGGCACCAGCAGCTCGTCCGGGTAGAAGAGCATGATCTTCGGCCCAAAGCCGCCGCCCACGTCGGGGGCGATCACGTCGACGCTCGATTCCGGCAGACCGAACAGCACCGCGAGTCCGCCGCGGATCGAGGTCGGCGACTGCGTGGAGTCGTACATGGTCAGCCTGCGCTCAGATTTGGACCAGCGGGCCCACACGGCCCGGGCCTCCATGGGACTCGCGGCACCACGCTCGAAGCGGAAGTGCAGTCGCTTGCGGTGCGGCGCGGCGGCCAGCGCTCTTGTGACGTCACCGACCTCTTGCAGCATCTCGGCGGCGACGTTGCCGGGGACTTCGTCGTGGACGAGGTGCTCCGCCCGGGCGGCGATTTCCGGCGTGATCACCACTGGCAGCTGCTCGTACTCGACCTCCACCAGATCGGCCGCGTCCTCAGCCACGTAGCGGCTGTCCGCCACGATGAACGCCACTGCCTCCCCTGCGTACCGCACGACTTCGGAGGCAAGGCAGCGCTGCGTGCGGCCGTGCGTCAGGTTGGGATGCGGGATGAGGATGGGCAGGTCCGTTTGGCCGAATGGAAGGTCCGCCGCCGTGTAGACGGCGACCACGCCCGGCAGCGCGCGCGCCGCGCTCACATCGATCGATCGGATGCGAGCGTGCGCCAGGGGCGAGCGCACAAAACAGGACTCGAGCGCGCGCTCGCCATTCTCATTTATGTCGTCCGTGAAACGGCCGTGGCCCCGCAGCAGTCGATCGTCCTCGACTCG
>Ga0208848_1000092_pt1 | contig 16930 bp, 18 predicted proteins | sample NGESurshal072012_2_FD_184455 | JGI IMG/M metagenome (GOLD analysis project Ga0208848, IMG submission 184455) | Arctic peat soil microbial communities from Barrow, Alaska - NGEE Surface sample 210-1 shallow-072012 (SPAdes) | ecosystem: Environmental > Terrestrial > Soil > Wetlands > Peat ... | reverse complement strand
GCCGCCGCGGCAATTTGCACCACGTAGTCGTACGTGCTGTGCCCCCAGGTTTTCTTTGGGCCGTACTCCTCGGGCGTGTACTGGGCGTCGTGAATCACGAGATCGGCGTCAGCCATGAATCTGGAATATGTCGTGCTCGAAGATGACGCGGCTGAGGCCGTCGCGCTGTGGGTGCTGCACACTCACGCCCTCGAGGCCTTCTTGATCTCGCCGCGGCTCGCGATCACATCCGTGGTGATGCGAAGCGGCAAGACGACGCTCGTGGATATTCTATCTCGGTTGGCTCGAAATCCCCTCACAACAGTCAACGCGACAGCGGCCGCGATTTTTAGGCTCGTCGACGCGTTTCGACCAACTCTGTTGATTGACGAGGCCGATACCTTTCGCACGAGGAATTCTGAGTTGCGCGGGATCCTCAATTCCGGTTATCGCCGGAACTCCGCCTTCGTCATGCGCGCCGATGCAATTTATTCGACTTGGGCACCGGTCGCCGTGGCGATGATTGGTCGATTGCCGGCGACCTTGGAAGATCGTTCCCTCGTAGTCCGCTTGAAACGTCGCCGTCCGGATGAGGTGATTGCGCCGTTCCGATTTGACCAGACAGAAGGACTAGGGCAACTCGCGCGCATGGCTGCCCGGTGGGCAGCCGATAATTTGGAGTAAATCAAAAAAGCTGATCCGCTGATGCCAACCACTTTGCAAAATCGAGAGGCCGATAATTGGCGGCCGCTGCTTGCGATTACCGATGTTGCCGGCAGGGAATGGCCAATTCGCGCGCGGAAGATTGCTCAATCGCTTACGGCGTCCAATCGCGTATCCGAACAGTCAGCCGGCGTCATGCTGCTCGAAGACATTTGCCTGTTCTTCGAAAGCCAGGATAAGCTCCGCGCGTCTTCAAAGGAGATTGCCGTTTTCTTGAAATGCTTGGAAGGGCGCCCGTGGAGCGAGTGGAAGGGAGCAAAAGCGATTACGCAAAAGGCAATCGCCAATTTGCTTGCCCCGTTTGATATTTCTACGGTTGAAATGAGGCTCGGCCATCAAATTCTGCGAGGTTATCATATTGAGCAGTTCGAGGATGCCTTCGCCCGTTATGTCTCCGGCAGGCCCGCTCAATCCGCTACACCGCTACATTCGCACATGGGTATCGCATAAGGACGCATAAAGAACGCGATACGCTCATCGATGAACGCCTAAAATGCCTCGATGTCTTATCGCCAGGAGACGCGGTTCGAGCGGACATCGCGGCTAGGCGTGTGCAGCGCTGGTGGTAATTTAAATCAAATTGCGTCGTGGATTCGCATATTGGCAGATTACGGAATAGGGCGGGACGCTAGTCGCACACGGCGCTTGCTCAAAAGACCTTATCAGGGCAACGGCATCTCGTTGGAAGCTTGTTGCAAAACAAATTCAACATGCGATGCGTTGTTGCCGAGCTTTCACCGAATACCGTTTATCCGCTCATTGCGGCCTTGATTTTTTCCACGGTCGCGCCTGGCGCACGCGCCACCTCGATGATGCGCGCTTCCTTCTTTGTCAGTAAGTCGAGCGCGCCGCGCATCGCAGAAATCTTGTCGACCGGCACCACGACCGCGCCGTGGCGATCGGCGTGGATGAGGTCGCCGTTTTTCACCGCCATGCCATGCACCGTCACATCGCCGCCAAAATCGACGACATGCACAAAGGCATGCGAGGGCGCGATCGAGCCTGCCAGAAGCTGAAAGCCGGCAGCGATCATCGAAATATCGCGGACGCAGCCATTGGTGACGACGCCATGGCAGCCGAGCGCCTTGTGCACGTTCGATTGCACTTCGCCCCAGAAGGCGCCGTAGCCCGCGGGGTCGTCAAGATCCTGGATCACCATCCAGCTTGGATTGGGCTGCGAGGCAACGTAATCGAGATAATCATGACGCTTTTGCATATACCCCTCACCGCCAAGTGGGATCGGGTCCTTGGCGCGCATGGTCACGGTTTTAGCAAAGCCGACTTTGGGCGGCAGATCGGGAAACGGGCAATGCAGGTGCCGGGTGGTGTAACCATGGCCGCGCCGTTCGGGCGCAACGATTTCGATCACGTTGCAAACGGTCGGCGTGTCCATGGACTCCAGAAATGCAACATCGTCTTTACCAAATGGCATGGCGGTTCCCTCTTTTCAGTCCGGCTCTGTAGCACCCTAATCCAAAAAGCAGCCAGTTATGTCATTTCTTGTTGGGCAAAGGGGTTGCCATCGCGATCAATCGATCTGCGAAGGGTCCCGGTAAATTCCATCGGGCAATAATGGGCGCCGTGGAACTGCGCCGCGATTTCGTTTTCTTTCACGCCCAGTGCCAGGATCTCAGCGGCAAATATTTCTGAGTCGTCCTCGGGACGGTAGCCGAGAAACTTGACGTTGGTATTATCCCAGCGGCTGCGTAAGTTGTTGGAAACACCGTAGACGGTCACGAAGTGGTAGTTCGGTTAATCGATGCAGCGGCGCACGAGCTGCACCATGTCGCGGTGACTGATCCAGGTGAGCAATTGCCGTGCGTCCACCGGCCGATCAGGCGTACGGAAGGTGCCAATGCGAAGACACGCAACGCTTAAACCGTACTTGTCGGCATAGAGGCGGCCAAGCGCCTCGCCGAACACCTTCGACACCCCATAGCGTGAGTCTGGCCTGGGATCGACGGTATTGTCGATGAAGCGCTCGCGCCGATGAAATCCGACGGCGTGATTTGAACTGGCGAAAATCACGCGCTTGACGCCGCAGCGACGCGCCGCCTCGAAAACATTGTAGCAGCCTTCGATATTTAGCGGCAGCACTTGGTCCCACGCGGCCTCCTCAGGCACGCCGGCCAGGTGCACGACGCAGTCAATTCCCGCCATGGCTTTTTCCAACGCGGCCATGTCGCGGATATCCGTCGTTGCGAGTTCCTCGCCCGCCGCGGTGCTGCCGAGCGAGGCGATATCGGCGAGGCGAATAAACGAATAGCTGCCGCGCAGGCCCTGGCGTAGCGCGTTGCCGATTATGCCGGCGGCGCCGGTGATCAGAATGCGTTTCATGTCGTGCTCTAAAATGTCTGCCTGCGGCGGGACCGCTGCCGTTTTGATCGTTTATGCCATCAAGCCGTGCTTTGGAGTGGTTGGATTAAGACGTCATGGCGTAGAACTCACGTTTGCCGGCCGTCCGGCATCGCCAAAGCGGCGTTCATAGGCGCGGATATAGGCCGCCGGCGAGGGTTCTAGATGGCGCCGCGTGAGCGCGATCAGCGCGTCGCGATTCGAACTCCGCAACGCTGCGATCATGTCGACGTGGTCACGACGCGCACGATCGAGCGCATCGGGGAAGGCATTGGCATAAGATCGGATCCCATAGACCTTTTGTGCGAGCTGCTCGATCGTTTCGATGAGACATGTATTGCCGCACAACTCAAACAAGGTCCGGTGAAAATAAAGGTTGCTGTAGAATACCGTCAGCAAATCGCCGCTGTCGATCGCAGCGCTGTGCTTACGCTGGATGTCATCGAGCTTGTCGATATCGCTGCGTGCAACGGGGAAGGGCAGAATTCGAACTGCCATGACCTCCAATTCCTCGCGAACCGCGTAGATTTCTGTCACTTCGTTCGGAGTGAGGTCGCGCACGATCGCGCCGCGGTTCGGAATTCTCTGGATGATGCCCTTTTTCTCGAGTTCGAAGAAGGCGAGCCGCACGTCTGCACGATGCGTATTGAATTGCGCGCAGAGATCCTGCTCGATCAGCCGCTCGCGCGGGTGACGCCGACCCAACACGATGTCCTCTTCCAGGCGCGTCGCGATGACATCGGCGATGGCAGGTTGCCGCGCGCGGCGTTTTGGCGGCAATTTGCGCGGCGGTCGCTTCGCCGCAGCGCTCGCGCCTCGCGTCAACGACTTGTGCCGGAGTGTCCTGCTAGCGGGCATGGGTAATCTCGCAATCCCTCGGCGTTCCGAAAGTCATGCCTTTGACGTATTTAACTGTGCCGGCGTCAGCCCAACCGGTTCACAGCGTCGCATGGCGCTTGCATAGCCCCGACGATGGTCAGCGCACTTGATAAAACAAAAACTAGATGTTTGCAATCTTAGATATAATGTTGTATACAATTACTAGGCCATTGTCGGGCAGCGCGCAACAAGCGCTATAATCGCATCGGCGGGACAACAAGAATGGCAAAAGGTTTTGCCACGGACCGTGCCAGACTAAGCGATCGTTCTAACGCCGTAGGGAGGCGAACATGAAAAAGAGCCGAGGTCAGACGCCGGTAAAGTCGCTACGCCGCAGAGACTTCCTCATCAAGGCCGCGGGCGGCGCAATTGCCACCACCGCGTTCGGCGCAATCCCGCTCAGAGGCTGGGCGGCGGATCCCGTGAACATCGGGGCGCTTTATCCGGTCACCGGAAGCATGGCGCAAATCGGACAGGGCTGCGTCAACGCCGCCAAGCTCGCGGCCGAGATGGTCAACGAGGCTGGTGGCATCAAGTCGCTGGGCGGCGCCAAGCTCAATTTGATCATCTCCGATGTGCAGAGCGACACCACCGTCACACGCACGGAGACCGACCGTTTGATCTCCGGTAACAAGCTGTCTGCGATTCACGGCTGCTATGCCAGCGCCCTGACGCTGATTGCGAGCGAGGTGGCCGAGCGGGCCAAGGTGGCGATTATCACCGGTTCGAGCACTGACCAGCTCAACAAGGGCCGGCAATATACCTTCACGCCGTTTGCGCGCGCGTCGCAGTTTGCCAAGGCGCAACTACAAATGGCCAAGCTGCTGAGCGACAAGCCCAAAGTGGCGGTGATTTTCGAGAACACTGCGTTCGGCACATCGACGTCGAACGGGCTGCGCGAACAGGCACCGGGCGAGGGCGTGGAGATCGTATTGTTCGAGCCCTATTCGGCGGGCTTTGCCGATGCCGGTCCACTAATCAACAAGGTCAAGGCTTCCGGCGCGGATGCGGTGTTCTCGGTGTCCTACTTGAACGACCTTATCCTGATCGTAAAAACGATCAAGCAAACCGGCCTCAAGGTCGCCCTCAACGGCGGCTCCGGCGGGTTCGTCATTCCCGATTTCTACAAGAACGTCGACGCTCTCGCGGAAGGGCTGCAGGGCGTGGCACACTGGAACCATGACTCGGACGCCAACGCGCAAAAAGTGAACGCCGAATACAAGAAACGCTATGGAGAGTTTATCTTCGAATATGCCGGCGGTCTCGTCGCGCAGACGTTCATTCTCGCTGACGCACTCGAACGGGCGGCGTCCACCGATCCGCAAAAAGTTCGCGACGCTCTCTCGACCCTCGACGTCTCGACGGGATACGCGGCGATGGGGCCCGGCGGAAAAGTGAAATTCGGCCCTGACGGCAAAAACATTTATGCCCACCCGGTGGGTGTGCAGTGGCAACATGGCGATCTGGCCAGTGTGTTTCCCAAGGAAGATGCCCGCGCCCCGCTGATGAAAGTCTAAGCTCCGTCAAAGGACCAATGCTGGAGACACTGGCACAAGCCGTCGTGAACGGCTTGCTCATCGGCGGAATCTACGCGCTTGTGAGCATCGGCGTTACGCTGATTTTCGGCGTCGTGAAAATCGTGAACTTCGCCCAAGGCGAGTTCGTGATGATCGGCATGTACATCAGCTTCTTCCTTGCCACCTACTTCGGAATAGACCCCCTGGTGTCGCTTGCCGTCTCGATGCCGGTCCTGTTCATCATCGGCATGCTCTTGCAGCATTTCCTGATCCGCAGAGTTCTGGGGCTCGGCGACATGCCGCAAATCTTCCTTACCTTTGCTCTGTCCTTGCTGCTGATGAACCTCGCTTTGATGCTGTTCACGGCCAACTACCGGACGGTGCACACCTGGTATTCGGACGAAGCGTTTCATCTCGGTGAGATCTATGTGCCAATGGCAAAACTCATCGCCTTCGTCCTCGCCATGGTGCTCAGCGGGATTCTCTGGGTATTCCTCAAGACCACGGACATGGGGAAGGCGATGCGCGCCGCGGCTCAGAAGCCCGAGGTGGCAATGCTGATGGGCATCAACCCCAATCGCGTGTTTGCCGTTGCAACCGGGGTGTCGCTAGCACTGGCAGGCGCCGCCGGTTCGCTGCTCATGCCTTTCTACCCGGCCTCGCCAATGGCCGGTCAGGTGTTTGTACTGATGGCGTTCGTTGCCGTCGTCTTGGGTACGCTGGGCAATGTAAAAGGCGCGCTTATTGCCAGCCTGATGATGGGGGTCGCCGAGTCGCTCGGGATTCAATTCGTGGGCGCCGATTCGGGGCTGATCGTGGTCTTCCTGATGCTTCTCCTAACGCTCGCCTTTAGACCGAGTGGTCTTGCCGGTGGGGGTGCGCGATAATGCGGGTGCTGCGTAGTTCGGGCGCGCTTTGGCTTGGCCTGCTCACGGTGGTTCTTCTCGTGCTGCCTCTTGTGGTGACAAGCCGGTTCGCCATCGATATTTTCATCAGGGTGCTCCTCTTCGCGTTTATCGGCGTCGCCTGGAACCTCATAGGCGGCTACGCCAAACAGCTCTCCTTGGGCCATGCCGCGTATTTCGGTCTGGGCGCCTACACCTCGACGATCTTGCAGATCGATGTCGGCATCTCGCCCTGGATCGGAATGCTGGCCGGTGGAGTTGTGGCCATGCTGGCAAGCCTGCCAATCGGCGCGCTGTGCTTCCGGCTGCGCGGGCCGTATTTCGCGATCGCCACCATCGCGACCGCTCAAGTATTCATGCTGCTTTTCCTCAAGTTTCGTGATTTCGCTTGGGGGGCCGAGGGCACGACCATCCCCAATCTCGGCAACGCTCCGTTGATGATGCAGTTCGAAGCGAAGGCTGCGTACTACTACATCGCACTCGGCTTGCTGGCGATCGGGCTTGCGATCACTTACCGGATCGAACGATCATGGATGGGGTATTACCTGGTCGCCATCGGCGAGGACGAGGATGCCGCCGAAGCGATCGGCGTGAACGCGATGCGCATCAAGCGCGACATCTATATGATCAGCGCATTTCTTACCGCGCTCGCCGGCACCTTCTACGTTCAATACATTTATTTCATCGATCCGCAGACCGCCTTCAACTTCAACATTTCGGTCGAGGCGGCGCTGGTCTCGATTGTTGGCGGCGTTGGAACATTGTGGGGGCCGGTTCTTGGCACCGTTCTGTTGGAAGCGACGTCGGCCTTACTTCAAAGTTGGCTTGGCAGTTCCATCGGTGGGGTTCAGTTGACTGTTTACAGCCTTATTCTGATCGCTGTGATTCTGTGGCGGCCGACCGGGCTGCTCAGCGTTCTGGCCGAGGTGTATGCACGCATCGTTCGCACGGGATCGGCGCAAACGAAAAAGGCTGCCCTCGATGGGTGACGCGCTCGTTGTCCGTAATCTTAGCAAGCGGTTCGGCGGACTGCGCGCCGTTCAGGATCTCAGCTTTTCGGTTAAGGAAAACGAGACCGTGGCGCTGATCGGGCCGAACGGCGCCGGCAAGACCACCAGCTTCAATCTTATCACTGGCTTTCATCGGCCCGATGAAGGGTCGGTGTTCGCTTTCGGCCGCGAAATCGTGGGCCTGAAGCCATACGACATCTGCGCGCACGGCTTGGCGCGCACGTTTCAGGTCGCCAAGCCGTTTGGCGCGATGACCGTCCTGGCCAACGTGATGACCGGCGCATTCCTGCGCGACAAAAAGCTCGAGGTCGCGCGCGCGCGAGCCCGCGAGGCGATCGAATTCGTCGGGCTATCGGCCAAGGAACACACGCCGGCGCGCGACTTGACCACGATAGACCAGCGGCGGCTCGAGATGGCGCGCGCGCTGGCAACCGAGCCTCGGCTCCTGCTTCTCGATGAGGTCATGGCCGGGCTGAATCCGGCGGAGATCGATCAAGCCGTCGCGTTGGTAGGAAAACTTTCGAAGCGCGGACTGACCATAATTATCGTCGAGCATGTGATGCGCGCCATCATGGCTGTCGCGCGTCACATCGTGGTGCTCGATCACGGGCAGATGATTGCCGAAGGCAGCCCCAAGGAAGTCGTTGCAAACCAAGATGTGGTTCGCGCCTACCTGGGGTCCGGCTATGTGCATGTAGCGGCACCAGGAGAGAATGAGTGTTAGCGCTATCCGGAGTGAGCGCCAGTTACGGGTCCGTGCCAGCGGTCGGCGACGTCAATATCGAAGTCGGCGAAGGTGAAGCCGTCGGCCTGCTGGGAGCAAATGGGGCCGGCAAAAGTACCACCCTGCGTGCGATCTCAGGTCTCGTACGGCTGACCTCGGGTACGATCAGCTTTTTGGGAACAAACATCGCTTCGTTGCCGCCTTACAAGGTCACGGAGCTCGGCATTGCTCATGTACCAGAGGGCCGTCAGGTATTCCCCGAAATGACGGTGCAAGAAAACCTCGAGATCGGGGCTTATGTGCCGCGCGCCAAGGCTGAGCGTAGCCGCACGCTCGAGCTTGTTTTCAGCATTTTCCCCGTGCTGGCCGAGCGTCGAAAGCAGTTCGCCGGAACGATGAGCGGCGGCGAACAGCAGATGCTCGCGGTGGGCCGCGGTCTAATGTTGAAGCCGCGTTTGCTGATGCTCGACGAGCCGTCGTTAGGCCTCGCACCGATCATGACCGATATCACTTTTCAGAAGATTCAAGAGATCCACTCCATGGGCACCGCAATCCTGCTGGTCGAACAGAATGTCAGCCGTGCGCTGGCGTTGGTGCAGCGGGCTTATGTACTGGAAAGTGGCAAAGTGATCATGCACGGCACCAGCGCAGAGTTGGCAAACAACAAGCAGGTGCAAGCGGCTTACCTCGGTATTTAGTGACGAGAAAGTCACCAAACGTCCTGCTTTTCGCCGATTGGCGGGCATCGACTGAGGAAGGCACGCGAAAGAAGCTCGGCAGGGGAGGCCGATGCCGAGCTTTAGCCGGCAGGGCGACGAAAGATACTGCTATTCCCAAAAGGTTCAGGAGAGACCTTGCTATCTAAGCTTGGCCAAGAACAAATGAATGGTCAGCCGCTTACTGATTTTTCAAACGTTGCAAAATTTCAACTAATGCGTCCGCGTCACCAAATCCACCGGCTTTGGTGATGAAGGTCACTGAGCGTCCGCCTACCCGCATTTCCCCTGTCGCGATGCCAGGCATGATTTCTCCTGCAACCGAGACGTCGTGAATGCCAAGGGCTTGGAAAGTTTCGAACGCCGTGTCTCCGCCGACCATGACTATCTCATTTATTTGCAGTCGTCGGATTAGGCTCGCCGCCGAGCGGCCAAGTATTTGTGCAACTTTGGAAGCGGTAGTTAGGCTTGGTTCACGCGACAACTCGGGTCGGACAATCAATGCTACCGGCTGCGCACCCTGATTGACATTGCGATCCAGGAGCAACTCTACCTCTCGCTCGCTCGCCGACAACGGCATTACCAGTTCCTCGGCACCGGCAGCGCATAATCGCGCCGTTTGCTCGGCGCTCGCCTCGGTTCGCGATCCGATGACAAAGAGAATAGGCTTCTGAACTCGCTGGCTGATCTTTGGGTTTGTGGACAAAATTTTTGATGACAATGTTTGGGCGAGCCGCCGAGCTATCGCCGTACCAAGACCTGAAGCTCCAATGGGTAGTATCTCGTCGCAATGGTTCAGCGCAAATCGGGCGATGGCATCGAGATCGGCCTCGGTCTCGCAATCGGCGACGTACGCGTGAATTCCAGCCTCGACGCTGAGCGCGAATGCCGCGCCGCGCGGCCACACATGGACGATCATGTCCTTCGACGCTACTTTCAAGACCTTCGACAGCGGCGCTGAAGGCGGCGGCGATAACGCGTCAGACCCGATCTGCGTTTGCCGAAGCGGCACGCCATCAATGAACACCTCGCCGGCGCGCATGCTGCGGCCGTGCCTGGGAACAGCCGGTGCGATCAGTGCATGCCGTAGCCCGCTTGCGCGAAGTCCGGCCAGAATTTCGTCGGCGACGTTACCCCGCAGAGTAGAGTCTATTTTTTTTAACAAAACACGGGGCGCATGGGCGAGGGCAGCACGTGTTGCATTCCAAACGCGCTCATCGGCTGCATGCGGCGAGAGGTGCCGGCTTTCGGTGGTCAGGGACAACACCTGGGTGTTGGTCCCGGCAGCAGACGCGACCCGATCAAAATCGAGCAGTACACGTGTCTTAAGGCCTAGCACTGCAAAAGGCGCTGCAGCATCTAGCGCGCCTGTTAGATCATCGGCGACGATTGCTACGTCGAGCTTACGATGCGTCATATCGAAGCCGATCGGATTTGTGTTCTCGGTTTCGCGCGGTTAGGAACGAGCAAGTCGCCGCGCGTAAGCTATCGTCGCATTCATGTTGTCGTGCCGCGCGATGCCCTGCCAGGCAATGTCAAACGCGGTCCCATGATCGACTGATACGCGCAAAATCGGCAGTCCGAGGCTTACGTTAACGGTGGTATCGAACGCGATCAGCTTGATCGGAATGTGACCCTGGTCGTGATATTGCGCGACGACCAGGTCAAACTCACCCTGCAGGGCACGATAGAATACCGTATCGCCGGAAATCGGCCCTGTTACGGCGATGCCTTCGCTGCGTGCCGCTTCGATAGCCGGTTTGATGCGTTCGATCTCGTCGGTGCCGAACAGCCCATTCTCTCCGCTATGAGGGTTCAATCCGGCGACCGCGATGCGCGGCCGAGCAATGCCCAGTCGTTTGAGGTGGGCATTTCCGACTTGAATGGTTGCGAGCTCGCGTTCCATGGTCGCCCTTTGCACCGCGCCGGCGAGCGACACGTGGGTCGAAACGTGGATCGTCGACAATTTCTCCGACGCCAGTAGCATGAAGGAGGATTTTGCTCCGGTGAGGTGAGCCAGCAGTTCTGTATGGCCCTCGAACGGGTAGCCGGCGGCGTGCAGAGCTTCCTTGTTGATCGGCGCGGTCACGATCACCGATATGTCGCCCGCGAGCGCAGCGGAAACAGCGCGCTCGATATAGCCGTAGCTGCAAGCCCCTGCAGCGGCGGACATAATGCCGTCGCTGACCGACTCCGAACCGGGCACACGAATATCGACGACCAGAACGCCTCCCGATGGCGAAGTCGAATCCAGATCGCCGAACAACAGTCTAGCGCCGGTCAGTTCGTTTGCACGTTCCAGAATCGATTTCGTGCCGAAGACAACGATTCCGGCACGATCGGCAGGCGAGAGATCGGCAAGAGCGCGGCAGACGATCTCCGGGCCGACCCCAGCGGGGTCGCCCATTGTGATGCCGACGCTTGGCCGTCGCGTCATCGAAACTTGTCCCATCAAATCGGCTTGATTTTGGCCGCCCGTGCGACTTTGAGCCACTGGGCGGTTTCCGCAGCAATGTAAGCTGAGAATTGTTCTGGTGTATCGCTCGCCGGGTCGGCGCCGAGCGCCTCGAGATGCTCGCGGATATCCGGCATCGTCACGGCCTTCCGGATTTCCGCATTGAGTCTGTCGACGATCTCCTTCGGCGTTCCCGGCGGCGCAACGACGCCAACCCAAATACTCACGGCGAACTCGGGAAGTCCGCCGGACTCGGCGACGGTCGGGACTTCCGGCAAGAGTGCTGATCGCTTTGCGCTAGACACCGCGATAGCTCGAAGCTTGCCAGATTTGACATACGGAAGCGCCACGGGAAGGGTGGGGAACATCATCGGCACCTGATTTGCAAGTACGGCCGTAATGGCCGGCACGTCGCCCTTATACGGCACATGTACGAGATCAATATCCGCCATCACCTTCAGAAGTTCGACAGTGAGGTGATTTGACGTTCCAATGCCTGCGGAAGCGTAATTGATCGTACCAGGCTTCTGCTTGGCGAGAGCGATCAAATCCTTGACGCTGTGCACGGGGAAGTCGGGGTGCACCACCATAATATTCGGCGCCGCGGCGACAAGCGCCACCGGGGTGAAATCTTTGGTCGGATCATAGGGCAGGCTCCCATAGAGACTGGGAGCCATTGCGAGGTTGCTCACCGAACCGAGAAGCAGCGTATAGCCATCGGGTTTGGCCTTGGACACCCAATCCGCACCAATCGTGCCGCCGGCGCCGGAGCGATTTTCCACCACGACGGCCTGCCCAAGGCCCTCGGACATCTTTTGTCCAACGATACGAGCAACAATGTCATTGATGCCGCCCGGCGGGAAGCCAACAACCAAGTGGATTGGCCTGCTTGGATAAGGCTGCGCGGCAGCGACCATTGGCGCGGCGGTCAGGCATGCCGCCGCCATTGCCAGCCTCGTGATCTGCAACAAATAGCGCATTTTTTGTCTCCTTCCATTTGGCCGGCGATTTGCCAAGAGCTGTTTGTATAGGAAAAAATGCGTACAATTACGTGATCGCAGTCGATCACTTTTCAATTTTGGTGTGGGCCTCACCCGCCAAAATACTGACCGGCACCCCGTCGCGCTCGAGACGGGCCCGTACCGTTTCCACCGGCAGCCGATTCCAGTCGCGGCCCGCGACCAAAGCCGCAAACGTCCCAGCGGCCTGACCTTGCAGGCCGGTGGGCGCCATGTTGCGCGCAAATTTGTCGACGTCATGCGTCATCGATGCGCAGCGTCCGGCGACCACAAGATTCTGAATTTTGTCGGTGATCATGCAACTAAGCGGAAACTCGAACCGCATCAGCTTGAGCGAAAGCTTGCGTGCCCAGTCGTCGTTGGCAGAGCCTTCGTGGCCATAGTCGGGCCCATGAATTTCAGCGTTGCCGTAATCCACCGAGGTCATCACGGCAATCGAGTCGTTAAAACGCCTTCCGTTGGCAAGATCGTTATAGGTCAGGGTGTAGCGCCCCCTGATGCGCCGCGTCTCACGGACGCCGAGATAAGCCGACGTGTCAACCAGAAAGCTGTGCTCAAACCCCGGCAATAGCGCACGGCAGGTGCGCACAATGTCGCGGAGTTGCTTTCGTCCCTCGATCTCAGCCCGAGTAATATCGGCGGCATTGGTGCCGTCGACGTTGTAGATGCGCGTGCTGTTGCAAATCAGGATCGCGCGGTCGACGTGCTCCTTGGCGTTCACTCCGCTGAAGCGCAGGTAGTGAATTGGCAACGAGGCATCCAGCAACCCCATTTGCTTGGCCTTTTCTACGGTCGAGAAAAAGCCGTCGATTCGAACTATACCCTGCTCCAAGTCGACTACGCGACGACCGTCGTCCTGCGAAAAGTCTTCGGGATGGCTGTCGATGTGTTCCTTGAACCGCCGAAGATCGATATTGCCAAGGCGGCCCATCACCGTCGTCGGTCGCATCGCGCCGTCGTCCTCTCGCCCCTTTATGAAAGGAACGCCCGCCCGCGCCGCAACATCGCCGTCGCCCGTGGTGTCGATGACGACTTTGGCCACAATCGCCTGACGTCCCGATTTGTTGTCGATGATGACGCCTTCGATTTTACCGTCGCGGACCAACGGCTCTGAAATCCAAGTGTGTAATAAGAGGTCGGCACCCGCTTCGAGCACGATGTCCAGGGCCGCCAACTTGTAGGCCTCGATATCCCAGGGAACGACGTCGCCAAGGCCAGCGCCTTGGTCGCGCGCCAGGCGGGAAAAGAACTCGCGGGGAAAGCCAACGAGCTCGCTCGCGGGAATCACAATCAAACCCATCGCCGAACCGGTCGCGGTCCCGCCGAGAAATCCAGCCCGCTCAATCAGGAGTGTCTTTGCCTCATTTCGTGCCGCCGCAACCGCAGCTGCAATTCCAGCGACGCCACCGCCGCAGACCAGAACATCGACATGAGCTGCAATGGGAATCGTCCGCTCGCCCAGTCTGACTTGATCACGCGAAATATCGAACAATGGGGTCTCCACAAAGATGAAGGGCCGAGACGGTTGCGAGCGTTGTCCGGAGTGGCCTGACGGATTTTTTGTACCAGCGGGATAAAGAGATTATTGCATTTGGACGGCCTGATCCAGCGGTGATGGGAGAGCGGGTTGAACGCTTACGGCGCCGGAGGCCGGTATCCCAGGGACGAATGTCTGTTATTCGGGATAGTACGGACTCAACGCGGGCATGCGACTGCGCGCTTCGCCAGTTCCTGCGGCGCCAGGTCTTCCTTTTGCGTAGCGATATTCCAGCTATTGCCAGACGAATCCTTCATGCCGCCGTTGCGCGCGCCGTTGAACATGTTCATCGGCTCCATGATCGTATTACCGCCGGCCATGACCGCCTGCTGGTACACAATGTCCGCATTCGGAACGTAGAGCTAAAGCGAGGATGATGTCGCCTTTGCCATTTCGCTTTCTTCGGCAATCATTACGCGGGAGTCGCCAATCTTGCCCTGCGAATGCATGATCGTTCCGTCCGGCCGCTTTAGCGGTTCGTGCGCTATTTCGGCGCCTCGGATCAATGGTTAGGGGCCATTAAATTACACGTGCTGCTCGGCGAACTTTATCAACGCTATGTCCAGGTTTAGGTTTTCAGTACACATAGAACCGATAATGGGTATATTGAAGATTGGAGCGGGCTCAATCCAAATAATGCCGGATCGAAAGAACTTCGGGAGGTGGCGTTGAATATAGCCCGGCTCATTGCGACGACAGCAGTAGTGATATTTCTCTCACTTGTGCCTGCCGGCGCACAAGATTATCCGGCGCGGACAACGACCATCATCTGTCCCTACGCCCCCGGTGGCGCCACCGATATCCTCGCCCGCATGCTTGGGCGCGGGCTGGAGCAACGTCTCGGCAAAAGCTTCGTGACCGATAACCGGCCCTGCGCCGGAACGGTGCTGGCCCCGCACATGGTGGCCAAGGCGCAGCCGGATGGCTACACGTTGCTGATGGGCACCAGCACGCCGCTCGCCATCAACGCCACGCTGCACCGAAAGCTGCCCTATGACCCGGCCAAGGATTTCGTGCCACTGGCGCTCATCGCCAATGTGCCATTCGTCCTGGTGGTCACGCCATCGCTGCCGGTAAAGTCGGTCGCCGATCTGGTCAAATATGCCAAGGACAATCCGGGCAAGTTGTCGTTCGGCACCAGCGGACCGGGTTCGCCACACCATCTGTTCATGGAATTGTTCAAGATTATGACCGGCACCGAAATGGTGCACGTCCCGTACAAGGGCAGCGTGCCGGCACTGACTGACGTTATTGCCGGTCGTATCCCGGTCATGTTCGTGGATCTGGCGCCGTCGCTGCAGTTCATCAAAAACGGCAATGTTCGTGCCATCGGTGTTTCGTCGAATACGCGGGTGCCGCAGCTTCCCGACGTGCCGCCGGTCGCCGACGGCGTGCCCGGCTTCGAAGCGGTGGCGTGGCAGATGCTTGTGGCGCCGAGTGGTACACCGAAGCCGATCGTCGATCGGCTGCATGCCGAGCTCAAGAGCATCGAGGCGCAGCCGCAATTCAAGGAGCAGGTCGCCAAGCTCGGCACCGTGCCGGTCGACACGCCATCCGTTGCGGAGATGCAAGCTTACGTGAAATCCGAAATCGTGCGCTGGGGAAAGATCGTCGAGAAATCCGGCGCCGCGATGGACTGATCTTCAATCAATCTCGGTATCGATCGTCGCCCATTGGCAGCTCGAACTTTTCGCCACAACATACCACGACGGATAACAAAAGTAATTTGCAGTGTCGGTCATCGATATTCATACCCACATGCTTACGCTCGAATGGATCGAATTGCTGCGTAGCCATGGCGGCGACAAATACAGCGTGAAGAAAACGAAAGCGAACCAGGACGCGGTGCCTCTCTACGATGCGCCGTTCATGACATTGATGCGCGGCATGTGGGACTACGATATGCGCATCGAAAATATGAACAAAGCCGGCGTCGATATCGCGGTGGTATCGCTGACCTGCCCAAACGTGTTCTGGGGCGGTCGCGATGTCAGCATCAAGGCGGCGCGGATGGTCAACGACTCGATGGCGGAGCAGCAGCGCGCCAAGCCCGATCGCATCCGCTGGTTCGCGTCATTGCCCTGGCAATACACCGATGACGCCAAGGCCGAGTTGATGCGCGCAACCAAAGAAGGCGCCGTCGGCGTCATGGTGCTTGGCTCCATTGACGGTAATGATCTTATCGATCCGCAGTTTGCTCCGGTGTGGAAGGAGATCGATAGCCTCGCACTTCCGGTACTTGTTCATCCCACCGCGCCGCAAGGCCTGCGGGAAATGCACATGGAGGCTTTCAATCTGATTCCGCCGGTCGGTTTCATGTTCGATACGACGCTTGCCTTTGCGCACATGATCTTTTCCGGATTTATCGACAGATATCCCAATTTGAAGCTGATCGCTGCGCACGGCGGCGCAGCGCTTCCCTATCTCGCCGGCCGCTTCGATATCTGTCACGAAAAAATTCCGGCCTGCGCCGACGTCATCAAAGACAAGCCGAGCACCTATTTGCGGCGGATCTACTATGACACCGTCGTTTACGAGCAGGCGGCGCTCGAATTATGCGTGAAGGTCGCTGGCACGCCGGACAACGTGCTCTACGGTTCGGATTATCAGCACAACATCGGCGACATGGCAGGCTGCTTGGCACGGGTCAACGCATTGCCAGTCAATCAAGCCAAGCGTATCGCAGGCAAGAATGCGGAACGGATTTTCAAGCTTTAGGCCGTATACACATAAGCATCATGTCGGCACAAAACCCAACATCGGCCGCGCTATTGCTACGCGGCGCACGGTCGAGAAGCTTTCGCGCGCGCGCGTAGCTCGCGGATAATGACGTGTTGTGTGTACCGAAAACCTTATCTGTCGAGGATTTTGGATTTCGCAGGCTGAAATCCCTATTCCCGCTTCAAAATTCCCTGTTCCTTCAGAAATAATTCCCTGTTAACTGGATCGACGATAACGAACGGTTGTGCGTCCCTTACCTTTAGATTGGATTGCATCGTCCAAACGACAAACTTCTAACTGATCTTCTACAGTGCGAATTCTCAAGTCATTGAACGCGCATAGAAATCCGCGCTCGAAAAGCGGCTTGGCACTACATTTGGGTGATTTGTA
>Ga0208848_1000091_pt1 | contig 16943 bp, 14 predicted proteins | sample NGESurshal072012_2_FD_184455 | JGI IMG/M metagenome (GOLD analysis project Ga0208848, IMG submission 184455) | Arctic peat soil microbial communities from Barrow, Alaska - NGEE Surface sample 210-1 shallow-072012 (SPAdes) | ecosystem: Environmental > Terrestrial > Soil > Wetlands > Peat ... | reverse complement strand
GTTCTTGACCTCGTCCGCCAGCGTCTCGCCGATCGCTTTCTGGATCGCGGAATTCACCTGGCTCTGGGTCTTGCCCAAGTCGCTCCCCAGGTGCGTGAGGAAGTCGGTGCAGACTGCCGAGGCGGTCGCCTGCTGGCTGATCGAGGCGGTTTCCGCCTGCCCAGCCTGCTGCGAAGCGGGCCTGAATCCGACGTTCAGTCCGGCGGCTGAGGCCGTGACCAGGACCGCGGTGCCGGCGACGGCCACGGCACCCGCGGCAAGACCGGCGACCCGGAGGTAGCGGAGTTTGGCAAAGCGTGTCATCACGTCTTTAACTACACAACGCCACGCACTCAGATTCCTCACGCAGAGCGTCAAGGATTTGTAAGTGGCGCGCCCCAGTGTCCCGAAGCCGTGGCTGATGAGAGGAGCTTCGGCTGAGGGGCACCATCTATATTCGCTGAATGGAGTCGCCGCCCGGGTCGGGCTGGTCCGGCAAGCATGCCGTCGAGCTTTACGTCCGGACCTACACCACCATGCTGCAGAGCTCGGGCGACATCAAGATCGAATCGCTCGTTCAGGCGCACCTCGGCATGGGCTCGGTTCTGCATCCATTGGCTGCCGAGCCCCAGACCGACATGGGTGCTCTCCTGTACGCGGTTCGGCGGCTGCCGGCGGCGATCAGCCGCTGCCGCAACGTGGTCATGGGCCAGAGCCCACAGGGCTTTCGGGCCGTCTTTCACGCTGACATCCTCTCGTGGCAGGCGGTCAAGGCGCCGGCTCGCCGGCGCCGCTGGTACCACGACGGCAAGAACACGCTGGCGGTGCTCATCGCCTCTGCTTCGGACATCGACGACCTCGTCCCCACGCTCGTCGCGTACCAGATCGAGTGGAACAAGCTGCACCGTGCTCTCGAGGAAGTCGAGCTCTCGGACGACCAGGCGCGCCAGGCAGCCGGTGCCACGGAGGACGACTGGCAGCGCCTGCACGATGCATGGGGTGACTCTTTCGACTCCCACCTGGCGGCCATCAAGCGAGGGGAATGCAGGATCGTACTGCGGCTCATCGGCGGCAGCCATCTCGGATACGCGCGAAACGCGAGTCGTTGGTGGCTTCCGATCGCGGCGGCCATGGGCGAGATGGGCGCGAGCGACGCGCCAATCTACTTCGTCTCGTCCAACTCGCACAGCCTCGTCAACGTCCTGACCGGAGTCGCCCGCGAGTTCGAGGGTGACATCGTGGACTGGATCGGCAGGCACCACCCAGAGTTGGATGAGGAGCGCCGCAAGCTCGAAGCGGGCCATATCCGAGCGTCGCGCCACAACTGGTTGTACTACGGCGCGCGCCAGGTCTTCGACCAGCATCCCGAGCGAGAGCGCATGCGCGGGCGACGAGCCGAGATGGAAGCGGCGAACGGCGTCAGGCACATTGCAGCGAAGGGGACCGGCGTCGACTCCGCGGCCCAGGTGTTCATGCTCTCGAAGTTGGACCCGAGCGCGATCGATCCCCGAGTCGGCTCGGTGGATGAGCGAAAGCTCCGTGCCTCGGATGCTTGCATCGTCAATGTCGACTATCCGCTCGGCCAGGCCGCGTACCACATCCTGCGGCAGGTCGCCGTGCAGGCGGCATGGGTCAAAGGCGTGTACATCCTCGGCAAGGCGGCAACGCTCAATGCGGACGTGGGTGACGTGATGATCCCGAACGTGGTCCACAACGAACACTCCAACAACACCTACTGGCTCGACAACTGCTTCACCGCAGCCGACGTGCAGCCGAACCTCGTGTATGGTTCGGCGCTCGATAACCAGAGGGCAGTCACCGTGCGCGGAACCTTCCTGCAGAACCGGGACTATCTCGACTTCTACTACCACGGGCGATACACGGTTGTGGAGATGGAGGCGGGGCCTTATCTAGATGCCTGTTACGAGATCGTCCAGCCCGACCGCCACCCGCTCGGCGAGAGCGTCAACATGGCGCAGGTCAATTTCGACCTGGGCATCGTCCACTACGCGTCGGACACTCCTTACACGCAGGCGCGCACGTTGGGCGCTCGCGGGCTCAGCTACCGAGGGATGGACTCGACGTACGCGTCGGCTATCGCCGTCGCGCGGAGGATCCTGCAGCGCGAGGAGGTGCTTCTCCCCCAGAGCTGACAAGCACTGCGTGCTCGTGCGGGTGATTGTGGGCGCCGGCACCGTGGTGGATCTCGCCGCACGGATTGCAGCTCTCGACCTGGATCGTCGTGTGGCCGATCGCGAACTTGCCGCACAACCGGCTCTCCAGGTCGCGCACCACATGCTCGGCGACGCCGAGCGGGCACTCGCCCACCACAACGTGGCAGCTGAGCGCCGTCTCGTCCGATGACAGGGCCCAGACATGCAGGTCGTGCATGCTCGTGACCAGCTCGCTGCTGGTGATCTCTTTGGTCACGGCGGCAAGGTCGATCTCGCCGGGGGTGCCCTCCATGAGCAGGTTTACGGTCTCGCGCACGATCCCCCAGGCGCCGAAGGCGATGAGGACTGCGATGCCAAGCGACAGCAGCGGGTCGATGTAGAGCCAGCCTGTCAGGAGGATCACGATCCCCGACACCACGACGCCGACCGACGCACCGATGTCGCCGGTGACGTGCATCAGCGCCGCCCGCAAGTTCAGACTCCCAGAATCTCCGCGCAGGCCGAACGCGACAAACAAGTTGATGGCTATGCCGGCCAGCGCGGCGATGATGACGACTCCACCCTGGACCGGCTCGGGGTGCGCCAACCTGCGAACCGCCTCATAGGCGATCACGAGGACGATGACGATCAGCGTCACCGAGTTGACTAAGGCGGCCAGGATGCTGACGCGGTGGTAGCCGTAGCTGCGCCGCTCATCGGCGGGACGGCTCGACTGGGCGACCGCGAACCAGGCGAGGCCCAGGGCGAAGACGTCGGTCAGCACGTGGCCGGCGTCAGAAAGCAGGGCGAGGGAGTGGGAGACGAGGCCGCCGACGAGCTCGACGGCAAGCACCGCGCAGGTCAGGGCAAGCGCGGCCTTCAGCACGGATCCGCGAGATCTCACATGGCCCATGAACTCATCCTACCCACAGGGACCAACGCTGAGTCAGGGACGGGCTTGCGCCTACCGCCACCAATCATTGCCGCGTTCCAGGTACGCGAGGAGCATCCCTTGGCGCACGCCTTCGTGGCTGATCTGCAGCACGGCCAGGCCGTACCAGTCGAGGCAGAGGAGCAAGGCTTCGATGCCGGCACGCATCGCCTTCACGCGGTTGGCGGGCAGCCCGACCGTCTTGGCGACCTGGACCGCCCGGGCGCGGTCGAGACGCGCCTCGCAGGTCAGCAGGTCGGCCGTCGTCAAGACCGGCGGCGGGTTTCGATGGGTGAGCACAAACGGCAGGTTCGACGCCGTCCCACCGGTCGCGACCAATCGCTCGACCTCTCCGTCGGGCGCGTGTGTCAGCTCGCGGAGCGCAGCCTTGCGCATACGCGCCCGTTCCTCTGGTTTCGGCGGGTCCGAGAAATAGGTGCTCGCTAGCACGCCGGAGCCGATTGGAAGCGAGACCGAGCGCTGCATCTCGCGTCCCCGCGCGATCACCACCTCTGTGGATCCACCGCCGAGGTCGACCATTGCCCATTCACGCCGGACCGCGTGACGGCTGGCCACGCCGAGAAAGCTGAGCTCCGCCTCCCTGAGCGCAGAGATCACGTGCACCGTCGTGCCGATCGCGTCGCCGGCCGAGCGGGCGAAATCGGCGCCATCATCAGCCTGGCGCACCGCCTGCGTGGCGCAGGCGAGCAAAACATCGAAGCCGTGGGTGCGAGCCCGGGCGACGACTGCGCGGAGGGCGCGAATCGCCGGTTTTGCACGGGCTCCGATGGACCCCGTCCGTGCGACCTGCACGCCCAGCTCCGGCATCTCGACGTAGTGCGCAACCTCCACGAGCTGGCCCTTCACCACGTCAGCCACCAGCGAGTGCACCGTGTTGCTCCCGATATCGACCGCGGCCAAACGCATGCGCCAACTCTAGAATCTGGCGGTGGGTAAGAAGAAGGGGACGCGCATGGAAAAGGACTCGATGGGCGAGATGGAGGTCCCTGCCGATGCCTACTACGGGGCGTCGACCCAGCGTGCTGTGCTCAACTTCCCAATCTCCGGCCAACCGCTGCCGCGCCGCTTTATCCGCGCCCTCGGGATGGTCAAGAAGGCGGCGGCACGGACCAACGGCGAGCTTGGCCTGCTCTCGCGCCGGCGAGCGCGCGCGATTGCAGCCGCGGCGCAGCAGGTGAGCGACGGCACGTTCGATGCTCAGTTCCCCATCGACGTCTACCAGACCGGCTCAGGCACCTCGACCAACACCAATGCGAACGAGGTCATCGCGACGCGGGCGACGGAGATCCTCGGCGGCGAGAGAGGGTCGCGCCTGGTCCACCCCAACGACCACGTGAACTTGGGCCAGTCCTCCAACGACGTCATCCCGACCGCGATCCAGCTCGCGGCAGCGATGGCGATCCACGACGAGCTCATCCCGGCCTTGGAGCGGCTGCGCAAGGCGCTCGAGGCCAAGAGCAAGGAGTTCTGGCCCGTGGTCAAAACCGGCCGCACTCACCTCCAGGACGCCACCCCGATCCGGCTCGGCCAGGAGTTCAACGGCTACGCGGGACAGATCGAGGAGTCGATCCGCCGCGCGAAGACAGCCGTGGATGAGCTGGCCAGGATTCCTCTCGGCGGCACGGCCGTCGGCACCGGCATCAATACGCATCCGAAGTACGCGCGGATCGCAGCCGCAAGACTGGCTAAGGCAACCGGCGTGCCGGTCCGTGAGACGCAGAACCACTTCCACGCGCAGGCCACGCTTGACGTGCTGGTGGCGGCTCACGGTGGGCTGCGCACCATAGCAACCAGTTTGTGGAAGATCGGCTCGGACGTGCGTCTCATGGGTACAGGACCGATCGCCGGCCTGGGTGAGCTGCGACTCCCGGAGACTCAGCCGGGCTCGAGCATCATGCCCGGGAAGGTCAACCCCGTGATCGTCGAATCGCTGCTGATGGTCATCGCCCGCGTATACGGCAACGACCTTACGGTCGCGATCAGCGGACAGTCGGGCAGCTTCTTCGAACTGAACACGATGATGCCCGTGGCTTCAGTGGCGACGCTCGAATCCATCACTCTGCTGGCGAAATCCGTAAACAACTTCTCGGAACGCTGCATCGAGGGCCTTCAGGCCACCGACCGCGGGCCCGAGCTGGTCGAACGAAGTCCAATGCTGGCGACAGCACTCAACCCCATCCTGGGCTATGACGAAGCGGCCAAGATCGCCAAGGAATCCATCCGCACCGGACGCAGCATCCGCCAGCTTGCTCGCAGCAAGGGTGTGAGCGAGGCGACGCTGAACAAGATGCTCGACCTCGGGAAGATGACCAAACCAGGCTTGGAAGGTCCGGGCGGGGGCGGCTAAAAGGTATGAGGGAAACCCGGATGGTTTCCCTCATCGGCCGGCCGGCTTCGCCGGGCGGGCCTGCTCTTTTCCGGTATATCGATGGGACTTGATTGAGAATCTGAAGCACAACATGCTGGGAAACGAGGAGACAAAGTCGCGACCGGGCGGAGCCCGGTCGCCCCGATCACGCTAGCCGAGGAAAGCAGTGGACAGGATGGAGAAGCCAGACCGGGCGGACAATTGAGACGAGCTCGGCTGCGCAACCCGCTGTCGCGTTTTCGCCTTGCGGTCGTCCTGCTCGGCGTGATCATCCTGTACGGCGTCGCCGGCTACATGGTGATCGACGGATGGAACCTGCTCGATTCCTTCTACATGGTGATCATCACCATCAGCACCGTCGGCTACACGGAGATCCATCCCCAGTCAGCCGCCGGCCGCATATTCACCTCGACGCTGATCGTCGTCGGCGTGGCTACCATGCTGTATGGCTTCGGCGTCTTCGCCGAAACGCTGGCTGACAACGCATTTGGCAATTACAGGAGAGAGCGGCAGTTGGAACGTAGCCTGAGCCAGCTCCGCGAGCACTTCATCATCTGCGGATACGGCCGCATCGGGACGCAGATCGTCGCCGAGTTCGAGGAGCATAAAGTCCCCTATGCCGTGATCGACCAGACGGAAGAGGCCGTCGGGCGCCTGCGTGCCGAGGGACGCCTTCATATCGAAGGAGACGCCTCCGGCGAAGAACTCCTCAAGCAAGCCGGCATCGACCGCGCCCGCGGACTCATCTGCGCAGTCGACGCCGACGAGCGGGCCGTCTACATCGTCCTGGCCGCTCGCGCGCTCAACCCCAACCTCTACATCATCGCGAGGGCCGGTCGCCCGGAATCAATCCGGCGGCTCGAGCTGGCGGGCGCCACGAGGACGATCTCTCCTTACCGCATGGCCGGACACCTGATGGCCGAGCTGGCCATCCGGCCGGCGCTGGTTGATGTCCTGGACACGCTGCACCACGGCGAGTCGGAGATCGCGGTCGAGGAGATGATCGTGTCGGCAGGCATGGCCGCGGCCGGCAAGACCATCGAAGAGACGGGCTTGCTCGACGCGTCGGCCGCGAAGTTGTTGGCGCTTAGGCGCCGCGACGGGACCCTGCACGTCAGCCCCAGCCCGGAACTGCGCCTGGAGGAGGGCGACCTTTTGATCGCATTGGGCACCGAGGGTCAGCTCCTCAGGTCGGCGGCCCTTATCAAATAGCCACCAGCCCGGTGCGGCCCAAGCCACCACTAGAGTGAGTCCGATGAAGTCGTTGGCGAGGCGGCCGGAGCGCGTCGCGCTAGGCTCGGTGTTCATCGGCGTGGCCCTGGTGCTGGGCAAGCTGGTGGTCGGCCTCCTGACAGGCAGCCTGGGCATCCTCAGCGAGGCGGTGCACTCGACCTTTGATCTGGCCGCGAGCACCTTCACGTTCTTCGCGGTCCGCACAGCGCGCAAACCCGCCGACAAGGAGCATCCCTACGGCCATGGGCGGGCGGAGAACCTCGCCGCCTTTGCCGAGGGCATCCTGCTGCTGATCACAGCGGCCGGGATCACGTTCGAGGCGATCCGCCGCCTGACTGCGGGCGGCCACCAGGTGAACCCGGCCGGTTACGCCTTCGCGCTTCTCCTCGCCACGTTGCTGATCGAAGCCGGCCGAGCCTTCGTCCTGAGGCGCGTCGGCCGCCTTGCTTCGAGCGAAGCGATGCTTGCCGACGCCACCGATCGCCTTGCCGACGTGTTCGCCACCGTCGCGGTGCTCGCCGGCCTCGTTGGCGTCCGCATGGGCGTAAGCGCGGCAGACTCGGTCGCGGCGCTGCTCGTCGCGGGCATCATCCTCCGAGCGGCCGGGATGCTCGCCTGGCGGTCGGGCGACATCCTGATCGACCGTTCCGCCACCGGCGCCGAAAAGCAGCTGCGAGCGGCCATCCAGGGCGTTAACGGGGTGCGCGAAGTTCGCTCCGTCCGCGTGCGCCGGTCTGGGCCGAACTTGATCGGAGACGCCAGCATCGCGACACGGCGGATGCTTTCCGTAGAGGCGGCGGGAGCGCTGGCCGACGACGTCAAACGCCAAGCTCGCTTCGCTCTGCCCACCCTTGATCTTTCGGTGCTCGTCGAGGGCCAGGCGATGCAGGGAGACCTCGTCGAGCGCATCCACGCCGCCGCCGCGCGCAATGGCGGCGTTCGCGATCTGCACAACGTGACCGTCGAGCGTGAGGCTGACGGATCGCTTCACCTGACGATGCACGCGAAGCTGCCCGGGGATCTGACCCTTGCCACGGCGTCGCAGGCAAGCTCGGCCCTGGAAGAAACTCTGCGCGCTGAGCTGCCCGACGCTACGCGCATCGATATCCACCTGGAGCCGCTCGAGCCCCACGTCGTGAGCGGTGAGGATGTGACGGCCAGGCGCACCCATCTGGCCGCCCGAATGCGAGAGGTCGTCGAGTCGCACCCCGAGGTTCGGCGGTGCGTGGATGTCGAGTTGAGCGACCGCCACCAGCGAATCCACGCACACGTCGTGGCCGAGGTCGCCGGCGACATCAGCCTCGAGGACGCACACCGCATCGAAACAGAGCTGGAGGAGCAGATCCGGCGCGCGATTCCAGAGGTGCACGAGGTCGTGGCGCGCGCGACGGCATGAGAATTCTCGACCAACTGATCCCCACGATCTGTTCCCGGGCATCTTCGCGGGGACTCTCTTGAGGTGAGACCTGGCCGTGCGGAGGACCTTCCTGCTGTGGTCGACCTGTGGCGCACGGAGGTGCGAGCAGGTCGCCGCGACAGCATGCCGCCCGAAGTCGAGCTTCAGGGGCTGCTGGGGCATTTCGACTGGGAGTCGCGCTCCCGCCTGGTGGAGGATGGCGCGGCGGGTCTTGCCGGCGCGGTCCTGGTGACGAGCCGCCCAACGCCCGAGGGGACGGTCGCCCGAGTTGATCCTGCTGCTGCCGGCGAAGACACGCCGCGGGTGATGCGAGATCTCGTCCGCTGGGGCCTTCAGCTCTCTCGAGCGGCCGGCGCTGCAGCGGCCCAGGTGTGGGTCGGCCCAGGGCACGGCGACGTCCTGCGAGGCCTCGGGCTCGAGTTGGCGCGGCCGTGGTGGCGGATGGACCGCAGCCTGGCCGGCGAACTTCCTCAGCCGGTGCCGGTTCACGGTTATGAGCTGCTCGACGGTTCGCGCGTTCCGCCGGGTTCGTTGACGGAGATGCACAACCGCTCATTCGCCGACCATTGGCGCTTTTCGCCCCGCTCCGAGGAAGAGCTGATGATGGGAAAACCGCCACAGCTCGTTCTCATGGCGATCACGGCCACCGCCGGCGAGCCCGCCGCCGTGACGCTCTGCCACCTGGAAACCTACGTGGAGGACTCGCGACCCCAGCCGGTCGGGCTCGTGAGCTCGGTCGGAACCCTGCCCGACCACCGGCGCCGGGGCCTGGCCAACTGGCTCGTGGCCGAGGGTCTGCGCCGGCTTAGAAACGAGGGGGCGCGATATGCCTCCCTCTATGTCGACGGCCGGAACCAGACGCGAGCGTTCGACGCCTACCAGAAGCTCGGTTTTGAGTTGGCGTTCGAAGCCGAGGTCTGGGAAGCTACGTTCCCTTGAAACTCGGCCTGGTTGTGGGTGTCGTGCTGACGCTCGTGGCTTGCGGAACTTCCCATCCAAGCTCCTCCCCGGCAGGGGCAGGCGCTCCCCGGACGGCGCCGACTCCTCAGCCGACCCTCGCGGCCGCGATCGGCCACGCCGTCCATCTCGGCCCCGCCAAAGACACGACCACCGTCTCGCTCAGCTTCGCGCTGAAAGTCCGCGATCCCTCACGCCTGGCCGCGCTGATCGCCTCAGGTCGGACCGTGACGCCCGAGGCATACTCCGTCGAATTCGGCCCAGACCCTGTCGCCGTCCAGGCCGCGGTGGCGTGGCTTGACCGTTTGGGCTTCAGCGCCTCATGGCGAACCGGTTCCAGCTTGATCGCAGCCGATGGCCCCGCACCGCTCGCAGCGGCGCTCCTGCACGTGGACATCCAGAGCTTTCGCCTGGCCGACGGCACGACCTTCTACGCCGCGCTCGACCCGCCATCTATCCCGGCGCAGCTGGCGGGCGCGGCGACCAGCGTCAGCGGTCTCGACAACTACCGGCGGGCGCGCACCCTCGCCGTGCGTCGCGGCGGCCTGACGCCGACCGATGTGCTCGCCTTCTACAACCTGAAGCCTTTGCGTGACGCCGGTCTCGACGGGACAGGCCAGACGATCGTGCTGCCGGAGATCGACGACCTGCCGAACCTCACGGACCTGAACAAGTTCGCGACCGAGTTCGGTCTGCCGCCATTTGACTCGTTTCTGACGATCACGCGCGATCCCAGCTGGGGCACTCCCGAGAAGTCGCAGGGCGAGGCCGTGCTCGACCTCGAGATCATCCACGAGGTCGCTCCGCAGGCAAAGTTGGTCATCTACCTCTCCGCGGCCGACTTCGGACACAGCGACCGGGCGTTCGATCAGATGGTCACCGACCACCAGGGTTCGATCATCTCCGAGAGCCTGGGCGAGTGCGAACCCGACACGTCCGGTGGCCACCGCAACACTTACGCGAGCATCCAGGAGAGGGCAGTGGCAGTAGGCATGTCGCACTTCGTCGCCAGCGGCGACAGCGGCGCCTACACGTGCGGTGAGGACCAGGGTCCGGCGGGAAGCTTCCCCGCGACGCTGCCAACCGTGACCGCCGTCGGCGGAACGACCGTGTTCGAATCACAGCAAGGCACCTATTTCAAGGAAACGGCGTGGGGAAGCCCGCTCGACGAAAGTGGCACCGGCGGCGGTCCAAGCCAGTTCTACCCGCTGCCGGACTACCAGAAGAAAGTCCTGCAGGCGGCGGGGCACGGTCTCCGACAGGTGCCGGACGTGTCCGCCAACGCCGACCCTGCGACCGGCTTCCACATCGTGTTCGGTGGACACGATGGACAGGCGGGCGGGACGTCGGCGGCAACCCCGTTGTGGGCGGCGACCGTCGCGCTGATCAACCAGGACCTGATACAGGCGGGACTGCGCCAGGTGGGCTTCGCCAACCCGGCCCTTTACTGGATGGGTCAGAACTCCTCCACCCTGCCGGCCAAGCCGTTCCACGACGTCACCACCGGCAACAACCTCTCCTATGACGCGGGCGCCGGATGGGACTTCGCGACCGGCTGGGGCAGCATGGACGGCGCCGCGCTCGATGCCGCTTGGATCCTTTACATCAAGGGCGGAGGCGCATGAGCGAGAGGGGACCCGACCGCGGCGAAGGTCCCGGACGTCGACCAGGCGAGACTGGGGCGCGGCCGCTCGAAGGACCGCCGCTCGTGACCTGCCCACATTGCGAGATGGTGGTGCCGGCGGGCGACTTCTGTGGACACTGCGGCGCACACCTGATCACCGCCAGCAAGACGCGCGCCCACGCATTCGCCGCCGTGCCCTCCGAGCCTGTTGCCCATCTTTCGATCATCAGCACGCTTTTCCCGCACTTGCCACACCGCCGAGGGAGTGCCTTTCGGTGGGCGTTGGTATCCGGAGGCGCGGCTGTCCTCGTGCTGGCCGCCCTGCACCTCTTCGCCCCCGCGACGATTGCGGCCACCTTCCTCCTGCCGGTGCTCTACCTCCTCTACCTCTACGAGGTCCAGGTATACGAGGACGAGCCGTGGCTCTTGATCGGGGCCACCATGATCGCGGGCGCGGCGATGGGCTACGCGTTCACATCGTTCTCCGGAGGCACAGTGTCGCGCCTGAACCTCACCGGCGACCGAGAGAACGCATTCGTGCTGGCCGGCGTTGCAGTCCCGATCGTCGCCCAGGCCTTGATGCTGGCCGGACCACTCTTCCTCTATCTGTTCAGGAGCCGGTTCCGCGAGCCGCTCGACGGTCTCACATTTGGCGCGGCCTCCGCCCTGGGATTCACCTTGACCAGCTCGCTCACGGCGTTCTGGCCTCTACTCGCCGGGCCGTTGGTCGCGAGCGGCGCACCGCTCGACTGGTCGCTGCGGCTGTTGCGCGCGGGCATTCTGCTGTCTCTGATCAACGCGAGCACTACGGCGCTCGTCACCGCGGCGGTGTGGCTGCAGCGATACGACCGCCGCCGAGTCGGTACGCCCTGGGCCTCGAGCATCCTGGCCACCCTCATCGCCGCGACCGGCGTCCAGGTCGCGCTTGCATTGCTCGGCTTCGTCGCAGCAGACCTCGTGGCGGAGGTCGCGATCCTGTTGCTTGCGACCCTGGCGCTCCTGCTGTACGTGAGGCTTGTCATCCACCAGGCTCTGATGGTCGAAGGCGCCGCGCACGAAATCGGTTCTGACGCGCGCTGTCCCGAGTGTCAACGTGTCGTCCCGACCATGGCGTTCTGCCCCGCCTGCGGCGCGGCCCGCGCCGCAGATTCCAAGCACAGCCGGCCGCGTGCCGGCGCTGCGGGGTAGGTGGCGGCGCAGGTGCGTTTCTGTGGGCGGTGTGGAGCCCAGCTGCCGTTTGGCGCGACCTTTTGCGGCCGGTGTGGCGCGCCCCAGGTTGCCCAGGCCGTTGTTGCGCCGCCCGTGTACAGCTACCCGATGGCCGCGCGCCCTACTTATGCGACCGCTCGCCAGTACAGGACATCACAGGTCGCGATTGCGGGTGGACTGCTCGCCATCCTCGCCATCGTGACAGTGGTGGTGAGCATCTTCGCTGCGTCGCAATTCATCGGCGGGTCCCGTTCGAAGTGCACAGCCAACTGCGCGCCAAGGATCGTGACGCCACTCTCCGAATCGAACACCTACACCAGCGCGTCCTACAAATTCCAGGTCGACTACAGCTCCGACTGGACCGTGCGCAGCCAGGACGCGACCGGAATCTCGCTCGGGACCAAGATTGGCTCGCTGCAGGTCGCCGGGATGAATAGCGGCCGGACGCTGGGCCAGGTGCTCCAGTCGACCGTGTCGGCGCTCCCGAGCGCGCAATGGCAGGACGTGGCCCAGGTCTCGGACCTCAAGGGGGCACGCATCGGGGACCAGGATGGGATCGGCGCCGTGTACTCGGCCAACCGGATCGGGACCAACTCCACCTCCGTGAAGGTGCGATTCGCAGTCATCGTTGCCACGCGCGGCGGAGTGACGGTCGTGATCTTCGCGGCCGACCCAGCGGACCCGACGAATTCTCCACACGGCATGTCCGAAGGCCAGGAGTTCGACTACCTGTGCACGGAGTTCCGCTGGGCCTGACGCCCTACGCGCTCAGGCTCGATTGCGAGATGGACCTGATGAGCTCCCAGGTCGCCCGGACGTCATCAAGCGTGGTGCGGAGGTTGCCGATCGCGATTCGCAGCGCGTAGACGCCGCGCACATCAGTGTGCGAGATCAGTGCCTCACCAGATCGGTTGACCTCGTCGTGGATGCGCTCGTTGTCAGCGGCGTCGGATCGATGCCGGAACACCACCGTGGAGAACGGCGACGGGGCCAACAGCTCGAAGTCGGCATCCGCCTCGATCCACCGCCGCAGCTCTTGCGCCATCTCGATGTGAGCTGCGATCCGGCGTCGTGCTCCCTCGATCCCAAAGGCACGAAGGACGAACCAGAGCTTCAGGCCTCGGAACCTGCGCCCCAGCGAAGCGCCATAGTCCATCAGGTTGCGAACGCTGTCCGCCTCGGGAGTCTTGAGGTATGCCGGCGTGAGGCTGAAAGCGCTCTTGAGGACATCCTCGTGCCTGCAGTAGAGAACGCTGCAATCGATGGGCGTGAACAGCCATTTGTGTGGGTTGACCACGAGCGAGTCAGCCTGGTCGCAGCCGGCAAGCACCCACCGGTGGCTGTCGAGCACCGCGGCTGCGCCGCCGTAAGCCGCATCGACGTGCAGCCACAGCTTCTCTGCCTGGCACACTCGCGCCAAGGCCGGAACAGGATCGACCGCAGTCACCGAGGTCGTCCCGACGGTGGCCACGACCGCGAACGGGAGGTGGCCGGCGCGACGGTCGCGCGCGATCGCCTTCTCGAGCTCATCCGGGTCCATCCGAAAGGCCGAATCGGTGCTGATCTTGACGACGTTGTCCTGGCCGACGCCCAGCACAATCCCGGCTTTTTCGACGGATGAATGTGCCTCCTCGGAGACGTACATGCGCAGGTGTGCGGCTGGCATGCCGTGCTGCCGAACGCCAATGGGCAGCGCCTCACGGGCGGCCGCGAGCGCGTAGAGCGTGCTCGACGATGCCGTGTCATTGATGACGCCGGAGAACCCGACCGGCAATCCAATGGCCTGCCGCAGCCAGTCACATGCGACCTCTTCGACCTCGGTTGCGGCGGGCGAGGTGCGCCACAGCATCCCGTTGACGTTCAGGGCCGCGATGAGCAGCTCGGCGAGGATGCCTGGCGTGGATCCGGTGATCCCGAAATACCCGAAGAAGCGGGGATGGTTCCAGTGCGTGATGCCGGGCAACACGAGGCGCTCGAAGTCGTCGATGATCGCCTCCAGCGCCTCGCCCTGCTCCGGAGGCACGGTGGGCAGGCTCCGGCGGACGTCGCCTGGCGCAACTTGCGACAGGACGGGTCGGTCGCGAATCGTGTCGAGGTACTGGCCAATCCACTCCACCGCACGGTGAGCGGCCGCCCGGAACTCGTCTGTACCGATGTCGCCCAGCTGGCCGACTGAGATCTCGGATCGGCTCATGTCAGCTCCGGCAAATCAAAGCTGATGTCGTAGACGCCGCCGCTCAGTTTGGCATGGTGAATCCAGCCCATCTTTCTGAGCAGCCCGAGCATTTGCCGGTTCTCGGGCAGCACGATGAGCGTGAAGTTCTTGATGCCGTGTTCTCGAGCGGCTCGCGCGAGGATCGCCAGCAGCGCTCCTCCGAGTCCTCGCCGCTGGGACTCGTCGACCACGGCCACAGCGACCTCGGCCACGTCGGTGTTGGGCACGCGGTCATATCGCGCCACGCCGAGGATGCGCTCGCTGCCTGTCGGCTTGTCCGTCGTCGCGACGAGCGCGAAGCGATCCTTGTGGTCGACCACCGCAAGCCGGTGCGCCAGCGCATCCGGCAGCCGCTTCAGCGGTGAAAAGAACCTGAAATAGACGCTGCGCTCCGACATGGCGGCAACCGCCTCGTGCAGCAGCGGCTCATCCTCCGGAGCGATCGGCCTGACGTCAACCTTGGTCCCATCAATCAGTTCGAGAATCCGCGGTTCGAAACGGGGTGATGCCACCGCTACAAGGTAGCGGCCTATACCATCCGCGGTGCATGGCCGCCTCTAAGCCTCACGAAGTCTGAGGTTTCGCTCTTGACTTCGAGGGGGCCCCTGATTCAGCGATGGCGCAACCTAGGTTTCGCCGCCGGTGCCGTGACTGCTGGACTGTTCGCGGTCTTCGACCTCTACCAGTGGGCGCTGGCCTACGCCGGGGACCGGTTCCACAACGACTTCACCTTCTACTATGCGGCGGCCCGACTCGGCCTCGCCCATGGCTGGCCCTCCATCTACGACCTGAACCTCCAGCAGGCGGAGCTCGACTCGATCGGTTCGAGCATCAGGATCGCGGAGCTTGCCCGCTACATCAGCCCGCCGCCGGTTGCGTGGGCTGCCCTGCCGCTGACTCCGCTTCCGTACCCCATCGCCTACTGGATCTGGTGTGCGCTGCTGCTCATCGCCCTCGCCTTGACATGGCGCCTCGCTGCGCCCGGCCATGGGCCATGGCGGCTAGTCCACATCGCAGCCGCGATCGGCTGGCTTCCAGTCATCTACGGACTGCAGCTCGGTCAGCCAGGGCTTTTCGTGGCTCTGGGGGTTGCCGCCTGTTGCGCGCTGCTGCAGGCTGAGCGCCCTTTCTGGGCGGGCATCGCGCTCGGCGCGCTTGCGCTCAAGCCTCAGCTTGCCTTCCTCGTTCCGGCAGCCCTGCTGTTGAGTGGAAGGAGGCGAGCCTTCTGGGGCGGCGCGTTGGCGCTCGGACTACTCGCGGTCGCATCAGCGCTCGCTCTCGGTCCGAGCGGCGTCGCGGCGTACGAGGCCAGGTTGAACTTCGCTGCCGGCGTACCGGTGAACCGGGAGCTGACGCTCGCGCCGCTCATTGGCAGCCTCGCCGTCACACGGGTGATCCAGGCAGGGATCGCCCTGTGGGCGCTCTTTCTCGCGTACCGGCTGCGCCGCCGAGGACATGAGTGGATCCTGATCCCGGCGTTGGTCGGCGGATTGCTCGCCAGCCCCTACCTCCACCTGGACGACCTTGCGATGCTCGGCCTGGCCGGGTGGCTCTATTTGCGCACCTCGCCTCGGCCGTGGACATGGGGGTTCATGTTCGCTGTCGTCATCGCGGCGGAGGGCCTGCCCATCTGGGGGCCGCTGCCGATGATTGTGGGTGAGGTGGGAGCGCTGATTCTTCTGTCAGTCGCGGCGTCGAAACACCTCGAGCTGGATGGAGAGAATCTGGCCGGTGATGGTCAGCCCGCAGCCCGCCATACCGCCTGACCAGGCCCATCGCCTGGATCATCGTCTAGGCCATCTCCTCGTCTCAACTCCCATGGCGGCCGGCGCCTTTCGCGAAGCGGCTGGCGCCGTCCTGGGCTTCGCCTGAGCGCAGGACCTCGATTCCGCCTCGAGACTCCGCCTCCGCGGCCTCGTCGAGGCTCAGCGACCACTGGTTCAGCACGCTGCGACGGTCGGCTCGCATCGCGCCGGAAGGAAACGCTGCGATCTGGTGTGCCAGCTGCTGGGCCTTCTCCAGCGCGTGGCCTGGCTCGACGAGCCTTTCCACCAGTCCGATGCGCAGCGCCTCCTCGGCGGGTACCGGGCGTCCAGTAAGGATGAGGTCCAGCGCCCGGCCCTGGCCGATCATGCGGGGCAGCCGGATCGTGCCGAGGTCGATCAGCGGCACGCCAAACCGGCGGTTGAACACGCCAAGCGTTGCGTCATGAGCAGCGACGCGTAGGTCGCACCACAGCGCGAGCTCCAGTCCGCCCGCGACGGCGTAGCCTTCGATCGCCGCGATCACCGGCTTGCTCAGCGTCATCCGCGTCGGCCCCATCGGGCCTTCACCCGTTTCGGACAACCGATCCGGGGAGTCCGCGGCAAGCGCTTTCAGGTCGAACCCGGCGCAGAAATGCCCGCCAGAGCCGGTGAGGACCGCGACCGAAAGCGTGGCGTCCGAGTCGAAACGCCGGAAGCAGTCGGCCAGCGCGGCTGCGGTCTGCATGTCGACGGCATTTCGCACCTCGAGACGTTCGATGGTGACGGTGACCACCGGGCCATCGGCCTCGTACCGGACGGTCACGGAGAAAGGCCCCGGCGAGAGATTTGGTGAATCGGCTTACTCCGCGTCCATGTACGGGTAGCGATGGTCGGTCGGCGGCACGTACGTCTCCTTGATCATGCGCGGGCTGACCCAGCGGATCAGGTTCAGGAACGAACCCGCCTTGTCATTCGTGCCGGACGCCCGCGCGCCGCCAAATGGCTGCAGTCCCACGACGGCTCCGGTGGGTTTGTCGTTGATGTAGAAGTTGCCCGCCGCGTTGACCAGCGTCTCGGAGGCCTGGCGAATC
>Ga0208848_1000090_pt1 | contig 16948 bp, 17 predicted proteins | sample NGESurshal072012_2_FD_184455 | JGI IMG/M metagenome (GOLD analysis project Ga0208848, IMG submission 184455) | Arctic peat soil microbial communities from Barrow, Alaska - NGEE Surface sample 210-1 shallow-072012 (SPAdes) | ecosystem: Environmental > Terrestrial > Soil > Wetlands > Peat ... | reverse complement strand
CTATAACCATCGATTCACACGGCGCATGACCTATCGTCCCGTCATCTTTGCTGTTAAATGGTCGTTAAGCAGACCAGTGCCGAAAGACTTAATATTCAGTGAATGGCTGAACGGGACAGTGAGTCGCAAGAGGAGGTTGACAAATGTCGGGATGGTTATCACGACGTGGCCGCGCTCTGCTCGTAGCTACGACGATCAGCGTGGTCGCCTTCGGCGTCGCCGAGGCACACGCAGCAACGACGGCTGTAACACAGGCGGCAGTCGCGCCGCCAAATGCATCGTGCCTCACAAATAGGCAGGCAGGAACGCCGATGACGATGGCGGAGGCCCAAGCCTGTGCGCCAGGAGCAGTGTTTGTGCCGTCCGGCGTTGTATCGCAATCGGGCGAGTACATCGTTCCAGGACACAATGGCGGCTACGCGATTCTCGGGGTGAGCAGCGCACTAAGCAGTGTCGGAGGCGCAGCCGTGACGTCGCGAACGGCTCTCGCATACTCATGCGGCCAAAATATCGGGCGGAACATCAGTTCGTATTACTGGGATCCTGTGGTGTACGTAACCTTTAACACTGGGAACTCAGCTGTCTACTGTTCCTACGCATGGAATAACTGGGAGACGCCAGGCGGATACGTGATCGGCGGGACCTTCACAGATTCGAAGGGCGTCATTAACAACCACACCTACACGGAGAACCCCTGGCTGAACCGGACCGTCGTCATGAATGGCGGCCTGGGCCAGGACACCTTCTTCTGCAGGCATTACTACAGCGCTAACGATCAGTGGAGTGCCTGGTGCTCGTAACCGGTTAGGCGAAATTTCGTCGTATTAGAACCAGTCAGGTTAAGCGCAACCGCTGTCCCGTTTCAGCCGCCACACGCAGAGCCTGAGCCACTCTGCTCCAATCTGTAGGGTTCAATAAAGACTAGGCGGGCCTGGCCCGCCCTATTTCCGTGGACACCTGTTTGGGAGCTAGGCTCCCTGTGACAGGAGGTGTCCATGAAACCCGCAGACGTCGCAGCGAGCAATCAAGACCGCGGTCGTTTCTCAGATAGCGCCGGTTTGAAATTGCCCACCCGAGCCGGGTGCAGTCATATGCTCGGGACGAGACCCACCCCGATAACCGCAGCAACGGCGCCGCTAAGGGCGCCACCGACCACAACCGCACTAACTATTACGGCCGCCCGCCGAAGGATGGCGGACCCTGTGTGCGCAAGGCGCGCCCGAAATTCAAAAGACCAATAACCGAATTCTGCCGATGCCAGGAGACCAGCACCAAGCAGCGGTGCGCTAGTTGTAGGGAGAATGCCGCTAAGCATTTCAATCACAGCGACCAGGCCGAGCACTGCAAGCGCGCACGGAAAGACAGGACCTCTTTGCCGCAGGAGCCCGACAGCTAATCCCACCACAGCCAGCCATGCGCAGAGAGATGCGACCGGGAAGCTGAAATCAGCGAAGGTCAGGACGCCCGCAATCGCGGCAGCGATACCGGTCGCGACGGCGGCGACGATCAGGCGCGCAGGCGGCGCGACGTGCTTCTGAATCGGTGCAACTCCATTAATGGAATCTGTAGCGGCTCGCCCGGCCTCCATGGGGAGACCGGTAACCCCATCTGGAGGTACTGATGGCGAATGGCCTCGCGATGAAGGCTCCACAGCCGGTGGGCCAGCTGCTCACGATCTTTGGTCGGCGGAAGCAGCACGGCGTCAGCGGAGATCTCGACTACCGCGACGTCATGCCCTCGCGAATATAGGTCGAGCAGAATCGCGGGCGTGCGTCGGTCCGCCATTGGGGTTAGGGCGATGACAAGGGCGGCCGGCGGCAATACGCGTTTGGGGATGGCCTCCACATTTGGCCAGGCATAGCTGAAGGCAAGCCTGGTCTGCATCAGCGAGTCCACGATTCTGTAGAGCTGGCGCATACCCATGCCAGGCAGCAACCATTGCATCGTGCCGCCGATTGTGAGCAAGCCGACCCGATCGCGTCGCTTGAGGCATTCCATCGCCACCGACGTGGCTCCGCGCACTGCGAGCTCGAGGCTCGACACATTGTCGCCAGCTACGTCGATAAAGGTGTCTAACAGAAGCACCACGTCGGCGCTCCGCTCAGGATGGAAGAGGTTGACGTGTAGCTGGCGGTGGCGCGCGGTGGCTTTCCAGTTGATGTGACGTTGCTGGTCTCCCGGGGCGAACTCACGGATGTCCGCGAATTCGAGGCCAGTACCCGACGCCCGCGACACCAGACTACCAAACCGCGGCCGAAGGGCATGCGGTCGCAACAGCGAACGGAGTCTTTCCGGTCGGGGGTACACCCGAAGCTCGAGCGTTGGTTCGATCAACTGTTCATGGACAAATGCGGACAGAGGGTCGCGCGCCTGGATCATGCCGCCGCCAAAACTGTGAGCGCCCCAGCGGTCACAACGGATGCGGGCGCGCATCGTGGTGAGTGCGCTGACGGTCACCCTGGCAACACGCGGCGGATCGATCAGCTCGAACCCAGCGGGTAGGTCAATCAGAAACCCTACCTCGGAACTGCCCATTCGGATGGCGGCCTCAACGACAACCTCAACGACGTCTCCCTCGAGCACCTTGGTACGGTCAGTCGAGAGGCGGACGTCAATGTCAGGACGGGTGCGGCCAACGATCATGCTGGCGGCGAGGACAAGCAAGAACGGAAGCGCGATCACTACCGGTTCCACTCGACCAATCGCCAGGGACAGGATGACGCTGCCGCTCACAATGAGGGCGTAAGGGAGTAGGCGAGGTGACCGAAAAGTGGTCATGACTCTCGGGCAAGCTCCGCCGCTGATGGAGTTGGGACAGTCTTTACGGATTCGAGGATGGCTTGCTCGGCACCATGCTCTTGGATCCAGAATTCGGGCTTAAGCGACACCCGATGGGCGAGCGCTGGTAAGGCGACCGCCTTGACATCGTCCGGAAGTACGTATTCGCGACCGTCAAGGGCCGCCCAGCCTCGCGCCACTTTCAGAAGTGCCAGAGTTCCACGCGGGCTCACTCCAACCTGCAGCTGGGCATTGGATCGCGTCGCGTCCGTGAGCGCAACCATGTAACGCATCACGGCGCGAGAGACGTGGACCAACTCAAGGGTCTTTTGCAACTGCAAGAACTCGGCCCTGTCGATAACCAGGCGGATCGCGACGGCATCCTCGCGCCTCTCGATCCGCTGCTCCAGGATGCGCGCCTCATCCTCGTTATTCGGGTATCCGATCGCCAGCCGGATGAGGAAACGATCCAGCTGCGCCTCTGGGAGCGGATACGTCCCCTCGAACTCAATTGGGTTCTGGGTCGCTATAACGAGGAAGGGTGCTGTCAGCTTTCGTGTCTCGCCATCGATTGTCACCTGCCGTTCCTGCATGGCCTCAAGGAGTGCCGCCTGCGTTTTGGCGGGCGCCCGGTTGATCTCGTCCGCCAGCAGCAGGTTGGTGAACACCGGACCAGCACGAAACTCAAATTGGCTCGTGGCCTGGTTGTAAATGGAAGTTCCGGTCACGTCGGCGGGCATGAGGTCAGGAGTGAACTGGATCCGTTTGAAGTCCATGTCCATCGCGCTCGCGAAAGAGCGAGCCATTAGCGTCTTGCCGAGACCTGGGAGATCGTCGATCAGGATGTGGCCGTCGGCCAACAGACCGATCAATGTCAGTCTGAGAGCGTCGCGCTTGCCGACGACCGCCTTGGATACCTCATCGAGGATGCGCTTGGCGGCGTCTAGAACTTGCTCTGCGTCGAATCTATCTGCCACTGCTCAGAGCTTCTCCAAGGCGTCCGTTGCTGCGGCCAGCTGCAGGTTTGTGACGGTTCCCCAGTGCGTTGCACTGTCGCCAGCCGCAACTGGTCGGACAAGTTGCCAGACTGTGTTTCCGAGCAAGTGGCGTGCTCGGTCCGGATCGCGTTCGAGCACGACGTTGTGATGAATCAGAAGCCTGTGTGCAGCAACGTCGGTGAGCGCGCCCTGCAGAAACGGGAAGAGCTGGTAGTCCACGGCAATCAAGAAGTCGTTTGCGGATTCGATGTCACGCATTTGACGAACCTCACCAAGCCGGAGTGTGGAAGCACTGTCGTAGCTGATTGCACGCCGTTCTTCAGGTATGTTCGCAAGGAACTCGGAAATTATGGCCCCCGCTGCTAACAGCGCAACGACCACCAGCCAGATCCTGGCAACGGATGAGAGCCACGATGGCTGCAATCCGACCACCAGTGCGGCGAGCGCGGTCAAGAGTGTTGCCTCTCGAAGGAGCCACTTCATTTCGCGCTCTCCCTGATCAGCAGCAGAGAGTTGATCGCGTTCTCGCGCATGGTTTCGTTGATCGCCCGGGCTGAGAAGCCGGCCAGCTGAAACAGGGAGGTCAACGTTTGGACTGGCATCGCGGGCGCTCCGGACTGGTCGAGTAAGCGCCGCGCGAACTCCAATGCAGTCTCCTCAGGATGGCGCGACACGCCTCGCCTCGCTAGCGCGCGCTCCATTTGCTGGTAACACGCCAGGATCGCCCGGCGCGGATCACTTTCCAACATCATCGCCCCCAACGCTTCGTCGACCGCAGTAGTGAGGGACGGTCCATCGCTAGCCAGCGCGCCGGCTTCCGCATTGGGTTGCGCACGGCCGCGTCCTTGGCGGATTCGCGTGACAACAAGGAACCCTAAGGCAATAGAACCAATCGCGAGCCATAGCCACTTGAGGTCTGGCAAGGTAAAGGCGAAATGGTTCGGGGGCACTAGAGGAAACCAGCCCAGCCCATAACCCCGTGTGAAAGACGTCGGTGGCGACCACTCGTGGGGCCACGCCGCGGCGATAGCGATAGCTATTCCGCCTAGCACAGCGAGACGAATCGCCGCGTTTCCGGCCGCGTCCCACGACCGAATTCGTCCCACGCGCCATGGCGCGCTCCATGGGGCCGGGTAACGAACGCTCTGGGTCGCCGCCCAGCCGTATCCAGCAACGGCTGCGAGGCCAATGATTCCGGCTTCAATTCGAACCGTAAACGGCTCCAACGCAGCCCCATTCTGACCTACGCCAGGCCCTATTGGGGCTGACCCCGGTCATTGTGGCAGTGCTCGTACAAGCCCACGTACCACGATGTCGCAGGTTGCGGCAACGCCGGGCGGACAAGCGGTTCAACCAACTAGCCTGCACGTCTCGAGGGTGAAAGGCGCAGAAACGCGATGCCCGCGATGGCGGTTATTGGTATCGGCCCCCATTGGCGCGAATCGATGCCGCCCGCCCTGTTATCTGAAAGAACGAAGACTTGATCGGAGTTCAGGGTTTGTCCTTTATGTATGGCGCCTTGTGTGGGCCGCAAACTGCCGTCGCTTGTCCTTGGCAGCCACCGAACATAATCCCCCGGTAGGTGGCCGAGCCGTTTGATCATGAGGCTCGAACGAGATCCATCGATTCCACCGAGTCCTCGGATCAGGACTATGTTGCCGCGTCGCAGCCAGCGGCGCGGCCAGTATCTAAGCGCGATCACCATCTCCCCGTTAGAGAGCGTGGGTTCCATGCTGCTTCCAACTATGGTTACCGTGCAAAGTGACTGCCTTCCGGTAAGGATGAGCGCACACAGGACAAGTGCAACGCCGACCCAGATCGGCTTCACTAGAGCCCAGCTACATCACACAGAGGAGCGCTTAGCTGCCCGCGCGGTGGCATCGGTGTTCTCCCAGTCTGAAACCAGGGTCCTCCATTCCTGATTGCTTGTATATGGAGCCCCGGCCATTACCACTTTCCCATTTTCCACCAGGGTGAAATGGGGCGTACTCGATGCCCTGTACCTTTCGAAGAAGTCATGCTTAGTCCTTGGCGCGACGACGATCTCTCCGCTCACTTGTGCCTCTGCAAGAAGCTGGCGGGTACTCTCCGCATCGCCGCTGCTCACAAGCACGAGGTCTGTGCCCTTTGGCTTGGCGATCTTCGCGAGGCGCATTAATTCAGGTAGCGATTCGACGCAAGGTGGGCAGCCCGGCGCCAGAAACACAAAGGCTGTACGCGGTTGGAAGTCAGAACGCGTTAATGGCTCGCCCATCAACGTTTCAGCAGTGAACTCAGGAGCGAGGTCACCGACCGCCAAGCCTGGGCGCGTACCGCGTTGTTCCTTGCTTAACCGCCGAATAATCACCAATGTCAAGCCCATGTTGGCGAGTACGACCAACCAGAGTGCTACCTGACTTGCGACCAAGGTCTCAGTGCCCAAGGTGCTAGCCGCCAATCCTTGGCTCAGTCATCGCTAGGGCGGCTATCTCCGGTAGGTGCGCCCACAGCAATGCCAGAACTACGGCCACCGCGGCGACGACTGCTATGGCCAGATCACCGGTTCGGACTGAAGACATCACTTCTGGGACAAGTGCGAATTGCGTTGTCCCTGTGGCATTAGCCAATGAGACCCAGGCGACGAGAACGAGCGCCAGAAGGCCCATGTTCCGGAGTACATCGAACCATGAGATGGCGGTTTCACGTGCACCAAAGCAATGGCAGTCGACGATTGCTCCAGTCTCGATCGCTCTAATGAGTGCGATCGAGAAAGCAATGAGAAGGGCTGCGCAGAGGAATAAGCCGGCACGGAGCGGAACCCACGGCAAAAGCATCAAGCAGGATGCGATCATCTCGAGAGCGATGAGTGTTACTGCAACGGCAGCGCGAAGCGGCCTAGGGATCCCAAAGGCGCTAAGTCCATCTTTGAACTGCGGGACGGCTCGCGCTTTCTGTACGGAACTCAACGCGAAGGTTGTGCCTAGTACTACTTGGGCAAAGACCAGGACCGAAGCCTCCATCTCACGGGCTCCCGTTTTTAGATAGCCCGCGCGGCGAAAGCCCGGGGAGTCCTCCGATCCCAGTCGAAATCTCATCTTGAGACCAGAAAGTGTCCCGCATCTGACTGTGACCTTCCTATCAGCAGCTGGTGCAGCAGCCCACAGGGTTTGCACAGTCATGAGGGCATGGTTGAAAGGAGTCGTATGCGTACCAATCGACCACCCAACAAATCTGGTTGCCCGAGCACTGGCCCCAGCTACCGTGATACTCGCAGAATCGCCCGCAGTAGATGCTGGGGCAGGCCGCGGCCTTAGTCTGCGGCAATAGTTGTCTCGCGGCCAGCGAGACAATAGCGTCCATCGGAGCAAGAGAACGAACAACACGATCCACCGCCGTTAACACCATCTCCATGAAACTCTCCTTGCTTCAACTCTGCGTTGTGGACCTAACGGTTTGTCGGTAGTCAGCGACATTGGCTCGCAAACTGTGCCGGTGGCCAGCACGGCCACGGTCGCAGCCGTGAGAGAGCGTAGTTAGCGCTACCAGACAGTCATGATGCTGAACGTCGCTTCCATTGCTAACAAGTCGTGATTTCAGATGTCATCGGAATCGTGTCAGTACATGTGATGCTGTTCGCGGTCAGACTCCGCAGTGACATGAGGGTCGGCCTGGTAAGCCACTCGGTACGTTTAGCCGCATCGGGCCGGCAAGACTGCGAAGACGGAGTGACTGGGGTGACCTGCAGCACAAGAGCTAATCGGAATGGGCTCTGTTTTCGGTGATGAGTCCGCCGCGGTGGCCATCATCGACCGCTTTCTGCACTACTCCACGACCGTCAACATCCGCAGCGAGAGCTACCGAATCAAGGCAAGAAAGAAAGCGGGCCGGTATCTTCACCGTGCCGCCGGCCATGACGGTCCGAGCCGGAGCCTCAGATGGGGAATTTCAAACCGGCGCTCAGACGAAATCGGCCCTGAGCTGGGGAATTTGAGACCGGCCTTGACACCGGTTGTGGATCGCACTCTTGAACCGTTTCAGCCCAACCCGCCGCCGCCTCCACTGCGGGGGATAAGGGAGGTCTGGCTGACCAAGCATTTTTGTAAGCGAGGTCTCAAACCTGCCGCCCTGAAGCGGCGGTATGTGTGAAGAACTCAAGCGGCATTAGCAACGAATCCGCAAGCCCGGTGCGTTCGCTGGCATGGTTGCCATGGGAGCCCAGGTCTAACCGCAGATGGGGCAGGCCCGGACCCGTGTTGTCACAGTAACAGTAGGCCCCGCCACCGAAGCAAACGCGTCTACGCAGTGCCACTGGAAAGTCCCTGGACCGCAGTCAGGGCAGCCGTTGCAATGCTGTATTGAACACGGATAGCAACAACTTGCATGCTCTTTTACTCGGGCATCGAAGTGGAGGACTAATGCGATCAAGAATGGGGACGGTTTGTCCTAGCCGATACTGGAGGTGCCCATCTCCCACGGCCGTGCGGCGCTTTACAAATAGGGATCAACGCTCCCTATTCGGCGGGACAAGGTTTAGCCGGCAAACGACGCGGCGGACCTCCGTTGCCGTTATGCGTCAAGGTAGCGTTGCCAAGCTGCCACGGCGCCAGTCTTACTTCGCAGACCGTTCTCTCGATAAAACCGTTCGAGATGTGTCCTGATCGTACTAACAGCAACGCCAAGCTCAGCGGCAATCTCCTTGTCCGTGAGTCCACGAACCGCTAGATCGAGGATCTGGCGCTGCCTTGGCGTAACGTGCAGTTCACCGCCCGGAATTGGCCGACGGGACACGAACCCTCACCCATACTCATATCTAACGGCTCAAAGCCAGGACACTTGCCCGCCGTTTCCGCATAAGTAAGGACCGACCGACTTGGCTTGACCTTCATTCGGAATCGGAGGCCAAATTTAGGCTCGCGCAAGATCTCATGAGGGGGACTATCGCCGACATGTCCTCATAAGTGCGGACAGCACTTCGATGACATCGGAAATCCCGACTTGTCAGCGACCACTTTTGGGTCGAGGGTGTAGCTATTCATTGCGCCCAGACCATCAGCGAAAAGCAAGCCGCCGTCGGGGCCGTTACACCGGCTTCAGGTCCGCAATTACATTGCGGTTGGCGAGCTAGCGCTGGCGGGAGCGTTGCTGCTGCAGGAATCGAGCGCTCTTTTAGCTGCGATTGTTCTCGGCGTTACGCTCATGTACTCCATCTATACGCTGACGCGCGCTGCGGAAAGCACCTGCCACTGTTTCGGCACACGCCTCCCCGCATCGACACGAGTCGCTCAATTGGGGCGCAATCTCCCACTCTTCGCGTTAGCACTCGGCTAAGACCTCCCCGCGGGATCGTAACTCTGGGTCGCACATTAGCCACCTGGAGCGTTTCTATCGAGCGAGGGGGGGCAGTACGTTCCGGTTCGAACATGAACGTCGGTTGATTTCTGAGCTAGGTCTCAATCGTCGAATCAGATGGGGGATCGTGCCGCTGGCCGGCCGCCTGCAGATGATCCTCGGGCGGGGAGGCCGGCACCAGAAGAAGACTGACTCGGGACCGGCGAGCAGTGGCCTCACCGGTGATCCGGGACTTGGGCAGCCGAAAGGGCCGAAGGACCTTCGCGGCCGCTGGCTGAACTTGAAGCAATCCGTCACCGGCACCACGGCGGCGCTGCCCCGGGTTCTGCGGCTGGTGTGGGACGCGAGCCCAGTGACCACACTCACTCTATTTGCCACGACCGCCATTGCCGGCGTGATCCCGGCAGCTGCCGCGTACACATCGAAGCTCCTGATCAACGCCGTCGTGCAGGGAATCCTCATCTACAACACCCACAGCCCGGATCGAGAGCAGTTTTCCGTCGGGCCCCTCAACACCCCTGTACTCACCGCGGTGGGAATGATCGTTTTCCTCGCAGTCCTCCAGCTCGCACTATTCGCCTTCACCTCGTTGCTGAGCACGATCCGCAGCATCGGCCAACAGCTGCTCCAGAACGCGGTGTCGATGCGGATCCAGCTGATGGTGATGGAGAAAGCCGCCTCGCTAGACCTGTCCTTCTATGAGGATCCCGCGTCCTACGACCTGCTCCGCCGGGCCCAAACCGACTCGATCAACCGGCCGGTGATGATGATCTCGACGGCTTTCGGCCTGGTCCAGACCTTTTTGACCTTCATCACGATGATTGCGCTTCTGCTGGGCGTAAGTCCGCTGCTGGCGCTGCTGACGTTGGTTTCTCCGATCCCCGCCTTTATCGCCGACACCAGGTACGGCTGGCGCGGTTACAACATCGCCCGCTGGGGCTCGCGGCTCCTGCGACGTATGAACTACCTCGTCAGCCTCGTCACGACCGACAGCTACGCGAAAGAGGTCAAGCTCTTCGGCCTGGGCGGCTATTTCATCGAGCGCTACCGGCTGATCGCGCAGGCCTTCTATGGCAGCCAGCGGTCGCAGATCACAAAGCGCTACATGACCGGATTCGCCTGGGGCAACTTCAGCACGATCGCCACCTCCCTCACCTATCTATATGTGGCGCTACAGGCGATCGCAGGCAGGCTCACCCTCGGCGACCTGACGCTGTACACAATTGCGGCCCAGTCGGTGCAGAGCTCGATCCAGGGCATCCTCAGCGGCTTCTCGGGCATGTACGAGCACAACCTCTACCTAAACAACCTGTTCGAGTTGATGGCGATCAAGCCATCGATGCCGCTCCGGTCCGCGCCGGTCGAGGTGCCGCAGCCGATGCGGGGTGAGATCAGGTTCGAGAACGTCAGCTTCGCCTACCCAGGCGCCGAGAAGAACGCGCTGAACGAGATCAGCTTCACCGTCGAGGCGGGAGAGACGCTGGCCGTGGTCGGCCGGAACGGTGCCGGCAAGACGACGCTTTTCAAGCTGATCTGCCGCCTCTACGACCCGATCGGAGGGCGAATTCTCATCGATGGAACCGACATTCGCGATTTCGATCCAAACGATCTGCGAGCCCAGATCGGGGCCATGTTCCAGGACTACGTCGATTACCAGGCGACCGCGGCCGAGAACATCGGACTGGGCAGCGTGGCCGACATCGTCGATCGGGAGGCGATCATCAGCGCGGGTCGGCAGGCGGGAGCGGATGAGCTGATCTCGAACCTGCCCCAGGGCTATGACACGGCTCTGGGCAAATGGTTCGATGCGGGCGTCAATCTGTCCGGCGGTGAGTGGCAGAAGGTCGCGCTGGCGAGGGCATTCATGCGCGATGCCAAGATCCTCCTGCTGGACGAGCCGACGTCCGCCCTCGACGCGCAGGCGGAGTACGACCTGTTCGAGCGCATTCGCTCGCTCACCAAAGGCCGCACCGCTGTCTTTATCTCACATCGCTTCTCGACCGCACGACGAGCCGATCGCATCGTCGTTCTCGAGCATGGGCGGCTGGTGGAGGAAGGGACACATGAGGAATTGATGTGGCTGGACGGCAGGTATGCCAGCCTGTTCAGGGTGCAGGCTTCGGCCTACATAGGTGAGGACGCCATGTACGGCCGATCGTAGTTGACATCGCCAGCGCCAGGGATCTTTCATCGAGAGCCACGCAGCAGGAGCTCGTTCAGTTCGTCAGAGCCGAGGCCGACGATGTTGATGGCCCAAACCTGCTCGGGCGACAGTCCGGCTCGGCGCAATCCGGCCCTTTCGTCCTGCAAGAGTCGCTTGACTTTGAAAGCCGGTCGTGGTCGATCGGGATGCGTCGGTGGGCCGACCCGCCGCCTGCCTCGCATCACCCATTGGTGAAACCGAATGCCCTCGGCCTGAAGCCGAGCGCGCAGGGCACGCACGATGCGACGCGCTTCGAGCGGCGCCCACCGGTGGGCTGCTTTGGCGACTGCAACCCCGGGGTCCTTACCAATCAACCGCCGAGCGTGACGCGCTGAGATGCCGAGCTGCGCCGCGATCTCGTCAGCGTTGAAACCCAGTTCGTGGAGGCCGCGGGCGCAGACAAGCCGATAGGCAGCCAGGTTGATGGTGCGATTGGTCTTCAGCGCCTCCAGAAAAGGCACCAGCTCTTCCTGAGCGGCCGGCGCCCGCCTCAGCCGCCTCTCCATTGCCCGCCACGCCACGTCCAGGTCTTCGGCCGTCGGCGTGCGGAGTTGACGAGGGGGTCGCGTGCGAACGCGCAGAACGCGGAGCGACCTGGCGGAAATGAAGTAGGCCCCGTGTGGTCCACGAACGGCCTTCAACCTCCCGCTCCGGATCCGTATCCGGAGGGTCTCGATGTGGCAGCCGAGACGCTTGGCCACATCGTCGAGCTTGAGAAGACTTGATTTCACCTTTCGCGATCGGGACCTCCTCTTGCAGTTTCAAGGCAGCGGACACGAATCGTCCACATTGTGAATAAGTAGAAGTACCAAAGCTTGTTGGCACGCCCTCGGCATTCGATGACCCGGGGCCCTCGGCGCGGAGCTGAGTGGCAAGACAGGGGTCGGCCGAAGGCGATTTGGCTCCCCACGCCCGACCTCGATTGGCATCAGTGGCCAGCCTGGCACGGCCAGATGTGGGCGCGTTACCGGAGGGGGCCGGACTCAGGCCCCCGTCGCGGTCGACGCTTACCGAGCAGCGTGCGCACGGCGTGCGCACGCGGACGAGTGTGGAAACGCCACCGGACGACCGCCCAGGACGAGCGTTGGGCAACTCCGGGCTGGCTCAACGGCTTGCGTGGAATGGGTCATGGGCTTCGGGAGCCGAATTCGATGATGCCGGCGCACTCAGTCCCGCTGGAGGACGACGCGGACGGCGTTCCCGATGAGCTCGACTTCGCTCCGGACTTCGCTACTGAGGGTTCGCTGCGGCCTGCGTCTCAGGAAGCGCAGGACGGAGCGAAGGCCTCCCGAACTCAATTCGGCCCGGCACATGAACCAGGACGGTCTCTCATCCCAACTCATCCGATCATCCTCCGAGACCTCCCGCCTCGAGCCGAGTCTCATCCCACACAAGCCCAGCTCAGCCACCTACATCGAACTCTCAACCAACGCGACCTGCTCATCCTCCAAGCTCTCCACGACTACCGCTACCTGAACACCCTCCAGGTCAAAGAGCTCTTCTTCCCCAGCCTCCGCTCCTGCCAGATGCGGCTTAAGTCCCTCAAAGATCTCGGTCTGATCTACTCATGGAAAGTCATCGAAACCCCAGGCGTTCGTCGTCGTCATTCGCTGCTCCTGATCTCAGCCCGCGGCGCGCGGGTGCTCGCCGACTGGCACGGCGACGATCCCCGGGACTACGTCGAACGCAGCCACGACGCGCGCGACCACTGCTGGCACGCAACCCACGACCTGGAGGCCAACCAGCTCTTCGTCGCCATGATCATGCAAAGCCGTCAGCGGAAGGACGAGGGCCTGCTTGTCTGGTATGGCGAAGAGCACGTCCGGGCCGAGCGCCGAGCGACGGCCCGCGAGTACAAGTGGCCCGTCCCCACACCGGACGGGTGTGGGGTCTATCTGGCGGCCGGCGGCCGCATCCTGTTCGACCTGGAGTGGGATCGGGCGACTGAGTCGCTGGCTCGCCTGCGCCAGAAGATAGGTTCCTACGTCGGCCACTTCGAGCATTACCGCGACGCCGAGCTGCACCACGTTCTCTTCGTCGTCCCCACCGACGACCGTGAGGACAAGCTTCAGCTCACGATCTGGCGCGAGCGGCCGCGGTTCGGCCACGACAGCTGCTGCAGCTTTTGGACCACCACCGCCTATCGGCTGCGGGACTGGGGTCCGCTGGGGGCGATCTGGCTGCCGGTCGAGATTCGCGCCACGGAAGCGCCACCCCACCAGGTAACCAAGCTCCGGAGGCGGACTCCTCTCAACCAGCTGGCGCCCATCCTGCCCCACGAGCGAGCGATCGCCGACTGCATTGGCAAGCCGTCGTGGTGGGAACTCCGGCCGGGCGGAGGACAGGTGGCATGAACGTCAGGGCTGACGCGGGCTTCCGCGCGCATCGCGAGTGCTCAGGGGTCAAGCGCTTGACCCCACTCGAAGGGAGGTTGATGACGAATGATGACGTTTGACCGTCATCAATTGTCACCAAACCCATTTCGGCCCGGGATGGGCTTGGCGCCGACCTACCTGGCCGATCGGGCACCGCAGCTTGCCCGCTTCCAGCGCTACCTGGCCGGCTTTCCTGGCCTGCCCCGCAATGTTCGCGTGACTGGATTGCGCGGGGTCGGAAAGACAGTGCTCCTACAGCGCTACGGCCGCCTCGCCGAAGAGGCGGGCTGGATCGTTATCGGACGCGAGTGCAACGAGCACCTGCAAGAGGAGGCCATCTTCGGACAAGCGCTGGTGGAGGACTGTCGGCAAGCGGTCGAACATAGTTCGCGCGCGCTCGCCTTCAAACAGCGATCTCAGGAGGTGGCGCAGAAAGCACTCGACCTGCTCGGCAGTTTCACGATTTCCCTCGCCGGTGTGACCGTTGCCGTCCAGCCCAGATCTCGGCCTGGACGAGTACCAATGCTTGAGGAGCAGTTGTTCACTTCGCTCACACTCGCCTGCGAGAGCGCATCCGCCGCCGGCCGGCCAGGCGTCCTCCTCAGCTGGGACGAAGCCCACGTCCTGCGCGACTCGGCCACCCATCGTCAGTTCCCGCTCGGCCTCTTCCTGGCCGCTTTTGCGCGCGCCCAGCGCGAGGGACTGCCGGTGATGCTGGTCCTTTGCGGGCTCCCAACCCTGACCGACAATCTCGCCCGCGCCAAGAGCTACAGCGAGCGCATGTTCCAGGCGGAGGAGCTCGGCCAGCTTCGTTCTCCCGAGGACCTGCTCGCCTTCACCAGACCACTTGAGCTCTCAGGTCGCAAGTTCGATGCGGAGATGGCGCGAGCGGTTCTTCAGGTATCCGGTGCGTACCCCTTTCACATTCAGTTCGTCGGCGCCCTGCTCTGGGATGCGGTCGAGTGGCCGCTCAGGATCACCAAGGCCGACTTCGATCAACACCGGCCGACCATTCTGGAAGCGCTCGACCAAGCATTCTTCGAGGCCCGCCTGGCGCGTACCTCGGGCACCGAGCGCTCACTGCTGCGGGCTATGGCAGCCTCAGGTGAATCGGCTCAGATCCAGGACGTACTTAAGCTGACCAGGCTGCCCAATCAGACCGCTCAGCAGCTGATCGCCCGGCTTAGGGACAAAGGGCTGATCTACCGTCCCCAGCGCGGCCGCCTCGCCTTCACGGTTCCCCTCTTCGGCGACTACATGCGGCGCGCCTCACGCATTGCGTCGGGGGGTTCGGTTTAAGCGATGCGGCCCTCGAGACATCCGGTTGGCGAATCTCGCCCCGGAAGACCATCCGGTGGTGGTGAGCCCCCGGCCGACGAGCGAAGCGCCCGAACTCTCGACCTCTGGAGCCCGCGCAGTACGCGACCACTCACAGAAGAGGATGCCCGTGAGATCGCCGAAAACATGACTGGCTTCTTTCGCGTCCTGCTCGAATGGAACGCCAAGAAGGCAACCCTTGGTGTTGAACGTGACCGCCATGCTGCTTGACGATTTCAGAACACATTCTTGAAGGCGAGTAAGATCGCGATCGACCCACAAAGAGAACAGAAAGAATGAAGAATCCATCTCTACCGCCGACGCCGCAGGCCGTCATCTACGCGCGCGTGTCATCGAAGGAACAGGAGAAAGAGGGCTTCTCGATTCCTGCCCAGCTCCGACTCTTGCATGAGTACGCGCGGAGCGCAAACCTAAATGTCGTTCGTGAGGTCGTTGACATCGAGACCGCCAAGCGGACGGGCCGGCAGCACTTCGAAGCCATGCTGACATTCTTCAGGCGCACCAGGTCATGCAAGGTGCTACTTGTCGAGAAGACCGACCGCCTCTATCGCAACCTCAAGGACTGGGTCAGCATCGATGACCTCGATCTCGAGATTCATTTCGTCAAAGAGAATGTGGCGCTCTCGCCGGGCTCACGCTCGGCTGAGAAGTTCATGCACGGAATCAAGGTCCTGATGGCCAAGAACTACATCGACAACCTCTCGGAGGAGACCCAGAAGGGGATGCGCGAGAAAGCGGAGCAGGGCATCTATCCGTCCTGGGGTCCGATCGGTTATCGCAACATCGACGGGCCCAACGGCAAGCGGCTCATCGAACCCGATCCAGACTTCGCCCCGCTGGTCACACGGCTCTTCGAGACCTATGCCAGCGGCAGCCACAGCCTCAAAGAACTCACCCACCTAGCCCGCGCATGGGGATTGACATTCCGCTCGGGGACTCAGATGAGCAAGTCGGCAGTCCACAGGATTTTGCGCAATCCCATCTACATGGGCCGGTTCCGGTGGGCCGGGATCGAGTATCCCGGCGTGCACCATCCCATCGTTTCTGGGCAACTGTTTGAATCTGTCCAGCAGCGCTTCGAGGGACGCTCCGCCATCGGGCCGCACCCGATCAAGCACGACTTCGCGTTCTCGGGCCTCGTTTCCTGCGGTCACTGCGGTTGCTCATTTGTGGGCGAGATCAAGAAGGGCCGCTATGTCTACTACCACTGCACCGGCTACAAGCGGAAATGCCCCGAGCCGTACACGCGCGAAGAGGTACTCGCTGAGCGATTCGGCGGCCTACTCAAGGGCCTCGCTCTGGACGCCGATGTCGTCGAGTGGGTTGCAGCTGCTCTGCGCGAGAGCCATGCGGACGAGAAGCATGAACGCGAGGAGGCCGTCGCACGCTTGCAGGCTAACTACGACCAGATTCAGACACGCCTGGATGCAATGTATCTGGACAAGCTCGACGGAAGGATCGATGCACCTTTCTTCGACCGCAAGTCCGCCGACTGGCGACGCGAGCAAGACGGAATCCTGCGCAACATTCAAGTCCACCAGGATGCCGACCAGAGCTATATCGAAGACGCCATCCAGCTCCTGGAGCTGGCCAGTGATGCCCACGAACTCTTCCTCGAGCAGGAGCCAAGGGAGAAGCGCCGGCTGCTCGCGTTCATGGTCTCAAGTGCGTCGTGGAAGGAAGGCGAACTCTCGGTCAGCCTACGGCAACCCTTCAACCTGATTCGGGATGGTATTGCTGCAGCAACTACTGCAGAACGCTCTGCGACCAACGAAGATGGCTCTCGAACTGGTCGAGTTCTGGCACTTTCGAACTCCCCCAAGCGACCGATTTCCAATTCGGAAGCGGTCGGCCTGCGACCTTCGCAAGGCAAAATGGCGAATTGGCTCCGGAGTAGGGATTCGAACCCTAAACCTTGCGGTTAACAG
>Ga0208848_1000089_pt1 | contig 16978 bp, 12 predicted proteins | sample NGESurshal072012_2_FD_184455 | JGI IMG/M metagenome (GOLD analysis project Ga0208848, IMG submission 184455) | Arctic peat soil microbial communities from Barrow, Alaska - NGEE Surface sample 210-1 shallow-072012 (SPAdes) | ecosystem: Environmental > Terrestrial > Soil > Wetlands > Peat ... | reverse complement strand
CGACCGAGACGAGTCCGACGCCGTTTGGTCGCGGCGAGCTGGGTGCCAGGCCCTCGCCCTCGAGGATTCGCCGGTGCTGCGTCGACATGTCACCGACGTTGAGCTTGAGCAGCTTGCCGTAGCCCCCCGCCAGCGTGATGACGCGGCTCGGGTCGTCGGTGTGGACGTGAACCTTCACCAGCTCCGGCTCGCCGACGACGAGGACTGAGTTGCCCAGCGCCTCGATCTGAGTCTTGATCCGCTCCAGGTCGAGCTGTGAGCCTTCGATCAGGAATTCGGTGCAGTAGCCCCAGCCTCCCTCCGGCAGCGTTATCGCAACCTGAGAGGCTGCAGGCGCCGCCGGCCGCGAAGCGGCAAGCATCGCGCTCGACGATTCGACCTCCTCGACCGTCTTGAGCATGCCTTCGAGAATGATCTGAAGGCCGAATCCGCCAGCGTCGACGACGCCCGCGTCGCGGAGGATCTGCAGCTGGCTTGGCGTCTTCAGAACCGCCGCCCTGGCGCCCGCTGCCGCAGCCGCAATGACCGCAGGGACCGTGGCGTCCGGGCTGCTCGCAGCCGCTGCCGCGGACCGCCCCGCCTCGCGTGCCACCGTCAGGATCGTGCCCTCGGTCGGCTTGTTCACGGCGCGGTATGCAGCGTTGGCCGCCTCTTCGAAGGCGATTGCGAGCTCAGCGGGCGTCAACGAGCTCTTGCCTTCAACCGCTCGGGCGAAGCCCCGAAAGATCTGCGACAGGATGACGCCCGAGTTGCCGCGCGCGCCCATCAGGCTTCCGTGCGAAGCAAGCTTTGCGATCTTGCTTACGTCGGCGGCGTTCGACTCCTTGATGTCTTCGACGGCCGATTGAAGAGTCAGGAGCATGTTTGTCCCCGTATCGCCGTCAGGCACCGGGAACACATTCAGGCGGTTCACCTCCTCATGGTTCGAGGCGAGCCAGCTCAGGCTCCCGATCAGGGCCCGCTTGAACAGGGGTCCGTCAACCCCTGGATGCCTTGGTTGAGACATCAGCGGCCCGAAGCGGCCGGGCCCCCTGACGCGTGGATCGGCGTCCTGAGCCCCGGGATGCGGCCTGGCCGGCTGTTACGGGCCACCTCGGGTCAGTGCCGCTCTTCGCGAACGCCCTGGACGTTCACGTTGACCTGCGCCACGGGGACGTTGACCGACCGCTCCACTTCGAACTTCACCGTCTGCTGGAGGTTGTGCGCGACCTCCGATATGCGGATGCCGTACTGGACGATGACGAAGATCTCGATGCCCAGCCCATCTTCCACCTCGACCACCTCGACGCCGCGATCGACGTTGCCCCTGTGCAGCAGCTCGGCCACGCCGTCCCGCAACCCCCGCGCGGCCATTCCGGCAATGCCGTAGCAACCCAGCGCCGCGTGGGCGGCGATGGCGCCGACCGCGGAGGGAAACACCTCGATCCGGCCCCACTGGCGGGCCTGAACGAGGGCGGTGGTGGTCTTAGAGGCCATAGGAAGCCCATGGTACAATTCCCCTCTGCCCGCCCGTGAAATGACGCGGGAATCGTTCTCATCAACTCCCAATCGGAAGGTGCCTCATGGCCAAGCGCTGCGCGATCTGCGGCAAGGAGCCGCAATACGGACACCACGTCAGTCACGCCAAGAACCGGGTCAACCGGAGGTTCGAGCCCAACCTGCAGATGGGCCGCGTGACGGTCGCGGGAAAACCTATGCACGCGCGGATCTGCACGCGCTGCCTGCGCACCTACGCCGCCTAGTTAATCCCTGGGCCCCACCCTGGCGCTCCCCCTGGCGGGGAGGGAATCGGATTAGCTGAAGTCCATGTCATGTACTTGCCCGAGGTGCCGCAGGTCCTTACGGAGCGCAGTCCAGACCCGCTCCTGGACCTCGATTCCCGGGAGGACGCCCGCGGCGTCGTTGATCTCGGCCGCAAGGTCCGGACGCTCGACCATCTCGGCGAACAGGAGCGTCCAGGCGCGCGGCACCACCTCGTAGATGGCGTAACCGCCTCCTCCGAGCGCGAGCCACCGGCCATCGCACAGTTCGTGCGCGAGCTCGTGAAACACCCTTCCCACACGCGGCCAGATCCGGGTCGTCGCCGCGAGGTGCGCGAGCGGGTCGAGGTAATGCGTGTCGCACCCGTCCTGCGTGACCAGCACGGTCGGCTTGAATCGGCGTAGGAGCGCCGGTACGACCTTCTCGAAGCCCTCGAGCCACGGCTCGTCCCAAGCGAAGGGGACGAACGGGAGGTTCGCGGCCGAACCGCGACCAGCCCCGACGCCACAGTCTTCGGGAAAGCCGGTTCCGGGAAACAGGTAGCGACCGCTTTCGTGAAGGCTGATCGTCAGCACGTTGGGATCGGTCTGGAAAATGTCTTCGACGCCATCCCCGTGATGTACGTCGACGTCTACGTACGCCACGCGGTGACCCTGGTCCCTCAACCACCGGCACGCGATGGCGGCATCGTCGTAGGTGCAGAAGCCTGATGCACGCTCGCGGTGGGCGTGGTGCAGCCCGCCCGAAGGGCTGAAGGCGTGGAGGGCGGCGCCGCTCTCGATCGCCTCCGCCGCGACGAGGCTTGCTCCCACCACCAGCGAGGCCCCCTCGTGCAGCTCATCCGAGATGGGATTGTCGGCTGACGCAAAACCCGCCTCGTCGATTTGATCTGGCGATACAAGGTCGCGCTGCACCGGATCGCTCAGCTTGCGGACCAGCTCTATGTAGTGGCGCGAGTGCACGAGTGCCAGCTCTTCGATCGTTGCATTGCGAGGAGGCAGCAGGTCGCAGTGCTCGATGAGGCCTGTTGATCGGATCAGGTCCATTGCCAGCTTGACGCGAATCGGCTGCAGCGGATGCTGATCCGACAATCGATGTTTCATGAGCTCGTCCCCGTAGACGAGCGCGACCGACCCAGGCACGGCCACTTACCCTAACAACCTGGTGGAAGCGGAAGGTCTGTTCGAATCCGTGCCGAACTTCTCAGAGGGCAGGCGGCAAGACGTCATCGCCGCCATTGCCGGCGCGGCCACCGCTGAATCTCATCTACTCGACGTCGACCCGGATCCCGGCCATCACCGTGTCGTCGTCTCGATGGCGGCGCAAAGAGCGAGGCTCCTGGTCGCGGTGATGGGTGCGGTGAGCGCGGCGGTTGAGCTCATCGACGTGCGCGCGCACGAGGGGGTGCATCCGCGAGTCGGCGCCGTTGACGTGGTCCCGATCGTGCCCCTCGGACGCAGCACGCTGAACGCCGCACGTGAGCTCGCGCGCGAAATCGGCGAACGGATCTGGAGCGATCTAAGGGTGCCGGTCTACTGGTACGGGGAGCACCGATCCCTGGCCGATATCAGGGCCGGGCGCGCCAAGCCAGACCTTGGCGGTCCCGCTCTACACCCCACCGCCGGCGCCGTGTGTGTCGGCGCGCGCCTGACCCTGGTCGCCTTCAACGTCCTGCTGCCCGGCCTGGACGTGGCGAAGGCGAGAGCTCTCGCTCGCTCATTGCGCGAGTCCCAGGGCGGCATGCGCGGCGTGAAGGCGCTCGTCTTCGAGCTTTCAGGTGGCCGCCTGCAGCTGTCGATGAACCTGTTCCGGGTCGACGAGACACCGCCGGCAGCGGTCGTCGCCGAGCTGGTCCGTCGCGGAATCAAGGTCGGCGACCAGCAGCTGGTCGGACTGTGTCCGGCGATCGCAGCCAGCGCCGTCGCGGCTGGCCGCTTGCTGGAGGCGCGGCTGGCCGCGGCGGCGGCGCGTGCCGGTGCTCTGCGATGCCGGGAACGAGCCGACGAGGAGGGAGTCGCGCTCGCCCTCAGGCTCGACCATGAAGCTGAACAGCTGGCCGCCCTGGGTGTCGATCAGAGTGAGCTTCTGGCGGGTGCGGAGCGTGCGGCTGCCTTGGCACCAGTGCTGCGCGCGGCCAGGGTCCAGGACGGCGAGCTTGAAGCGATGCTCGGCGCCGCCTCGCGAGGGCTGCGTGCGGCGATCAGCCCAGCGACCCGGGCCGCTGAGAAGAAACGGGTGGAGGCCCTGGACGCGAGGCTGAGCTGGACCCCTCCGCCCCACCCCCCGGCTGCGCCGGGGACCTCCCGGCGAGCGGGGAGGTGAATAAGCCGGATTAAGTGTTAGGCGCTGTCGCGTCCATCGTGACGGTGCACGCGCCGCCGTTGATCTCGACCCGGTAAGCATCCGACCCGCTGACGGAGCCGGCGGACGACCAGCCCACGCTGCCGATGCCCCTGTGCTGCTGGCCGTCGGCGTCCAGGCTCACCGCCCCGCCTGACACCTGCACTGACGCGGCCGTGCCGGCCGGCCGGTGGAGATGGACGGTCAGCGCGCCGCCATTGACCGTGATCGGGACGATTCCCGCAGGCCGCCCAAGGGTGATGTCCTCGCGGCTCGCTCCGGTGCTGACGTCGATCGAGGTGACATGGACAGCGGCAAGCCTGTACGTCTCGGTGGATGCCCCGCCGTTGGACGTGATCGTCCAGGGCACGCTGGGGTTCACCTGCAGCGCCAGCTTGAAACGACGGGATTGGAACACGAAACCACCGTTGCCCTGGGAGATCTTCAGCGTTCCGTTCGAGCGGTCGAGATTCACCTCTGGCTTCGGGCCGGAGTACTCGATGTGGGCGCGGTATAGGTCCCCTCCCAGCGAGGTGCTGCCCTCAACGGTGATGGTCGCGGCGCCGACGTCAATCTCCAGCGATGCATGATCCAAGCTGCCGACGGCCTCCGAAGAGTCGAGCTTGTTGGTCGTGCCCGGGTTGGGGGCCAGGCTGACATACGCGATGGCGCCTCCGGCCGCCACCAGGACGATGAGGGCGGCGGCAACATCTCCGGCCGATCCCTGCACGCCGCGACGGACGATCAGCTCGAGCCCGATCACGATGAGGATCAGCGGCCACAGATCGCCCAGCAGGCTCAAACGGTCGGTCGAGACCAGGCCGGCGTTGACCAGGAGTGCGAAAACGCCGATCAGGATCAGGACCGCCGGCCAGAAGAAGCTGCGGTAGTGGCGCGTGTTCTGCGCCTTCACGGACGGGCGCGACGGACGATCAGCCAGACCCCAAGGGCGATCAGCACCACCGGCCAGACGATGTCAGGCCGCAGCCAGCCGAGCCATCCGAGGTTGTTCAGCAAGAAGTACACGCCCAGTACGACCAGGACTGCAGGCCAGAAATATTCTCGGCGCCAGTACCTCACCTCCCGGATTCTAGAAGGGTCCGGTTAAACGGGGGCGACGACCTCGAAGAGCCCCGGACGCTCCTTGCGCGCCGCCTCGACGAGCTCAGCGCCGGCGACGGTCGCCTGGACCGGGTGCGCCATCGTGAGGTAGGCGCGGGCGACGCGGCGTAGATCGTCCGCTTTGACCTGGAGCAGGCCCTGCTTGAACCGCTCGCGCTCCCGACGCGTGAAGCCCGTCAACCGGTTGGTCGCCTCGCGGCGCCCCTTGATGTCGGGCGATTCCAGGGGGTCGACGTCCCCACAGGACCCGAGGATGGCCTCCTTGAGGGCCTCGGGTTCGATCTCGCCGTCGGTCACCCATTTCACCGCCTGGTCGTATACGTCGTATGTCCGGATGATGTTGGGATCGCGATAGGAACCGAAGTAAAAAGTGCCGCTCGCGGTCCCCGCCTGCACGTAGCCGCCATAAGCGCCGCCCTTCTCTCGGAGCTCTCGATGCACGAAGGTGTCGCGCAGGTAGTTGGACAGAACGAGCAGCGCCGGGGCATCCGGGTGCGTGTAGCGCACCGTCTTGAAGATTCGCACGTTGAAAGCCACGGGGACCGGCGCGGTCCGGGCTTCCGGTGCTTGTTCGAGGGGCTTCGGCTTCTCGACGTGCCCGCCACTGGCGCCGGCCGGGAGCGCGTCCACGAGGCCGGACAGCAGGGCCTGCAACGTCTCGACCATCCCGCTTTCACATGTCACCACGAAGTGGACGGCGCCCGTTCGAAACAGGCGCGTTCTGATCGCGTCGAGCTTCGAAATTACATCTTCGAGCTCGCCCTCATCGAGGTGCGCCAGCCGTCGCATGACGTGGAGCATCCCGATGCCCTGCAGGCGGTCGTTGATCGCGCCCTCCGACGTGAGCTTCGAGTGGGCGAGCAGGATCGCGAACTGGAAGCCGAGCCCGGCGATTGAGCTCTCGAGCCGGGTCGCCGCTTCGGCGATGACCTCCTTCAGGCGCTTCGGATCGATCTCGAGACGCGCCGTCAGGTCGGTCAGCAGCTCAACGAACGGCTTCGCGTTACGATCGAGTGCGCGACCGGAGAGAACGAAAGACTGAAGGTAGTCGTCCTGGGCGGCAAGGGACTGGACCTGAGCCGCCGCGCCCACACCGCCGGTGACGGCTGCAATTCGCGACGCGATCTGCACGTAGTCCTGGCCGGCCGCTCCGCTCTGTGTGAGGGCCCGGCTGAACAGCGGCAGCAGCTCTTTCTGCTCCGGGCTCAGCGTTGAGAAATCCGAGCGAATGTCGAGGTAGGTCACACCGTTGGTCGGCTGTGGAAAGAACTCGATCCTTGCAGCGCCTGCTTTGGCGTCGCTGCTGGGCACGTCGTCGAACTTCATCGGGATGTCGCTGAGCTCGAGGGTCGGAAGCGCCGACAGGTCCTGCTTTGCCTCCTGCTCGGTTTTGAGCTCCAGGGCCTCGGCCACGATGCGCTGCTTGTCCGCGTCTCCGAGGCCGGCTTCGATCGCGGCGAGACGGTCGAGCTCCTTGCGTCGCTGGCGATCCTCCAGGTCAGGGTCAGGCTCGATCGTCAACAGGGCGCGATGCGGGTTGTCGAGAAGCTCGGCGCGAATGAGGTTCTCGAAGAACCGGCCTTCTCCGCGCGCTTTCTCGAGGTGGTCGAGGTCCGCGTCGAAGTTCAGGGCGCTGTACGGATCCCCACCGTAGTAGTACGACGCGAGGAGCGTGAACAGGACCTTCAACGCATATGGGTACCCGGCATTTGAGCGCTCTCTTCTTTCGAACTCGAGCCGGTGGATCACGGCGTCCACCTGGGCCTGGTCCACACCCTCATCGGCCAGGCGCTCGAGCGTGTCGAGGACTACACGCTGCACCTTCTCCGCGTCTTCAGGTGCGATGTCCTTCAAGCCGGCTCCGAAGACGCTTTCGCGGTAGTCGTCCTGGAGGCCGGTGCCGTCAGCCATGGCCGTACCTAATCCCGAGTCGATGAGGGCCTTGCGCAGGGGCGATCCCGCATTGCTGAGGAGAACCTCAGTCAGCACCTTGATTGCGAGCAGGCGAAACGAGTCACCCGTCGGCACCGTCACCCAGGCGACCAGGGCCTGCGACTTATGGGTGTTGTCCTCGCCTGCCGTCACGGGATATGGCTCGACGGCGGCAATCGGTTTGGTTTGGCGCTTCACATCACGGATTGCTGTGTCGACCTCGATCCGCTGGAAGCGCGAAAGCACGTTGCGCTCGATCACCTCGAGCGTCTCTTCGAGCGACTGGTCTCCGTAGGTGTAGAAGTACGCATTGCTCGGGTGGTAGTGCGTGGAGTGGAACCGGCGCAGGTGCTCCCACGTGAGATTCGGGATGTCCTCGGGATCTCCGCCCGAAACATGCGAGTAAGTGAGGCCGGGAAACAGCGAACGTCCGACGGCGCGCTGCACGGCCGCGTGCGGGGTCGCCAGGGCGCCCTTCATCTCGTTGAAGACCACTCCCTTGTAGCGAAGGCCGCTTGTCGGATCGGCCGCGTCCTCGAACTCGAAGCGGATTCCCTCCTGCTTGAAGGAGTCCTCGGACAGGCGCGGAAAGAACGTCGCGTCCAGGTAGACGTCGAGCAGATTCATGAAGTCCTTGGCATTGCGGGTGCTGAACGGGTACATCGTCCAGTCGGCGCTCGTCATGGCGTTCATGAAGGTGGCCAGGGAGCGACGCGTCATGCTGAAGAACGGGTCGCGGACGGGGTACCGCTGCGAGCCTGCAAGGACGACGTGCTCAAGGATGTGCGCGACCCCCGTCGAGTCCTTAGGCACCGTCGGGAAGAAGACGGCGAACGCGTTGTTGTCGTCGTTGGTTTCGATGTGAATGTGTCGCGCGCCGGTGCGGTCGTGCTTGAGCTCAAGGTAGACGCCATCGATCCGGTCAAGAGGCTCCCGCCGCAGGATGGTGTAGCCACCGATGGTTCCGATGCCGGGTTCAGCTGTCTTTGCCATGAACGCTTGAGTTTAGAGGTGCGTCCGGGAAGGCCGCTGTCCAGTGCATCGGCCCATTTCCGGCGACTAGGATGTGAGGGCTGATGGTGTTCAGTGCCGCCGAGCTCGAGTTCCTGCGCTCACAGCGGATCGGGCGCTTCGCCACCGTCGGGCCGTCGGGATGGCCTCACGTCGCACCCGTGATGTACGCCGTGGACGATGATGGCGGGCTCGAGTTCGACGTGGACGGGGTGAAGCTTCGGAACCTTGCGCACGAGCCGCGCACCTCGATGGTCGTCGATGCGATGGGGCCGAAGCGAGGCGTCGCGATACAAGGACACACCCGCCTCATCGCACCGCAGCGAGCTCGACTCGAACCGGTTCGCAAGTTCAGCTGGGGTCTGTGATATCCGGAGAGCAGCCCTCCTGGGGTTGGCCCTGGCGCTGATCCAGACGGGGTGCGGCTCCGGTTCGTCTGCGACCTCCTCGACGCCGTCGCCAAGCCTCCCGGCCGGCTCGGTCTCGCCCTCCGCCGCGCTCGGCGCCGATTGGCCCGAGTACCACCGAAACAGCGCCCGCTCCGGCGTCGGGCCTTCATTACCGGCGCTCGGCGCCCCGGCCGTCGCGTGGAAGACACAGCTCGACGGCGATGTCTATGCGTCTCCGTTGATCGTCGCCGGCCACGTGCTGGCGGCGACCGAGAGGAACACGATGTACTCGCTGGACCTCTTCAGCGGAGCTGTGGTGTGGAAGACGCATCTCGGCGAACCGGTCGCCGCGGCTTCGCTGCCGTGCGGCAACATCGGCCCGGTGACCGGAATCACGGGAACTCCGGCGGCGGACCCGGTCGCCGGCAGGCTTTACGTCGTCGCGTTCCTGAGCAGTCACCACCACATGCTCTTCACGCTGAGCCTCGCCGATGGATCGATCATCTCCCAGCAGGATGTCGACCCACCCGGGTCCAACCCGGCGGTGCAGCAGGAGCGAGGGGCTCTGACGCTGGCGTCGGGCTACGTCTACGTGCCGCTCGGCGGGCTGTTCGGCGACTGCGGGCAGTATCACGGCTACGTCGTGGCGGTACCGCTGAAAGGCGGGGCCGCCGTTTCTTACAAGGTGCCCAGCGCGCGCGAAGCGGGTATCTGGAGCCCACAGGGACCAACGATCGGGCCAGACGGAAGCGTCTACGTGGTCAGCGGCAACGGTGCATCCCGCTCGACGTTCGACTACAGCAATTCGGTCATCGAGCTCTCGCCCGACCTGCAAACCGTCCGCTCCTACTTCGCCCCATCAGACTGGGCCTCGCTCAATGCAAGCGATACGGATCTGGGCTCCGTCGGGGCGACAGTGCTCCCATCGCTCGGCGCCGTCGTGGCGATTGGCAAGCAGGGCGTCGCCTATCTGCTGAAGTCAGGCAGCCTCGGCCGCGTCGGCGGTCAGGTCGCGAGCCGGCCGGTCTGCTCTGGGGCTTGGGGCGGTACGGCGTGGTCTCGCTCAACTGTCTTCGTGCCGTGCGCCGACGGCCTCTACGCGCTGTCGGTGACCTCAACGTCGCTCGAGGTCGCCTGGCATGCGGGGCATCCGGTTCTTGGCTCACCGATCATCGCCGCAGGCGCGGTCTGGGCGATCGAACCGGACTCTGGCACGCTCTATGCGCTGGACCCGGCCTCCGGCGGTGTCATCTACTCGACCGGCCTGGGCCCAGCGCAGCACTTCAGCACGCCCGCCGCGACCGAAGGCTTCGTCGTCATCCCTGCCGGCGCAAACGTGGTCGCGGTTTCCACGGGCTAGCGGGGCGAGGAACCGGCCCTCGTCAGCGCCCTGCTCAGCCCTGGATGGTTCTGAGCAGGTTGGCCATCTCGATGGCCGCCTCGGCGGCCTCGGCGCCCTTATTGTTCTTTGGACCGGAGCGGGCCAGCGCCTGCTCCTTATCCTCCGTGGTCAGGACGCCGAACGTGACCGGCACCCCCGTGTCGAGCTGCACCTGCATGATGCCGGCCGCCGCCTGTCCGGCAACCAGCTCGAAGTGATAGGTCTCGCCCCGTATCACGCATCCCAAGCAGACGATCGCGTCGTGGCCGCCCTTCTCCGCGAGCGCCAGCACCGCAACCGGAAGCTCGAGCGAGCCTGGCACCCAGTAGACGTCGGGGTCTTCAACGCCATGCTCTTCGAGCGCCGCCAGCGCGCCTCGCAACAACCGATTGGACACGTCCTCGTTGTACCGCGCGACGACCACGGCGATGTTGAGGTCGCCACCGCTCAGGTCAGGCTTGGCGCCCTTCTCACCCACTGCTTAGAGAAGATGTCCGAGCTTGTCTTTCTTGGTCTTGAGGTATCGCTCGTTGTGCGGGTTGGATAAAACCCGGATCGGGACACGCTCGACCACCTCGAGACCGAATCCCTCGAGCCCGTAGATCTTCTTCGGGTTGTTGGTCAAGAGCCGGATCTTGCGGACGCCGAGGTCGTAGAGAATCTGGCTTCCGATTCCGTAATCCCGCTTGTCCGCCGGATGGCCCAGCGCTTCGTTGGCCTCGACCGTGTCGAGGCCGCTGTCCTGCAAGTTGTAGGCGTGCAGCTTGTCGAGGAGCCCGATCCCCCGGCCCTCCTGGTGGCGGATGTACAGGATCACGCCGGTTCCCTCCGCGGCGATCATCTCCATGGCAGCGTGAAGCTGCGCGCCGCAGTCGCATCGCAAGCTGCCGAATATGTCGCCGGTGAGGCACTCCGAGTGCGCCCGCAGAAGCACCGGCTTCTTCGGATCGATGTCCCCGAGGACCAACGCCAGGTGGTTCTCTCGACGCAGGATGTCCTCGTAGGCGTATAGCTTCCACATCCGCGGGTCCTTGTCGCCGATGGGAATAGTTGCTTCGACTCGCCGGGCAACCAGCTTCTCATTTCGGCGACGGTAGGCGATGAGCTGCTCGACTGTGATGAGCTTGATTTCGTGCTCGTCCGCAAAGCGCTCAAGCTCGGGCATGCGGGCCATGGTGCCGTCGAGCTTCATGAGCTCGGTGATCACGCCGGCCGGGTAGAGGCCGGCCAGGATGGCGAGGTCGACCGCGGCTTCGGTCTGGCCCGCGCGTGTCAGCACTCCCCCCTCGGCTGCGCGCAGAGGAAACGTATGTCCGGGCATCGAGAAATCGGAACCCCTCGCCGATGGGTCGAGGACCTTGCGGATGGTGGCGGCGCGGTCATGCGCGGACGCGCCCGTGGTCGTGATGTCCTTGGCGTCGATGCTCACGCTGAACGCAGTGCCAAGCCGGCTGGTGTTGTGTTCCACCATTGGTGCGATGCCGAGCTCATCGAGGCGACCGGCGATGACCGGCATGCAGACCAGGCCGGATCCGTGGCGGGTCATGAAGCTTATGTGCTCGGGCGTGACCAGCTGAGCGGCCACAACGAGGTCTCCTTCATTCTCGCGGTCCTCGTCGTCGACCACGATTACGAACTTGCCCGCCTCGAAGTCAGCGATCGCCTCCGGCACGGTTGCCAGGCCCATTTCCTTGGCGAATGTTACCGGTGGAGGTATCTGAGGCCTCGGCCTCGGGCCACGTAGCGCGCGACAACATCGGCCTCGAGGTTGACGATCGAACCGCGCTTGTACTCGCCCGAGATGCTCATGGCCAGGGTATGAGGGATGAGAGCGACGGTGAAAGTGGACGCCTTGTCGTCCACAGCGGCCACGGTCAGGCTCACCCCATCGACCGCGATCGATCCCTTCTCTGCAACGAATTGCTCGAGTGCGCGGGGCAGCCCGATCACGACTTCCTGGCCGGCCGCCACCGTGGAGACACGTTTGACCCGAGAGATCGCGTCGACGTGTCCCTGAACCAGATGGCCGTCCAGCAACCCATTTGCCGCCAGCGGCAGCTCCAGGTTGACCCGCCCGCCCGGCTCCACCCGTCCCAGGTTGGTGCGGCGCAGCGTCTCGGGCACGACATCAGCGAAGAAAGCTGTGCGGGACTTCTTGATCACGGTGAGACAGCAGCCGTTCACCGCCACGCTTGCACCGACCTTGAGCAGCAGAGCGGTCGGCGCGTGCTCGATTCCGAGCCGGTGGGGCCCGACCTCACATACCGTGCCGACGGCGCTAACTATCCCGGTGAACATCGACATATCCGGTGATCACCAAGTCGTCGCCAAGGCGCCCGAAGTCGAGCTCGCGGAGTTGAGTCGATCCAGCCAGGTGCTCCACGCCACTCCCACCCAGCGGACCAGGAGCCTCTTTGCCGCCGATCAACCTTGGCGCGACGTAGGCATAAACCTTGTCCACCAGACCCTCGGCGAAGAACGAGGCGTGGACCTCGGCACCTCCCTCGACCAGCAGGCTCAGCATTCCGCGGTGACCGAGCTCGTCCAATAGGGCAGGCAAGCTGACGCGTCCGTCGGCCGCGGCGGGCAGGCGAAGGACTTCAGCCGCTCCCATGTGGCCCGGCCTCGTCGTGGCGATCAGCGTGTTCTCACCGACGATCCTGGCCGACTGGGGGATCCGGAGCTGCGAATCCAACACCACTCGAAGCGGCTGGCGCGACTTGCCGCCATCGACCCTGACGGTCAGCTCTGGATCGTCGGCGATCACGGTATTGACCCCGACCAGGATGGCGTCGTGCGCGTGACGGAGGCGATGCGCGTGCGTGCGGGCTTCCTCGCCAGTGATCCATCGCGATTCGCCGGTGCGGGTCGCAATTTTGCCGTCGAGGCTCATCGCGAACTTCACGGTCACGAATGGGCGCCCGGTCAGTCGATGCTTGAGGTAGAACTCGTTGAGCTTGAGGGCCCGCTGCTCGAGCACACCGACAGCGGTCTCTATGCCAGCCAGCTCCAGCAGGCGGAGGCCGGCGCCGCGCACTCGCTGATCTGGGTCGGCCATCGACACGACGACGCGGCGCACACCGGCGTCGATCGCGGCCTGGGCGCATGAAGGGCTGCGGTGCTCGTGCGCGCATGGCTCGAGGTTGACGTAGAGCGTGCCATCGCGCGAGCGCTCGCCGGCGGCCGCGAGGGCCTGCTGCTCGGCGTGCGGCTGCCCGGCCTCACGGTGGTAGCCCTCGCCGGCCATGCGTCCCTCGGCGTCGAGCACGACGGCTCCCACCATAGGATTGGGGCTGGTCCTGTAATCCGCCTGGCGTGCGAGCTCAATGGCGCGTGCGGTCCAATGCAGGTCTACGCTCCGGTCGGGATCTATGGGATTCAGTCCTGGCAATATACCCGCGCCAGATCAAATGACCAGTGATCAACAACCGAAAGGTCTATGAGATTCTCCAGTGCTTTCAGCGCTGGATCCGTTTGACGTTTCCGAATTCTTCACTTAACCGGTGCGCCCTGTGGCGCCCGGCCTCAGTGAACTGAAGAGTGAGTTATAGGTGAACAAGCCCTCGGGCTATTAGTACCGCTCAGCTCAAAGCATTGCTGCTCTTACACCTGCGGCCTATCAACCTGGTTGTCTACCAGGGCCCTTACCCGGTTAACCCGGTGGGAAACCTTATCTTGGAGTTGGCTTCGCACTTAGATGCTTTCAGCGCTTATCCAAACCGGCCATGGCTACCCGGCGCTGCCACTGGCGTGACAACCGGTACACTAGCGGGCCGTTCAACCCGGTCCTCTCGTACTAGGGTCAACTCTCCTCAAGTCTCCTGCGCCCACGGCGGATAGGGACCGAACTGTCTCACGACGTTCTAAACCCAGCTCGCGTACCGCTTTAATGGGCGAACAGCCCAACCCTTGGGACCGACTCCAGCCCCAGGATGCGACGAGCCGACATCGAGGTGCCAAACCGGGCCGTCGATGTGAACTCTTGGGCCCGATAAGCCTGTTATCCCCGGGGTAACTTTTATCCGTTGAGCGACGGCCATTCCACACCGAGCCGTCGGATCACTATGCCCGACTTTCGTCCCTGCTCGACTCGTTTGTCTCACAGTCAAGCTCCCTTATGCCATTGCACTCTGCGCCTGATTTCCGCCCAGGCTGAGGGAACCTTTGGGCGCCTCCGTTACTTTTTGGGAGGCGACCGCCCCAGTCAAACTACCCACCAGGCACTGTCCGGAACCCCGATCAGGGGCCCCGTTAGAAATAAAGTTCAGCGAGGCTGGTATTCCACTGGCGACTCCACCCGAGCTAACGCCCGAGCTTCATAGTCTCCCAGCTATCCTCTACACGCTAAACCCCAGTCCAATGCCAAGATGTAGTAAAGCTCCACGGGGTCTTTCCGTCCTGCCGCGGGTAACCTGTATCTTCACAGGTATTGCAGTTTCGCCGAGTATCTGTCCGAGACAGCGCCCAACTCGTTACGCCATTCGTGCGGGTCGGAACTTGCCCGACAAGGAATTTCGCTGATCGTCTTACCTCCGCTCACTGAGCGCAAGCGGACGGCTATTCCTTAATCACCGTCCCTGCATGTCGCCATGCAGATGGGACCATATCTTCATCCCGCGATCGGGATGTTCGGCGTATGGCCTCTGAGGATTCTCACCACGAAGATGAGTCTTTCCTGCTGATTTTCTGCACTGGTCGGATTGTCACCACAGACTTTCTCTGGTACCGCCAGATACACCAGGTTTTCCAGCAAATGGCCGAATGTATTACCGCGCCGTTGCCGGCGCGGGAGGCAGCTTTTTCCTACCTTAGGACCGTTATAGTTACGGCCGCCGTTTACCGGGGCTTCAGTTCAAGCCTTGCAGCTCTCCCCTTAACCTTCCGGCACCGGGCAGGCGTCAGCCCCTATACGTCCCCTTACGGGTTCGCAGAGACCTGTGTTTTTAGTAAACAGTCGGTTGGGCCTCTTAATTGCAACCCTCAACGGCTTCGGAGGTAAACTCCTACACCGCCAAAGGCACCCCTTCTCCCGAAGTTACGGGGTTATTTTGCCGAGTTCCTTAGACAGATTTCTCTCGATCGCCTTGGAATCCTCTTCCCATCTACCAGCGTCGGTTTGCGGTACGGTCACCTGCATTCTTCCTAGAGACTTTTCTCGGAAGTTTGGGATCAGCCACTACGCCTCCATTGCTGGAAGCTCCCCATCAGCTCTCAGGATTAGCGCTCCGACGGATTTACCAATCAGAGCTCCCTACGGCTTTGGCCGGACACATCCGATCGTCCGGTTGGCCTACCCTCCTTCGTCCTCCCATCGGTATAACGAACGCGAGGTGGTACTGGAATATGAACCAGTTGTCCATCGCCTACGCCCTTCGGCCTCGGCTTAGGCCCGACTGACCCTGGGACGATTAACGTAGCCCAGGAAACCTAAGATTTACGGCGGGCCGGTTTCTCACCGACCTTTACGCTACTTGTGCCGGCATTCGCACTCGCGGACGCTCCACACGGACTTACGTTCATGCTTCACTGCGTACGCGACGCTCCTCTACCAATCGCAGCTTGCGCTGCAACTCCATAGCTTCGGTGGAAGACTTGAGACCCGATCATTTTCGGCGCCACTTCACTCGACCAGTGAGCTGTTACGCACTCTTTAAAGGGTGGCTGCTTCTAAGCCAACCTCCTGGTTGTTTGTGCGAAGCGACCTCCTTCGCCACTTAGTCTTCACTTTGGGACCTTAGCCGATGGTCTGGGTTGTTTCCCTTTTGACCGTGAAGCTTAGCCCCCACGGTCTCACTGCTGCTGTTTAACCTGCCGCCATTCGGAGTTTGGTTGGGTTTGGTAACGGGGGAACCGCCCCTAGCCCATTCAGTGCTCTACCTGCGGCAGCCCACAACAACGCTGCCCCTAAAGGCATTTCGAGGAGAACCAGCTATCTCTTGGTTCGATTGGCATTTCACCTCTACCCACAGTTCATCCGCTCAGTTTGCAACCTAAGTCGGTTCGGACCTCCACGGAGTTTTACCTCCGCTTCATCCTGACCATGGGTAGGTCACCAAGTTTCGGGTCTACTGCCTGCGACTACAGCCCCTTGCGGGGTCACGCCCTATTCGGACTCGCTTTCGCTACGGCTCCGGGTGTAAACCCCTTAGCCTCGCCACAAACAGTAACTCGCCGGCTCATTCTACAAAAGGCACGCCATCAGCCTGTGCAATCCCCGAAGGTCATGCACCTAGGCCTTTGACAGTTTGTAGGTCCAAGGTTTCAGGATTCTATTTCACTCCCCGTCTGGGGTACTTTTCACCTTTCCCTCACGGTACTCTTCACTATCGGTCACCAAGAGTATTTAGCCTTACACAGTGGTCTGTGCGGATTCCCCCAGGATTCCGCGTGTCCCGGGGTACTCGGGTGTCATTACGAAGACCGGTCAGCTTTCGCCTACAGGGCTGTCACCTTCTGTGGCGCAGGTTTCCACCTGCCTCGGCTAACCGCCGGTTTTGTAACTTCGCTCGAGCTCGGCAGAGCTCGACAAATGATCCCACGACACCGCGCGCGCAACGCCTGCCGGCTTGACACGCACACGGTTTAGGCTGCTCCCTTTTCGATCGCCTCTACTAGGGGAATATATCTTCCACCGGGTACTAAGATGTTTCAGTTCCCCGGGTGCCCTCCACCTGGTCTATGTGTTCAACCAGGGGTTCTCGAGCATTACCTCGAGAGGGTTGCCCCATTCAGAAATCACCGGATCATCGTTTGCTTCCAACTCCCCGGTGCTTATCGCAGGTAGCCACGTCTTTCTTCGGCTCTTGGTGCCTAGGCATCCACCTCGGACCCTTATTAGCTTGTTCGACCTATACCCACTCTTCAGTCACTGAAGAATGACTTTTCGGTCACGTCAAATTCAAATTAGAAAGAGGATCCAGATTATTGCTTTGCAGCATTCTGGAGATCTCGATAGACCTATTCGGTTGTCAATGTGCTGGTGGAGATGAGCGGGCTCGAACCGCTGACCCCCTGCTTGCAAAGCAGGTGCTCTCCCAGCTGA
>Ga0208848_1000088_pt1 | contig 16984 bp, 16 predicted proteins | sample NGESurshal072012_2_FD_184455 | JGI IMG/M metagenome (GOLD analysis project Ga0208848, IMG submission 184455) | Arctic peat soil microbial communities from Barrow, Alaska - NGEE Surface sample 210-1 shallow-072012 (SPAdes) | ecosystem: Environmental > Terrestrial > Soil > Wetlands > Peat ... | reverse complement strand
GGTGGATACCCGCCGCTCGAGCGGGTCGTCTGTCGCGCACTGGGTCGACACCGGGGACGTTTCGGTCATGCCGAAAGCAATTGTCATCTCCGGGATGTGCATCACGGTCGTGACCTTCTTCATGACCTCGACGGGGCATGGTGAGCCGGCCATGATGCCGGTGCGGAGTGAGCTGAAATCGAATTCGCTGAATCGTTGATGATCGAGCTCGGCGATGAACATCGTCGGCACGCCATAAAGCGACGTGCAGCGCTCTGTCTGCACGGTCTCCATGGTCAGCACGGGGTCGAACGCCTCGGCCGGCACTACCATCGTCGCGCCATGCGTGGTGCAGGCGAGGTTGCCGAGCACCATGCCGAAGCAGTGATAGAAGGGCACCGGGATGCACACGCGATCGTGCTCGTTGTACTTCAGCGTTTCCCCAATGAAGAAACCGTTGTTGAGGATGTTGTGGTGGGTGAGAGTGGCGCCTTTCGGAAAGCCGGTGGTGCCCGAGGTGTACTGGATGTTGATCGGATCGTCGAACTGTAAGGAGGCCTCGACCTCGCGGAGCTCCTCGTCGCTCGTCTTCGCTGCGTCGTGCTGCAGCGCCTCCCATCCTTGTTCGAGGACGAGGGCTTCGCGCAGGCCGGGACACTTGCCTTTGACCTCGGCCAGCATCGCCGCGTAATCGGCCTGACGGAAGCCCGCCGCAAGGACGAGAAAGCTGATGCCCGACTGGTTGAGGACGTATTCGAGCTCCGACGTCCGGTAGGTGGGATTGATGTTGACGAGGACGGCTCCGATCGCGGCAGTTGCGTACTGGGTGACGACCCACTCGAATCGGTTGGGTGACCAGATCCCCACCCGATCGCCTTTCTTCACCCCGCGCGCCAGGAGTCCTCGGGCGATGACCTCGCATTGCGCCACCAGCTCCCGATAGGTGGAGCGATAGTTCTGATGAGCGACCACGAGCGCCTCGCGATCGCCGAACAACGCCGCGGTGCGGCGCAAATTTTGAAAGATCGGTTCACCCAGTAGGGGAACATCGCTGGCGCCGTGGACGTAACTCTGGGGAACCCCTATTTCAGGCATTTAGATTCTCCTCACAGTGATTGTGCCACTGGCCTGGGATCGATGAGCTGGGACCAGGTCGCTTCGGGAAAACAGACCCCTTGACAATGACGCCGGTCCGTCGCAATTTGAACTTGTTTCGCGCGTCCGGGACCACCGACAGTTCACGCAAAGGCAGGCCTCCACAAGTAGGCAACGGCCGTCAAGCGGCGCAGAAACCAAGAGCGTGTCACCCGGTGGCTTCCGGTCGAGGCGGTGTCCGCTGCAGGCGCCGCCTCGTTTCGTATCCGGGCGCCAGGCGCCAGGCACTTCTAAGACAATCGCGGGCGTGAGCAGGCGCCCGCCCCTCGAGGATCGTCGCTTTCGAGCTTTGCTCCTGGCCCTCGCCGGAATACCGATTGGGATCCTGTATGTGTGGCGCACCTTGATCCTGCCGGCGATCACGGGAGCCCTGCCCGTGGATTTCAGCGCCAACTACATGGCCGCCGCCGCCAAGATCGCGGCGGGTCGCGATCCGTACGACCTGTGCCTCATCGATGGTTGCGCGCACCCGGCGCAGACCTTCATCCCGCTGCCGCTCGCGGGCGCTCAGTACGTCACACCACCGCCTGTGGCCTGGATGCTGCAGCCGCTCGTCGGTGTCGATGCGCGGTTGCAGCTTCTCGTGGTGATCGGGGTCTTGCAGCTGAGCCTCGTCGTCTTCCTGGTCACAACTCTTCGCGCGGTGGCGGTCAGGGACTGGCAGCTGGCCGCGCTCCTGGTGCTGGTGACGATCGGGTTCGAGCCGGTGACCGGCAACTTCGACGAGGGACAGGTCAACCTGGTGTTGCTCGCGCTGAGCGGGGTCTGGATCTTGGGTTGGGTGGTAGGCGACCGATGGTGGGGAGGAGCGGCCGTTGGCGCGGCGGTGGCGATCAAGCTGCTCCAGGCGCCGCTCGGCCTTCTGCTCCTGTGGGGACGGCGCTGGCGGATGGTGGCGGGGGCTGCGCTTGCCGGCGTGGCTCTTTGGCTGTTGGCGGTCCCGCAATACCTCCCCGAGTACCTCTTCAAGGTGTCGCCGGTGTTGGCTGCGGGCACCGGACTGTTTGAGAACCACTCGCCAGGCGGCACCGTGGCGCGGCTCCTGGACCCGGGCACCTTCCTCGGTGCGGTGCGGAATACCCCGCCCGCGGCGTCCGTGATCACCACCGCCATCGCGTTGGCGGCGTTGGCGGTGACCTTCTGGGTGCTGAGACGGCCGCGAACAGGTCGGTCAGGGCGGGCGCTGGAGGCAGCGGCCGTGGTGGCCGTCGGTCCAATGGTGGCGAGCTACTCGTGGGGCACGCACCTGGTCCTCCTGTTGCTGCCGATGCTCGTCCTCGTCGCGTGGGGTGTGCGTCGGCGCGACCGGCCGGTCATCGGGCTGGTCGCCGCGGGCTGGCTTCTGATCGGGCCGGGGCACAATTGGTTCCAGACTCTTCTCGTGTCCGGCTACTCGAACCTTGTCGTTCTCCGTTTGATGGCCGAGTTTGGGGTCACTGGCATCCTTTGCATCTGGGTCGCGAGCTTGCTCGCGGTTCGGCGATCAGCGAACCGACTTGATGCGACTCACCAGGATCGTGCCGAGGAAGAGGAAGACGACAGCGCTGGAGAACACCACGCGGTAGCCGGAGTTTCCGTGAGGGCCGTTTAACGCATCGATGAGCGGTCCCCCGAAGAACGGGATGATCGCCTGCGGCATCGTCAGGGCAATGTGGAAGAGGCCCATGTCCTTGGCAGATTGGCTTTTGTCGGGCAGCGTGTCGCAGGCGAGGGCCCAGTCGACGGCGAAGTAAAGCCCGTAGCCGACACCGTACGCAATCCCCAGCGCGAACACCAGGGGTATGGCTGTGGGATAGAAAGCGATGAAGACGATGGCGACAAGAGCCTGAGCTCCGCCGGAGAGATAGACGAATACTTTCCGTCGGTGCCAGCGGTCGGAGAGCAGCCCGCCGAAGAACCCAAAGGGCAGCGCCGTCAGCACTACCACCAGCAGCCAGTTCGAGGTGAAGGTATCGGGGCTGGTTGCAGGCGTGAGGACAACATCTCGGAAGAAGTTGTGCAGGTTGTACAGAACAGCCGTGATCCCACTCGAGATCATCAGCCGGGTGAAGACGACCCACGCGAAGTCACCCTCGTGAAGCGGCCGCACGAACTCGCGGATCGCCTCGCCGATAGAGCGCTGGGGGTGGGGTGGGATAGGAGCCAAACCTTCACCGCGGGCCGCCCAGATCGTCGGGATCAAGGTGAGCACAATGACCACGCTGAAGATCAGGTAGATCGCCCGGTTCGAGCCGAGCAGTGACGTGACGCCGAGGCCGCCGCCGATGCCGAGCTGGGTCATCGTCGCCAGGAAACCGCTGGCTTTGCCGAACTGCTGGGCGGGAACCACGTCCGGGATGATCCCGGCGTAGGCAGCACCTGCCGCATTGAAGAAGAACTGAACGACGACGTAGCCGACGACGATTTGCGGATAGTTGCCGGCCGTCATCAGCAAGATCAGGCCAGGAATCGTGAGTAGCGTGCCGGCCGCCATGATCGGCCGGCGACGCCCGAATCGAGTATTCAACCGATCGGACCATGCCCCCACGAGGGGCGGCACGGTCATGGCGAGAAAGCCGCCGATGCCGATCGCAAAGCCGATGGCACCGTTCTGTGAACCCTTGGCCACGACCTGGTCGACCTGGCTCTGGACGAGCACCGTGGTCAGCGGTATCCACATGAAGTTGCTGCCGAACCAGAAGGCGCTGAGGGCTGTGTGCCTGAGATTCCCGAAGCTCTCCTGGGCTGGCGCTGCCCTCGCAACCGCAGACATGACCCAAGGCTAAGTTAAGTAGGTTGCCCGCGGCGCCGGAAAAGCTGTAGGCTGTGGCGGCCCCCATGCCATCGGTCTTTTCGCGCGCCAAAGAGGTCTTGGTCGACGTGCCGCGACACGGCAAGCTTGCCTATTGCCTGTTGCGGGACGACCGTGTTCCGGCCGCCCCGAAAGCGGTCCTCCTGGCCGCGCTCGGCGTGATCATCAGCCCGATCGACTTCCCGGCGTGGATTCCGGTCCTTGGGGAGTTCGACATGCTGGCCCTCGGCATCCTGGCCGTGGAGACTTTCGTCGAGGCTTGCCCAGAGGACCTGCGGCGTGAGCACACCGACGCGATCAAGGCGAAGGAGAGCATCTTTGATCGAGATTTGCATGACACGGTGGGCGCCGCCCGGTACGGCATAGGACGGATGATGAACCGCGTCCGCGCAAGGGTGCGGCGCAGGAACGACTACCAATCGGTATCGGAGGGGCTACGGAATTGAAGGTTATGTTGACCAAGGACGTTGAGAACGTCGGGCGGGCCGGCGATGTGAAGGAGGTTGCTGACGGCTACGGCCGCAACTTCCTGTTTCGCCGCAAGCTCGCAGTACCGGCGCGTAAGGGTGTCGAAGCCGAGGCGACAAGGCTGCGCGAGGCAGCGGTCAAGCGGGAGACCAGGGATCGCGTCGAGGCCCAGGCGTTGGCCGATGAGATCAGCAACAAGACGGTTGTCGTGCGGCTGAAGGTTGGCGCCGAGGAAAAGGCGTTCGGCTCGATCACCAACCAGGACGTTGCTGCCGCGTTGAAGGCCCAGCACCGGGTGGAGATCGATCGCCACAAGATCGATATGAAGGAGCCGATCAAGACGCTGGGCGAGCACCAGGTCTCGCTCAAGCTCCACCGGGACGTGGCTGCCCACGTCAACGTGATCGTCACCCAGGACCGCTAACTCTTGGTGGACCCTGGCGGCCCAGCAGACCGCATCTCGGCCCACCCGACCGCCCGGGTTCACTGAACTTGGCGACGACGATCCCTCTCGTTCCCGGGAGGGTGCCACCGAATGACCTCGACGCCGAAATGTCGGTGCTCGGTTCGATTCTGCTCGACCCCCTTTCCGTCGCCAAGGTGCTTCAGTTTCTTCATCCGGAGGACTTCTACCGGGAGAACAACGGCCAGATCTACCGCGCGGCGCTTGACCTTTTTGCCGCGGGCGAGCCGATCGACAACGTCACGATGGCGGCGCAGTTGCAGACGATGGGGCTGCTCGATCGCGTCGGCGGGCGAGCCCAGCTCGCGTCGATGCAGGGCGCGGTGCCGACCGCGGCCAACATCGAGTACTACGGCCGCATCGTCAAGGAGAAGGCATACAAACGCCGGCTGATCTCAGCCGGCTCGAATATCGCCGGCTACGGCTACGACGACTCCGTCGAGGCTGAGGAGGCGATCAACCAGGCCCAGTCCTTGGTGTTCGGCGTCGCCGACGACCGCGACCAGCGCGACCTGTCGCGGCTTTACGACCTGCTCGGTCCGGCGATGGAGCGGATCTCCTTGCAGATGGAGAGCGGGCAAGGCATCGTCGGTATCGCGACGGGATTCCACGACCTGGATCGGATGACCGGTGGGTTCAAAGACTCAGACCTGATCATCATCGCGGGCCGGCCCGCGATGGGAAAAACGAGCCTTGCACTCAACATTGCGTTGCACTCTGCGTTGGAGGCCAAGAAGTCGATCGCCATCTTCAGTCTCGAGATGTCGAAGGAGCAGCTCACCGAACGGTTGCTGACCGAACAGGCGCAGATCGATGCTCAGCGAATGCATCGCGGCCTGCTGACCGAGGCTGAGTTCGACCGCGTGTCGAACGCGCTTGGCCCCCTTGGCGAGGCGGCCATTTTCATTGATGACACTCCAGTAATGGACGAGTTGAGTCTGCAGCTCAAGGCTCGTCAGGCCAAGATGCGCCACAACATCGACATGATCCTCATCGACTACTTGCAGCTGATGCACGGTCGCGCCCGAGGCGACGACAACCGGGTCCAGGAGGTCTCGTCGATTTCGCGCGCCCTCAAGGGACTGGCTCGCGAGCTGCGCATTCCGGTGATCGCCATCTCGCAGCTGAGCCGCGCCCCGGAGCAGCGCCCGGACAAGCGCCCGATCCTGAGCGACCTTCGTGAGTCGGGGTCGATTGAACAGGATAGTGACGTGGTCATGTTTTTGTTTCGGCCGGAGTACTACAAATCCGACGAAAGGCCGGGCATCGCCGAATTGCACGTCGCCAAGCACCGCAACGGCCCAACCGGGATGATCGAGCTCAAGTTCCGGCGCGATCACACGCGGTTCTACAACCTGGAGACGCGCCGCCCCGAACCAGGTACCGAGTAGCTCCTTGGTCATCATTCTTGTCGGCGGCCAATGGGGCGATGAAGGGAAGGGGAAGGTCATAGATTTCCTCGCCGCGAAGGCGGATATCGTCATCCGTTCGCAGGGCGGCAACAACGCCGGTCACACCGTCATCACGGAGGACGGCGAGTTCAAGTTCCAGCTCATGCCGTCGGGCATCCTTTACCCGGATTGCGTCTGCGTCATCGGCAACGGGGTGGTCGTCGACCCGATCGTGCTGCTCCGGGAGATCTCGCAGCTGCGCGAGCGGGGAATCGAGCCGAAGAACCTGATCGTCAGCGAGCGCGCCCATATGGTGATGCGTTATCACCCCCTCTTCGACCAGCTCGAGGAGGAGACGCGGGGCGACGATCGCCTGGGCACCACGTGGCGCGGCATCGGGCCCGCCTACGCGGACAAGGTCCGGCGTATCGGGTTCCGCATCGGCGACCTCCAGAAGGAAGCCTTCATGCGCAAAAAGCTCGCTTTCGTCGTCGACCAGGTGAAGAACCCTATCCTCACGAAGCTGTACGAGAAAGAGGCTTACGACTGGTCAAGCATGGTCGGCGAGTACATGGGCTACGCCAAGCAGCTCGATCCATACATCAAGGACACGTTCCCGATCATCCAGGACGCGCTGGACCGAAAGGCCAACATCCTCCTCGAGGGCGCGCAGGCCACGATGCTCGACCTGGACTTTGGCACCTATCCATACGTGACCAGTTCCAACCCGACCGCCGGCGGGGCTTTGACGGGCAGCGGCATTCCCCCGACTAAGGTCGACCTGACGATCGGAGTCTTCAAGGCGTACACGTCACGCGTCGGCTATGGCCCGTTACCGTCTGAATTGCTCAACGAGGTGGGGGACCAGATCCGCGAACGTGGCCACGAGTTCGGCACCGTAACCGGCCGGGCGCGCCGCATCGGGTGGTTCGATTCGGCCGTCGCGCGCTACTCCGTGAGGGTGAATGGCGTCGGCTGCGCCGCGCTGATGCGGCTCGACATTCTCGACGACCAGCCCGCGCTGAAGATCTGCACCGGCTACGAGTTTCGCGGCAAGCGATTCGACCATCCCATTGCCAACATCTCGCACTACAAGCACTGCAAGCCCGTCTACGAGGAGATGCCCGGTTGGGAGACGGGCATCGGCGCCGCCCGCTGCTGGGAGGACCTGCCCCAGCGGTGCCGGGACTACATCGAGCGGATCGGCGAGCTCATCGGAGTGCCGATAGAGATGGTGGGCACTGGGCCTCGTCGCGACCAGTTCGTCACCCGTGGCCGCGAGCTCTTCGAATGACCGCGACGTTATCTGGTAACTAAACCGTCGCCCAGCAACCCGAGAGACCCGCTAACTCGCTCGCGGAACGGTCTTGACGACCCTGAGGTGAGCCTCGCGCTCGCGCAGGCGGCGAGTCCGCTTCCTGCGCGCCGAGGCCAATGAACCTCCCCAGAACAGGAGCACGAACACCGCCATCACCGCCTGGACGCCGGCCACCGTCAGGAACGAGGCCTCGATGCCGTAGCCGCTTCTCCTCAAGCCGACCGCTAGGAGGCCGGCACCGAAGCCGAGCACAGGCCGGATCGCCCACGAGCCAGGGAGCAGACGCCGGTCGGAGAGCAGGAACACGGCGGCGAACCACATCGGCCCGCTGTCGAGCTGGAAGGCGTAGTCCCAATGAAACGCATAGATCGGAACAAGCGCTCCGAGGAGGAACGAGACCACCACGACCAGGCTGACGCGACGCGCGTATGCGAACCAGGCGGCTCCAATCGCGACGGCGAGCAGGGAGGTGCCGAAGACGGGACCGGGCACGTTGCCGACATAAAGACGGATGGGATCGATCGGCGCGGACGATGCGCTGAAGAAGTGGTACCAAACATTGATCGGATCGCCGAATCTCTCCCCATTGGCTGGATTGAGGTAGGCGAACGGCGCGCCTCGCGTGATGAGGGCGATGGCGGCGTACGCGAGCAAGCCGGCTTGAGCGCGGATCGCCGGGATATAGCGGGCCCGAAGCAGTTCGAGGATCACGGCGAGGACCGCAATCTCGGCAGACGTGACGCGGCCGGCGCCGACTCCAACAAGGGCGACTCCGAAGACCGCCGCGATCAGCGGGCTCGCCTGGGTGCGTGGGATGTGCCTGCGCCAGAGCCAATACGCAGCGATATGCCCAACGGCCCCGGCGGCGAGCGCGACCGCCAGCATCTCCAAGGCCGGAACCTTGAAGATGACGAGGCCCGCGATCACCGGGGGTGCCAGTGCGATTCCGGTGATCAGGTCATTCGGCAGCGAGGCCGGTTTGAATGCGGCGCGGTCCAGTGCGGCCGCCGCTCGAGCCAGCACGCAGGGATTGTAGGCAAACCGACCCTGGGGCCGATCGGGGAACCTGCCGTCGACGTCCCGGCTTGGGTGATAATCGGCGGGCTCGTGTCGCTTCCTGGCCTACGTCTCGTCGCGACGCTTGTGGCGCTGTGGGCTGTCACGTTCGCCGCGATCGGCGTTGTCGAAGCCGCGCCTCCCCCAGCAACCTGGGTGGAGCTGAAGCCGCTGCCTCACCAGGGCCGTTCAGCGATCTTCGCGCTGGCCGTCGATCCGGCGAACAACCAGGCGTTGATTGCGGGCAACTCCGAAGGCTCTCTGGTCAGGAGCACCGACGCCGGCTCGACATGGGCAACTGTGCACACGGGCAAGGCCGTGTCGACGACCATCGTGTTCAGTCCGTTCACGACCGGGCTTGTCCTCGCCGGCACGCGGGGGGCGGGCGCGCTGCTGAGTAGGGATGGCGGTGCGACGTGGTCGGCGGCGAACGGTCTCGACGGGCGGGTCGTGCGTGCGTTCGGCTTTTCTCTCACTTTCGTCGCCGCCGCCACCGACAAGGGCGTCTTCCTCAGCCAGGACGGCAGTACCTGGTCGCAGTCTGGACTGGCGGACCGAAGCATCGATGCGCTCGCCGTGTCGGCGGTCCACACACCGGTGCGGGTGCTGGCGGGCTCAGATGGACCGCTTTCCGCCGGGAATCTACCGATGTTTCAGAGCGCCGACGGCGGCGCTACCTGGGCCGCGCTCAACCCGGCCATCAGCGGCACTTACGTCGTCAAGCTCGCCGCGGGTCCGCTGCCGCCGGTCGGTGACACCAGGCCTGTCGTCGCCGGCACCAATGCCGGACTGTTCGCGTCCAATGACAACGGCCTTTCATTCGTACCGCTAAGCGGTGCAAGCCAGTTGCCGTCGACCGACTACACGCAGGTTGCTTTCATCACCGACCACTTCGATCGTTTCTACGCCGCCAGCGATGGCGGCGGCTCGGGGGCTGGCGGGTTGTGGCGCACCAACGACTCCGGTCAGACGTTCACGTCGCTTGTCCCACCAACGCCGTCCATTACAGCGCTGGCGGTCTCCAACGACGAGTCTCCCACCCTCTACGTGGCCACCTTCCGGCCCTCCGACCACGTCGCGACGCTGTGGGTGTACCACGACACGGGAGGAACGCCGCAGGGTCCCTTCGGTTCGCCAACGCCCGTCGCAAGTGGGAGCCGGACCTCGTCGAATTCGTCTCCAAGCTCCGGCCTGCTCAACATCCTCGGGTCGTCCCAGGCGCCTTACGTCGCACTTGGCCTCGGAGCGTTGGCGATCGTGCTTCTCGCCGTCGTCGCTCACCTGCGCGGCCGCCCCCGGTGACGCTCTAGACTCCGTCGAGTTGTCTGCAGTGACACGACCTCACGAGCGTTTGCGAGAGCTGGGACTCAAGCTGCCCGCACCGCCCGCCGCTGTGGCGTCCTACCTGCCCATGCGACTGGTGCCGATCGGCGGAGACCGCGCACTGCTTTACGTGGCCGGCCAGATCTCGGTCGTGGACGGTAAGCGCCTCACCGGTCGCTGCCCTGACCAGGTGACCGTCGAAGAGGCGCAGGCCAGTGCGCGGATCTGTGCGCTCAACGTGCTGGCGCAGTTCGACTCGGCCGCCGGGCTGGACAACGTCGAACAGGTGGTTCAATTGATCGGATTCGTGCTGTCGACCGACGATTTCGGCGATCAGCCGAAAGTGCTCAACGGCGCCTCCGACCTGCTGGTGGACGTCCTTGGCGAGGCGGGCCGTCACACGAGGGTGGCCCTGGGTACGAATGCGCTTCCGTTTTCTGTGACAGTCGAGATCGCGGCGGTGGCGGTTGTCCGCACCCCCTGAGCTCCGGGCGGAACAAGAAGACGTAAAGGCGCAGCGAACGGTTCGCCGTCCCCGGCTGATCCTTGTGGGAAGCCTCTTCTACCTCGCGCTGATCTTTGGTGTGATGCTTTGGCGGGGAGTCTCGATCGAACCCGAGTGGGTGGTGCTCGCGCTGCTTGTGATCGCGATCGCACTCGGCCGTGGCAAATCATTCATCTTCGACTGGGCTCCGTTTCTGATCCTCTTCTTCGGCTACGAGGAAATGCGAGGCTTTGCCTCGAAGACCGGTTTCGCACCGCACGATCTCTCGGGGCTCGAACGTGCGTTGTTCGGCGGCGCGATTCCGACTCTGGTGCTTCAGCACGCCTTCTATCACCCTGGCGTCGTCAGCTGGCAGGACGTGGTCGCGATGTTCTTTTACTTCATGCACTTCCCACTGCCGATCCTCGTCGGGTTCGTCTTCTGGATCAACAGCCGAGAGCACTACTGGCGATTCATAGCCGCTTTGCTTCTGATGTGCTTCGTCGCCTTCGCAACCTATCTCTTCTGGCCGAGCGCGCCGCCGTGGTACCAGCTGCATGACGTGGTCAAGATCAACGACCGCACCGTCAAGGCGCTGTGGGACAACCAATACTTCGTCTCTCAGATCTACCACAGCTTCAACCCCAACAAGTTCGCCGCCTTCCCGTCACTGCACGCCGCCTTCCCCGCACTGGCCGCGGTCTATGCGTGGTCGAGGTTCCGGGCGCTTGCAATTGGATTGATTCTGTGGACCGTCGCGGTCCTGCTGTCCATCGTTTATCTCGGAGAGCACTACGTGGTTGACGCGCTCGACGGCTTCGTCTACGTGGCCGCGGCCGCGCTCATTGTCGAATCGTTCAACCGCTGGCGCAGACGTCGCCTGCCGGCCGTGAATTAAGCCTGCCAGACCTTCCGCATGATCGTGCGGGCGAGCTTGTCGGGATCATGGTGCGATGGGAGCTTCACGTTGACGACGTCCGCCGCGATGAACCGGACCTCTGGGTGCTTGTCCGAGTCGAGTGGCTTGAAGACGACCTGCGATTGGCCGCCGGTCGGAGAGTGAGCGAGGTTGGAGTTGACGAGCACGAAGTCGAACAGGTTGGCGCCGACGTGCTCACGGATCACGCGCAGGTAGTCGTCGACGGCGTAGCCCTCGGTCTCACCGCTCTGCGCGGCCAGGTTGCAGATGTAGACCTTCAGCGCAGGCGACGCTTTGATGGCCTCGACCATGCCCTCGACGAGGAGGTTGGGCATGATCGACGTGTACAGAGAGCCCGGGCCGACGATGATCAGCTCGGCGTTGAGGATGGCCTGGGCAGCCTCGGGGTTGATCTGAGCGCCGTCCGGCTTGAGGAAGACATGGCCGATCGGGGCGTTCTGCCTTGGGATCTTCGACTCACCCTCAACCATTCCGCCATTGATCGATGCGACCAGAGTCACGTCCTGCAGCGTGGAAGGCACGATCGTGCCTTTCACCGCGAGGATCTTGCCCGACTCACGCAGAGCGTGCTCGAAGTTCCCAGTGACGTCGGCCATGGCCATGATGAACAGGTTTCCAAAAGAGTGGCCGTCCAGCGAACCTTCCTTGAAGCGATGCTCGAAGAGCTGCTTCATCAAAGGCTCGGCGTCGGCGAGTGCGATGAGGCACTGCCGGAAGTCGCCCGGAGGCAGGATCCGGTACTCGTCACGCAGCCTTCCCGACGAGCCCCCATCGTCTGCCACCGTCACGATGACTGACAGGTTCGAGGTATATGTCTTCAGACCTCGGAGCAGCGAGCTCAAGCCGGTGCCGCCACCGATCGCGACAATGCGAGGACCCCGGCCGCGCAGTCGGAATGAGTGAATGATCTCGACGATGCTGCTGGTGCTGTTGCCGGGCAGGAACGGACCGAGCACCGATTGCGTCAGCTTCAGGTAGCTGAACAGCAGCAGGCCAACACCGAAGATTCCAAAGATCACTGCGCGGGCCCAATAGGGCAGGAACTGCAGCGTGATGTAGTAGAACTCGTGCGGCAGGGTGGCCGCCTGATAGACCTCCTTCAAGGCATACGCGACCCCGAGCACAAGCACGAGCTCTGCGGCCATGAGAAGGAGAAGCCAACGCTTGATCTGGAGACCAGGCGTAAGCCACCGCAGCCATCGCGTCGTGGACTGAAGCCTTGTGGCCATCTACCCCGCGTGCAACAACGGTTTCAAAACGTGCAAGGTTACTTTGGTACTACGCTTCACTGAAGTATGCGGACTTTACGACGTGTCCGGCGGCTGGTGCGTTTCGCGGCGTTTGGCCTGGTCGTAGCGGCGGTCGCGACTGAGCTGGCCAAGCCGGAGCCTGAGCGCACCTGGGAGGGGCGGGTATTAGGCATGGTCCCCTACGATTTCAGGCCACCGACCTTGCAGCGCATTCGGGACGCGTACTGGAATCCGGGTTCCGGCCGTCTCTTCAGCGATCGTGTTTTCGGGGTCGGCTGGGCGGTCAACCTTCATCGCGCTAAGGCGCTCCTGGAAGTCGCTTTTGGCCGGCTCATGGGCACCGGCGAGTCGCTTTCGATCAGGATGACCGTGCGTTCGGAGGGTTCGTCGAAAAGGCCCGACGTCGTCATCACCCGGGAGTAGTGGCCAACCGCAACTTTGTTGCCGGGAGGAAATGAAGAAGCCCCACGGGGGGTAAAAACCGCGGGGCCTCAGAGGGTCGACGGAAACAATGGTCCCAATTTGGACGTAACAAAATCAGCAACAACGCGCGGCCCGCAGCCAGGGCGCATGTGCGCAGCTACGGCGCAGGGGAAAGCGTCGGCGGATAGTCGACCAGCAACTGCCTCCTGAGGCTCGTTGACGTCCCGGCCGGGAGGGCGGCTCCAAACGCCCGGCGGTAGCTGGAACAATGAAGCAGACGCGAAACTTGGGGAGTGGCGCAACGGTAGCGCAGCTGACTCTGGATCAGAAGGTTGAAGGTTCGAATCCTTCCTCCCCAGCCACCACCGAGGGTCAGTCGTGCTCCTGACGGCCTTGTGCGTTAGGAATCGGCGTCGCCCGGGGTAGATTGAAGTGGTTATGGGTTCTGATTGGCCGCTCGGTTCTGTCGAGCTGAAAGTCCTCGACCTCGAGCGGGAAATCGCTTTCTACGAACGTTTCGGGCTCACTCGGATCCCTGACGGCCCCGACACCATCACGCTGGGCGCCGGCGGTTCACCCCTACTTCGCCTCAGGGCGCTTCACGGCGGACGGGATCGCCCGCGACGCACCGCCGGCCTGTATCACTTCGCGGTCCTGCTGCCGCGCGAAGAGGAGCTCGGCGGTTTCCTGCGGCGCTCGCTCGAAGAGCGGCTGCCGCTGACCGGCACGGCGGACCACTTCGTCAGCCAGGCCCTATATTTCGACGACCCGGAGGGCAACGGCATCGAGGTCTACGCCGACCGCCCGCGAGCCGAGTGGCAGTACCCAAATGGCCGCCTGAACATCGGCACCGATCAGCTTGATTTCGAACGGCTTCTGAGAATCGCGGACAAGCCGGAGAAGAAATTCTCGAGCGGCACGGTGCTCGGTCACATGCACCTCAACGTCTCCGACCTGGACAGCTCACAAGGGTTCTATGAGTCGATCGGCATGGAGCTTATGGCGGAGGCAGGTCGGGTCATGCGCTTTATGAGCTGGGATGGCTACCACCATCACCTCGGCATCAATTTGCTCGAGGGCCACGGCGCCGCGCCGGTTGAAGCCGGCGTGCGAGGCCTTCAGAGGTTCGAGGTCAGGCGTGTCGACCGGGCGCTCACGGATCCGAATGGCATCGAGGTCACTCCCGCGGCCTAGCTTTCCCAACCTCGTGCTGACACCATGCATACAGCGCGTCGTAGAGCGGAGTCTCGAGGGCGATCTTCAAATGGTCGTTCTCACCGTGGATCATGGCGAATCCGTGCGCGACGGCTTTCAGGCCAGCCGCCTCCGAGGTCTTGTCGATGTCGGCGCTGACGTCGGCTCCATGCACGATCTGAGCCAGCCGGTCGAGCGCAGGGTCGTGCAGCCCGTACTTGAGGATGATCGACTCAAAGCTGCAACGACCGTCGACGTGCCCGAGCTCGACGCCACCGACGTCGTAGGGGATCGCACCCTCGCGCTCGGCCACGCTCGTCACCTCCTGGGCCGGCACATACAGGAACTCAGCCTCGGGATCGATGAAGCGTTTGACCAGCCAGGGGCACGCGATCCGGTCGACGCTGGCGTTCTTTCGGGTTATCCACTTCATCGCAAAAGTGTCCCACTCCCGAGGTCCGCCGGATATTTCGCGGCATCGACGGGCGGAGCCAAGGAAAGGGTGGCGCAGCTAGGAGCGCATCGCCAGATGCGTGACGACGCGGCGCCGGGCCCCTTGACGCAGGCTTGAGCGCCGAACGCCCGCCCGTCTAGGCCGCGAAAGATCCAAGGAACTTCGGGAGCGGGACACTTAACTCCTTGTCGTTGAAATATCGTCACTTGAGCTATTCTCGGGCGGGTGACACAGCTTCAGCCGGAGGAAGCCCAGTTTCGCAGCGCACTCCACGACCTGCTCGTCTACAGCCCTGACCGCCAGACGCTCGCGCACCGGGCGCTGGGTTGGGCCCACCGCATGGTCCGCGGCGAGAGCGGCTTTGTCATCGATTCGGACGGGTCCATCCTCGCCGCGCTGGGAATGGCGGAGGACGAAGTGGCGAAGATCGTGGCGCGCAACGACCTGCCACCGACGGCAAGCCGGCGAGATCTGCACTGGCGCAAGGACGACATGCTGATAATCCCCCTGGACTTCGAGACGGGCCGGGGAGCAATCGTCATTGTCACGGGACGCCGGACAGCGATCTCTGGTGAAGACGAGCTCAGCCGGCTGGTCCAGTACGCAGACAGCGTCGCGGCCGGCCTTGACCGGGTATTGCTGAACTCACGGATCCACGCGCTTGAAAAGGCGAAGAGCGATTTCCTGAACATCGCGTCGCACGAGCTGCGAGGTCCGATGACGATTATCAAGGGTTACCTGACCATGTTCGAGGCCGGTTCCCTGGGTGAGCTGTCGCCCAAGGCACAGTCGGTGCTCCCGCTGCTCATCTCCAAGTGCGACGAGATCGACTGGATGCTCGAGCAGATGCTCGAAGCGTCGCGTCTCGAAGAAGGACGGCTGGAGCTCAACAAGCAGCTCGCCGACCTCGTCGAAATGACACACCGGGCGATCGATGGGGTGCGGACGCTGTTGCAGAGCCACGACCTGAAGGTCGATGAGCCGGCGAAGCCGGTGGAAGCCGATCTCGACGCGGACCGCTTTCAGATGGTGGTCAGAAATCTGCTGACCAACGCGGCCAAGTACTCGCCGGCCGGTTCGAACATCACCGTTCGCATTCGGCGCAAAGACGGCATGGCCACCGTCGCCGTCATCGACCAGGGCGTGGGCATCAGCCTGCAAGACCAGGCCAACCTATTCACTCGATTCGGTCGCGTCCAGTCGACGCAGCACGTGCAAGGCACCGGCCTTGGGCTGTGGCTTTCGAGAGAGATCACCCGGATGCACGACGGGGACCTGACGGTCGAGTCGGCCCTGGGAACCGGCAGCACTTTCGTCGTGGCGATTCCGCTCAAGCATTAGGCTCTTCGCCGTGGAGCCGCACGTGCGGTCGGCATTTGAAACCGGTAGGCCCCTCGACCTCTTCTCAACCCTGGTCCCAATCGGGCTCGGTCCTTCGCTTTGGATTGAAGGCGGCGATGTGTGGCGGGCCACCCGCACGCCGGACGGTCCTGCCACGATCCATTTGCGGCAAGACGCCGGGACAGTTGAGGTGGAGGCCTGGGGGCCCGGTGCGGAGTGGGCGTCTGCGCAAGCCGCCTCGCTGTGCGGCGAGCAGGACGACGCCAGCGGTTTCCGGCCGGAACACCGGCTCATCGCGGACCTGCACCGGCGCCACCCTGGATTGCGGCTTCCAAGAACGCTGGCCGTGTTCGAGGCTCTGGTGCCGGCGGTGCTGGAACAGAAAGTCACCACGATTGAGGCTCGAGCGGGATATAGAGCGCTGGTCGAGACGCTCGGAGAGGCCGCTCCGGGGCCGGTACGCCTGAAGATCCCGCCGTCATCGAAGGTCCTGGCGCGGACCCCTTACTGGGCGTTTCACGGCTTCGGTGTCGAGCGACGGCGTGCCGAGGTGATCATCCGGGCCGCCAGGAGCGCCAACCGTCTCGAGGAGATCACCACCATGGACCTCGTGAGCGCATACCGCCGGCTCGACGCTTTTGCCGGAGTCGGCCCTTGGACGGCGGCGCACGTCGCGCTGGTCGCCCTGGGCGACCCGGACGCCGTTCCCGTTGGTGACTACCACCTGCCTCACACGGTCGGCTTCGCGCTGGAGGGCACGCCGCGATCGAGCGACGAGCGCATGTTGGAGCTGCTCAGCCCGTATCGGGGACAGCGCGCTCGCGTCATCCGCCTGCTGACGGTCTCCGGGATCGGCGCGCCGCGGTTCGGTCCGAAGCAACCGCTGCGGGACATCATCAACAACTAGCGCCCGGCCGCTCTTTCTTATGCCAGCTTGGCAGGGGCGGCTGGGTT
>Ga0208848_1000087_pt1 | contig 17069 bp, 14 predicted proteins | sample NGESurshal072012_2_FD_184455 | JGI IMG/M metagenome (GOLD analysis project Ga0208848, IMG submission 184455) | Arctic peat soil microbial communities from Barrow, Alaska - NGEE Surface sample 210-1 shallow-072012 (SPAdes) | ecosystem: Environmental > Terrestrial > Soil > Wetlands > Peat ... | reverse complement strand
AGCTCGGACAGTGGCTCGAGCGAGGCTAACTCGACCGGTCGCTGAGCTCGAGCGTCCGCTGCTTCGAACCCTTGCTCCGCTGTCAAGTCTCAGGACGGGACACCTACACTGCGGGCCACCATGGCCGGCACCGCTCTCCCACCCGCAGACCTGCTGCCGGTCGGCCGGCGAGCCAACATCCCTTATCGGGCTCTCCGCCTGGTCGCGGTTCCTTTGCTCAGGTTGTGCTTCCAGTTCGCCGTGCAAGGGCGTGAAAACATCCCGCGATCCGGCAACTACATCGTCATCGCCAACCACCTCAACTGGCTCGACGAGTTCGCGGTCCTGCTGCTGTTCCCGGTTGAGCCGCGCCTGCACTTCCTGGCCAACCCGACCCTCCTGGTGACGCGCAAGCTCCAGTGGTGGCTGATCCGCACCACGGGCGGCTACGTGCCGGTCGTCCGAGAGCGCCAGGGCGACCGCAGGCTCTTCCAACATGTCGACCGATGCCTGGAGGCGGGGGGCGCGGTCGCCATCTTCCCAGAGGCGGAGTACGGGCCTAAAGAGGGCGACCTCATGCCATTTAAGAAGGGTTTTGCGCACTTCGCTATCAAGGCCGGAGTGCCGGTGGTCCCGGTCGCTCTCTCGGGGACCAAGGAGCTGTGGTTTCGCAAGCGGATCCGCGTGGTCATCGGCCGGCCGCTCGTACCTGGGGGCAAGGATCCGGTCTCGCTGACCGACGCCGCCTTCCAGCGTGTGAAGGAGCTACTGCCTGAATACACGGAATCGCCCGGCCGCAAGCTCCTCCGTGGGTGGCTGACCGACCTTTTTTAAGGTCCGAAAGGCTACACAAAGTCGCCGCCGTTTTGGTAAGGTGCCCTTCTGCCCGGTTCCTGAGCGGTCTTCCAAACGTCTCGCTCCGTGCTCAGGCCTGAATGGCGCCCCAGGGGTAGGGCGACTCAGAAGAGGAGCGCAAGGATTTGCTGCCGCTGTTTCGGGCGATCCTGGTCTGGACTGTGATACTCGCCGGCGTGATCTTGGTGCGGATGGACCCGCCAACGGCTGTCACGCAGGCGGTCGCGGTCACCCAGCTGAGCGCTTACGACCGGCTTTCCGTCGTGCAGCAGACGCGCAACCAGCGCGTCCAGGCGGCGCAGATGGCCCAGGTCGATGCGTGGTCGGCGGAGCTGAAGCAGGGTTTGGCCGACTACCAGGCGCAGCAGGACGCCCTGGCTGCGGCACAGGCCCAAGCGGCGCGGATCGCGGCCCTGAACAACCATCCGCCTCCGCCTACCGACATCGCGAAGATCATCACCGACGCGTTCAGCCCTCTCGGTCAGGCTGCGGTCGTCTGGGCGTTGCGTATCGCCTATTGCGAATCGCGGTATCACCCGAACTCGGTAAACACTTCCAGCGGCGCGTCCGGGCTGTTCCAGTTCCTGCCCAGCACATGGGGTGGGACGCCGTGGGCCGGCCAATCGCCGTTCGACCCGGTCGCCAATGCCCAGGCGGCCGCCTGGCTGTACAGCCACTACGGCCCCGGCCGGTGGTCCTGCAAGTAAGTAGGTCGCTTCCCCGTTTGCGGGGGATGCGGGGCGCCCGCTAAAGCTCAGCCGCGGCGTGTGGGGATGCTGGGCCAGGGTTACGCGTTCGCCGCCGGCTCTTCTGGCGGAGCCGCCGCTTGGTGCCGGCGTGGGCACGCTCACCAGCCATCTGTCCGGCCATCTCGCTATCCGATGGACTCACCTCGATCTTGCGGGGACGGCCAGGCGGGCGGCGTAGGCGCTTGAAGGCCTCAACGTCCTCTGGGAAGATCGCCCAGACCGAGCCCACCTTGGTCCCGTACAGGCGCTGCCTGGCCAGCAGGCGGCGCACATAGGCCACCGACGCCTTGAGCTCGGCGGCGGCATCGGCAACAGAAAGTAGGCGAGGGCGTTCGATCGCAAAATATTAGCACGCAGTCGCAACCATTTTCTGCTATAGTGAAGGGCAGTTCGTTTCTGGACTGAGGTGAGAGCCGTGATGGTTCTCCCGGTTGCCGGCCTCTGATGGCAGTAGCCTCTTGGCCCTCCACTTCGCGGTTACTCCATTAGGAGGAGACGCATGACTGAAGTCAAAGACACAGCCGCCCATTTCGTGACCGCTTTCAATGCCCACGACGAAAGGGCGCTGCTTGCACTACACGCGGACAACATCAAGTTCGACGCGCCGGGCGGCTTCAAGGCGACCAACTCACGCGAGGCAACGGCTTACGCGATGCGCTGGCTCAAGGGCTTCCCGAACGGCAAGTTGACCGTTCGCAACGAGATCGTGAGCGCCCCCTGGATCGTCCAGGAAATCATTATGGAAGGCACCCACACGGGTCCTCTCGAGGGCCCGACCGGTACCGTCCAGCCGACCCATATGAAAGTGGTAGGCAAGGGCGTCCAGCTTCTCCGGATCGAGAACGGAAAAATCGCTGAGGCTCGGATCTACTTCGACCTGCTCGACCAGATGTCCCAGCTAGGTCTGATCCCCGTGCCGGCTACGGTCTAACAACACTCGTCGGATCCGGCCCCACCTCGGGGCCGGATTCTTTGTTTTCTAGGCCTCCGCGGTGACCGTGATCTTCAACTGGTAGATCGGCTGCGGCTGTGGGGCGCCTTTGAGCAATATGGGCTCGTAGTCCGTCACCTCGAAGCCCGCCGGCAGAAGGTCGCGCGTCGTCTCGGACATCAGCACCATCGCCGGCCGCACCTTCGAAAGGTAGGAGCTGTTGTTCACCGGGATGCCGATGAGCGTGAACTCGAGGCGTCGCTCCGAGCCGACGTGCCCCGCCACCACAAAGCCGGTATCCAACCCGATACCGACGGAGATCGCGGGCTTCCCGGCTTCGACCAGCTCGCGGTTGAGGCGATCGATCTCTCTGACCATGTCCCGAGCCGCTTTGAGTGCCCGGGCAGCGTGATCCTTCACCGGGTTGGGTGCACCGAAGACAACCAGCATGCCGTCGCCCTGGAACTTGTCGATGTTGCCGCCGTGAGCCAGGACCACCTCGATCATCCGTTCGAAGTAGTGATTGAGAAACTCGACCAGCTCCTCCGCCTCCATGCGCTGCGATAGAGCCGAAAAGCCGGCGATGTCGGAGTTGAGCATGGTCACCTCGAGCCGCTCGCCGGGCAGGAACTTGGTGTTGCGGTCGGAGCGCGCGAGCACGTATTCAAGGACCTGCTTGTTGACGTGAAGCTCGAACAGCGAGCGGAGTAACTCAGAGCGCTCGTACTGGCGCGCGTTGTCGATGGCGATCGCGGCCAGGTCTGAGATGGCCTGGAGGAACTCCTTGTCCTTCTCTTCGAAGATCGCCGCCTGAAATGGGTTGTCGACGTAGACCGCACCGATCACCTTGCCCTTGGTGACCAGGGGCACCGCGATGATCGAGCGCAGGTTTTGCAGGATCACCGACTGCTGGCCCTTGAAACGATCGTCGAGGCTGGCGTCGGTCGAGACGACGGCCTGGCCCGTCATCACAACCTGCTCGATGACAGTCTTCGAGCCGAGGAAAAGACGCGTCTTCTCCTGGTCGGCCTCGCCGTCGAACATCGGCACCGAGATGGTCCCTGTAACGGGATCGACCAGCACGATGAAGCCACGTGACGCCTTCATCAGCGTGATGACGCGATCCATCACCTTGCGCAGGACGACGTGGAGCTCGAGAGACGAGCTGAGGTCGCGTGCGAGCTCGTAGAGGAGGTGATCGCGCATGCCGAGATCTACTTCGGGGGCCAAGGGCACGAGCAGTTTAACGAACGAGTAGCGGAAATCCGGCCACCGGTAAACTCGACTCCTAGTGTCAAGCGATGGATCGTCCACGCCCGCCGTCGAGGTTCTGCTGGAGCGGCTGAATCCACCGCAACGGGAGGCGGTCACGCACGGCGACGGGCCTCTCCTCATCTTTGCCGGCGCGGGCAGCGGCAAGACCCGCGTCCTGACCGCCCGAATCGCGTACCTGATCGCAACCCATCGCGTCTGGCCCGACCGGCTGCTGGCGGTGACCTTCACGAACAAGGCGGCTAAGGAGATGCGTGGCCGGGTCGAGAGCCTCGTGGGCGAGGGCGCTCAGAAGATGTGGGTCGGCACCTTCCACTCGACGGCGGTCAAGATCCTGCGGCGGGAAGCGCAGCGGATCGGAGTCGTCCCTAGTTTCGTGATCTTCGACGAGGACGACACACGCGCCGCGCTGAGGCGTGTACTGGATGAGCTCAGGCTCGACCCGAAGCGCTATCCGATCGGCGCCCTCAGCCACGCGATCTCGCAGGCGAAGAACGACCTCAAAGGACCAAATGAGTACCCGAACCGCAGCTACGCCGACGAGATCGTGCGCCGTGTCTACGAGTCCTATCAGGAGGTCCTGCGCCGATCCGGCGGGCTCGACTTCGACGACCTGATCATGAAGCTCGTCGAGCTGTTCAACACCGACGAGGAAGCACTGGCCAAGTGGCGGGACCGTTTCCGGCACGTGCTGGTCGATGAGTACCAGGACACCAACCGCGCGCAGTACGTGCTGGTCAACCAGCTTGCCGCCGAGCACCGCAACGTGGTCGTCGTGGGAGACGACGACCAGTCGATCTACCGGTTCCGCGGCGCGGACGTCCGCAACATCCTCGACTTTCGCAAGGACTATCCCGATGCGCACGTCGTGCGCCTGGAGCAGAACTACCGCTCGAGCCAGGCCATCCTGGACGCGGCGTACAGCGTGATTCGCAGCAACCCGGAGCGGGCCGAGAAGCGGCTCTGGACCGAGCGAGCCGGCGGCGAGAAGGTGATGGCGACGCAGGCGTACAACGAGATCGAGGAGGCCGAGTTCGTCGCCGACGAGATCGAGCGTCTTCGCCGTACCGAGGGCCGAGGCTACTCGGCATATGCGGTCCTATACCGCACCAACGCCCAGTCCCGCTCCTTCGAGGACGTGCTGGCGCGGCGCCGCATCCCTTACCGGCTCGTCGGCGGAATCCGATTCTGGGAGCGCCGCGAGGTCAAGGACGTGGTTGCCTACATGCGCTTCTGCTTCAACCCCAAAGACGCCCTGAGCTTTTCGCGAATCGTGTCGGTGCCCGCGCGCAAGATCGGCAACGTCACCGTCGACGCGCTCAACGCCTTCGCCCGCGAGAAAGACACCGATATCCTCTCTCTGCTCGAAGACCCGGGGCGCGTCCCCAAGGTGCCTCGGGCGGCCATCGTGCCGCTGCAGAAGTTCCGCACGCAGATCGAATCGATACGCTCTGTGATGGGAGTCCTGCGGCCGAGCGAGCTGCTCGACCACGTGATCGAGATCATGGGTCTTCGGCTGCACTATCTGGATGGGACTCCGCAGGGCGAGGCTCGCATGGAGAACCTCAATGAGCTGCGCGGCCTCGCGGAGAGCTTCGACGACCGCGAACCGGCGCAGGGCCTCGAGGACTTCCTGGCGGAAATCGCCCTCGTGTCGGACGTCGACGCTTACGACGAGAACGGCGAGGGCGTGACGTTGATCACGCTGCACATGGTCAAGGGCCTGGAGTTTCCCGTCGTGTTCATGGTCGGCATGGAAGAAGGGCTCCTGCCACATCAGCGTGCGCTGGACGAGCGCGAGGAGAACCCGTCCGCCGTTGGCGCGGCGACGGAGATGGCTGAGGAGCGGCGTCTGTGCTACGTCGGGATGACGCGCGCGAAAGACCGGCTGTATCTGAGCTGCGCCTTCCGTCGCCACCTCTACGGCCGCTCGCAGCCCGCATTCCCAAGCCGGTTCCTGACCGAGATTCCGCAGTCCATGCTGGCCGCGCCGCGGGGCAGCGCACCGGTGGCGCCTCCGCGCCAGGGCTACAAGGAACGATTCCAGGAACGGCAGGTACAGGCCGCCCCTGCCCCGCCGCCGGTGCAGCGGTTCACCAGCGGTGACCGGGTCAAGCACCCCGCGTTCGGCGCCGGGACGGTCGTCAAGAGCACCCTCACGCGCACCGACGAGGAGCTGGTGATCAAGTTCGACAAGGTTGGTCTCAAGATCCTCAGCGGCATGCTCGCTCCCTTGACGAAATGAGCAAGCGGAAGAGGACCGTCGACTGGGCGGTCAGGGTCGAAGAGCTGCGGCAGGAGATCCGCCATCACGAGCACGCGTACTACGTGCTGGATCAGCCTGAGCTCACCGACGCCGAGTACGACGCGCTGTTTCTCGAGCTGCGCCGGATCGAGGAGGATTGGCCGGCCCTCCTGACTCCCGACTCGCCGACCCAGCGCGTCGGGGGGGAAGCGTCCGACCAGTTCGCCAAAGTCCGGCACCGCTCGCCGATGTTGAGCCTGCAGAACGCTTTCGACGAAAACGAGATCCGTGCCTTCGATAAGCGGGTGCGCGCTGCGATCGGCGACAAGGTCACGTACTGCGCGGAGCTCAAGATCGACGGGCTCGCAGTGAGCCTGACTTACGCGAAAGGCCGGCTGCAGCGTGCTGCCACTCGCGGCGACGGGACCGTGGGCGAGGACGTTACCGCCAACGTGCGCACGATCCGAAGCGTTCCCCTCGCGATCACGCCTCTGAAGGGTCTGCCTGACGTGTTCGAGGTCAGGGGCGAGGTCTACTTTCCGATCGCGGCATTCGAGAAGCTCAACCGTGAGGTGGAGGCCTCCGGCCGGCAGCGCTACGTCAACCCGCGCAACACCGCAGCCGGAAGCGTTCGCCAGATCGACCCCAATGTCACCGCGAGTCGCGACCTTCAGACGTTCATGTACACGCTCGATCCCGGCGGGCCGAGCCGATCGCAGTGGGAGGTGCTCGGCGCCCTGGAGAAGATGGGCTTCCGCGTCAACAAGCACCGCCGCCATCTCAACTCGATCGAAGAGGTGATGGAGTACCACGCTGAGTGGCAGCGGCGGCGCCACGAGCTCGAGCATGAGATCGATGGCGTCGTGATCAAGGTCGACGGTTTCGCGCAGCAGCTCGAGCTCGGTTTCGTCGCGCGCTCACCCCGCTGGGCCATTGCGTACAAGTACGCGCCGGAGGAAGCCGAGACCGACGTCGAGGAAATCGCATGCTACGTCGGCCGCACCGGGGTGCTCACGCCTGTCGCCCACGTCAAGCCTGTGGTCGTGGGCGGCGTGACCATCCGCAACATCACCATGCACAACGAAGCACAGGTGAACGAGAAGGGCGTGTATGTCGGCGCTCGCGTCGTCATCCATCGCGCTGGTGACGTCATTCCCGAGATCGTCAGCGTCAAGGAGCCGAAGCCGGGTTGGAAGATGCCGGCGAAATGTCCCGTGTGTGGGGGCGAGGTCGTGCGCGAGGAGCCCTACATCGCGCACCGGTGCATCAACCCGTTCTGCGCCGCCCAGCGCCTGGAGCGGCTGCGCCATTTCGCGAGCCGTGGCGCGCTGAACATTGAAGGGCTCGGCTATGCGACGCTCGGCCAGGTCGCCGAACGAGGATGGGTCGAGGACCCGAGCGACCTCTATCGCCTCACCAAGGAACAGGTCGTGCAGCTCGACGGCTTCGCCGAGAAGTCCGCGCAGAACCTGCTCGAACGCTTGGCCGAGAGCCGCCACCCGCAGCTTGGGCGGTTTCTATACGCGCTCGGCATTCCGCAGGTTGGCGAGGCGACTGCGGATCTGCTCGCCGCCGATTTCGGCACCATCGAAAGGCTCCGCAACGCGAGTGAGGAGGAGCTGCAGAAGGTCGAGGGCATAGGCCCGAACATGGCACGCGAGGTGACCATGTACTTTCACGGTCATGGCGGCGAGCTGGTCGGCAAGCTGCTCGCCGCGGGTGTCGAGCCGCAGTCGGTCGAGGCGCCGGGTGAAGGCCCGCTGACCGGCAAGACATTTGTCTTCACCGGGACCCTCGAGACGATGAGCCGGCCCGACGCGGAGGCACTGGTGAGGAGGCTGGGCGGGAAGGCCGGCTCCGCCGTCAGCTCGAAGACCGATTACGTCGTGGCCGGCCCGGGCGCCGGCTCGAAGCTCGAGAAGGCGCAGAAGCTCAAGGTCGCGGTCCTGGACGAGGAGCAGTTCCTCGCCCTCGTGCCAAAGTAAGCGCTGTGCAAGCCACCGAGGAACGAACGACGACTGCCCATGCCACCACGCCGTCGTGGGTGTGGGCCGTGCTGGTGTTCGGCGCCGCGGTGATGCTCACCTGGGCCTGGTTCATCATCGGGTTTCGGTCGGAACCGTCCGCCATCGGCCGGATATGGATCGTCCTGGTGACGTCAGCTGCCTGCTCGGCCGGCTCGGCCCTGGTCGGCGTGATCGGCGCGATCGGCTTGATCCGTCGCGAGCGATGGGCACGCACCGTGGCTGGGATCGCCGCGGCCGCAATGACGCTGACGGTCGTCGGGGCGGTCGCCGGGATTCCAGCGCTGATCGGGCTCTTGTCGAGCCGCAACACAACCAGACCCTAAGCTACTTCGGTGCCGCTCTCTCGCGATGAGGTCCGCCATGTCGCGATGCTCGCGCGTCTTGGACTGGAGGCCGGCGATGAAGATTTTTACGCTGAGCAGCTGAGCGGGATCCTCGCGCATATCGATCGGCTGCAGGAGCTGGACACCGACTCGATTCTGCCGACCGCACAGGTGGTCGAGGTTGCCAACACTCTGAGAGAGGACGTGCCGCGCCCTGGCCTCGACCAGGCAGACGCGCTGGCCAATTCGCCCGCTGCGGTGGACGGCTTCTTCCGCGTGCCTTCCATACAGGAAGAGGCGTGACCGACCTCACCCGGCTCACCGTCAAGGAGGCAGGACGTCTGCTGAGGCTGCACTCGATCTCGTCGGCCGAGCTCGTGACGGCGCATGTGGAGCGCATCGAGCGTCTCGACCGACGAGTGAAAGCATTCCTGCGTTTCACGCCTGAGCTGTGGGAGAAGCAGGCCGAGGAGGCAGACGAACGGATCAGGCAAGGCGACCCAGGGCCCCTGGTCGGGATCCCGATGGCAGTCAAGGACGTGCTATGCGTGCGTGGTGTCGAGACTACGGCCGGTTCGCAGATCCTCAAGGGATTCAGGGCACCGTACACCGGGACGGCGGTGGCGAGACTCTTCGCCGCCGGGGCGGTGATGCTCGGGGTTACCAACTGCGACGAGTTCGCGATGGGCAGCTCGACCGAGAACTCCAGCTATCACCCCACTCACAATCCATGGGATCTCGATCGCGTGCCCGGCGGGAGCTCGGGCGGCAGCGCGGCTGCTGTGGCCGCGGGCGAAGCCATGATTGCTCTGGGCACCGACACCGGCGGCTCGATCCGCCAGCCGGCCGCGCTCTGCGGCGTGGTGGGGATGAAACCCACGTACGGCCGGGTCAGCCGTTACGGGCTCATCGCCTTCGCTTCCAGCCTGGACCAGATCGGGCCCTTCGCACGCTGCGTCGACGATGCGGCGATCACGCTTGCGCTCATGGCCGGCCCTGACCCGCTGGACGCGACATCCTCCGATCGCGCCGGCCTCGACGTTCTCAACAACTACGCAGAGGGCGTCAAAGGCATGCGCCTTGGCGTCCCGCGCGAGTACTACGCCGTCCAGGGCATTGAGCCGGGTGTGAAGGCCGCGGTCGACAGGGCGATCCAAACTTTCCGCGACGCAGGCGCCGAGATCGTCGACGTCTCGCTGCCCCACACCGACTACGGCCTCGCCGCCTACTACATCATCGCGCCGGCCGAATGCTCGTCCAATCTCGCACGGTTCGACGGAGTTAGGTACGGGATCTCCTCCGACGATGCGGAGAACGTCACCGAGGCTTACATGCGCACGCGACGCAAGGGCTTCGGGACTGAGGTTCGGCGGCGCGTCATGCTCGGCACCTACGCGCTGTCGAGCGGCTACTACGACGCGTACTACCTCAAGGCGCAGAAGGTGCGCACGCTCATCAAGCGCGATTTCGACGATGCCTTTCAGAAATGTGACGCCATCGTCAGCGCGACTTCGCCCACGGTGGCGTTCCCGATGGGCTCCAAGACACAGGACCCGCTCTCGATGTACCTGTGTGACGTGCTCACGCTCGGCGGAAACCTTGCGGGCTTGCCGGGAATCAGTGTGCCCTGTGGGATGTCGGAGGGATTGCCGGTCGGGCTGCAGGTGCTCGCGCCACAGTGGGGCGAGAACGTCGCCCTGCGAGTGGCGCGCGCGTATGAGCAGGCAAGTGGCGTCAAGGCGGAAGTTGCCCCCCTTGCGTAACGCCAGCTCGGATCCCCCCACCCCGGCTTCCCCTCCGCCCTCCGGGCCCCTCCCCGGCGAGCGGGGGGGCTGGGAAGTCGTCATTGGGATGGAGGTCCACGTGCAGCCGCGCACGCGCTCGAAGATGTTCTGCGGCTGCGCTGTCGGTCAGCCGGGCGATCCGCCCAACTCCAACGTCTGCGAGATCTGCCTGGGCATGCCGGGTGTGCTGCCCGTGATCAACAAGGCCGCGGTCGAGGCGTGCCTCAAGACCGCGCTCGCGCTGAGCTGCGAGATCCCACGCCACACCAAGTTCGACCGCAAGAACTACATGTATCCGGACCTGCCCAAGGGCTACCAGATCAGCCAGTACGACCTTCCGATGAGTGTCACGGGTTACCTCGAGCTCGACGGCCGCCGGGTTCGCGTCCGGCGCGTCCACCTGGAGGAAGACACCGGCAAGCTCATCCACGCCGGCGACAAGCTGCACAAGGCGCGAGAATCCTTCGTCGACCTCAACCGGGCCGGCGTGCCGCTCATGGAGATCGTCACCGAGCCAGACCTGCGATCGGCCGACGAGGCGCGCGACTACGCTGTCGCCGTGCGCACGCTGCTCCGTACGATCGGCGCTTCGGACGCGGACATGGAGAAAGGCCAGCTGCGGGCTGAGCCCAACATCTCGATTCGCCGCGCCGGCTCAACGGAGCTGGGCGTGAAGACCGAGCTCAAGAACATCAACTCGTTTCGCGCCCTGCACCGCGCCATCCTTTTTGAGGTCGCGCGCCAGACCGAGGTCCTCGAGTCGGGCGGCACCGTGGTGCAGGAGACCCGCGGTTGGTCGGACGCCGAGCAGCGCACCTTTTCGCAGCGAAGCAAAGAGTTCGCGGAGGACTACCGCTACTTCCCCGAGCCGGATCTGCCTCCACTGGAGCTCGATGCCGAATGGATCGAAGAGCTTCGCCGAGCTCTGCCCGAGCTTCCCGGGGTCCGGCGGTCACGACTCGTCTCTCAGTACGGCCTGCCCACGGCCGACGCCGTGCTCATCGCAGCCGACCGCGACCATGCCGACCTGTTCGAGGCAGCGGTCGCCGAAGGGGCGGATGCGAAACCGACGGCCAACTGGATCATCGGAGAGGTGGCGCCCAGCGGGAAGCTGCCGAAACCGGGGGCACTTGCGGACACCGTCAAGCTCGTCTCCGCCGGCAAGATCACGCGCGACCAGGGCCGCGAGGTGCTTGCCGAGTCGGTCGAGACGGGCCGGGCTGCTGCCGAGATCGTCGCCCGGCACGGCTTCGCGCAGCTCAGCGACGAGTCCGCCGTGCAAGCGGAGGTCGAGGCGGTGATGGCGGCCAACCCTCAGGCGGTCGCGGACTACAGGGCCGGTAAGAAGCAAGCGCTCGGAGCGCTGATGGCCGATCTCAAAAAGCGGTCGCCGCAGGCCAACCCGAAAGTGGCGAGCGAGCTGCTTCTCCGCCTCCTGGGCTAGCTCACACCAGGCGGCGGGACAGCCAGGTGCTGTAGACGAATAGCCCCGCCCCGACCACGTAGGCCACCATCGCAAGCAGGACCAAGCCTCCGCCGACGATCTCCGAGACGATCCCGCTGAACCCGATCGCAAGGACGGAGGCGCCAAGCCCGATGAAGGCCCAACCCTGGAGGTGCGCCACGGTAGGCGTCACCCGGACCAGGGGCCAGAGCATCCTCCTTTTCCACCAGCCTGGGAAGTTCCCACTCATGACCAGGTAGATGCCGGCCCCTAAGAGGGCCCCGCCCACCACGTAGGCAAGGCCAATCACCACGTACCCCACGGCCGGCCATTTTATCCACAGGACTGCCTTCGCCGCTCGCGGGAGGGTGGCCCGGTCAAGAGGCGCGGCCGGCTGGGAGGTGGATGCTTCATCCCCGCTAGCCTTGTCCCGTGCCCCTGCCTCCCGACCTGCATGTCCACACCGAATGGTCCTGGGACGCCCCCCTGGGGCACATGGAGCGCAGCTGTGAGCGCGCCCTGGAGGTCGGGCTGCCGGCCATCGCCTTCACGGAGCACGCCGACTGGGCGCTCGTGCACGAGGGCCAGCATTCGGTCGACATCGCCGGTTATTTCGATGCCATCGAGCGCTGCAAGGCGAAGTTCAAGGGGCTGCGCATCCTCACTGGCGTCGAGCTTGGTGAGCCACACTGGTTTCCAGACGAGACAGCAGCCGTCCTGGCCGCGGGACCACTCGACCAGGTACACGGCTCCATCCATTGCATCCGACTCGACGGCGGCCTGATCGACGCCAGCCAGTTCCGCCAACACGCCGGCCTCGACTTTCCGCGCGCCGTGAGGGAGTACTTCCGCGAGACGCTGGCCATGGTGGACAGCGGGCAGCCGTTCGAGACGCTCGCTCACCTCGACTACCCGAAGCGCTACTGGCTCGACGGCCTCGCCCCGTACCGCGAGAAGGACTACGAGGCCGAGATTCGCGCCATCCTCGTTGCCGCCGCGCGCACCGGTCGCGTGCTGGAGGTCAACACGACCCGCGGCCACATACTGTGCCCGGACTTCACCGTGGTCCGTTGGTGGCGAGAGGTGGGCGGGCAGGCGGTCCAGTACGGCAGCGACGCCCACCAGCCGGACAAGGTCGCCGAGGGCTTCGAGCTCGCGACCCAGATGGTGGAGGCGGCCGGCTTCAAGCCGGCGCCTGACCCGATGGCGTTGTGGCGCCGCTGATCCTCCGGCCGGATGCCCCGGCGCACGGAGGCTCGGCCGTTGCCCGCGACGAAGGCAAGGTCTGGCTCGTCAGCTATGCGCTGCCGGGCGAGGTCGTTGAGGCGGAGCCGCGCGGCAGGCAGGGGGGTGTTGCCGTGGCTGCCGCCACGCGTGTGATCGAGGCGTCACCGCATCGCGTGGCGCCGCCATGCCCTTACTTCGGCGAATGTGGTGGATGCCAGCTCCAGCACGCCGCGTACTCGTACCAGCTCGAGCTCAAGCGCCAGGTGGTCGAGGAGGCATGGTCGCGCGCCGGGCTTCGCCTTCCGCCGGACACACCGATGCTTGGCATGGACGACCCGTGGCGCTACCGGATCCGGGGCGAGTTCGAGGCCATCGCCGACCCCGAGGGCTGGCGGTTTGGCTTCCACCGGCTCCGCTCGCACTCGGTCCTGCCGATCGATACCTGCCAGATCCACCACCTGCGCATAGAGCAAGCGCTGCCCGCGTTCGCGCAGGCCGCCAATGAGATGGAGCTGAAGGACCTGCAGAACCTGCTTCTTACCGCCGAGCCGAACGGGCGCGGCTTGCTCTGGCGGCTGCGCCACCGCGGCCCCGAGCCGCGCTGGCCGCGTGACGAGTTCGCGCGCCGTGTGGCCGAGCTGCTGCCCGACCAGGTCCTGCTCGACGACGCGATGACGCTGAACTTCTGGGACCTGACGTTCCGAGTCCGCAGCGACACCTTCGTTCAGACCAACTACCAGCAGATGCTGGTCCTGTACCGCACGGCGCTCGACATGCTCGGCGCCGGCCCCACCGATCGTGTCCTGGACCTTTATGCGGGGATCGGAACGATCTCGGTTGCCGTCGCCCGGGAGGCCGCCGGTGTGACGGCCATCGAGGAGAACCCGCACGCCGTCCAGCTCGGACGGCTGAACGCCCGGATCAACTCCGCCCGGGTGGAGTACCTGCCCGGAAAGGTTGAAACCGTGATGCGCCAGCTGCGGCTCGGCCAGTACCAGGCGGCGATCCTGGACCCGCCACGCGCGGGATGCGAACCCGCGGCGATCGCCGAGCTGATCCGCCTGGGTGTCGATCGACTCGTCTACGTCTCATGCGAACCCTCGACCCATGCGCGCGATCTGATCGCGCTGGTCAGGGGCGGCTATCGAGTCAGGCGAGCGGCGATGGTCGACATGTTCCCTCAGACCTACCACATCGAATCTGTGGCGTTGCTGCAGCGTGGAGCTTCGGCCTGAGGCGAGCCTCTAGAAGACGTTGAGCCCGTAACCGAAGCGGAGGAGGGCTAACCGAAGCCGTCCGGGTCCCAGATTCCTGACCGCGAAGACCAGGAGTGGCTTCAGAAACAGCACGACACTCTCAACGCGGGCGGAAGCATAGGGTTACGAACCCGCCGTCTGCAACGCCGCACCTCCCCGCTTGCCGGGGAGGTCCCCGCCGAAGGCGGGGGGTGGGGGGATGGAGTTCAGGCAACCTATCCGAGTTGCTGAACGAACTCGGCCAGCCTGCCCACGCCCTCTCTGAGATCGGTGTCCGAGCTGGCGAGGCTGATCCGGACGGCGCCGGCGGCCACCTCCCCGAAGGCGCTCCCAGGAGCCACCGAAACGCTCCGCTCGCGCAGGAGCTTGAACGCAAAGTCGTGCGCGTTAAGGTGGCTGCGGGAAATGTCGGCGATGCAGTAGAAGGCCCCGGTCGGTTCGTTGACGAGCATGTCCGCTTCTCGCAGGATGTCCACGACCACGTCCCTCCGGTGCCGGTAGGCGGCGACCATCTCGCCCACGCAGTCCTGTGGCCCATCCAGCGCCGCCTCCGCGGCGACCTGGCTGATCGTCGACACGCATGAAGAGTTGGATTCGAGGACTTTGGTTGCGGTGTCGATCAGCTCGGCCGATCCGGCCACGTAGCCGATGCGCCATCCGGTCATCGAATACGACTTCGAGAATGTGAACACGCTCGCAATGCGCGGGTCTTCGGGCGCGAGGCTGGCGGGGCTCGTCCACGAACCGTCGAGGATGATCTGGTCATAGCACTCGTCGCTGAGCAGCCACAGGTTGTTGCGCTGCGCCAGCTCGACCAGGCGCGTGATCGTCGCAATGGGATAGACCGCCCCGGTCGGGTTGTTCGGACTGTTGATCAGGAGCAGCTTGGTACGCGGCGTGACCAGGCGCGCGAGTGCATCCAGGTCCGGCTGGAACGCATCGGCGGCCAAGCACGGATAGAAAACACCACGAGCTCCGGTCCAGGTCAGCATCAGGCGCGTGTTCGGCCAGCCCGGGTCGGGAAGCAGCACTTCATCACCGCGTTCGAGCACCGCTCCAAAAACCGCCGCGATGGCGCCCACTCCGCCTGGCCCGCACGCGATGCGATCGGGAGTCACTGGAATTCTATTCACCCGCTCGAGCTTGGCCGCGATCTTCTCGCGCAGCGAGATCATGCCCTGCGTGTGGGTGTAGAAAGTCTGGTTCTCGTCGATGGCGCGCTTGCCTGCGTCGCCGATATGTTTCGGGGTTGGGAAGTTGGGCTGCCCGACGTCGAGGCGGATCGCTCCCGGGGTGCGCAGCGCCTCGTTGGAGATCTCGCGAATCCCTGAGTGCTCAGCCTCGGCGGGCAGATGTGAGAGAGCGGGCAGGGCGAGTCGGGCCATGGCTAATTCATCCTAGTGGCTGGTCCCCCCGCCTACGATCTCCGACAGCATCAGAGGCGTTGGCAGCTGACGCCTTGTGGCGCACCACGGATCCGAACGCGAACCACCACGGATTGAGCGGGTCGACGCGTCGGTTGGTGACGGCGGGGCAATATTCCAGCCGCGACGACTCCTGCCCCGGATAGGTCCTTGACGCCCTGGGCCGGCTTGTTGCCCGGCGGCAAGTAAACTACTGCCGGGGTCCCGCCCACCCAAAGCCAAACGATGCCGCACGCCCCCAAGACCTTCATCCACCTGCACAACCACACCGAGTACTCGCTGCTCGATGGGGCGAGCCGCATCCCTGCGATGGTCGCCCGCGCAGCAGAGCTCGAGATGCCCGCGCTTGCCCTGACCGACCACGGCGTCATGTACGGCGCGATCCACTTCTACAAGGCGTGCAAGGAGGCGGGGATCAAGCCGATCGTGGGCTGCGAGGTCTACGTCGCTCCACGCTCACGTCTGCTGCGCGAGGGCAGGGTCGATCGCGACCCCAACCATCTGACTCTTTTGGCCGCGGACCATGAGGGCTACCTCAACCTCATGAAGCTCTGCACCGTCGGCCAGATGGAGGGCATGTATTACAAGCCCCGCATCGACAAGGAGATCCTGGCCGAGCACTCGAAAGGCCTCATCGCGCTCTCGGGCTGCTTGCAGGGTGAGGCCGCCAGCCGGATCAGCGAGGGGGACATCGATGGCGCGCGCGAATCCGTCGCTGCGTATCGCGACATCTTCGGCAAGGACCGGTTCTTGCTCGAGGTGCAGCGGCATGGCATCGACCGCCAGGACCAGGTCAACGAGGCGCTGGCCGGCTTCGGCAAGGAGTTCGGTCTGCGACTCTGCGCGACCAACGACCTCCACTACGTGCACCGAAGCGACTCGGAGGCGCATGACGTTCTGCTCTGCCTGCAGACGGGCGCGCGTTTCAACGACCCGAACCGCTGGCGCTTCTCCTCCCAAGAGTTCTACCTGAAGAGCCCGGACGAGATGCTCGCCGCCTTCGCGGACCTGCCCGACGCGCTGACCAGCACTCTCGAGGTGGCCGACCAGGTTGACCTCAAGCTGAAGCTGGGCGCCACGTTGCTGCCGCCGTTCGACGTCCCCGACGGTATGACGCCGGATCAGTACCTTCGCAAGCTTGTATTCGACGGCCTCGTCTGGCGGTACGGCGAGCCGAACGCAGCGGTCAAGGAGCGCGCCGAGACCGAACTCTCGGTGATCAGCCAGACCGGCTACGCGTCCTACTTCCTGATCGTCTGGGACTTCTACAACTTCGCGCGGAAGCAGGGCATCGTCGTGGGACCTGGGCGTGGCAGCGCGGCGGGCAGCCTCGTCTCGTACTGCCTCGGCATAACCAACCTCGACCCGATCCAGCACGGCTTGATCTTCGAGCGATTCCTCAACATCGACCGCGTGTCGATGCCCGATATCGATTGCGACTTTTCGGTGGAGGGTCGTGAAAAGGTCATCCGCTACGTCTCCGAGAAGTACGGGACCGACCGTGTGGCCCAGATCATCACCTTCACGACGATGGCGTCAAAGGCCGCCATCCG
>Ga0208848_1000085_pt1 | contig 17239 bp, 16 predicted proteins | sample NGESurshal072012_2_FD_184455 | JGI IMG/M metagenome (GOLD analysis project Ga0208848, IMG submission 184455) | Arctic peat soil microbial communities from Barrow, Alaska - NGEE Surface sample 210-1 shallow-072012 (SPAdes) | ecosystem: Environmental > Terrestrial > Soil > Wetlands > Peat ... | reverse complement strand
CGGTCGACAGCGTCCCCGTGGTGGTCCCCAGGGTGACGCAACTGCCGGTCGTCGCCGGGGCCACCGCAGGGGTGGTCACCGCTGTGCAGGTGGTCGTGGTCGTACAGGGAGCGAGCCCGCTCCCAACGGTCACGGCCGTGTACACACCGGTCACCCCTTCCTCGGCATTGACCGCGTTGGTGGCGTCGGTCAGGGCCGTCGTGCACGACTTCCCGTTCTGGAGATCGTTGGCGGCGGAGATCGTGCCGGCGCGAGCGGCGCTGGTGAGACCGATGGTGCGGTGCATGGCATCCCACCCGGTATAGGCGGCCCCCAGCACGAGCAGGACGAAGGGAAGCACCAGCGCCATCTCGACCATGGCCTGACCCCAATGACCGGCCGGCCGTGACCGGCGCACGCGTGGGCGGCAAGAAACGTGTGCCGGACCAGGTCCCATGAGGTGGATGATGTCCTCAGTTGATCTCGGTCGACCTCGGAATCGTCGAGTCGTCACCGGACTGGAATGGGTTGTCACCGTTTGTTCGTGGCGGCATGGCCGTCACATGCGGTAAAGGCGTGGTCGCGGCAGGCTGACCGGCTCCACGTCGCACTGTCACAGAACGGTTGCCGGACAGAGACCGGGAGGTGCGCAACTTAGGATGCGCTTCTCACGACACTTGTCTCAATGAACTTTCGCCAACGTCATCGCTCCCGTCGGCGGCTGTCTCGTGGTGTGACCATGGTCGAGTTCGCACTCGTGGCTCCCGTTTTCTTCGGCGCGCTCTTCGGTTCTCTGGACGGCGGCCTGCTCATGTTCTCATCCGGGGCCGTCAACCATGCGACCGGCATCGCCATGATCACGGTCGCCCAGGAAGGCACCCTGGCGACGGCCGACACCGACGCCATCAAGGCGATGATGTCCGGCGGCGTCGCGTCCACGGGATTCGCGAAGCTCGACGAGGTCGACATCTACCTGATCCACGTCGACCCGACCACCGGGCTGGTCACCCAGGACACGAACTCATGCGGCGTCGCCTGTGTGGACCGCTACGGCTACACGGCCAGCACCAACACCGTCACCGTTCTCAACCCCGTGGGCGGGGGCGGCCCGCCGTGGCCGCCGGGAGCGCGGAACACGTCGTTCGCCAACGTCACCAACATCGGCATCACCGTGAAGTGTCACTACAGCTACCTCGCGTTCAGCGCCGCGCAGCTGAGCATCACGCAGACTCGCTACTTCCGACTGGAGCCGACCTCGTGAGGCGCGGTCGCCGCGATGGCGTGCGTGGGCAGGCGCTCATTGAGACGGCCGTCGTCATCACCGTGATCCTGACAATCCTCATGGGCGTGTACTCGGTCGGGCAGTTCGCGTCTGATCAGAACACCGCGGGCACGGCCACACGCGCCGGCGCGCGGGTGGCATCAGAGCTGGGCAACGGCGGCTACAACGGAGTCACCGCCACGGGCTGTCAGACGACCGCAAAAGATCCCTGCGCCGTGGACCGCCAGATCGTGCAGAACGTGTGCGAGGTCGCCGCCACGATGCCCTTCGTCACCTCCATCGCCGAGGTGGACATCTATCGCGTGACGATTCCTCCCGCCGGCGGCGTCATCGACCTTGTCGACAGGTACACAAGCTGCGCCGCCGGAGCCAGCGCGGTGAGCGCCGCGTACACCCTTGACCTGCGCATCCAGACGCATCCCAACGAGGCGTACATCGGCGTCTCGCTGAAATACAACTACAGGTCACCGGTTCCCCTGGTTCCGCTCGCGACCACAGCGACCGTTTCCACGGTCACGCAGATGAGCCCGCACTTCAGCTGATGAGAGAGGTCCGCATGTCCGCCCACGCTCCCCACCACCGCGCCAGCCGCGGCCAGTCGTTGGTCATCTTCGCGCTCATCGCCGTGGTGCTGCTGGCGGTTGTGGGCTTGGCGGTGGATGGCGGCTTCAGCTATTTCGCATCGGATCGGCTGGAGCGCGGCGCCAGCGCCGCCGCTCTGGCAGGCGTGCCCGACATGCCCAACTTCAACTCCGGCCCGAACAATGCGAGCCAGGCCGCGGTCGACGCCGCGGGAGTCAACGGGTGGGCGGCGGGGGGCGCCAACAATGTCGCCATCAGTGTCGCCAAGGTGCCTGACCCCAACAACGCCGGCCTCTTCCTCAACAACCAACTCGCGGTCACGATCACCTCCGATGTCCCCGTGTTCTTCATGAAGCTCGTCGGCTTCGGTACCCACCGCGAGTCCCGCACCGCCATCGCCGAGTACCTGCGGCCGATTACGTTCGGTCAGCCGGGCAGCGTGCTCGGGTCGACCGTCGACAACCTGGGCACGGGCGGCAACTACTACTTCATGCGCTCGGAGGGCTGGGGCACGGACCGCGGTCAGGGCGATGCCTACGGACCCAACCCGTCGAATGCGTGGAGCGGCAGCGCGTCGGCGCCAAACGTCGACGTGCATGCGCTGAGTGGGACGCTCGGGACGGAGACGGCCAGCCAGCCCCTGGCGACGATGCCGACACGAGGCGGCCAGAACTACCAGATCTATGTCCCGGCAGGGCAGACCGCGTATGTGGAGGTGTACAACCCCTCGTTCTCCCCGGACAATGGGGCCACGTCCGCCCTCGGGTACAACTACCACGAGGACGACACCGACTTCCCGGAAACAGGGGCTGGCTGCACCCATGGCGGCAGCCAGGGAACGTCACCCTGTGCAGGGCCTGGAAACGCGCAGCAATGGCCGATCATGTCCTACACCGTCTACAAGTCATCGAACCCATTCGACCATGCCGGTGACACGTGGGTCAGCAACATGCGCGCGTACTCGATCGACGACACCGCCGGGGCGACGTACACAGTACCGGCACTCGGCGCGGCGACGACGCCGATCTCCAAGCTCTCGACCTGGTACCACAATTGGGTCGACATCCAGGCAAAGCCGATAGGCAAGCCAGCCCTCCTCGTCCCGGGAGGTAAGCCCATCTTCAACGGCGGCGCCGGTGACGGCCTCTCGGGTGGTCTGACAGGTGCCACCTATCGCCTGCGGGTCGACCAGCTTGACAACCTCAGCGGTGACCCAGGGGCGAATGGGCTTCCGCAGAACCAGAACTCGCAGGCCCACAAAGGCTACGCGGTGGAGGCCGCCGGTTGCGGCGCAACCCCCGCCACCACCTGCTCGGTGACCGCCCTCGACGACGTCACGCTGTACACCCCACTCAAGAGCGGCGCGTTCACCATGCCGCTGGTGTCCATCCCGCCGGAGTATGCCGGCCACGACTTCAGCCTCTACATCTACGACCCGGGAGACGTGGCCTGTTGCTCCAACGTGCTCAGCGTGACGCAGCCCACCAACAACGGCACCGCTCAGCAGGCGGCCACCACAACTGACGGGGTGTGGTCCGGCCAGCACGGTGAGGGCACCAGCGCCCAACCGGCGACCTGGACGCAGCAGGTTGCCGCCGGCAACGCGTCGATCCAGACGCAGAGCGGCGGGAACCTCTACAACGGGCTCTGGATCCGGTTCGACATCAGCGTCCCCGCCGACTACGCGTCGGGCGCGACCCCTGACATCAACCCGGCCGACTCGTCGACGTGGTTCTGGAACCTCAACTACCAGACCCAGGCGGTATCCAGCGACACCATCACTGCCAACCTGGGATTCGCCGGCGCACCGGTGCACCTCGTCAGCGGCTGACGGTCACCGCTTCGGCTTGGCGCCCCCGGGCGGCCGGCGCGAACCCGACGCGTTGCGCTCGAGCATGCGTGCCCGCGCGCGCCGGCCCGGCGCCCCGAGAAGGCGGCTGAATCCCGGGTAGAGCGCCGATGTCCCTGCGACGGCGAGCAGGTCACCGGCGGCGATGAGCAGGCCGTCGGTCACCTTGAGCTGTTTGATGAACTGCGCGTTGGAGACCGATCCGCTCGCCGGGTGCACGAACGCGAGCGCCATCACCAGCGAGAGCAGCGCGTACATGATCCCCAGCGACAGTGACTCGAGCAGGCGGAGGTTGCGCGACTGCCCGGTCAGGCGCCGGGCGATCGGCATGAACAGGACGCAGGCCACCACCAGGTACTGCGGCTGGAACAGGAAGATGTCGACGATCAGGAGATTGGGGATCGACGCCGTCACGTGGATGATCAGGCCGATCGGGATCTGCACAAGGAACGCCATCCCGAGCAGGACCAGCAGGCCGGGGGTGGTCCAACCCGGCTGGCTGAGAGGGTCGGGCTTGGCCGGCCTCGCCGGCCGGGCAGCGGCCGGGGGGCGGCCCGCGCCCGAGGGTCGCACTGGGCGAAACCAGCGTCGCGGCTCCGGAGCCGGTGCCGGTTCCGGGGCGGGCGCGACGGGGGGCTCCACGACCACGGGCACGCGCCTGCTCGCCGCCGCCCGGCGCCTCTTGCTGGCCGGCACGGCTAGTCGTCCAGCTTGAGAACGGCCATGAAGGCCTCCTGGGGGATCTCGACGTTGCCCACCCGCTTCATCCGCTTCTTGCCCTCCTTCTGCTTTTCGAGCAGCTTGCGCTTGCGGGTGATGTCGCCGCCGTAGCACTTGGCGAGGACGTCCTTGCGCATCGCCGAGACGGTCTCCCGCGCGACGATCTTGCCGCCGATGGCCGCCTGGATGGGGACCTCGAACAGCTGCCGGGGGATGAGCTTGCGAAGCCGCTCGGCGAGCTTGCGGCCCTGGAGGGCCGCCTTGTCACGGTGCACGATCATGGACAGAGCATCGACGCGCTGGCCGCCGACCAGGATGTCGAGCTTGACCAGCTTCTCGGCCCGGAAGCCCGTGATCACGTAGTCGAGTGACGCGTAGCCACGGCTGCGCGACTTGAGCTGGTCGTAGAAGTCGTGGATGATCTCGCCCAGCGGCAGGTCGTAGATCAGCGCAACCCGGTCGCCGGGCTGGTACTGCATGTCGATCAGCTCGCCGCGGCGGTCCTGGCACAGCTCCATGAGCGGCCCCACGTAGTCCCTGGGCACGAAGATCGTTGCCCGGGTTCGCGGTTCCTCGATATCCTCGACGGTGGCGGGATCGGGAAGCATCGCCGGGTTGTCGACGGCGACCATCTCGCCGCTGCGCAGACGGACTCGGTACTCGACTGTCGGAGCTGTGGTGATCAACTCGAGGTCGAACTCCCGCTCCAGCCTCTCCTGGACGATCTCCATGTGGAGAAGGCCGAGGAAACCGCAGCGGAAGCCGAAGCCCAGCGCCACCGACGACTCCGGTTCGTAGACCAGCGAGGCGTCGTTGAGGTTGAGCTTGGAGAGCGCCTCCTTGAGGTCCTGCACGTTGTCGGACTCGATCGGGAAGATGCCCGCGAACACCATCGGCGTGACCGTGCGGTAACCGGGCAGGGGCGCGGCCGCGGGGTTGCCGGCGTCGGTGACTGTGTCGCCAACCTTGCTGTCGCGAACGTCCTTGACCGACGCGATGATGTAGCCGACCTCGCCGGGACTGAGCGAGCCGGTGGAGCTCATCTGAGGGCGGAACACGCCCACCTCGTCGACGACAAAGTCCTTGTCGGTGCTCATCATGCGGATGCGCTGCCCCTGGAGCACCCGGCCATGCATGACGCGCACGTAGACGATGACGCCGCGGTAGGCGTCGTACTTGCTGTCGAAGATGAGCGCCTGCAGCGGCGCGCCGACGTCACCCGACGGTGGCGGCACGCGCGCCACCACGGCCTCGAGGATCTCGTCGATGCCGATCCCCTGGCGGGCACTGGCCAGCACCGCCCCCTCACCGGGCAGGCCGATGACGTCCTCGATCTCCTTGCGCACCAACTCGGGGTCGGCAGCGGGCAGGTCGATCTTGTTGATGACCGGGATGATCTCGAGGTCGGCCTCCAGCGCCGCGTAGACGTTGGCCAGCGTCTGCGCCTCGATGCCCTGGGACGCGTCGACGACGAGGATGGCGCCCTCACACGCCGCCAGCGATCGCGAGACCTCGTAGGCGAAGTCCACGTGGCCCGGCGTGTCGATCAGGTTCAACTGGTAGCTGCGCCCGTCCAGGGCGCGGTAGTCGAGCCGCACCGCCTGTGCCTTGATGGTGATGCCGCGCTCGCGCTCGAGGTCGAGGGTGTCTAGCAACTGGTCCTGCATGTCGCGCAGGGCGACCGTGCCGGTTCGCTCCAGGAGCCGATCGGCGAGCGTTGACTTGCCGTGATCGATGTGGGCGATGATGCAGAAGTTGCGGATCAGATCAAGTGGCTCTGAGGACACGAACGGCCATGCTAGCCGCGTCCGCTCTCACATGATCCGCGCATGCCCACCGCCGGGGCGGCGGCTCTAGTCCTCGTCCCGGCCAACGGCCCGGCGCATCACCTCGGCGAGGTCGATGTTGCGCTTGGTGCCGGCAACCGCAGGCTTGACGCGATGGGCGAGCACCGCCGGCGCCACGCGCTCAACATCAGCGAAGGTGGCCCGGTCGCGGTTCTCGTAGGCGGCGAGGGCCTGGGCGCTCTTGCGGGTGACGATGTCGGCGCGGTGGCCGTCGACCTCGAGTTCGATGCCGAGCGCGGCGATGCCGACAAGGATGTCGCGGTCGACCTCGACGTCGGGGAGGCTGCGGATGGCCCGTGCGATGCGGGCCGCCTCAGCAGTCTCCTGGGCGTCGTAGCGCGCCGCGAAGGCCTCGGGGTCCTCCTCAAAATCCTCGCGCCGCTCGACGATCTCGACGCGCTGGGCGACGTCACGGATGCCGGCAACGTCGACGCAGAGGCCGAAACGGTCGAGCAGCTGCGGGCGCAGGTCGCCCTCCTCGGGGTTCATGGTGCCGACCAGGATGAAACGCGCCGGGTGCGACACCGAGACCCCCTCGCGCTCCACGGTGTTGAGGCCCATGGCGGCGGCGTCGAGGAGCACATCGACGATGTGGTCGTCGAGGAGGTTGACCTCGTCGACGTAGAGGATGTTGCGGTTGGCCTCGGCGAGGACGCCCGGCTCGAAGCGCTTCTCCCCCGTCTTGATGGCCGCCTCGATGTCGATGCTGCCCACCACGCGGTCCTCGCTGGCGTTGATGGGCAACTCCACGACGCGCATCTGGCGCGGCTCGCGGGGCAGCTCCTCGCCGGCGGCGCTGCGCGTGCTGCAGTCGGCGCACTGCTGCTCGGCGGGGTCCGGGTCGCAGCCGAAGTGGCACCCCACCACCACCTCCTGCTCGGGAAGCAGGCGTGCCAGGGCGCGTACCGCCGTGGATTTGGCCGTGCCCTTCTCGCCGCGGATCAGCACACCGCCGATGGCCGGGTTGATGGCGTTGAGCACGAGCGCCTGGCGCATCTGCTCCTGGCCGACGATTGCGGTGAACGGGAAGACGGAACGGCCAGCTTGCATGACGTGATTGTCCGTGTTTGGCGCCACCGCGCGGCCGCAGGCGTCAACGGCCGCGCAGGCTCCGTTCGACGCCGGCGAGGATCGCCCCCTGGCTGAGGTCGTACAGCCCCAGGTACTCCCCGCCCGATCGCTCGGCGAGATCGAGGCAGGCGTTGAACCCGTAACCACCGCCGAACAGCTGCGATCGCTGCGCCTGCGAGCTCGAGCCGACGCGCGGCAGTGGGGACGCCGTGATGTGGTCGCGCGCCGAATCGATGACCAGCATGCGCACGTGCTCGGCGCCGATCTGCGCCGCCAGCCGCTGCGCCTCGAGGAGCGGCTCCTCGCCGAAGAGCGAGATGTTGCCGCGCCCGTCGCTGATGAGCACGACCAGCGGGTACACCGACGAGTCACGGAGCCGTTCGGTGCGCACCACCTTGAGACCGGCCACCAGGCCATGCGTCAGCGGGGTGGTGCCACCGACCGCGAGCCGCTGCAGGCGTTCCTCGGCGAGGTCGACGCTGGAGGTGGGCTGGAGGATGACGCGCGCGCTGCGCCCCGAGAACACCACCAGCGACACCTTGTCGCGGCGCACGTAGGCGTCGCGCAGCAGCGACAGGACCGCGCCCTTGGTGGCCTGCATGCGCTGCTCGGCGTCCATCGACGCGCTGGCGTCGACCACGAAGACGATGAGGGTGCCGGTGCGACGGCGGCGCACCTTCTGGCGCAGGTCCTGGCGCTCGAGGTGCAGGACGGGCGCATCGGTGACGCCCTGCGCGGCCGCCTCGGCGCGGCGGCGGAGCTGGTGCGGCGCGGCGGCGCGGACGGTGGCATCGAAGGCGATGTCCGAGGTCTTCTCGGATTGCACCGCGCGCACGTAGCGACCGCGGCGGTCCGGGCTGCGCGCCTGGCTGCGCTTGCCGCTTGCCTTGCGACTGCGGCGGTCGCGGGGAAGGCTGATCTTGCGCACCGGGAACAGGTCGCCTGCGAACTGCTGCTGCGGCCCCTGCGCGGCCGACTCCGAGCCGCGCGCCTGGTCGCCGTGCGAAGCGCCCTCGCCCTCATCGGAGGTGTTCGACGATTCCTCGGGCGCCTCCGATTCCTCCGCCTCAGCGCCGGCCTCGGACTCGGCGGCGGATGCCTCGGCCTCCCGTCGCATCTCCTCCATACGCTCCCGCGCCGCGTCGGCCGGGGCGGAAGAGCTGCCATCGGAGGGAGGGCTCTCGCGACGGCGGTGGGCCAGCGCCAGCTCCGCGGCGGCGACCACGTCGGCGGCGCTCACCCCGAGATCGTCGAGGCCGCCGGCCGGCTCCCCGGAGCGGGCGTCTAGGAGTACCTCCGCCTCGCGCCAGGCCCGGATGGTCTGGGCGGTGCGACTGATGACCAGGTCGGCGCGGTGGCCCAGGGCGGCCGCGTCCACGCAGATGAGCGCGATGAACTGGCGCATGGCCCGGGAGATGCCGACCAGCGGCAGCAGCTCGGTGGCACGTGCGATCACCTCGCGAAGGTGCTGCTGGTCGCGCTCCTCCTCGCCGCTGGCGGCTGCGGGGCGGCTGCCGCGTTCCATGACCCGCACTCGGTCGTCGAGCGCCTGGAGGCCGCCGATGTCGACGCAGAGCCCGAAACGATCGAGCAGCTGGGGACGCAACTCTCCCTCCTCGGGGTTCATCGTCCCCACCAGCATCAGTTTGGCGGGGTGGGAGAGCGACACCCCCTCGCGCTCGACAGTGTTGACCCCCATCGCGGCGGCGTCGAGCAGGACGTCGACGAGGTGGTCGTCGAGCAGGTTGACCTCGTCCACGTAGAGGAGGTTGCGGTTGGCGGCGGCAAGCAGACCCGGCTCGAAGCGACGCTCGCCGCGCTTGATCGCCGCCTCCACGTCGATGCTGCCGACCACCCGGTCCTCGCTGGCGTTGACGGGCAGCTCGACAACGCGCATGGGGCGCGACTCGCTCTGCAGCGTCTCGCCGGCGGCGGCACGGGCCGCGCACTCTTCACACCACCGCTCCGGGGCGGCCGGGTCGCACCCGAAGCGGCACCCGGCGACCACAGCCACGTCGGGAAGAAGCGCCGCCAGGCCGCGCACGGCGGTGGACTTGGCCGTGCCCTTCTCGCCGCGGATGAGCACGCCACCGATCGCCGGGTTGACGGCGTTGAGAAGCAGCGCCTGCTTCATGGTGTCCTGGCCGACCAGGGACGTGAAGGGCAGGACACCGGCGCGCTCGGTCATCGTCGTCCATTCTCGCAGGGCCTCCCCGCCGCCCCGACGGCAGCGGGATCAGCGCCTGAGGTCGACAGCGATGGCGCGGACCTGCTCCACCCCGAGGGTGACGCGCGCGCGGCAGCCGGGGTGGTCAACGGTGACGGTCACGGCCGCGCCGTCGAGGAGGGCCGAACGCTGGGCGGCCTCCAGTGGGAAGCGCAGGGCGAACGCTCCCGACACGCCATCCGCCATGTCGGGTGTGGCCGGCACGCGGTCGACGCCGATGCCCAGGGACACTGCCGCGGCGATGCCGGGCAATTCGGCGAGCCTCTCGGCGAGCGCGACGGGGTCGGCGACGTCGAGGTAGAGCGTCGCCACCAGGTCGCTCTCGCCGCCCAGCAGCTCGGAGAATGCCGGGGCTTCAGCGGCGATACCGGCGGGGTCAGCGGTGCGCTCGGCGCGGAGCAACTCCTCGAGAGCGGTGCGGACTGTCTCACGGGTCTCGAACACAAGCGCCAGGCCGTCGTCGAGGTCGAGGCGGCGCAGTCCCGCGGTCGACGCGAGGCGCGCCCTCACGGCGCTGCGCTCGGCCTCGTAGCGGGCGCCGGTGCGCACCTCGCCCTCGGAAAGGCCCGCCATCGTCAGCCGCCCACCGCGCCGGCTCTGGCAGCCAGACCGCGTCCGGCAGCGCTGGCGTCGTCTGAGGCCCTGACGCAGTCGGCACTGTTGTGTCGCGGCACGTTCAGACCTCGTGTCGTGGAAGGCTGTGACGAGGGGTCAGGGTACCGAGTTGCCGGCTCCAGGTGCCAGGCACGCGAATCCCGACCGTTTGGGTATGCTTTCTCGCCCATGACGAACGTCCCCTTCGACCGCAGCGCGCTGAAGGTCGGCCAGGTGATCCTCATCGCCGGCCTCGTGACCGCCTGGGTGATCGCTTTGAGCGTGCCGCTGGCCGCGATTGCGCTGCCGCTGCTCGCCGCGATGTTGCTGGGAAGCGCCCTCTCGCCGGCGACGAGCCTGCCGCGGGCGCTGTACGTCGGTGTCCTGAAGCCGCGTCGCCTGGTCGGCCCGCGGGTGCGGATGGAGGATCCGGCACCGCACCGCTTTGCGCAGCTGGTGGGGGGCATCTTCCTGGTCGCCGCAAGCGCCGCCGCTGTGCTCGGACACATCACGGTCGCCTGGTCGCTGGGCTGGATCGTGATCGGCCTCGCGTTTCTCAACTTCGCCTTCGACATCTGCGTGGGGTGCATCGTCTACGCACAGCTGGTTCGTGTCGGCCTGTTTCCGATCACAGGCCGCAGCCCCGTCGCCGGCTGACCATGGCCGCGCCCCTCCTCGCGCCGCTCATCGCACTGGTCGCGCTTACCGTCGCGGCGGGCGTGCTCCGCGTGCAGCGTTCCCGGCAGCGGCGACTGGTTGGCATCCCCCTGCCGCGCAGCCTCGCCGTGACACCAGCGGACAGCCTGCCCGACATCCTCTACTTCACCGGCGAGAACTGCACCGTCTGCGAGGTGGCTCAGCGGCCGGCGCTCAAGCGCCTCCGCGAACTCATCGACGACATCGCCATCCGCGAGATCGACGTCGCGCGCGACCGTGGCGCGGCGCGCAGCTACCGCGTGATGACGCTGCCCACCACCGTTGTGCTCGACCCGGCCGGGCGTGCCACCGTCGTCAACGCGGGGTTCGCCGGCGAGGCCAAGCTGCGCGAGCAGGTCCTGGCCGCCCGCGCGGTCGCCCCGGAGTGGGCCGTCGCCTGACGACGGTGCCGTCGCCGACAGCGGCGACGAGCGGCATGGTTCAATCGAGCGGTGACCACCACCGAAGCGCGCGCGGCGCGCCTGTCGCCCCCGTCCGCATCGGACCTCTTCCAAGTCGACGACCTGCTCAGCGACGATGACCGCCTGATCCGCGACACGGTGCGGTCGATGGTGCGCGAGCGGGTGCTCCCCATCATCGGTGCACACTTCGAGGCGGGCACGTTCCCGGCGGAACTGATCCGTGAGACGGGCAGGCTCGGCCTGCTCGGCATGCACCTGACCGGGTACGGCTGCGCAGGCACGACGGCCGTGGCCTACGGCGTGGCCTGCGAGGAGCTGGAGGCGGGCGACAGCGGACTTCGCTCCTTCGTGTCGGTGCAGGGGTCGCTGGCGATGTTCCCGATCCACGCCTACGGCAGCGAGGAGCAGAAGCAGAGATTCCTGCCCGAGATGGCCGAGGGGACGAGGATCGGCTGCTTCGGGCTCACCGAACCCGACGCCGGCAGCGACCCCGGCAGCATGCGCACCACGGCGACGCGCGACGGCGGCGGCTGGGTGCTGAACGGCACCAAGATGTGGATCACCAACGGGTCTCTCGCCGACGTCGCTGTGGTGTGGGCAAGCACCGACGAGGGTGTGCGCGGCTTCCTCGTCGAGCGCGGCATTCCCGGTTTCACCACGTCGGACATCGGCCACAAGCTCTCCCTGCGCGCCTCGGTGACCAGCGAGCTGCACTTCGACTCGGTGGCGCTCCCGGAGTCGGCGATGCTGCCCGGGGTGAGCGGCATGCGCGGCCCGCTCTCGTGCCTGAACGAGGCGCGCTACGGCATCGCGTGGGGAGCGATGGGCGCGGCGCGCGCCTGCTTCGAGGCGGCGCTGGAGTACAGCAAGGCGCGGCGCATTCTCGACGGCCCGATCGCCCGCTTCCAGATCACCCAGGCGAAGCTCGCCTCGATGGCCACTTCCCTCGTCCAGGGCCGGCTGATCGCGCACCGCCTCGGCACCCTCAAGGACGCCGGAGCCCTGCACCCCGTGCAGGTGTCGCTGGCCAAAAGAGCCAACGTGCGTGCCGCCATCGAGGTGGCTCGCGAGGCCCGCACCATCCTCGGCGCCAACGGGATCACCCTCGAGTACCCGGTGATGCGCCACATGAACAACCTGGAATCGGTGCTCACGTACGAGGGCACCGAAGAGATCCACACACTCATCCTCGGCAAGACGATCACCGGCGAGGACGCGTTTTCCTGAGCGGCTCCTGGTGAGCGACTGCCCGGTGGTCACGCCGCCGTGGCGGCGTCCCAACCCTCGAACTCGCGGGCGGGCGGATTGGCACCCGAGCCGCGATGGACCGACGTCACCCCGCCTGAGCCCGACCCCACCGCCGGCGACCGGGGCAGCGGTCCGCCCGGGGCCGTTGCAGCCGCGTCGTCGTGACGCCGCCCGGCGGGTGATACGCTGACCTCGCGGCACATCCGTTCGCAGCCATAGGAGACAAGCAATGCCGGGCGTAAGAGTCATCACCAACACCGGGCGAACAGACCACCTGAAAGGCGACCTCGTCATCCAGTACAAGGACGGCGCGCTCCTTGTCCTCCGCCAGGGGCATGAGGCCGACGCGCCGGCAGCCGTATACGCGGCAGATATGTGGGCGAGCGCCGCCGCCGACGACATTGAGGGGCTGACGACGGAGAGGCGGGCGACGCGGGCCGGCTAGTCGCTTGGGGTCCGTGATCGCATTCCTTTCAGTCAATCGCATCTTCGGGTCAAACGTCGCCGCTCTCGCACTCGCGGAACGAGTGGTGCGCGCGGGCGGCGACGATGATGTGGTCGAGCACCGGGATGCCGACCAGCGTGGCCGCGCTGCGCAGCGCCTCGGTGACCAGCCGGTCCGCCCGCGACGGCGATGCGTCGCCCGACGGGTGGTTGTGAGCCACGACCAGGGCGGACGCCCCGGCACGGAGCGCCGGCGCCAGCACGTCGCGCGGTGTCAGCCGCGAACTGTTGACGCTGCCCACAGCCACGGTCTCGACCGCGATCGGGCGGTGGCGCGCGTCGAGGAGCAGAACCCACACCTCCTCGCGAGGGGCGGAGCGGAGCCGGTCGAGCAACAGCACTGCCTCGCGCGGCGAGGTGATCGTGGGGCGATCGTCGGCGAGCCAGCGCTCGGCCAGCTCCCAGAGCGCCGCCAGCCGGACCGCTCGCTCGGGAGCGACATGGTGATCGCGGACCAGGCCCGCGACCCCCAGGGTGCGCCGCTCCCAGAGGGGCAGCCGGGCCACCAGTTCCGCGCAGGCGGCAACGCTGGGCGACGGCATGGATCCGCCGAGGACGCGGGCGATCAGCTCGGCGTCCGTCCGACCGGCAAGATCCTCGTCCGCTGACGACGCGCGGTTGGTCACACAAAGCAGTGTAGAACCACAGGCGCGTGTCACACCGGACATGGCCGGGACGGTCTGCGTCAGTGGCGGCTCAGCAGCAGCCCCAGCACCAGGATGACCACCAGTGCCGCCGCCAGGATCATGGGCGCCTGGGGACTGTCGAGGGCACCACCGACCCGATTCCAGAGCGTCAGGCTCCTCTCCGCCACCTCCGAGCCTGGAGGCGGACCTGGGGCTGGAGATGTGACCACCGCCTCCTCGATGCTGAAGATCGTCACACGTCCTGCCGCGTCGTCGGCAAGCTGCATGCGATCGACGACGGCCGGGGTGCGCTGCGCGCTGCGCCGCCTCCGCCCGGGGCGGTGCTCCGCGTCGGGAAGCGGCGGAGGAGGTGGTGGCGGCGGGTCGGCGGTGCTCAGGGGGATGGTCGCCCCGATGGCGCGACCGCGTCCCAGACGGCATTGAGCCGGCGCTGCTCGGCGGCGAGGAGCACCAGGCCACCAACCACGGGGACGGCGAGGAGGAGCATGGCCCCCACCGGGCGGACCTGGCGGTCGGTGGTCGTGCCGACGTGCTCCTCCACGCAGCGCAGTCGCTCGAGCGTCATCACGACGGCGATGAGGCTGATCGGCAGCAGCAGCGTCAGGTAGGGCACCACCGCAAGACCGCCCAGCATGAGATACGACTGCAAGGGCGAGACATGAGACGCCAGCGGCAGGTGCAGTGAGAGGCGGCTGCCGATGATGACGGCGGCCCCGGCCAGCGTGACGAGCATTCCGGCCAGCCACGGCACGGCCAGCGCCACCGCGCTGCGCATCGGACGGGAATGGAGCTTGGGGTCGAACTCCTCGAGCTCGCGGTTCATCCTCTGGTGCCACACCAGCGCGTACACGCCCAGCGTCACGATCGCCAGCAGGGCTACGAGGAGCGGTGGTCGCGAGCGGCCGACGGGCCCGAAGTGGGGCTGCAGGAGCGGCGCCGCCGCGCGGACCGCGGGCGCGGGCTCAAGCGGCAACTCGGTCTGCTCCCGGGAGGTGGGCGGGGCTGCGACCGTGTCCGGGTGAGTGAAGCCGGCCCGGAACGACCACCCTGGCGGTGCCCCTCTGAGGTCGAGCGCCGAAACGCTGCTCGCGGCAGACGGGGCGATGGGCGCGGCAGTGGCAGCACTGCTGGTCCGAACCGCCGACCCGGCACCGACAAGAGTGGGCGCGGGCCGGGCCGCGGCAGTCCGGGCCGACGGCGGGCTGGCCCTGCCCATCACCTCGGCGCTCGCCGCCGTCGATGGCGTCGTGGTTGGCTTGGACGCCGGCGGCGCGATGTCCGGCATCGCAGTCGTCGCCGGTGCGTCCGGGTCGGTTGGACGACGATTCGGCCCTGCTGGAACGTGTGCTGCGTCGTTGGCCATGGTTGTGGCGTCCCCTTCGAAGGTGCTGATGGCTCCGGGTACTGGATTCGAACCAGTGACCTTGCGGTTAACAGCCGCCTGCTCTACCGCTGAGCTAACCCGGAATGTGTGGGATGTTTCTCTGCTGGGGGTGGTCGGCGCGTACGCAGGCAGTATACGGAGCGGACGTTCGTGCAACCGCGCTAGCTGTCAGTCGAGAAAGTCGCGCAGCTTGCGGCTGCGCGACGGATGGCGCAGCTTGCGGATCGCCTTGGCCTCGATCTGGCGAACGCGTTCGCGGGTGACCCCGAACCGTTTACCGACCTCCTCGAGGGTACGCTGCTGACCGTCGGCGAGCCCGAAACGCAGTTGCAGGACACGCCGTTCGCGCGGCGACAGCGTGTCGAGCATGCCCTCCATCTCGGTGTGCAGAACTGCCAGCGACGCGGCATCAGACGGTGTCGTGGCGTCCTTGTCCTCAACGAAATCGCCGAGGCTGGCGTCCTCCTGGTCGCCAACGGGCGTCTCCAGCGACACAGGGTCGCGCGAGATCCTCCTGATCTCGCGGACACGACCGGGGTCGATTCCCAACTCGTCTGCGATCTCGTCGTCGGTGGGGTCGCGACCAAGCTCCTCGAGCAGGCGTCGCGACACCCGGACGAGCTTGTTGATCGCCTCGACCATGTGGACTGGCACTCGGATGGTGCGCCCCTGGTCGGCGATGGCGCGAGTGACCGCCTGTCGTATCCACCACGTGGCGTACGTGGAGAACTTGAAGCCACGATGGTGGTCGAATTTCTCCACGGCGCGGATGAGGCCGAGGTTTCCCTCCTGGATGAGGTCGAGGAAGGACATACCGCGACCGATGTACTTCTTGGCGATGCTGACCACGAGGCGAAGGTTGGCCTCGGTCAACGCATCCTTGGCGGCGAGGTCGCCCTGCTCGATGAGCTTGGCGTAGTGCACCTCCTGCGCCGCAGTGAGCAGCGGCACCCGGCCGATCTCACGAAGGTACATGCGAACGGGGTCGTCGAAGGACACCGCGTCGGCGGCTTCGGCCTTGGCGATGGTGGCGTCATCGAGGTCGTCGACGGCCTCGAAATCGCGGTCGCCGTCGTTGATGGTGATGCCGATGTCGGCGAGCGCGCTGAAGATGCGCTGGAGATGGTCTGGTTCCGCATCGATCCCGTGGAAGGCCGTGAGCACGTCATCGGGGGTGAGCGAACCCTGTTCCTTGCCGCGCACGATCAGCGCTTCCGCCGCGGCGCTGAGTTCGTCGATCGCTGCCCCCACCGTCACGTCTGCACCTCCTCCCCTGGTCATGACTCGTCCACCGACATTCAACGTTCCTCGCACCCGTTGAACGCAAACATGCTGGGCACTGCCACGCAGCGCGGGTGGAGCGGACGTCAGTCGGCGCGTGCGCTGCGGCGCAGTCGCGGCGAGGCCGTGGCCAGCTGGCGGCGCCGGGCCGCGAGGCGGCTGACCTCGACGTCGTCACCTCGTTCCCTGGCGGCCGCCATCTGTCTGCTCACCTCGGAGATTTCCGTGACCTGTTGCGCCTCGACCACCCGCCGGATGCAGTCGGCGATGGCCGTGTCGAGGTCGCCGACGCGGCTCTCGGGGAGCAGCACCGGCACGGGCTCCATCATCAGCCCGGCGGCAAAGTCACGGTCCTGGGCAGCCAGCGAGTGCAGGGGGAACGACTCCCCGGCCGTCGTTGCCAGCGCGATCTCCATCATCCGTCGCGCCAGCGGATGCCGCACCGACGCCAGGTCGAGTGCGAACTCCCCCGTGAGCCGTGTGGCGATCTCCGGGCGTTGCACGCACAGCGTCGCCAGGTACGCCTCCCACGACGCCGGCCTCGGCAGGGGCACACCGGCATCGGCCGCAGGCTGTGCGGCGGCCTCTGGGACGGCGCTCACATGCAGGGGCCGGCGAGCAGCCACGCCGCGATGGGCAGCGGCCACGTCAGAGCCGAGCGTCGCAGCGGTGAGGTTGAGGCGCCGCGCCGCCTGCTGGACGTACAGCTCGCGCGCCGCCGCCTCGGGGATACGCACCAGCACCGCAACAGCTCTCTCCGCAGCTGCGCGGCGGGCCTCGATGCTGCCCGCCTCGCCGTCACCCATGGCGCGGTCGAGAAGCACCTGCCATTCCGGGGGCGCCTGGTCCACCACCGCCGCAAACGCCGCCGGGTCGCGGCGCACCAGCTCGTCGGGATCCTTGCAC
>Ga0208848_1000084_pt1 | contig 17309 bp, 15 predicted proteins | sample NGESurshal072012_2_FD_184455 | JGI IMG/M metagenome (GOLD analysis project Ga0208848, IMG submission 184455) | Arctic peat soil microbial communities from Barrow, Alaska - NGEE Surface sample 210-1 shallow-072012 (SPAdes) | ecosystem: Environmental > Terrestrial > Soil > Wetlands > Peat ... | reverse complement strand
GGCATGCGAACGTCCAGCAGCACGACATCCGGCTGGATGCGGTCGAGAATTTCGAGCGCCAGGTCGCCCCGTTCGGCTTCGCCGATCACCGCGATGTCGGGCTCTTTTTCGAGGATCTGGCGAATCCCTTCGCGCACCAGCGCATGGTCGTCCACGAGCATCACGTGAATCGTCGGCGGCTCTGGGCTCTGGGCTGACATCTGTAGGTACTTATGTAGATGGTAGCGCAGAAATGGGCGTCGAACTGCGCGGGCCATCTAGGGGCCGGAGGCGGAAGGTCCTTCCCTTAAAGGACCATCGGCCCTATTTCGTGTGATCGTGTCCTCTCAACGTGTGCCCCAAGGGAGATCAAGCATGGGCTACACATTTCAGGTCGACCGATCCAACTGCCTCAACTGCGGGGTGTGCATGGACGTCTGCCCGGTGCACGCCCTCGACATGACCCGGACCCTTACTCCATCGATCGAGTCCGGCGTCGGCGGCTCGCCGATCTTGGGTCAGCAGCCCTGGATGATGGAGTTCCCGATCCAGTCGGGCGAGTGCATCGGCTGCGAGCTGTGCTCTGTCGAGTGCCCGACCGCCGTGATCCAGATCTCCTCGATCGCCGGACCGGCCGAGCTGGTCGCCGCGCAGGGACCCTTCCGCCACGGGCCCGGGTCCGACACCGGGTGGGCCGCGCTCTCCGCGTACACCACCGAGTCGGTGAGAGAGCTGCACACCGACCCGTGGGGAGACCTAGCGGGCTGGCGCGCCGCCAAGCGCCAGGAAAGCTGGCAGACATGGCGCACCTGGAACACCGATGGCGACTCCACGGACCGCCTTCTCTCTCCCTGCCAGGAGGCATGCCCGGTGGGCACGGACGCCGGACGGTATGTGGCGCTGGTCGGCGAAGGCCGCTACGCGGAAGCGCTGGGGGTGGCCGCCGAGTACAACCCGTTCCCGTCGGTGTGCGGCCGCGTATGCACGGCGCCCTGCGAGACAGTCTGTCGCCGCGGGGTGATGGACGAGCCGATCGCCATCCGCGAGCTCAAGCGCTTCGCTGCCGACCACGGCATGGAGGGATATCCGACCGCGCCGCCGCCCTCCAAGCGGCGGCCTGAGCGCGTGGCGATCATCGGCGCCGGGCCGACCGGTCTGAGCGCCGCCTACCAGCTGGTTCGGAGCGGCTACGGAGTCACGATCTTCGAGGCGATGCCGGTCGCCGGCGGCATGATGGCGATAGGCATCCCGGAGTACCGGCTCTCCAAGACCGTGCTGCAGGCGGAGATCGACCGCATCATTGGTCTCGGCGTCGAGCTCAAGCTCAACACGGCCCTCGGCCGCGACATCAGCCTCGACGACCTCAAGAGCCTGGGCTATCAGGCCACCCTGATCGCCACCGGCGCGACGAAGAGCCAGCCGCTCGGCGTGGCTGGTGAGGACCTCCACGGCGTTTGGCCGGCGACCCTGTTCCTCAAGCGGGTCAACCTTGGCGAGAACGTGACCCTCACTGGCGACACGCTCGTCGTCGGCGGAGGCTCGACGGCCATGGACGCGGCCCGCTCGGCGTGGAGGGCCGGCGCCAGCAGCGTGCGCGTCCTCTACCGGCGGACCGAGGAGGACATGCCCGCACAGCACGAAGAGATCCGCGCCGCCCAGCACGAAGGCGTGATCGTCGAACCGTTGGTTGCGCCGGTCGAGGTGCTCGGGCGGCAGGGCAGCATGACCGAGGTTCGCTGCGAGCGACTCGCGATCGTCGGCAAGGGGCCGGACGGGCGGAACAAGGTGGCGCCGGTGCCGGGCAGCACGTTCACCATCAGAGCTCGAAACCTGATGGTCGCCATCGGCGAGGCTCCCGATCCCTCGATCCTGCCCGAAGGCTCGAGCATCCAGTTCGGCGAGTGGGGCGGCCTGCTCACCGACTCCGAGACACTCATGACCGCCCAGCCCGGAGTCTTTGCCGGCGGTGACGTCGCCACCGGCCCGAAGAGCGTCATCGAGGGGGTCGCGCAGGGCCAGCGGGCAGCCTGGGCGATCGATCGCTACCTGCGCGGGCTGCCCGCGGCCCGGTACGTGCCACCCTGGCGCAGCCGGGCCCCGCTGCCGCTCATGGACAGTATCGTGCTCGATCTCGCCAACCGCGAGCGGGCCACGAGCGAGCTGGCGGAGGTAGCGCGAGATGTGGCGCGGGAAGATCGCTATCGCGAGGTCTCGCTTGGCTTCGCAGCCGAGACCGCGCGCGCAGAAGCCCAGCGCTGCCTGCGCTGCGACGTCGTCACCAGCTGTCAGCTCGTCGAGGTGAAAAGGAAGGTGTCCGTATGACTGTCGACCAGCTGAGCCAAGCCATCATCAACGCCTTCATCCAGGGCGGCGAACAGTTCCTCGAGGGGACGATGGCAGCGGCTCTTCCGCTCCTCTGGATGCTCGTCGTGGCCCTCCACCTGGCGCGGCCGTACATGATGCGGACGACGCAGAAGTTCTCTCTGCGATTGGGTGCCGACATCTGGTGGGTTCTCTACATCGGGCTGCGCGACCTGATGATCGCGGTCACAGCGATCTTCAGCTTCATGTACCTGTATCCAGACATCGTTGTCTCGAATTCGCTTCCGATCGGAGGTTCGCTGGCCACTGCCGCTCTCTTCGGCGCGCTCCTGGTGAAGCTCGTTGCAGACGCGGACAACGATCCGCGGGCGTTCAGGATCGTTTCGAATTTGATCGGTCTGGGAAGCGCGCTCTACCTGGTGCCGACCCTGCTCGGCGTGCAGCTGTCCGAAGTGAAATGGGGTCCCTTCTGGACAGGTGTCGGCAAAGCCCTCACCACGAACACCGACCAGGTTGTAGCCGTCGGGTTGTGCTGGTTCTCAGTCGCCGCGATCGCGCTCATGGGGTTGGCGGCGGTCGCTTACAACCTGCGCGGACCTGCCGGCGCGAAAAGCGCGCCGGTGCGTTCGGGACGCGTGGGAGCCTGACGGGAGATATGAAATGACGCCAGACGAAGTTACCAAAGCGATAGTCCAGGCGATCCTCCACGGAGGCGAGCAGTGGGTCGTCTCCACGATCGCCGCCACGCTGCCGTCGCTGTGGGCGTTCACGGCGATCATGCACCTCTCGCGTCCTTACATGCTGCGGACGATCAAGAAGCTTTCGCTGCGCTTCGGCGCCGACGTTTGGTGGCTCAGCTACGTGCTGGTGCGCGACGGCGTGATGCTCATCACGTTCGCGCTCAGCCTGATCTTCCTGTTTCCCAACCTGGTGACGACGATTCCCCTTCCGCTGACCGCACCCCTTGCCGGCTTGCTTCTCTTCGCGAGCCTGTACGTGAAGTTGCTCTACGACTCCGATGACGACTTCCAGACCTACCGCGTGTCGACGGCGTTCCTCGCCGTTGGCGCCGCTTTCTACCTGATCCCGCAGATCTTCGCCATCGAGACCACCTCACAGGGCTGGCTGTCGGGCGTCGCAAGCTTCCTGACCTCGACCTCGAACCCCACCTGGATGGGTCCGATCCTCATCGTCTCCATGCTCGGTTACGCCGCGATCGGCGGGCTGATCTTCCAGCAGGTGGCGATCAGGGGCCGGCGATTCGGGCAACGGTCGGAGGTGAGCGAAGCGGCCAAAGCCGCCTAGGGCCGTGGCCGACAAACGATCCGCTTCTCGCCCGTATATGAAGCGCCACCCGAGCCCATTGCGTGGCTCGGGCGGCGCCGAATAGGGAGGGGGGTCTAAGCGCTCAGCCGGACGCTCGCTTTGGCTTGTAGTACTCACGCCAGATCATCCGGTGGATGGGCACCCAGCGTGGGACGTCGCGCAGGATCGGGATCAATGGCACCAGCGCCAGGGCGACGGTGAGCGCCGTCATCAGGATGATGACCGCGAGGTCCGCGTTGCCTGCGTTGATCCCGAGGACGCCGGTGTCGCTGGTGAACGGGAACACCTGGTACCACATCGTGTAAAGCCACAGCCAGGTCTGACCGGGATAGCTGCCGGTCTCGTTCATCATTCCCCAGAGGTCGCCCTTCAGGCTGGCCTGCTGCGCGAGATTGTCCAGGTAGCCGCCGTCGCCCATGAACAGGAGCGCCTGCGTGTAGTCCGTCTGGTAAAAGCGGCCGTTGATCAAGAGCAGGCCGTCCAGGCCGCCGGCCTGGGCGACACCCAGCAGGTTGGACATCATCACGGGCAGCGGTCCGTAGTCGCCATCGGCGACCGTGACTTTGTCGTTTGTGAGAACCGCGCTGCCAAGGGCTTTGGTGTAGTTGTCGAGCCACGTGGCCTGCTGGTCAGCAGCGGCGTTTTGCCACGTGCTGAGCGGCGTACCGAGGTCGGCGTTGCTGACGCTGGCGTGCTGCAGGGGCTGGATCACGAACGTCGTGGCCGGATCGACCGGGATGCGAGTGCCAAACCAATTCTGTGGAGCGATCGGTCCCCAGTTCTGCCCCGGGCCATTGGTGTTATAGGGGTTTCCGTAGCCTGCACTTGTGGTCGTCCCGGCGAGCTCCCCGGTCGCCGTGGTGACGAAGTCGATCGGGTCGTTCTGCGCCCAAGCCGCGATCGTGACCGGCGGAACATCGGGGGAAGAGAGGATCAGCGCGAGGAGCACAGCTACGACGCCGAAGCCGGTGAGCGCATAAAAGAGCTCCTTGACCAGGTCGTAGGGCACCATCCGCACGCCGCGGTAGTACTCCTCTTGAGTCGCGGCCATCGACTTCATGACCGCGCACCTCCTTCAGCGTCGATCGGTTTGACCACCCCACGGGCGCGCACAAGGACGATGTGGGCCACCACCAGGAAGGTGACCCCGATCGGCAGCAGCATCACGTGCAGTCCGTACATCTGGCCGAAATTGAGCACGTTGAAGAAGGCTCCGATGCCGGCGCCGTTCATCGCATCCTTGGCGTTGATGGCCACGAACTGCGAAGCGAAGTTCTGCTGTGACAGGTAGCCGGTGAACGCGGTCAGGATGCTCACGCCGAAGATGACGACGCCGATCATCCAGGTTGCCGCGCGGCCATGGCGCCAGCCGGCCATGAAGTACTGGCCCCACAGGTGCAGGATCATGAAGAAGAAAAAGAGCTGTACGGACCAGTAGTGCAGGCTGTTGAAGAAGAGGCCGACCCTGGAGTCGTGCCACCACTGCGGGCCCATGAACGAAAGGACGACGCCGCTCGCGATCACCCAGACCAGGGCGGCTATCGTGATCACCCCAAAGACGTAAACCCAGGAGCCGACGTAGTAGGGCTGGCGGTCGGGCAGGAGGTGGTCCATCGGCAGGCCGCGTTCGAGGGCCCGGCGGACGCGGAGCGTCCAGCTCGCCGGTTGCTCGGACCCAGGAGCCGTCACCGGCTTAGTGGCGTCCATCTTCGCCCTCGCCTCCGTGCGGGAACGGGGCGACGAGCGCCACCGCAAAGAGCACGATCATCCCCACGATGGCCAACAGGTTGGGCACCGAGATGAGGATGAAACCCCAGTGGAAATAAGTGGCCGGTGAATCCATTCGTATCTCTCCTTTCAGTGGGTCTTGACGCGCAATTCTGAATTCACCCCTGAACACGCAGTAGGGCCGGAAGTCCCTTCCCGGCAGGGACTTATGGTGCGCTTTGATGCCGTCTCTGTCACACCGGCAATTGTGACCAGGCTGCCACTGTGGCACAGCCCGCGCCTCGACCGCGCACTCAGAGTTTAGGGTGTAACGGCGATGCATCTTCATCCGGAACACGCCGAGAAGCACTTCACCGCCAGCGACGCCGTTCGCGACGTCGTGGTCGGCATGTCTGACGGCCTCACGGTTCCATTTGCGCTGGCGGCCGGCATCTCAGGCGCCATCGCGATCAGCCACCTCGTGGTGACCGCGGGGCTGGCGGAGATCGCGGCGGGATCGATCGCGATGGGATTGGGCGGCTACCTGGCGGGCCGCAGCGAGGCTGATCACTACGCCAGCGAGCGCCGGCGTGAGCAGGAAGAGGTCAAGACCATTCCCGACGCAGAGGCCAAGGAGGTCGTCGACATCTTCCGCGCCTACGGAGTGACGGCGGAGGAGGCGAAATCCGTCGTCGAAGGCCTGCGCGCCCGGCCGGAGTCGTGGGTTGACTTCATGATGCGGTTCGAGCTTGGCCTCGAGAAGCCCGACCCGCGGCGCGCCATGGTCAGCGCGGCGACGATCGGCGGCTCGTACGCCGCGGGCGGCATCATCCCGCTTGGGCCGTACATCCTCATCTCGAATGCGCACACCGCGCTGCTGGTCTCGGCCATCGTCACCCTCATCGCCCTCGGCATCTTCGGCTACGTCAAGGGCAGATTCACCGGAGCTCGCCCTCTGGTCAGCGCGGCACAGACCGTCGTCATCGGCGGCATCGCCGCGGCCGCCGCTTTCGCGCTGGCCCGCGCGATCTCTTAGGGCGTCGAAGCAAGCACTCGGCGCACCTCGCGTGCGACCTCGACGTCTTCGCGAGCTTTGATCACGAGCGTCGGCACCCGGGCCAACGGAGCGCTGATGTCGCCGTCGGTGACGAGGTTGGTGTTGAGGATGGGTTCGATCTCGAGACCGAGGAATCGCAGGCCTGACACGGTCGCGGCGCGTACCGGCGGCGCGTTCTCTCCCACACCGCCCGTGAACACGAGCGCGTCGAGCCCGCTCATCGCCGCGGCCATCGCCGCGATACAGCCGCGAAGTCGGTGGACATATACGTCGAACGCGAGCCGAGCCTTCTCGTCGCCTGCCGACAGCTTCGTCAGCAGCTCCTTCATGTCGGCGGTGCCGGCGAGCGCTTCAAGACCTGAGTGCCGATCAAGTGTCTCGGTCATCTCGGCCTCGGTGACGTCTGCGTGTCTCTGCAGCCACAACACCAGGCCTGGGTCGATGCTGCCGGAGCGCGTCGCCATGACCAGTCCCTCGAGCGGTGTGAAACCCATCGTCGTATCGACCGACCGGCCGCCCCAGACGGCTGCGAGGGAAGCGCCTGCTCCCAAATGGCAGGTGACAACTTTCAGCTCTGACTCCGGTCGCCGAAGCATCTCGGCCGCGCGCCGTGACGCATACGCGTGAGAGAAACCGTGGAACCCGTAGCGCCGAACGCCGAACCGCTGCCGCCACTCCTCAGGGATGGCGTAGGTCGAGGCCGCGGCGGGCATCCGCGCGTGGAACGCCGTGTCGATACACGCCACCGCGGGCGCTCGGGGAAGTAGAAGGCGCACCGCGGCGATACCAGCAAGGGCTGCCGGAAGGTGAAGGGGCGCGAGGTCGGTGATCGTCGCGAGGTACCCGATCAGCTCGGGGTCGATTCGAACCGAGGCCGGATAGCGAGGGCCACCGTGTACGACCCGGTGCCCGACCGCGTCCACTCCGTCCATGGCGCGCACCGCAGCGTCGAGCCTGGTGCCGTCGAGCTGGCCGCTCGGCGCCTCGAACTCGTGGTCGGCGAGCACTTTGTCGTCCGGGCCGACCAGGCTCACTTTGAGCGAGCTCGAGCCCGCGTTGACCACGAGTACTTTCAACCCGAAATCCCTAATAGGGCCAGACCCAGTCGCGGATGTCGGGCGGGTCTTCTCCGTGATCGCGCGTGAACTGGCGGTGGCTGAGCCGCTGGTCGTCCATGAGCTGGCGTACGTGAGCCGCTCTCGAGCCGAGGCCCGGCACCCGGTCGATCACATCCATCACCAAATGAAATCGGTCCAGGTCGTTGAGCATGACCATGTCGAATGGGGTGGTGGTAGTGCCCTCCTCCTTGTAGCCCCGGACGTGGATGTTGTTGTGGTTAGTGCGGCGATACGTCAGTCGGTGCACCAGCCACGGGTAGCCGTGATAAGCAAAGATCACCGGCTTGTCGGGCGTGAAGATGTCGTCGAATTCCGCGTCCGGCAAACCGTGCGGGTGCTCGCTCGGTGGCTGCAGCCGCATGAGGTCGACGACGTTGACCACGCGGACCTTCAAATTCGGGAAGTGTTGGCGGATGAGATCAGCCGCGGCGAGGACCTCGAGAGTCGGAGTGTCGCCCGCGCACGCCAGTACTACGTCCGTCTCGCCGCCCTCGTCGCTGCTCGCCCAGCCCCAGATGCCCAGCCCTCGCGTGCAATGCGCGACGGCATCCTCCATCGAAAGGTAGTTGAGGGCGGGTTGCTTGCCGGCGACGATCACGTTGACATAGTTGCGGCTGCGAAGGCAGTGGTCGGCGACCGACAGCAGCGTGTTGGCGTCCGGCGCGAGGTACACGCGAATGACCTCCGCCTTCTTGTTCACGACGTGGTCGATGAATCCCGGATCCTGGTGTGAGAAACCGTTGTGATCCTGGCGCCAAACATGCGAAGACAGCAGGTAGTTGAGCGATGCGATCGGACGGCGCCATGGGATCTGGCGGGTCACCTTCAACCACTTCGCGTGCTGGTTGAACATCGAGTCGATGATGTGGATGAATGCCTCGTAGCAGTTGAACAGACCGTGACGCCCGGTGAGGAGGTACCCCTCGAGCCAGCCTTCGCACATGTGCTCGCTGAGCACCTCCATCACCCGCCCATCCGGAGCGAGATGGTCGTCGTTCGGCTCGAGTTCGGCGTCCCACGCGCGGTCGGTCACCTCGAACACCGGCTGTAGCCGGTTCGAAGCCGTCTCGTCCGGGCCCATGATCCTGAAGTTGTCGGGATTGTCGCGGATGACGTCGCGCAGGTAGGTCCCGAGAATCCGAGTCGCCTCGCTCGTGGTTGTGCCGGGCTTGTCCACCGGAACGGCGTAGGACCTGAAGTCCGGAAGCCTCAGGTCCTTCAGCAGCTCACCCCCGTTGGCGTGCGGATTCGCGCTCATCCGCCGCGCACCGAGCGGCGGGAGGGCGGCGAGCTCCGCCACCAGGCTGCCCGACCTGTCGAACAGCTCCTCCGGCCTGTAGCTGCGCATCCAGTCTTCGAGGATTCGTAGGTGATCAGGCTTCCCCTGGAAGTCGGTGACCGGCACCTGGTGGGCTCGGAACGTGCCTTCGATCTGCTTGCCATCCACGGTCCTGGGCCCGGTCCAACCCTTGGGCGTGCGAAGGACGATCATCGGCCACCGCGGGCGCGACTTCTCGCCCTGAACGCGCGCGGCGCGCTGGATGGCGGCGATCTGGTCGAGCGCCTCGTCGAGCGCCGCGGCCATATGCTGGTGCACGGAGTCGGGGTCGTCGCCGCTGACGAAAATCGGCGCGTGCCCGTAGCCGGCGAGAAGGCCACGGAGCTCGTCCTCCGGGATCCTGGCGAGAACGGTGGGGTTGGCGATCTTGTATCCGTTCAAGTGCAGGATCGGCAGGACCGCGCCGTCGCGCCCTGGGTTCAGGAACTTGTTCGAGTGCCAGCTTGCCGCCAGCGGACCGGTCTCGGCCTCGCCGTCGCCGACGACGCAGAAGACGGTGAGCCTCGGATTGTCGAATGCTGCGCCGTAGGCATGCACGAGGGCGTAACCGAGCTCGCCGCCTTCATGTATCGAGCCCGGCGTTTCCGGAGCGACGTGGCTCGGGATGCCGCCTGGAAACGAGAACTGGCGGAACAGCTTTTGCATGCCGGCCGCATCCGTCGTGATGTCCGGGTAGACCTCGCTGTACGTGCCTTCCAGGTAGGCGTTGGCGACCGCCGCGGGGCCGCCATGACCCGGGCCGATGATGTAGATCGCGTCCAGGTCGCGCTTCTTGATGACCCTGTTGGCATGCGCGTAGATCAGGTTCAGGCCAGGCGTCGTGCCCCAGTGCCCCAGCAGCCTCGGCTTGATGTCCGCCAACGTCAGCGGCTTGGTCAGCAGAGGGTTGTTCAGCAGGTAGATCTGACCGACCGACACGTAGTTCGCGGCGCGCCAGTAGGCATGAATCAGGCGCAGTTCCTCAGCGCTCAGCGGTTGGCTCCCGTTCACTTCTGCTGGTTGAGCTCCTTGCGAAAGCCTGCCATGCGGGCTTTCCCGAGGTTGGTTTTCATGATCCAGGCAACGTCCTTATCGGTGGATTGCAGCCACTTGTCGAAATAGGGGCGGGCGTTCTCCGGAGCCGCGGCGGCCGCGACGCTCCAGCAGTAGCCCAGCCCCTGCCGCAAGACACGAAAGCCGTCGTCTTGTCGATCGCGCTTCGCCGCGAGCGAGCCCGTGATCTGGTCGAGGATGACCAGCACCTGCACGGCGTGCTCACGGTCCCTCAGCAGGGCCGGCTCGCAGAGTCCCGCCGTCGCGGCGCGCTGGATGTACGGTTCATCGCCGGCCCAGGCCTGCATCTCGGCCAGGAGGTGCGGCATGCTCTCGCGGCCGATGCGTTGAAGCGCGATGGCGACCCCTTCGCGCACTCGCCAGCGGTGGTCTGATGCGAGCTCTCGGAGCCACGTCATCACGGTTGCCGGTTCCATGAGCGCCACCTTGCCGAGTCCCGCCGTGCCGCACATGGCGAGAAACTCGTCGGTCGATGCGGATAGGCGCCACAGCCGATCGGGGTCGGCCTCGTCGCCCACAGCCTGGACGAGCTCCAGGTTGGCCCTTGGCCCGGGCAGCCCGGAGTGCTTCTTCAAGTACGGTTCCCAGTCCTGCAGGCCCCTCAGCTCCGCGCGGTAGCCGTCAACGCGTGTTGTCATGTCGCGTCCCGATCCTAAGTAATCCACGGCGCGGGCACACGAGGACCTGGCGATCCTCCACGGAAGTAGAACGATAATGGTCGGTCGAGGTGGGTTTTGATGACTGACAGACAGCAGGACGGGCACGCGGAACAGGCAGGACGGACCCGGGACAAACGCAGGCTCATGGTCACTCAGCTGCTGCGCAGCCCCGTGTTGAACCCGGCCGGTGCAGAGGTCGGCCGCGTCGAGGACTTCATCGTCAAGCTGGCAGAGGGCGGGTACCCGCCGGTGACTGGCCTGAAGGTGCGTGTCGGTGCTCAGGGGGTGTTCGTAGGCAAGGACCTGATCGACAAGATCGAGCCCGGAGCGGTGCGCCTCAACACTCACACGCTCCAGACACAGCCTTTCCAGCGGCGGCCCGGCGAGGTGCTGCTGGCAGCCGACGTCCTCGGCCGCCACCTGGTCGACGTCGCGCGGGGCCGCATCGTGCAAGCCCACGACCTGGTGCTCGCTCAGGGTGAAGAGGGCTGGCGGCTGCAGGGCATCGACCGCAGCCCGCAGGCGATGCTGCGCCGGCTGGTGCCCAGGCGCGGGAGGCCGGATCTGCGGCGCCACGCGATCCTGGACTGGAAGGACGTGCAGCCGTTCGTCCGCCACGTTCCGAGCGCCAAGCTGCTGATGCCTCTCCAGCGCCTCCGGCGGCTGCACCCGGCGCAGATCGCGGACATCGTGGAGGGCGCTTCGCACGATGAGGGAGAGGAGATCATCGAAGCTGTCGAGAGCGACGCCGACCTGACCGCTGATGTTTTCGAGGAGCTCGACGCGGAGCACCAGGTGGAGTTCTTGAGGTCGCGGTCCAACGAGGAGGCAGCGCGCGTGCTCGACCGCATGGCGCCCGATGATGCCGCGGACCTGCTCGGCGAGCTCGACCAGTCTCGCCGGCTGCCGGTGCTGAACCAGATGTCGGCGACGCAGCAGCACAAGCTGCGCAAGCTGCTGCAGTACCACCCGACCACGGCCGGCGGCATGATGAGCCCGGACTACGTGTGGGTCGTCCATGGCTCGACCGTTGGCATGGCGATCGAAGCCGTGCGCGTCGACGACAAGACGCCACACCAGCTGCTGAACACGGTTTTCGTGACCGACCAGGACGGCAAGTTTCTCGGCGGCCTCGCCCTCGCAGACCTGGTTCGGGCCGAGCCTGGGCAAAGCGTCGACGAGCTGAAGCTGGTCAACTGTTCCATCGGCTCAGGGGCTGATTTTGTCGATGTGGTCTTGATGATGGCCGACTACAACCTCATCGCCCTGGGCGTGGTCGACTCGAACGGCAGCTTGATCGGCGCCATCTCGGTGGACGACTTGATGGAGGCGCTGATTCCCGCGGAATGGCGCAATCGGGTCGAAGCGAGCTCCGGGGTCTAAACCGCGTTGGCCAGGCGCGGGCCGCTTGAGAAGGACTCGCGCTTGACCCCGACGTCAGCGGTTCTTGACGAGGCGCACCTCGGCGACATTCACGGCGCGTTCGGGACCATCCGCCTGAGCGACGTGGCGCCACGCCGCACCTGGCGCCGGCGGCTGCTGACGCTCGCGGCGATCGTGGGCCCGGGCATCATCGTGATGGTCGGGGACAACGACGCGGGCGGCGTATCCACTTACGCGCAGGCCGGGCAGAACTTCGGCTATTCCCTGCTCTGGACGCTCGTGCTGCTGATCCCGGTCCTCATCGTCAACCAGGAGATGGTGGTGCGCCTTGGCGCGGTCACCGGCGTTGGACACGCGAGGCTGATCAAAGAGAGGTTTGGAAAGTTCTGGGCCTGGTTCTCGGTCGGAGACCTGTTCCTGTTGAACTTCCTGACCATCAGCACGGAGTTCATCGGCATCAGCCTCGCCGGCCAGTATTTCGGCTTCAGCCCGTATCTCGTCGTGCCACTGGCCGCCCTGATCCTGATCGGGATCACAGTGACGGGCAACTTCAGGCGGTGGGAGCGGGCGATGTTCGTGTTCGTGGCCGCAAGCCTGCTGGTCCTTCCGCTGTTGGTGCTCAGCCACCCGGATCCTGGCGCCGCGCTGCAGGGCTTTGTCCGACCCAGCGTGCAGGGAGGGTTCACGTCAAATGCGGCGCTGCTGATCATCGCCATCGTTGGCACCACCGTCGCGCCGTGGCAGCTGTTCTTCCAACAGTCGAACGTGATCGACAAGCGCATCACCCCGCGTTGGCTCGAGTACGAGAAGGCGGATACGGTCATCGGCGCCTTTGTGGTCGTCATTGGCGCGGCCTGCATCATGATGGCCTCCGCATCGGCTTTCACGGGCACCGCGGGCTTCGGACAATTCGACAACGCGCGTGGCGTTGCCCAGGGCCTGGCCTCTCACATCCATCCGGTGGTCGGCTCGATCTTCGCTCTGCTGCTGTTCGACGCGTCAATCGTCGGCGCGTCGGCGGTCACGCTGGCGACGTCATACGCGTTCGGCGACATCTTCGGCCTGCGACACTCGCTCCACAGAGGCGTTCGTGAGGCCAAGCTCTTCTATGGCTCATACACGGCGATGGTTGCGCTGGCGGCCGCAATCGTGCTCATACCGAGGGCGCCTCTCGGCATCATCACGACCGCGGTGCAGGCGCTGGCCGGCATCCTGCTGCCGAGCGCGACCGTGTTCCTGGTCCTTTTGTGCAACGACCGGGCGGTCCTGGGCCCGTGGGTCAACAAGGCCTGGCTGAACGCGGTCGCGGGCTTCATCGTCACCGTGCTGCTCCTGCTCTCACTGGTCCTCGTGATCACGACCGTGCTCCCGTCGATCGACGTCACCAAGCTGGTGGTCGTCCTCGCGTCGGTGATGGCAGTCCTGCTGGTTGGAGGCGGCTTGTGGCTCTGGATCTCCCAAAGGGGTGCCGCACGCGTGCCACCGGTATCCCGCGCCGAACGCGTGAACTGGCGCATGCCGGCTCTGGCCCTCCTCGAACGGCCGGCCTGGTCGCTCGCGCGCAGGATCGCGATGATCACGCTCAGCGGCTATCTCGTCGTGGCGGTCATCCTCCTGGCGGTCAAAGCGGTCGAGCTCACAATCGGGCGTCACTAGGTCGTTAACAACCCGCTTACAAACCTGGCGCGCGCCCGCCGGTAAGATGGTCGCCCGTGCCGTTCGGTATCAAGCCTGGGCACCGCGCCCGCGCGTCACGCAGGCGCCTCAGCCCTTTCCGCAGCCTCGTCCTCGTCGCGCTTGCCATCTCCCTTTCGGCGGTGGCAGGCGGCTTGGCGTACTTCATACCCGCTGCCGCAACGGCGATCCAGGAGACCGGGCAGGTCGTCAGCGTGCCTTCGCCGTCGCCGACCAGCATTCTGTTCTCGCCCTCGCCGTCACCAAGCCCGGCCGAGCAGGGCGCATTCACTGTCCTTCTCCTCGGCTCGGACGATGACTCGAAGTTCAGCGCGGATCACGTCCTCACCCAGTCGATGATCCTGGTCCGCGTGCTGCCCGCGACCAAAGAGGTCACCATGCTTTCGATCCCGCGCGACCTCTATGTGCACCTGTCCACGGGCGGCTACGGAAAGATCGATGGCGCGTATTCGTACGGGGCGGCCGGCGCGGCGATCGCCACCGTCGAGCAGGACTTCGGCGTCCACGTGGATGACTACATCTGGGTGGGTCTGCTCGGGCTGATCAAGGTGATCGACGCGATCGGCGGCATCGACATCGTCACCAGCAGCCCGGTCATGGACGACTACTACCCGGCCGACATCTACAGCGGAAACCCGTTCGGGTACCAGCGCGTTGCGGTGCTCGCCGGCCCGCAGCACCTGGACGGCATCCACGCCATGGAGTACGTTCGCTCCCGGCACAGTGACCTGCAGAGCGACTTTGGCCGCTCGAAACGACAGCAGCAGGTGCTCCAGGCGATCCGTGTGAAGTCCAAGCAGCTGGCGCCGTCGGACATCCCGGCTTTGGCCGCGGCGATTGGAGGTGAGATGAAGACCAGCATCGGCCTGGACAAGGTGGCCCGGCTGGTGCCGCTTGCGGCGACCTTTGACAACCCCGATGCCATCCGCCAGGTTCTCCTGCTGCCCCCGTACACGCATGGCGGAGGTCCCGACGGCAGCGTCACCCCGAACTGGGGAGCCATCCTGCCCCTGGTGCACCAGTACTTCCCGTGATCCTGTCGCGATTCCTCCTGGCGGTCGGCCTCGCGATCCTGATGGTGGTCACTGGCGTGAGCTCCTACATGTACCTGGGATCGCGACAGTCAAAGGTGGTTGCCCCGCCACAGAAGCCGACCGCCGCGACTCCTCGCGGCCAGGCCTTCGCGCTGCCCGGCACGATCTATCTCGAGCAGTCCGGCGCCCTGTACAGGTTCAGCGCCGGGCGGTTCCACCAGCTCACGCCGGAGGACGGCTGGACGCAGCCCGCCCTTTACCCCGATGGCAGCCATCTGCTCGCCGTCAAGCGCTCGGGTTTCTTCTCCGACGTGTACGTGCTGACGCCCTACGGCGGCGTAACCAGCCAGCTCACCAACAACGTGGCGCCGCCCCGCAGCAGCTGGGACACCGGCGCGAATGCGTGGTCGTTCTACCCAAGGCTCAGCCCGGACCAGGGGACGCTATGGATGAGCTACGACGGGCCCAAGACAGCTGGCGCCGGCTACTTCGACGTCGACCTGGCGGTATGGGCGGTGCCACTGGGCGGCTCGATCCGCCAGGGAAAGGCCTGGACCACCGCGAACAACTACACCGGCGGGGACGTGCAGCCGGTGCCGGTTCCGGGCGGGATCATCTATACGAAGTACACCTACGACCCGGCCGGCAACCGGACCGGGCAGCTGTGGTTCACCAACCGGGCAGGGTCGCCCGGCAGGGCGCTGACATCGACCGCCGCGAGCTGCCTCCAGCCGTCGATCTCTCCCGACGGCGGCAACCTCGCAATGATCTGCACCTACCAGAAGCAGATCTCGTATCTCACCGTCGCCACCTGGAATGGCTCAAGCCTCGGTGCGCTCCGGACACTGATCACGGACCAGCTTGTGGCAGAGCCGATCTGGGCCCCGGACGGGAGCGGGATCGCCTACCTCGCGCCCGGCGGGCCGGCCTCTCCCTTCCAGCTCTGGTTCCTCCCGAAGAACGCGTACAACCCGCCTCCACCCAGCCCCATCCCGACCCCGACTCCGACTCCGGGAGGGCCACATAACGGACCGCTTCCCACCCCGACCCCGCCGGCCTTGCCGACCCCGCCGCCCGTGCGGCCGATCCAGGTCACCAGCAACCTGGGCTTCGACGCCAGCTCGCCGCTCGCATGGATGCCCTAGCAGCCTGGTCCCGCGCTCACTAGCACAGGCTCAGCGGCCGCTGCGGCCGCCTGCTGCCTCGAGATCATGCTGTCCGAGACGAGGGCCGCTAGCACGTGGTCCCGGCGCGTCGCGGCCGCTTCAGGGTCAACCGTCGGGTCGTAGAGCGATGGCGCCTGCGTGACGCCCGCGAGCAGGGCGTACTGACCAAGCGTGAGGCTCTTTAGGGGTGCCTGGAAGTAGGCGCAAGCCGCAGCGGTCACCCCGTACCGGTTGAGACCGGTGGTGATCACGCTCAGGTAGTCCGCCATGATCTGGCCCTTGTCGATCACGCGCTCAACCTTCAGCGCGAGGACCAGATCCTTCAGCTTGTTGTAGCCGCGGTCGGAGCCGCCCAGGTAGACGTCCTTGACGAGCTGCTCGGTAATGGTCGAGCCGCCCTGGCACATGCAGAAGTTGGTCGCGTCGTACAGCAGAGCACGGCCCAGGCCGATCGAGTCGATGCCGTGATGGGAGTAAAAGCGCTCGTCTTCGGTCGCCACCACCGCCTTCGCCAGGAGGGGAGGAACCTCGTCCTCCCGGAGCAGGACCACGCCCATGGAGTCGGTCCGAGCGCGAACTCGCTGCTGGACATCGTCCGCCGACGGTGTGAAGACCCACATCGTGATGAGGCTCGGAGCCACCACGGCCACGAGGGCAATCAGGGTCATTGCCAGCCGGCGCACGGGTACCGGCACCCAGCTCATTGGATCGCGCCCACGCCGACTAGCAACGGACGATCTGATCTCGAGGTTACGAGTCGTATCGGCGGGGCATGACTTAAGCGCTTTGAGTGCCGGGCAGATTCGGAAGCCACGAGGTTCCCTCTCATAATGACTTCGTGGCCATCATCGTCTGCCCGCAACCGCAGGCGGCCGAGATTGGGCTCGAGGTAATGCGCCGCGGCGGAAACGCCGTTGACGCCGCGGTGACGTGCGCCTTCGTGCAGGGCGTGATCGATCCGCAGATGTGCGGGATCGGCGGCTGCGGCGTGATGCTGGTGCACAGCGCCACCGGCGGAGATTCGCTGCTCGAGTTCTATGCCACGGCCGGGTCGCGTGCGCGCGAGGACCAGTGGGAGCAACTCTTCATCCGCGAGGCCGCCGATCGGTACGGCTACGTGCTGGAGGGATGGGTCAACGACGTCGGTTACCAGTCGATCGGAGTGCCCGGAACCGTGGCGGGGCTTTACGAAGCGCTGACCCGGTTCGGCACGATCTCGTGGGAGCAGGCGATTGAACCCGCCATCCCGATCGCGCGCGATGGGTTTCCGGTCACCGGGTTCATGCACGGTTACTGGACCACCGACTACGGACCGGACGTCGTGTCGAACCAGCAGCGAATCCAGGTCACGCCGGCAGCGAAGGCGATCTACACACACGACGGCAAGCTCTATGCGATCGGTGAACGGATGGTGCAGGCGGATCACGCGCGAACGCTGGAACGGCTGGCTCGCGAAGGGCCCGAGGTCTTC
>Ga0208848_1000083_pt1 | contig 17383 bp, 13 predicted proteins | sample NGESurshal072012_2_FD_184455 | JGI IMG/M metagenome (GOLD analysis project Ga0208848, IMG submission 184455) | Arctic peat soil microbial communities from Barrow, Alaska - NGEE Surface sample 210-1 shallow-072012 (SPAdes) | ecosystem: Environmental > Terrestrial > Soil > Wetlands > Peat ... | reverse complement strand
TGCGCCTGCCCGCCGCGCCGGGGCCTGAGCGCCCGGCGGTCGCTCAGGCGGAAGCAGCGGCTTGATCACGCGACCGACGCGCTCGCAGGATGCAGTATTCGAAGGCGTCGGCGAGCGCCGTCCAGGACGCCTCGATGATGTTCGCGCTGCAGCCCACCGTCGACCAGCGGCTCTGGTGGTCACCCGACTCGATCAACACCCGGACGACGGCGGCGGTGCCGTCGTGGCCGTCGAGAACGCGCACCTTGTAGTCGTACAGCTGGGTGGCCGACGTCTCCGGGAAGGCCGGCGAGAACGCCTTGCGCAGGGCGGCGTCGATGGCGTTGACCGGCCCGTTGCCCTCGGCCGCCGCGTGGACGACCTCGCCTCCGATGCGCACCTTGACCGTGGCCTCACAGGAGGGTGGCTGGTCGCGGCGCTGCTGCGTGAGGGCGATGTAGTCGATCAGCTCGAACGCCGGCTCGCGCCCGCGGGCGCGCTCGATCAGCAACTCGAATGACCCGTCAGCGCCCTCGAACGCGTATCCCTGGTGTTCGAGCTCCTTGACGCGAGCGGTGACACGCCGCGCGAGGGCGCGGTCATTGCCGAGGTCGATGCCGAGTTCGTCGGCGCGTTCGAGGATGTTGGCGCCGCCCGACTGCGCGCTGACGACGGTGCGGGGGCGGTTTCCCACCAGCGCCGGGTCGATGTGCTGATACGCGTAGGCGACCTTGCGCATTGCGTCCACGTGCTGGCCGCCCTTGTGGGTGAACGCGGTGCCGCCGACATACGGGGCGCCCGCCGGCGGCTGCAGGTTGGCGATCTCCGCGACGTCGCGCGCCGTCGAGGTCAGGTGGCGAAGCTGTTCGTCATCGACGATCCGGCGGCCCAGCTTCAACTGCAGCGTCGGGATCAGCGTGCACAGGTTGGCGTTGCCCGTCCGCTCACCGTACCCATTGATGCAACCCTGGACCTGGACAGCCCCGGCGCGAACGGCGGCGAGCGTGTTGGCAACGGCGCAACCGCTGTCGTCGTGGCAGTGGATGCCCACCACCGGTCCGAACGCGGCTGTGACGCGCGCGGTGAGTGCCTCGACAGTGTCAGGAAGTGTTCCGCCGTTGGTGTCGCAGAGGGCGACGCGCCGCGCACCACCGCGAATCGCCGATTCCAGGCAGCGGATCGCGTAGTCGGGATCCGATGCGTGGCCGTCGAAGAAATGCTCGGCGTCGAAACAGACATCGCGTCCCATCTCCAGCAGCCACGCCACCGACTCCTCGATCATCCGCAGGTTCTCCTCGAGCGAGGTGCGCAGCACGTCGTGCACCTGCCGGTCCCACGTCTTGCCAACCAGGGTCACCATCGGCGCCGCGGAATCGTGCAGAGCGCGAAGTTGCAGGTCGTCCTGGGGCCGCACCTCGGGGCGGCGGGTGGCACCGAAGGCCGCGAGAGTTGCGCTGCGGAGCCGGACCCCGCGCATGGCGTTGAAGAACTCGGTGTCCGTCTGGTTCGCGCCCGGCCAGCCTCCCTCGATAACACTCACGCCGACCCGGTCGAGGTGGTCGGCGATGCGCAGCTTGTCGGAGACGGAGAAGTTGATGCCGACACCCTGGGCACCGTCGCGCAGCGTGGTGTCGTAGATCTCCAGGCTCATCACGCGGCGCCGGTGGTGGCCGCGACGTGCCCTCTCACGGCCGCGACCACCGCGGCCCCCACCTCGGCCGTGCCCGCGGCGCCGCCGAGGTCGGCGGTCAGGACGGACGTGGCGATGCAGTCATCGACTGCGGCCTCGACGGCAGCAGCGAGGTCGGGTCGATCGAGGGAGTGACGCAGCATGAGGGCGGCGCTGAGAATGGCGCCGTAGGGGTTGGCTCGATCCATCCCGGCGATCTCCGGCGCACTGCCGTGGATCGGCTCGTAGAGGCCGGCGCCGGTCGATCCAAGGCTGGCGGAGGGGAGCAGCCCCAGCGAGCCGACGAGCACGGCGGCCTCATCGCTGAGGATGTCTCCGAACAGGTTCTCTGTGACCACGACATCGATGTCGCCAGGCCGCTGCATCAGCCGCATCGCGAACGAATCGACGAGCGCGTGCTCGAGGGCCACGCCGGGGAACTCGGCGGCCAGCTCGCTGACGGTGGCGCGCCACAGCTGGCCGGTGGCGAGCACATTGGCCTTGTCGACCGAGGTGAGTCGGCGTCGCCGGCCGGCGGCGAGCCGGAACGCCACCCGTGCGACACGTGCGATCTCAGGGCGCGTGTACACGGTTGTGTCCACGGCACGCTGGTCGGTACGCTCCTTGGGCCGGCCGAAGTAGGCGCCGCCGGTCAGCTCGCGCACCACCACGAGGTCAACACCCGACACGACCTCCTGTCGAAGCGCCGAACGATCAGCAAGGTTGGGGTGAACGCGCACGGGGCGCAGGTTGGCGAATACCCCGAGCCCGGCTCGGAGTTGAAGGAGACCCGACTCGCAGCGCTGGTCGCCGACGAGGTGATCCCATCGAGGACCTCCCACCGCGCCGAGCAGCACCGCATCGGCGTTGCGACACGCGTCGAGGGTGTCCGGAGGAAGCGGGGCGCCGGTTTCGTCGACGGCGCTGCCACCGATGCGGAATTCCTCGACGGCGATGTCGAGCCCGCCCTCCTCCGCCGCCGTGAGCAGCACTGCCAGCGCTTGGTGGGTGACCTCGGGGCCGACCCCGTCGCCGGGCAGCACGACGATGCGGACCGTCACGGGGCTACCTCGGCGCGCGTCAGGTCCGGCATCCAGCGCGGCCGCGAAGCCTCGAAGCCGCCGATGGCGTCGAGCCCGCGCAGCGTCAGCGTGATCTCGTCGAGGCCCTCGAGAAGCCGTCGCCGCTGGGTCGCCTCGATGGCGAACCGGAAGCGCAGGTCCCCGGCGCTCACCCAACCGGCCTCGAGGTCGACGGTGCATTCCACGCCCGGCTGCTCGCCGGCGAGGTCGATCAATGCCGCCACCTGGTGTTCGGCCAGGGTCACCGGGAGCAGCCCGCAGCTCAGCGCATTGCCGTGGAAGATGTCCGCGAACGACGGGGCGATGACCGCGCGAAAGCCCTGGTCCTGCAATGCCCACACGGCGTGCTCGCGCGACGAGCCGCAGCCGAAGTTGCGCCCCGCCACCAGAACCGTGCCGCCGCGGTACGGCTCCATGTTGAGCACGAAGTCGGGACGCTCGGCGCCGCTGTCGTCGTAGCGGGAGTCGAAGAAGAGGAAGGGCCCGTAGCCGGTGCGCTCGATGCGCTTGAGGAACTGCTTGGGGATGATCTGGTCGGTGTCGACGTCGGATCGGTCCAACGGCACGATCCTCCCGTGCTCACAGCGAAATGGCGTCATGGGACGGCCTGTCCGACGCGCCCACGAAAGCGACGCACATCTGTGATGCGCCCCTCGATGGCGGCGGCCGCGGCCATGGGAGGTGAGACCAGGTGGGTGCGCCCGCCGCGCCCCTGCCGGCCTTCGAAGTTGCGGTTGCTCGTGCTCACACACCGCTGCCCGGGCTCGAGCTGGTCCGGGTTCATGCCCAGGCACATGGAGCAGCCGGCGTCGCGCCATTCCGCCCCGGAGGCGAGGAATATCCCGTCGAGCCCCTCGTTCTCGGCCTGCAGCTTGACCTGTTGCGACCCCGGCACCACCAGCACCCGCACCCCGTCGGCGACACGATGCCCATCCATCACCTCGGCGGCGATGCGCAGGTCCTCGATGCGCGAGTTTGTGCAGGAGCCGATGAACACGGTGTCGATGGTCACGTCCTCCATCTGGGTGCCCGGCGTCAGACCCATGTAGACGAGCGCGCGCGCCGCCGATTCGCGCTCCGCCGGGTCGCTGAAGCTCTCCGGGTCGGGGACGGCGTCGGTGACGGCAACGGACTGCGCCGGCGTGGTTCCCCACGTGACGAAGGGGGCGAGGTCGGCGGCGTCGATGACCACGGTGCGGTCGTACACAGCCCCCTCGTCGCTGCGCAGCTGAGTCCATACGGCGACGGCTTCATCCCAGGCCTCTCCGCGCGGCGCGAACGGCCGTCCGGCGAGGTAGACGATGGTCACGTCGTCGGGCGCGATCATTCCCGCCCTGCCGCCGCCCTCGATGGTGAGGTTGCACAGGGTCATGCGCTGTTCCATCGACATGCGCGCGACCACTGAGCCCGTGTATTCGACCACGTGTCCTGCGGCACCGGCAGTGCCGATCGTCCGCAGAACACCGAGGGCCACGTCCTTGGCGGTCACCCCGGCCGGCAGGACGCCGTCGATGCGCACCTCCATGCTCTTGGGGCGGCCAGCGCGCAGGGTCTGGGTGGCCAGCACGTGCTCGACGTCGGTGGTGCCGATCCCGAAGGCAAGGGCGCCGAACGCCCCGTGCGTCGCTGTGTGGCTGTCGCCGCAGACGATCGTGGTGCCCGGCAGGGTGAGGCCGAGCTCCGGGCCGATGACGTGCACGATGCCCTGCCAGCGATGACCGATCCCGTAGCACGGGATGCCGAAGTCGGCACAGTTGCGGCGCAGCGCCTCGACCTGCGCGGCGCTCACCGGGTCGGCGATGGGCGCGAGCTGGTCGACCGTGGGCACGTTGTGATCCATGGTCGCGATCGTCTGGTCGGGCCGGCGCACCGTCCGCCCGGCCAGGCGCAACCCCTCGAACGCCTGCGGAGACGTCACCTCGTGCACCAGGTGCAGGTCGATGTAGAGGAGGGTGGGCCCCTCCTCTTCGGCGCCCACCCGGTGCGCATCCCACACCTTGTCGAACAGTGTCCGTCGCGTCATCGCCCCGCCTCAGACGCGCTGCCCACCCTCTCCGGCGTGGGCCGCTCGCCGCTCACGACCCCGTCCTTCATGCGGTTGAGGGCGTTGACGTAGGCCTTCGCCGCGGCAACGATGATGTCGGTGTCGGCGCCGTGACCGCTGGCGCGGGTGCCGTCACGGCGGAGCCGTACGTTCACCTCGCCGATGGCATCGATGCCCGCCGTCACCGCCTGCACCGCGAACTCCTCGAGCTCGCCCTCGACCTGGCACAGCGAATTGATGGCACGGTAGGCGGCGTCGATGGGGCCGTCCCCGATGGCCACGGCCTCGTACGACAGTCCGTCGGAGAGCATCATCCGTACCGTCGCGGTGGGGCGCAGCCTGGTGCCGCAGCTGACCTGCAGGTGTTCCAGCTGGTAGTGCTCGGAACCGGTGCGCCGCTCGTCCGCCACCACCGCCTCGAGATCGTGGTCGGTGACCTCACGCTTGCGATCGGCCAGGTCCTTGAAGCGCGCGAAGGCACGCTTCAACTCCTCCTCGTCGAGGTTGTAGCCCAGCTGCTGGAGGCGGTTGCGCAACGCGTGCCGGCCCGACAGCTTGCCGAGCACCAGCGTGCTCCCGGCACCGACGTCGCTGGCATCCATGATCTCGAAGGTGCGCCGGTCCTTGAGGACACCGTCCTGGTGGATGCCGGAGTGGTGGGCGAAGGCGTTGGCCCCGACCACCGCCTTGTTGGGCTGGACCTGCATCCCGGTGAGCTGTGAGACAAGGCGCGAGGTGCGGTAGAGGTGGGAATGGTCGAGTTGCGTGGCCACCCCGAACACCTCGGGGTGCAGCTTGGTGGCCATCGCGACCTCTTCGAGAGCCGCGTTGCCCGCTCGTTCGCCGATCCCGTTGACGCACGTCTCCACCTGCCGCGCACCTGCACGGACGGACGCGAGGGAGTTGGCGACGGCGAGGCCGAGGTCGTTGTGACAGTGCACTGACAGCACCACGGTGTCGAGGGCCGGGACCCGCTTGCGCAGCCACTCGATGAGCCCGCGCCACTCGTCGGGGGTGGCGTAGCCGACGGTGTCGGGGAGGTTGATCGTGGTGGCCCCGGCGGCGATGGTCCCCGCCACCACGTCGGCGAGGTACTCCGGCTCGGTGCGGCTGGCATCCATCGGGGAGAACTCCACGTCCTCGCGGAAGGTCTTGGCCAGGGCGGTCATCGACACCGCGCGGTCGTACACCTCCTGCTGGGTCATCCGCAGCTGCGAGTCGCGGTGTGTCGGCGAGGTGCCGATGAAAACGTGGATGCGCGCCTTCCCGGCGGGCTCGAGCGCCTTGGCGCACTGCCTGACGTCACCCTCGAAACAACGGCTCAAGCCGGCGATCACGGGACCCTCGACCTGTTCCGCGATGGCGTGCACAGCGGCGTAGTCCCCCGGCGAGGCGAACGGGAAGCCGGCTTCGATGATGTCGACACGAACCCGCGCCAGCTGACGGGCGATCACCAATTTGTCCTCTGCGCTGAGAGCGACCCCGGGAGACTGCTCGCCGTCGCGCAGGGTGGTGTCGAGGATCAGCAGATGCTCGGGCTCGTCTGGCGCCGTCGCGGTGAACAGCGGGTTGCCGAGGCTCGAGACCTGCCCGTTGGTGTCGTCGCTCTGGCTCACGAACTCGCCTCCCGATGCCCATCCGCCGTGTGCTCCATGCCGGGAGCGGTCTTTGCTCCAAGCCAGCTCATGCCGCGGCGAAGGTCAGCGCCCACCTGCTCGATCTGCAGGTGATGGTCCTCGTCGCGATACTCGAGGAAGTCCGACCGGCCGCTCTCGTTCTCGGCGATCCAACGCTTCGCGAATGTCCCGTCCTGGATGTCGGAGAGGATCCCGCGCATGGCCGCACGGGTGCGTTCGTCGACGATCTTCGGCCCGCTCACGTAGTCGCCGTACTCGGCGGTGTCGCTGACCGAGTAGCGCATGTAGGAGAGGCCACCCTGGTACATGAGGTCGACGATCAGCTTGAGCTCGTGCATCACCTCGAAATACGCAAGCTCAGGCTGGTACCCGGCATCGACGAGCGTGTCGAATCCCGCCTTCACAAGGTTGGAGATGCCTCCGCACAGCACCGCTTGCTCGCCGAAGAGGTCGGTCTCGGTCTCCTCGGCGAAGGTGGTGCGCAGGCACCCCGCCCGCGTCCCCCCGATGCCGCGTGCGTACGCGAGCGCGCGCTGCCACGCCGAGCCGGTGGCGTCCTGCTCGACGGCGACGAGGCAGGGCACGCCCTGGCCGTCGACGAACGTCCTGCGCACCAGGTGACCGGGTCCCTTGGGGGCGATCATGGCCACGTCGATGCCCGCGGGCGGTGTGATCTGGCCGAAGCGGATGGTGAAGCCGTGCGCGAACAGGAGCAGGTCACCGGCCTGGAGGTTGTCGCGGACCTCGCTCTCGTACAGCGCCTTCTGGGCTGTGTCCGGGGCCAGCACCATGATCACGTTGGCCTCGGCGACGGCCTCCGCCGGGGTCATCACGCGCAGGCCCTCGGCCTCGGCGGCGGCGCGGCTGCGTGAGCTCTCGGGAAGTCCGACGCGGACGTCGTATCCCGAGTCGCGCAGGTTGAGGGCGTGCGCGTGCCCCTGCGACCCGTACCCGAGCACCGCGATGCGCGAGCCGTTCAGCACTTCCGGGTCGGTGTCGGCGTCGTAGTACATCCGGGCAACCATCAGTCAGTCCTCATTTGCGTTCAGACATTGCCCGTCATGTCGACGGGCCCGGTTCGGTCACCGGCGGGGGGGATGACCGCCTGCTCATCCTGCGGCGGAACGAAGTCGATCAGGCGGAGGCGCGCATCATCGCCGCGAACCAGCGCGACGGCGCCGCTGCGGCCCAGTTCCTTGATGCCGAAGGGGCGCATCAGGTCGATGAAATTGTCGATCTTCTCGGTCGACCCGGTGACCTCGATGATCATCGACTCGGAGGCGATGTCGACGACGCGGCCGCGGTAGATGTCGACGATGTCGAGCACGTGGCGTCGTTGCGAGAGCGGCGCATGCATGCGGATCAGGAGGATCTCGTGGGCCACGACCCGCTGCTCGGTGACGTCGTCGATCGTGATCACGTCGATGAGCTTGGCCAGCTGCTTGGTGGCCTGCTCCGCCTGCTGGTGGCCGACGTGGACTGCGATCGTCATCCGAGACACGGAGCCGTCGTCGGTGGGCCCGACCGACAGCGAATCGATGTTGAAGCCGCGGCGACGCACGGCCGAGGCCACGCGGTTGAGGACGCCGGGCTTGTTCTCGACGAGCACGGAGAGGAGGCGGCTCTGGTTCACGACGCCTCCACGAAATCGAGCATGCCCTTGCCAAGCGGCACGATCGGGTAGACGTTGGCGTCGCGGTCGATGTTGAAGTTCATCAGCACCGGTCCGCGGTGCGCCAGCGCCTCGTCGAGCATGGGCCCGACGTCCTCCCGACGGTCGGTGGTCATCGCCTTCATGCCGAACGCCTCGCCCAGCTTGACGAAGTTGGGGGTGAACGTCAGGTCGACGGCTGAACGGATCCCTCCGTAGAAGTCGTCCTGGAACTGCCGGACCATGCCCAGCGACGAGTTGTTGAGGATGAGCACGTTGACGTCGATGTTCTCCTCCACCATCGTCGCCATCTCCTGCATGTTCATCACGAAGCCGCCCTCCCCGCTCACGCAGAACACCGTCTTACCGGGGTTGCTGAGCTTGGCACCCATGGAGGCGGGGAAGGCGAAGCCCATGGTTCCGGTGCCACCGGAGTTGAGGAAGCGGCCCGGCTTGGCGTAGTCAAACCACAGCGCCGCCCAGATCTGGTTGAGGCCGACGTCGGCGAGAACGATGGCCTCATCGTGGCAGCGCGCGTACATCTCGATGAGCACCTCCTGGGGCTGCAGCAGGCCGTTGTTCGACACGAAGCGAACGGGGTGCTCCTCCTTCCACTGGTCGATCCGGGTCAGCCAGTGGTGCTCACGCTTGGGCTTGACGAGCGGCAGCAGCGCGGTGAGCGCCTTGCGCGCGTCGGCGACGACCGACACATGCGGCACCACGTTTTTGCCGATCTCGGCCGGGTCGATGTCGATGTGCACGATGTGCTCCACGCGGGGTGCGAAGGAGTCGAGCCGCGTGGTCACACGGTCGTCGCAGCGCATTCCCACCATGATCAGCAGGTCGGCGTCACAGACCGCAAGGTTGGTGTAGCCGGCGCCCATGAAGCCCACCATCTGGAGCGCCAGCGGGTGGCGGACCGGGAACGCGCCGGTGCCCAGCAGCGTCCAGCCGACCGGGATGTTGGCGCGCTCGACGAGATCGATGACCGCCTGCTCCGCCTGCGAGATGATCACACCGCGACCGATGAGCATGACCGGCCGCGCCGCCTCGTCGATCAGTTGCGCGATGCGCCGCAGTTTCATGTCGTCGGGCAGCGGCGGGGCCGGGAAGGAGCGCAGGCGCACCGGTTCGTCGGAGAGACGCAGCTCGGTCCTCGCCTGCTGGAGATCCTTGGGGATGTCGATGAGGACGGGTCCGGGGCGGCCCGAGCGGGCCACGTGGAACGCCTCGCGGATCGTGGGCGCGATGTCCTCGACCCGGGTGACCAGGTAACTGTGCTTGGTGACCGACATGGTCGAGCCGATGACGTCGGACTCTTGGAAGGCGTCGGTGCCCACCGCGGTGATGGCCACCTGGCCGGTGATGGCCACGACCGGCACCGAATCGGCGTAGGCGGTGGCCAGGCCGGTGACCATGTTCAGCGCACCGGGGCCGCTGGTCGCGAAGACGACGCCCACGGCGCCCGGTCGGCTGCGCGCGTAGCCGTCGGCGGCATGCGCGCCACCCTGCTCATGCCTGACCAGCACGTGGTGCAGGCCCGGGTACTGCGGCAGGTGCTGGTACAAGGGCAGGTTGGCGCCGCCGGGATAGCCGAAGATTGTGGTCACCCCCTCGGCGAGGAGGCACTCGAAGACGATCTCAGCGCCGGTCAGGACGCGCGGCTCCGGGGCCGTCTCCTCGTCGGTCTGCGCGTGGATCATGGGGTGGCCCGCCGGCTTGCGGGGTCGGCTCTCCGGCCCTGGTCGTCCATGAGGTGCTCCTTGGGTCTGGCGGTGTGGTGGGCGAAAAAGAAAGGGCCCCCTCTGGAGAGGGGACCCTTCGTGATCCGGTTCTGGTTTGTGCCTACTCGGGCACGCGCCGCGTCCGGAACCTCGAGGTCCCGCTCCCAATCAGGAGCAGCCCAAGGAGTACAAGGACGGCGACGAGCAGTTTGTTCACGCGCCGGTAGCCTACGCGAGGGCCGTCGGAACCGTCAAGCACAGGCCCGTGAGAGCGGCGCTTCGATCCCATACGATCGCGTTGCGGCGCAGGGCGTGCACCGCCGGCGCCTGGCGATTCGCAGGCCGGCTCAGCCGGCGGCGGTCTCCATGTTCGCGGGCTCCGGCACCGGCGAGGTGAGCGCCCCGCGCGACGCCGAGCCCACCGTTGCGGCGTACTTGGCGAGGACCCCGAACGGGTATCGCGGTGGTGGCGGCGCCCAGGAGCTGAGCCGCTCGGCCAGCGCGGTGGCGGGGACATCGACATCGATCCGTCGCGAGTCGATGTCGATCGTGATGATGTCGCCGTCGCGAAGAGCCGCGAGAGGACCGCGCAACGCAGCCTCCGGGGTGACGTGGGCGACCATGAGCCCGTGCGTCGCGCCGGAGAAGCGGCCGTCGGTGATGAGGGCGACGGTGTCGCCGAGGCCGGCGCCGACCAATGCGCCGGTCACGGAGAGCATCTCGCGCATGCCCGGGCCCCCCACCGGGCCCTCGTAGCGGATCACCACGACGTCGCCGTCGACGATCTCATGCGCCTGGACCGCCGCGAAGCACGCGTCCTCGCCATCGAAGACTCGCGCCGGCCCACGGTGGGTGGTGCGGTCGTGCCCGGCGAGCTTGACCACGCAGCCCTCGGGCGCCACCGCCCCGCGAAGGATGGCGATGCCGCCACGGTTCTTCAGTGGTGAGGACAGCGGGCGGATGACCTGCTGGCCCTCCGTCTCGTGCGCTGCCGCGCCGATCTCGCCGATGGTGCGCCCGTCGACGGTGCGGCAGCCGGCGTTGAGCACACCGAGGTTGTCGAGACGCTGGGCGAGGAGGGCCAGGCCGCCGGCGGCGTGGACATCGGCGGCGACGAAGCGACCGCCCGGCTTGAGGTCGGCGAGGATCGGGGTGCGCGCCGAGATGCGGTCGAAGTCGTCGAGGTCGAGGCGCACCCCAGCCTCGGCGGCGACCGCGAGAAGATGCAGCACCGCGTTGGTCGAGCCGCCGCTGGCAGCCACGCACGCGATGGCGTTCTCGAAAGCTTCACGGGTCGCGATCGTGCGCGGCCGTACGTCATCGACGACGAGCTGCACCGCGAGGCGGCCCGCCGCCTCGGCCGCGAGCACCTTGTCGGGATGGGTGGCCGGGATGTCGTTGGCTCCCGCCGGGCTGAGCCCGAGGAACTCCATCGCCGTGCTCATGGTGTTGGCCGTGAACTGCCCGCCGCAGGCGCCGGCGCCCGGACACGCCGCCGCCTCCACCGCCTCGACCTCAGCAGCGTCGACGGTGCCGGCACCGTACGCGCCGACGACCTCGAACACGTCCTGGAGGGTGATGTCGCGCCCCCGGTGCCGGCCGGCGGCGATGGTGCCGCCATAGAGGACCACGCCGGGGATGTCGAGACGGCACAGTGCCATGGCCGCGGCCGGGATCGTCTTGTCACACCCGACGATGAGCACCAGCCCGTCGAAGGAGTGGCCGCGCGCCACAAGTTCAATGGAATCGGCGATCACCTCACGAGAAACCAGCGACGCGCGCATCCCCTCGGTGCCCATCGACACGCCATCGCTGATGGCGATGGTGTTGAACTCCATCGGGGTTGCGCCGGCGGCGCGGATCGCGGCCTTGGCACGCTCGGCAAGCACGCGGTGGTTGAAGTTGCACGGCATCGTCTCGATCCAGGAGTGACCGACACCGATGATCGGTTTGGCGAGATCCTCGGACGTGAAGCCGATGGCGCGCAGCATGGAGCGGGCGGGCGCCCGGTGCGGCCCGTCGGTCATCGCCGCGCTGTGGCGCTTGCTGCCGTTCTCAGCCATGTCCGGCGGGAGTCTATCGAGTCTCCCCCACCGCGGCGCCGCAGCTGTCCCATCCGATTGTTGCTTGCGTCGCCGCCGAGCCTCGTGCTACGGTCCGGCCATGCGACAGAGCGTGCGCTTCTATTTTGCTCGGCCAGCCAGGCGGCTGCCGAGGGCAATTCAAGCCTAACGCGCAGTCGTCACCGAGGCTGGTTCCATCAATGATGGGTCGGTCCTCGGCAGAGCCCCGCGGAGTGACCCTCGCACTTCACGGAGGTCATTCACAGTGGACATCGAGGCACTGATCCCCAGCGCCACACGCCGTGATCGTGCGCGCGGCGTCGCGATCGGCGACGTCCTTGTCGGCGGCGCGTCTGTGCCCGTCATCAGCGGTCCGTGCGCGGTGGAGCCCGACTACGTGGCGCATGCGCTCGCCGCCGCCGCGGCCGGCGCGTCCATCCTGCGCGGCTGTGTGCACAAGCCCAGGACGCACCCCGAGGCATTCCAGGGGATGGGCCGCGCCGGTCTCGAGCTGCTGGACGAAGCCCGTGAGGCGACCGGTCTGCCCATCCTGGCGGAGCCGCTGGAGGTCGAGCAGGTCGCCGAGCTGACGCCGCACGTCGACGTGCTGATGATCGGCGCGCGCTCCATGCACAACGCTCCGCTGCTCCGGGCTGCGGCGCGATCGGGGTTGCCGGTCGTGGTCAAGCGGGGCATGTCGGCGACGGTGGACGAGTGGCTGGGTGCCGCCGGCTACGTCCTGCACGAGGGCAACGACCGTGTTGTCCTCTGCGAGCGCGGCATCCGCACCTTCGAAACCGCCACCCGCAATACGCTCGACCTCTCGGCCATCCCGGTGTTGCGCGAGAGGACCGACCTTCCCGTCATCGTCGATCCCAGCCACGCCGCCGGCCGCGCCGCGTGGGTGCCGTCGCTCGCCATGGCTGCGGTTGCCGGGGGCGCCGACGGCCTGCTCATCGAATGCCACCCGTCCTCGGCGGACGCCCTCTGCGACGCCGCGCAGGCGATCACACCGCGGACACTCGCGGAGATCGTCGTGGCCTGCGAGCTGCTTGCGGCGGTCGCCAGGCCCGCGGCGGCTGACACGGTCGAGGAGTGCCGCGCGGCCATCGACGGTGTCGACTCCGCGCTTGCTCTGCTTCTGGAACGGCGTGCCACTGTGGTCGCGCACATCGAGGGGATCAAGGTCAGAGAGGGGGTGCCCATCCGCGACCGCCGTCGCGAAGCCGACGTGGCCGCGAGGGTGGCCCGCCTGGCGCCGCGGCTGGGCCGCAGCGGCGCCACCGCGGTGATGTCCGCGGTCATCGATGCGTGCCTATCGAGGGCTCTGGCACATGTGTGAGCGGGATCGGTTCGACGGGCACAGGACGGCGAGACTGGCGCAGGTGCGCATGTCTGTGCGGTCACTGGATGCTGCGTCGTCTTTCGTTGGGCACGATTGATCGCGACTACCATGTCCCCCGAGGACCATGACGGATCAACCACCGGCGCCGCACGCGCCCCAGATGAACGCGCTGCGGCGCACGCCGGGGCACCGTTTCGGGCTGGTCGTGCTCGAGGTGGTCGAGGACGCCATCTACGCGATCATCGCCCTCTTCCTGATCGGCAGCGGCAGCCTCCTGATGTTCGGCGCCGGGCTGTACATCGCGCGGAACTTCGACGTCAACAACATCCACAACATGATCGTCCACGTCCTCGACGAGACCCTCCTGGTGTTCATGGTCGTGGAACTGCTGCACACGGTGCGCATCACGCTGCGCGACCACGCTCTTGCGGCCGAGCCGTTCCTCGTCGTCGGGCTCATCGCCGGCGTGCGGCGGATCCTCATCCTCACAGCCAGCAGTGACAGCTGCGCCTCGACGGCCGTATCCACCTCTTCCTCGACCTGCCTTCAGAGCGGGCCGCAGTTCTTCGTCTACTGGGTGCAGCTGCTGTTGCTCATCGTTCTCGTGGTCGCCATGGTCGTGGCACTGTTCATCTGGCGGCGGTCGACGATCCCGCTCGGCAGGGAACCGAAGACCCCGTCAACCGGCAGCTGACTGCAGGAAGTCCACGACGCGCGTTGTGAGCACGTCCAGGCCGGGGCTGATGGCACCGCCGGCCGGGCGCAGCTCGTGCCCGGCATTGGCGACCGGTATCAGCGTCGCCACGGAGCCGACACCGGCCAGCCTCGCCTGCAGCTCAGCCGACTGCTGCGCAGGAACCAGGGTATCGCTGGAGCCCTGGATGATCAGGAACGGCGGTGCGCCCGCGTGGACCCACATCACCGGCGAGGCGTCCCGCAACGCCTGGCTGTCCGAACCGACCGCCGCCCGGAAGACCGGCTGCGCGATGGCCGCCGCCAGCGCGCTCCACCCGGGAGCGGTGAGGTCAGCCGGGCCCCAGCAGTCGACAACGGCCGCGAGGCCGCTGGACTCGCCGGCGTAGAGGCCGTTGTCCCACTGCGGCTCGGCGCCTGCCGAGAGCGCGGCCAGGCTGGCCAGCTGCGCCCCCGCGCTTGTGCCGAGGGCCGTGAACCGCTGCGGGTCGACGTTCCAGTGGGCAGCGGTGGCGCGGAGGTACCTGACGGCGCAGCGCACGTCGATGATCTGCGCCGGCCACGGGTTGGCTGGGGCCAGCCGGTAGTTGATGGAGGCGATCGCGAAGCCCCGGCTGAGCATGGCCGCCACGGTCATGCGGGCGAGCGGGTTCTGGCCCGCGAGGGCCGAGCTGCCGAACGCCCACGAGCCGCCGTGGATGACCACCAGCAGTGGGTGCGGAGCTGTGCCGTGCGACGGCTCGTACACATCGAGGGTCTCGGCGCTGCCTCCGTCGCTGCAGTAGGTGGCCGTGACGTGAGCGGGCGCCGTCGGTGCCGGCGCCGACGAGGTGGCGGGCCCGGAGCCACAGCCGCCCAGGACCAGCACCGCAAAGAGCACGGCGGCGCCGCGTCGCATCGGTCAGGCCAGCGCGACTGTCAGCGAACCGACTCGATGACCGCGCTGCGCGCGCCGCCCGGTGAGCTGAAGCTGACCTCATCCGCCACCGTCCGGCCCATCAGCGCAGCCCCCAGCGGCGAGACCATCGAGATGCGGCCGGCTGCCACGTCGGCCTCGACAGGGCCGACGATCACGTACGTCGACTCGCCGAACTCGTCGCGAACGGTCACCGTGGAGCCCAGCCCGACGACGTCGCCGACGGTCGTCTGCATCACCTTGGCGTTGCGCAGCATCGCCTCGATCGTCTGCACGCGGCCGTCGAGGAGACCAAGCTCGCGACGAGCGTCGTGGTAGGCGAAGTTCTCGCTGAGGTCACCCTCCTCGCGCGCCGTGGCCACGCGGCGCACGATGACCGGGCGGCGGTTCTCGACGAGGTCGTGCAACTCTTCCTCGAGGCGGGCCTGGCCCTCGGCGGTCAGGTGGACGGTCTTGTCGGTGGCCACGCGATCAGCCTAGCACCGCGCGGCCGTTCCACCCGGTCGCGCCAATGCGTGTCAGCGTGCGCTCGCGACCTCTGCTGCCGCGGGCGTGCGAACGAGGCAGCGCTCGGCGATCTGGTCCATCGTCATGGGCCGGGCGTGCAGATACCCCTGGGCCATGCTGCAGCCCAGCCTCACCAGGGCTGCGTGCTGGGCGCCCTCCTCCACCCCCTCGCCGATGGTGAGCAGGCCGAGGCTGTTGCCGAGGCCGATCATCCCCTCGACGAGCGCGGTGCCGGAGCCGCCCGCGAGCAGGTCGTCCATGAAGGACTTGTCGATCTTGAGGATGTCCACGCGCAATCGGCGCAGGAGTGTGAACGACGAGTAGCCGCTGCCGAAGTCGTCGATGGCCACTCGCACGCCCATCGAGCGCACCTGACCCAGCCGCAGACCCACCACCTCGCTCTCCCCGACGCTGACGCTCTCGGTCAGCTCGACGACCAGCGCCTCGGCCGGCAGCCCGCTCCCTGCGAGCGCGTCAGAGACGACGGCGACGAAACCGCTGTCGAGCATCTGCGAGCTGCTCACGTTGACGCTCACAAAGAGATCGTCCCCGGTCATGCCGCGCAGCCGCATCGCCTGGCGGCAGGCTTCGTTGAGGACCCAGGTGCCGACGCGGATCATCAACCCGGCGTTCTCGAGGTCGTCGATGAAGTCCAGCGGCCCGACCATGCCGAGGCGGGGATGTTCCCAGCGGATCAGCGCCTCGACGCCGACGATGGCGCGCGTGGGGACGTCCACCACGGGTTGGAAATGGAGCGCGAACTCCTCCGCCTCCACGGCACGCTCGAGGTCGGCGCGCCGCTCCAGGGGTGCGTACATGGCGACGTGCATGCTCGGCTCGAAGATGCCGAACATCCCCTTCCCGCGGGCCTTGGCCGCGTACATGGCGATGTCGGCGCGGCGGAGAAGCTCGGCGGCGTCATCACCGGCCTCGGCGATGGCGATGCCGATCGTGCCGCACACCGAGGCGTGCATGTCGGCACTCTGAAAGGGTTCGTTGAGTTTCTCGATGAGGCGCTCCGCGATGGCGACGAGCTGGTTGACGTTGGGCAGGCGGGTGAGGAAGATCGCGAATTCGTCGCCGCCGAGACGTGCCACGAGGTCGTGGCTGCGCATGCAGGAGCGCAACCGCTCGCCGACGGCAACGATGGCCTCGTCTCCCATGGCGTGGCCGAGGCTGTCGTTGATGTGCTTGAAGTCGTCGAGGTCGACGAACATCACGGCGCAGATCCGGTCTGACGCGGGATCGCTGAGCCATTCGTCGACCAGGTGGATGAAGCTGCCCCGGTTGTTGAGGTCGGTGAGGGGGTCGTGTTCGGCACGGTGGCTGAGCTCGGACTCGTTGGAGGCGAGGAGGCGGACCAGGCGCACGTTCTCGCGAACGGCCAGTCCCTGTCGGAGCAGGACGAGTACGAAAAGAGCCAGGCCGATGAGCAGGGTGAACGGGCTGATCACCCCGTCGGACAGCCACTCGCGCAGCGCGAGGGCAATCACCACCGGCAGGGGCAGGTACGGAACCACAGCACTCAATGGAGTCGGCGGCAGGAGCTGCCTGGCGCTCTCCCGTCGCCCCAACGCGGACAGCGCCGCCAGGCCGAGGACCAGGTAGCCGGCCACCCAGCCGATGTCGACGAGGTTGGCCGAGCCAAAGGAGCCCCGTGCACGCGCATACGCGGACCCCATGTCGGACACCGCGATGAGGAGCGCGCCGGCGGTGATGAGCAGGATCGGCGTTCGTGACGAGGACAACGCGCGCGACCACATCATCGCCAGGACCGTCATCACGATCACGTCCCCGATCGGGTACGCGAGGCTGAGGCCCTGGCTGAGGGCGCTGCCCGTGGAGCCGGCGAGAACGGGCGTGAGAACGGTGTGCCAGCCGAGCAGGAGGATGCCCCCGGCCGCGAGCAGACCGTCGCTAACCACGCGCAGCTTGGCAACCGGTCCTGCCGGCCAGAACGGCATGGTCAGGAGGCCGGCGAGGAGAAGTGGCACCGCCGCTGCAAAGCCGGCGTCGGCGATGGACGGGAAGGGGTTGCCCTGGTGCAGGGCGAGGTCGAGCCAGCACCATGCA
>Ga0208848_1000081_pt1 | contig 17543 bp, 14 predicted proteins | sample NGESurshal072012_2_FD_184455 | JGI IMG/M metagenome (GOLD analysis project Ga0208848, IMG submission 184455) | Arctic peat soil microbial communities from Barrow, Alaska - NGEE Surface sample 210-1 shallow-072012 (SPAdes) | ecosystem: Environmental > Terrestrial > Soil > Wetlands > Peat ... | reverse complement strand
AGGAGCGCGAACGCCAGCAAGCCCAAGCTTGCGCCCCATCGAACGCGCTCGCGCGCCCGCGCGCGCACCTCGCCCATGACGAATTGCTCGCCCTTGCGCATTTCTCCGTAGGATTTCAGAAATGAGGAAATTCGCGCGACGCTGAAGTCGTCGAGCGCGGCACCTTCGGTGCGGTTGCGCCTTTCCACATCGTTCAGCTGCTCTGCCTCCTTGCGATAACGCTCGGCGTATTCGCTTGCATCCGCGAACGTGGTCGCCTCGGCGCGCGTGAAATACAGCGTTCGGAGCGAAGGAACCGCGTATTCGATCAGGTCGATGAGCGGCTGGTCCGCGCGCGACGCGGCCGCCCATTGGATCGCGGAGCCCGCCAGAATAACGGCGCCAGTCCAGCGGGCGGTTGCGATCGCAACGCGCATCGCGCTTTGGCGATCGCCGCGCAGAAACGGATAGAGCAAACCGGCCACCGCCAGCGCGGCGCCGAAGGCGCAAACCATGGCCGCGCCGGTCGGCATATCGAAGGCAAACGAGGCGGCAAGGCCAGCGGCGCTGGTAAAGGTGCCGACAATCCAACCGATCGCTAGCTGCCTTGCCAACGTTGAGGCGAACATCACGCCGATGGCGGCGGGAATGATGAGAAACGAAAACACCAGCAGCACGCCGGCGATCGCGACCGAGCTGGTTACGACCACGCCGAAACTCGCATAGAAGACGAATTCCCAAATGAGCGCTCCCGTTCCGGTCATCCGGTGGCGCAATAGCCAGTGCAGCACTCCCACCGCGGCATAGAGCGGAACAATGACCGCGATCTCGTTGAATCCACTGGTCAGAATATTTCCAGTGAGGATTTGCTTCAGATGCTCGGCACCCTGTGGTGCCCGATCGATGAGCAGGATCGCCGCCGCGGCCGCAACGACGTAGATGACGCCGATCAGTGCCTCTTGCGGTACGCGTGTGCCCCAGGACCGCGTGAACGCCAGCAGTACGGCCGCGAGCAAAGTGAAGCTGAGCGAATAGCCATAGGTCGCGGGGCTCTGCGCGGGATGCCCGAGCATGAATGCTACCGTCGCGCCCAGCGCCGCGATCTGTGCCAGCGCCAAATCGACAAAGATGACTTTGCGGGCCAGCACCTGGATGCCGAAATAGGTGTGGATGCCGACAAGACATACCGCCACCAGGAACGACGGCCACAGAAATAGCAGCGGCTCGATCATCGTTTGGCCGCCGCCGATGTGAGCGCCTCGACATTAGCGTCGAACAGCGCGATGTAGTCGTCCGTCCGCGGCAATGCGCCAACCGATGCGGCCAGCTTCACGACCAATGCCCCAGTCTTGCTCGCGACGAAAGCAACGTCGCGTTCCGGCTCTTGCGGCTCGCGCACGACGATCCGGACATTGCGTTCACGCATGGTCTTAACGATTCCAGCAAGATGCGAGGGGCTCGGCGGCACGCCGGGCTTGGTCTCAATAAAGCCGACGAAGTCCAGGCGGAAGCGGCGGGCGAAATAAGGCCAGCTATTATGATAGGCGACGATCGGCATGCCTTGCAGCGGCGCCAGCTTTGTCTCCCATTCCGCCAGTTTTGCATTCAGACGAGCCAGGAAAACCTGCCGGTTGGTCTCATAGGCAGCGGCATTGGCTGGGTCGATCCTCGCCAGTGCTTCGAGGAGCGTGCCGGTAATGATCTCGGCATTCTTGGGATCAAGCCAATAATGCGGGTTGCCGCTGCCATGGGCATGGCCGTCGCTTGGCCCGACGCTCATCCCGCGCAGTTCCAGCACGGCGATGCCGAAAGACGCATCGACATAGGCGGGGCCGCCGCGGCGGATCTCAGCCCTGCCGACCTGCGCCAGCGGGCGATCGACCCATAGATCGTAGTCGAGCCCCACGCGCACCAGCAGGCGCGCATTCTTCAGGCGCAGGACGTCCTGCGGCTTGGGCTGATAGTCCTCGGCGTCCATATTGGCCGGGACGAGACTGACCGCCGCCACCCGCTCGCCGCCCACGGCCTCGGTGAGGCTGCGCAGGTCGGTCGTGGTGGTGACAACCTGAATGCGGTCCTCGGCGTATCCGGGCGACGCCAAGGCCAAGCAGGCGACGATGAGCGCGAAACGCGACGCCATGGGTTTTGCAATGAAGAAGGGCCGCGCAAGGCGGCCCTTCTATCCTGTCCGTTAGCGTTTGCCCGCGACCCAGATGCTCTTCGGCATCAGGCAATGGACGTTCTTCTCGGTATCGGAGATCGCCCCGACCCGGCAATCCATCGCCACGCTGGCGAGCCCATAGGCATCGAGACGCGCGATCTTTTTCTCCGACTCGAGCCATTTGATCATGCCCATCGATGCGTCGTTCATCGCTTTGTTCAGATCGGCATCCTTGGCGTGCGAGACGTAATATTTCGACGTCTCTTTGGTCGGGCGCTCCATGTCTTCCTTGTCGCGCGCATTCTTCGGATTGAGGCAGTGGATGCCTTTCTTGATGTTGACGACCTGCGAGACGCGGCAATCGGAAACGCTTACCATCAGTTTGTCCGCTTGCTCGGCGGAGATGCCGCGCTGCTCGGAGAGGAACTTGACGGTTTGCGCCTTGGCTTGCGCCCAGGCTTTGTTCATATCTTGGTCGAAGCCCATCGTGATCCAAGATTTCGCTGTCTCAATGCGCGGGAAGTCGAGCGGTTTACCCTTGATGACTTCCACCGTGATGTTGAATTCCTTGTAGGCGGTCTCGAGCGCAGTGAGGTTGACTTCGCCGTTACCCTGGCCGGCATGGGAATCACCGGTCCACAACAGTGCGCCCGGTACATGCACCGGCACAAAGAGCGAAGAGCCGGCGACGAAGTCGCGGATGTCCATATTGCCAGCGTATTCACCGGGCGGCACGCTCGAGTAGCGTCCGGGATCCTTGCGCGCAACGCCGATCGTACCGGGGAACGGCCTGATCGGGAGTACGATGCCAGGCAGAAACTCGGTCGTCATCTTATCGAGATCGAGATACATATATTTGACTTGGCCGTCCGAATAGACGCTCGGGAATTGGCCGAACATTCCCGGCACGTTGAAATTCGTCGCGTAAGCGCGCGGGACGATCTTGTTGAGCGTCACTTTCAGGACGTCGCCCGGCTGCGCCTCCTCGATGTAGATCGGTCCGGTCAATGTATGCGGCCCGCGGCCGGGAAAATCGGTGCGCGTTTTCTTGATCTGCTCGATGGTCGTGCCTGGAACGATCTGATTGTGGCTGTGCATCATCGTTTCCAGCACGATAGTGTCGCCGGACTTGACGCGAAGCACAGGCGGCTGGGCGTTGTCGAACCAGCCCCATTGCGTGGTCTCAAGCGTGGCCGGCAGCAGATGCACCTTCTTGCCGTCCGGCAACCCGACAACGCGAAGCTTGGAATCGGCAGGCCCAACGCCGGGATAACCGGGCGTGGTGATGGTCGCGGTCGGCGCGTATGGCGACGCGGCCGGAGCAGCGGCAGGAGCGGCCGGAGCCTGAGCGGGGGGAGTCGAAGCGGGTGGCGGCGTTTGCGCAAGCGCCACCGTGGCGATGATAAACGCTGCGCTGGCGCCGACTGCGATGCGAGACAGTGATTTTGCCTGAGCCATGCTTTCCTCCCTAAATAGGTTATTATTCCCCAGCAGCCTGAAGGCAGGGTAGGCCATTTTGGCAAGCGGCGGCAATGCGCTGCCGTTTGCCTCTTTGCCAGCTTGCCCTACAGCTTTGGCTGCGCGACCATACGCAGGGTGTTGCGACGTTGCGGTCGCAGTCGAATATCAAAAAAGGGAGCGATCAATGATCAGAACCGGCAAGGTAGTCACCGCAGGGCTCGTGGCGGCGTTGCTGACGCTTGCGGCGGGAGCCGCGAACGCCAAGGACAAGGTGAAAGTCGGCTTCATCGGTCCGCTGACGGGCGGCGTCTCGGTCAACGGCATCGGCGGACGCAACTCGGCTGACCTCGCCGTGAAGCTGCGCAATGCGGATTTGAAGGCGAAATACGAATATGAGCTCGTGGTGCTCGATGACGAGTGCAAGCCGAACGTGGCGGTTCAGGTTGCCACCAAGATGGCGGCCGACAAAGACATCATCGCCGCCGCCACTCACTATTGTTCAGCGACGGCAATTGCGACCGTCGACACCTATCACAAGTTTGGATTTCCGGTGATCGTCTGGGGCGCCGTGCTGCCCGACATCACCTATCGCAACAAGTACGCGGAAGTTCACCGCGTCAACGGCACGATGATCAACCAGAACGACGCCAATGCGGAACTGATCTCCAAGCTCGGCTACAAGACCGTCGCGGTAATCCACGACACCACCGATTACGGCAAAGGGCATAACGAATATTTCAGCAAGGCGCTGGCTAAGATCGGCAAAGCGAAGATTATTGGCACGTTCGGCGTCACCGCCGAACAACAGGATTTCACCGCCGAGCTCACGCAGATCAAGGCGCTCAATCCCGATGTGATCTATTTCGGCGGCTTGACTCCGATTGGCGTTCGTATCCGTTCACAAATGGACAAGCTTGGGATCAAGGCCGTGTTCGACGCCACCTCGGGCATCGTGTCGGACGCCTACATCCAAGGCCTCGGTCCGCTTGCCGAAGGCACGCTCGCCTTCCGCGAAGGCGCGCCCACCGAGAAGCTGCCGGGCGGCAAATTCTTCATGGAAAAATACAATGCTCAGAAATACGACAACCCGCCCGAGGCCTATGGCGCCTTCGCCTATGCGGCGATGGACATGATCCTGAACACCATCGAGAAGGTCGGGCCCGACCGCAAAAAAGTGATTGACGACCTTGGTAATGTGAAGGACCGCGATTCGATCGTCGGCAAGATCACCTTCGACGACCACGGCCAGAACACCGTAGCCGTGATCACCAAGTACGTGATTCAGGACGGCAAGTTCGTCGAGTGGAACGAAAGCGAATATGCCAGCGGCAAGCGCAAGCTGCCGGGGCAGAAATAGCATTACGATCGAGGCGAGGCTCTGCGCAGCCTCGCCTCGCTATGTTCCTCGATAGTAGAGTTAAATCGAAATCATGGATGTGGGGCTGTTCGCTCAATACGTCATGAACGGGCTGATGCTCGGCATGATGTATGCGCTCGTCGCTGTCGGCTTCACGTTGTTCTTCGGCGTTCTCGATATCATCAAGTTTTCCCACGGCGACGTGCTCACCGTCGGGGCGTTTGCAGCGCTCGCAACCTTCGCCGGCCTGCATGCGGCCAGCTTCAATTCGGCATGGCTCGATCTGATCGTGATGCTTGCCGTCGCGACATTGGCGATGGCCGCGCTCGGCATGCTGATCGCGCGTTATCTGGTTATGCCATTGCGTTCGGCGCCGGCGCTCAACACATTGCTGATCACGCTGATGCTCGGCACGGTGCTGCGCGAATCGATTCGCCTGTTTTATCCGCAAGGCGGCAACCCGAAACCGTTTCCGGCCTTGCTGCCGCGCAGCTCGATTGACCTTGGCAGCTTCAATCTGCGGCTCGACAACGTTCTCATGCTCGCCGCCGGCACGCTGGTGATCGTCGGCCTGCAATATCTGCTCAACCGCACCAAACTCGGGCTCGCAATCCGCGCCGTTGCGCAGGACGAGGAGACCGCGCGCACGATGGGCGTCAATTTCACCGCCGTCGTGCTCGTCACCTTCGCGATAGGCTCGGGCCTCGCAGCCTTCGCCGGGGTGATGAACGGGCTCTATTACAACGAGATCAACTTTGGCATCGGTCTTTATCTGGGTGTGATCGGCTTTTCCGCCGCAATCATCGGCGGGCTCGGCAGCATCTATGGGGCGATCCTCGGTGGTTTCCTGTTCGCCGGGCTGCAGACGGTCGGGACCGTGCTGTTGCCATTCGCCAGCGCCTATAAGGACGTCTTCGCCTTTGCCGTCGTCATCGCCATCATGGCCTGGCGCCCAACCGGGCTGATCCAGGAAAAGATCAGCGAGCGGGTGTAACCGATGATACGGGAGCCGGAGAAGGCGCGTACGGCATTGTGGCCGGGTCTCATCGCACTTACGGCGGCGGCGGGATATCTGATCGCGCTGCTCGCCGTGGAAAAACAGGCTTTTATCATCGCTCTGCTGGCGGTCGGGATCATTGTCGTTATTGCGGCCGCCTGGGCTGGGCTTTTGAACGGCGTCAGCCGCGCATTTTCCGATCACGAAGATGCGCTGGGCGGCTTTGCGATCCTTGCGCTCTTCGCTGTCGGGGCATTCTTTCATGAGGATCATTTCGTCCTTCTGTTGGTAACGACCGTTCTGCTCTACAGCGTGGCGACGCTGGGCTTGAATATCCAGTTCGGCTACGCCGGCGTGTTGAATTTCGCCGGGGCGTCGTTTTTCGGCATCGGCGCCTATACGTCGGCCGTGCTCAATGCGCACACCGCATTGCCACATCTGGTCGTTCTTTTGATCGGCGGTCTGCTGGCGGCACTGATTGGCTCGCTGCTGCTGCTGCCAGTGCTGCGCACGCGCGGACACTATGCCGCCGTCGTAACCATCGCCTTTGCGCTGCTGTTCAAGACCTTCCTCGAAGTCAACGACGTCCTTGGCGGGCCGCAGGGCATGCAGGTGCCCGGCATGAAATTCTTCGGCTGGTCATTCAATGACAATATCGAAATTGGTGGAATCTCGCTCTCGTTCTACATCAATTATTTCGCCATCAGCCTGCTGCTGCTGATCGGTGCGTTCGTTGTCGTGCGGAGGCTCGAACGATCCTGGATCGGACTCAATCTCGATGCGCTGCGGCTCGATGAGACCGCCGCGAGCTGTTTCGGCCTCGATGTCGTGCGCTGGAAGATTACGGCATTCTTGATCGGCAATTTTCTCATCGGTATTGCCGGCGCCATGTTTGGCATGGTCGGAAGCTTCGTCGCGCCGAACAACTACACCTTCGCCGATTCCCTCATCCTCGTTTCGATCCTGCTGCTCGGCGGCATCGGCAATCCCTGGGGGCTCATCGTTGCCACATTCATCGTCGTCGTCGTTCCGGAGAAATTGCAGACGATCCAGGAATATCGCTTCCTGCTCTATGCTCTGCTGGTGATTGGCGTTCTGTTGTTCCGGCCCGAGGGCCTGCTGCCGCGTCCTGTGCGCCGGTATTTCCCGGGCTGGCAGCCATGACCGCGCTGCTCGAAGCCCGCGGCTTGGTGAAGCGTTTCGGCGGCGTGCTCGCGCTCGACGGGCTTGATCTCACCGTCACGGCTGGCGAAATTGTTGGCCTCATCGGCCCCAATGGGTCTGGCAAGACCACATTCTTCAACGTCGCCACAGGAATCTACGCCGCCGATGCAGGGGGAGTGATTTTCGACGGCGCCGACATCACGACCGTTTCGGCGCGCGCTATCTACTGGGCAGGAATCTCACGTACCTTCCAGCGTTCGCGCCTGTCGCTGCCTTTATCGATCTTCGACAACATTATGATCGGCAACCACAAGCGCCTCCATCAGGGCCTCTGGTTCAATCTCGTTAGGCGCGACGAATTCAAACGCGAATTCGAAGCAAGCTATCACGCTGCGCGCGCGTTGGTCGAAGTGTTCGAGCCCGTGCTTGCAAGCCGCATGTTCGAACCGGTCGCTGGCCTGCCGATGATCGACCGTCGCCGTATCGAGATTTGCCGCGCGCTGATCAGTGAGCCGAAACTGCTGCTGCTCGACGAGCCTTCTGCCGGCATGACGCATGATGAGACCGCCGAGTTGATGAACGACATTCTCCTGGTACGCGAGCGCAACAAAGACCTCGCGATCATCATCGTAGAGCACGAGATGGGGGTGATCGAACGCATCACCAATCGCTGCGTGGTGCTCAATTTCGGCCGCAAGATCGCGGAGGGGCCATACCGCGACGTGGCCGCCGATGCCCAAGTGCAAGAAGCTTATCTCGGGGTGGCATGATGTCCGGCATGCTCGAGATCGATGACGTCTACACGGCCTACGACAAGGCCGATGTGCTGCAGGGCGTCTCGCTTACAGTGCAACCAGGCAGCATTACGTGCCTGCTCGGCTCGAATGGCTCCGGCAAGACCACACTTGTGCGCTCGATCCTTGGGCTTACGCCGGCGCGCGCCGGCCGCATCGTCTTCAACGGCACCGATATCACGCGGCTTCCCACCCACAAAGTCGTGGCCGCAGGCATTGCCTGCATACCTGAGGGGCGGAAAGTCTTTCCCAAGCTAACGGTCGAAGAGAACTTGCGCGTTGGCGCCTATCAGGAGTCTTCCGACAAGGTCACGCAGTCGCGCATGGTCGACATCTTTCGTATCTTTCCTCGCCTTGCGGAGCGTCGCACGCAGCTTGCTGGCACCATGTCAGGCGGCGAGCAGGCGATGGTGTCGATCGGGCGCGGCCTGATGTGCGCGCCGAAGCTCCTTTTGATCGACGAGCCGTCACTAGGCCTGTCGCCGCGGTTGGTGAAAGAGAACTTCAACATTATTCGCCAGATCAACGAGCGCGGTATCACCGTGCTGTTGGTTGAGCAAAATGTGCATCAGACGCTCGCCATCTCGCACTTTGGCTTCGTCATATCAAAAGGCCGCGTGGCGACGAGCGGGACACCATCGGAACTTGCAGGTCGCAGCCAGGTGCGTGATGCTTATTTCGGTTAGCCAATGCCATCATCGATCGAACTGACACAGGAACTGGTCCGCTTCAACACCATCAACCCGCCGGGCTCCGAACGTGCCTGCGCGGAGCGACTGGCGGGTTTGTTAGAGGGCGCTGGTTTTGCCGTCGAACTCATTCCCTTCGGCGAGGGACGCGCGCAAATCCTAGCGCGTTTGGGTGGGACGCCGGGCAAGCTGCCGCTCGGGTTCACGGGCCATATTGATACCGTACCGCTCGGTGCACAGCCCTGGTCGGTGGATCCATTTGCTGCCGAAATCGCGGACGGCAAGCTTTACGGGCGCGGCTCTTCCGACATGAAAAGTGGCGTGGCGGCGTTCGTCACCGCTTGCATTGCATGCGCTGACCGGCTCGCAAATACGCCCGGCATTCTGCTGGTGATCACCGCCGGCGAGGAAACCGGCTGTACCGGCGCTGAGGCGCTGGTCCGCACAAATGGCGGGCTAGGGCAGGTTGGTGCACTCGTCGTCGCAGAGCCGACCGGCAACAAGCCGCTCGTCGGCCACAAGGGGGCGCTTTGGTTGGAGGCGGAAACCAAAGGGGTGACGGCTCACGGCTCCATGCCGGAGAAAGGGGTCAACGCCGTCTACAAAGCAGCGCGTGCCGTAACGGCGCTGCAGGATTTCGACTTCAATGTGGCGCGTCATGATGTGCTCGGCGCCCCGACGCTCAATGTCGGCACGATACAAGGCGGACTCAATATCAATTCGGTTCCAGACCGGGCCGTGATCGGTATCGATATCCGGACCATACCGGCACAAAGTCATGCGCAAATTCGCGATCAATTGACCAGCTATCTTGGCCGAGACGTCACGTTGAAAACGCTGCTCGACGCCAAAAGTATCTGGACCGATCCGCATCACCCTTGGGTTGGCGAAGTGTTCCAAGTCGCACGGGATGTCGAGGGTGTCGATAATGGTCTCGGAGCTGCACCTTATTTCACGGATGCTTCCGCGCTGACGCCGGCGCTCGGATCGCCGCCTACCGTGATTATTGGACCTGGCGAGTTGGCACTTGCCCACCAGACGGATGAATATTGTCTGACATCACGTATTGAAAGGGCGACCGAGATGTACTCGCAGTTTGTTCGGAATTGGTGCCGGATCTAACAGGTCACACCATCTGTAGCTTGAAAAATAATCCGTTCCGTAGCAAAGCCTTCAATCACGTTAGCAGCGGTGGCTGTTCGCGGCGGCTCTGTCGATTTCGCAGATTGGCAGGTTACGGAATATTGCCAGTCGCCAACGTCGGTGACCGGCTTGATGATAGCCGAAGCGGGTGCCAACCATGCCCGGCTTTATTGCACGCCGCTCTCTCACATCGCGTGGTTGATCAACAAAGCTAGGTCGTTTATTCAATTGCTTTAGGTCTAAATATTTTATATTTGTAATATATTGCGATTTGCGCCATGCTGATAGTGAAAAACCGTGCAGGAGCCAATGATGCGTACCGTCTGTCTTGGGGGTGGTCCGGCTGGGCTGTACTTCGCGATTTCCCTGAAACGGCGCGATCTTTCGCACGACGTGGTCGTGGTCGAACGCAACGGACCGGACGATACCTTCGGCTGGGGCGTTGTGCTCTCCGATGAAACGCTCGACAATCTTAAGGCCAACGACCCGGAGAGCGCGGAGCTCATTCGAAGTGAGTTCGTCTATTGGGATGACATTGCGGTGCACTACCGCAATTCGGTCGTCACTTCGACCGGCCACGGCTTTTGCGGCATCGGCCGCAAACGCCTCTTGAACATTCTTCAGGATCGTGCCCGCGCACTTGGTGTGCAGCTCCAATTCGAGACTGAAGCGAAAGACCTCGAAGCCTATCGTGACTTCGACCTTATCGTCGCGGCCGACGGCGTAAACTCGCGCGTCCGAACAAGCCATGCCGATATTTTCCAGCCCAATATCGATGTGCGCGCCTGCAAGTATGTCTGGCTCGGAACCAATCAGAAATTCGACGACGCATTCACTTTCATATTCGAAGAAACTGAATACGGCTGGATCTGGGCGCATGCCTATCAGTTCGATGCCGATACAGCGACTTTTATCGTCGAATGTTCGCAAGCGACCTGGACTCGTGCAGGCTTCGATCGCATGGGCATTGATGAGACCATTGCCGCCTGCGAAAAGATTTTTGCACATAATCTCGGCGGCCACAGATTGATGTCCAATGCCCGCCATCTGCGCGGCTCGGCATGGCTCAATTTCAACCGCGTGCTGTGCGAGCGGTGGAGCTATCGCAACATCGTATTGTTGGGCGATGCCGCCGCGACTGCGCATTTCTCTGTGGGCTCTGGGTCGAAGCTCGCCATGGAGAGTGCAATCGCCCTGGCGGGATATCTGCACACTGAGTCCTCCATGGAAGCCGCATTTACTCGCTATGAGGACGAGCGAAGGCTCGAGGTATTGCGGTTGCAAAGCGCGGCGCGAAATTCGACCGAGTGGTTCGAAAATGTAGAGCGCTATCTCCACCTCGATCCGGTTCAGCTTAATTATTCACTGCTTACGCGCTCGCAACGCATTAGTCATGAAAACTTGCGCCAACGCGACAGTGCGTGGCTTGCCAATGCCGAAAAATGGTTTGAAAAAACGGCCACAGGTCGGACACCGCAAGTCAATCATGCGCCGATGTTCGTGCCATTCCGCGTGCGCGGCGTTGAGCTCAAAAACCGCGTCGTGGTTTCGCCGATGGCGCAATACCGCGCGGTCGACGGCAATCCGACCGACTGGCATTTTGTGCATTACGCTGAGCGTGCGAAGGGCGGAGCCGGGTTGGTCTTTACCGAAATGACTTGCGTGTCCCCTGAGGGACGAATAACGCCTGGCTGCACCGGCCTCTATCGTGACGAGCATGAGAAGGCCTGGAAGCGCATCGTTGATTTTGTCCATGCCGAGACTGATGCCAAAATCGCCATTCAGCTCGGCCATTCCGGCGCGAAAGGCTCGACCCAACTCGGCTGGGAAACGATGGATGCGCCGCTCGCCGCCGACAATTGGGAGGTCATAGGCCCGTCACCAGTGCGCTGGAGCCCCGCAAACCAGGTGCCGCGCGAGATGAATCGCACCGACATGGACAAGGTGCGCGACGATTACGTGCGTGCCGCTCAAATGGCGGTGCGCGCCGGCTTCGATTGGCTGGAGTTGCATTACGCCCACGGCTACCTAATGTCGTCGTTTATTACGTCGCTGACCAATAAACGGACTGACGGCTACGGCGGCAATCTAGAGAACCGCATGCGGTTCCCGCTCGAAGTGTTTCATGCTGTGCGGGCAGTCTGGCCGGAGGACAAACCGATCTCGGTTCGTATTTCCGCCAACGATTGGGTTGGGCCGAATGGCATCACGCCACAGGATGCGGTTGCTATTTCGCGCATGCTGGTTGTGGCCGGCGTTGATCTCATTGATGTCTCGGCCGGGCAGACCTCGACTCAAGCCAAACCCGTTTATGGCCGCATGTTTCAGACACCGTTCTCGGATCGCATTCGCAACGAGGCCGGTGTAGCCACTATGGCTGTCGGAAATATCTATGAACCCGATCACGTCAACTCGATTTTGATGGCTGGGCGCGCGGATCTTGTGTGTTTGGCGCGCCCGCATTTGGCCAATCCCTATTGGACGCTGCATGCGGCCGCCGAACTTGCCTATGAGGGTACGGCTTGGCCGAGGCCGTATCTCTCCGGCCGTGACCAGTTGTACCGGCTCAAGGCGCGTGCCGAAGTCATGACGGGGAAGGTGTGATGGGCGAGCTCGACGGCCGGCATGCCTTAATTACGGGCGGTGGGACCGGCATCGGCGCGGCAATCGCTCGCGCTCTCGCGGGCGCAGGGGCTTCGGTCTCGATTGTCGGACGGCGGCGAGCGCCACTGGAAGAAGTGGCTACGGGTCTCGAAAACGCGGTGGTCATCATCGCCGATGTGACGCTGGAGAGTGACTGCGAGGCCATGGCCAACGCGGCTCGCAAGGTTCACGGGCCAATCGATATTGTGATTGCCAATGCTGGCATAGCTGATAGCGCGCCGGTTGCAAAAATTGATCTGGCGCATTGGCAGCGGACGATCGACGTCAATCTGACCGGCGCATTTCTCACGGTAAAGTCGGTGCTCGCCGATATCACGCGGAAACACTCTAGCGCATCCGGGCGCATTATCTTCATCGCCTCGACGGCGGGCCTGAAAGGTTACCCATACGTCGCCGCATATTGCGCGGCAAAGCACGGCGTGGTCGGTCTCTCGCGCGCGCTGAGCATCGAACTTGCGCCAACCGGCATAACGGTCAACGCCATTTGTCCTGGCTACACCGACACTCCATTGCTGGCGAACGCGGTTGCAAAGATCTCTGCCAAGACTGGCCGGTCGGCTGAGGACAGCCGGTCCGCGTTTGCACGCGAGAATGACGAGGGCCGCCTCATTTCGCCCGACGAAGTTGCGCAAAAAGTTCTTTGGCTTTGCCTGCCGGGCTCGGATGCAATCAATGGACAAGCGATTTCGATATCTGGTGCCGTAGCATGACCGCCGTTTCCCGCGCGCGCACAAGAACTTCCGGCCGGTCGGCCAGTAAGCAGCGGCTGCGCCTGTGGATCAGATTGCTGCGCACAGCGCGAGCGATCGAGGCGGAATTACGCGAGCGCTTGCGCGTGGAATTCGCAACGACGCTGCCGCAATTCGATGTGATGGCGGCGCTTGCCCGCGCAAACGCCGGTATGACTATGACAGAGCTGTCACGCTTTCTGATGGTTTCCAATGGCAACGTTACCGGCATCATCGACCGGCTGGTTACGGATAAACTTGTGGTGCGCAAGGCCCCAGACGATGACCGCCGCGCCATTATAGTGCGGCTGACGCCGAAAGGCGCGTCACAGTTTTTGCGAATTGCCAAAGCCCATGAGGGCTGGGTCGACGCGCTGCTCTCGGATTTCGATAGCGCGGAATCGGAAGCTATGATCCAGCATCTCGACGGGCTCGCCACCCGCATCCGCAATGGAGGATCGCACGCATGAGCGCACCTGCAAGAAAAATCGCTTCGCTCGGTCCGTCCGCGCATGTCGACACCTTCGCGCGCGATAATCTCCCGCCATTCGATCAGTGGCCCGATCTCATTCTAGAGCGGCCCGAGTTCCAGTATCCGGAACAACTCAATATCGCAGTTGAATTGACCGACCGCTTGGTGGAGAGAGGCTGCGGCGATCGCGTGGCACTGATCGGCAATGGACGGCGGCGCACCTATAAAGAACTGACCGATTGGTCGAACCGGCTGGCCCATGCGCTAGTCGAAAATTACGGCATCGAGCCGGGAAATCGGGTTCTAATCCGCTCCGGCAACAATCCAGCGCTAGTTGCGGCTTGGCTCGCCGCCACCAAGGCCGGCGCGGTGGTAGTTAACACCATGCCGATGCTGCGCGCCGGCGAGCTCGCTAAGATAATCGACAAAGCTGAGATTTCGCTCGCGCTAACTGATAGCCGCATCGCCGATGAGTTGGTCGTCACCGCAAAAAATAGCCGTTTTCTCAAGCAGGTCGTGAGCTTCGACGGCACGTCCAATCACGATGCCGAGCTCGACCGCATTGCGCTCGACAAGTCGGTGAAGTTTGACGCGGTGAAGACCAGCCATGATGACGTAGCGCTGCTCGGCTTCACCTCCGGCACGACCGGTGAGCCGAAGGCTACAATGCATTTCCATCGAGATCTATTGATTATTGCGGATGGCTACGCCCAGGAAGTGCTGAATGTGACGCCCGACGACGTGTTTGTTGGCTCGCCACCACTTGCGTTCACGTTCGGCCTTGGCGGGCTCGCGATTTTCCCGCTGCGCTTTGGCGCCACCGCGACGCTGCTCGAAAATGCGTCCCCAGCCAACATGATCGAAATCATCGAAACGTATAAAGCCACGATCTGCTTCACTGCTCCGACCGCCTATCGCGCCATGTTGGCAGCTATGGATAATGGCGCTGATCTTTCTTCTTTGCGCATTGCCGTATCGGCTGGTGAAACGCTGCCGCCGCCGGTGTTCGAGGATTGGACACGCAAGACCGGCAAGCCAATTCTGGATGGTATCGGCACCACCGAATTGCTGCATATTTTCATTACTAACCGAATCGGCGATGCCTGCGCGGGAGCGACCGGAAGACCCGTGAGCGGCTACGAAGCAAAGATCGTGGATGCGTATATGAATGAGGTTGCGCCGGGCACTGTCGGGCGGCTTGCCGTGCGCGGACCGACCGGCTGCCGTTATCTCGCCGACGCACGGCAGAAATCCTATGTGTGCGACGGTTGGAATCTGACGGGAGATGCATTCCTACGCGACACAGAGGGCCGCTTTCATTTTGCTGCCCGCGCAGACGATATGATCGTCTCGGCCGGCTACAATATTGCCGGTCCAGAAGTGGAGGCGGCATTGCTTTCGCATCCTGACGTGTCCGAATGCGCGGTAGTTGGCGCGACTGACAGCGAGCGGGGGCAGATCGTCTCGGCCTATGTCGTGCTCAAACCGGGCGTCATCGGCGACCCGCTTTGCGTCAAGCGGCTGCAGGATCACGTCAAGGCCGTGATCGCACCCTACAAATATCCCCGCGCAGTCAGTTTTGTTGACGCCTTACCGAAGACTCAGACCGGCAAAATCCAGCGCTTTAAGCTACGACAGCAATCTTGAATGGTGACGCTCATGAGCACAAGCAGTTTTGAATTTCTGCACCCCGACAATTGGGTTGCCTCCAAAGGCTATACGAACGGCATCGCTGCTGAGGGCCGACAAGTCTTCGTCGCCGGCCAGGTGGGGTGGAATGCCTACGCCGAATTTGAAAGCGACGATTTTGTCGCGCAGGTAGAGCAAGCGCTATCCAATGTTATGCAGATTCTAGTAAAAGCAGGCAGCAAGCCCAACCACCTCGTCCGTCTCAACTGGTATTTGACCGACAAGGCCGAATATGTCGCACGCCAGAAGGAAGTGGGCGAGGTCTATCGTCGAGTGATCGGGCGCCATTTTCCGGCTATGACACTGCTGATTGTCACCGGCCTTCTGGAGGCAGGAGCGAAGGTAGAATTTGAAGCGACCGCCGTCATTCCAAAATAATTATCCGCCTCGTGAAGATACCGGTGGGCGGAAGTCAATTTCGAACATCTAGCAATCATGTTCTGTTCATTGGTGATCGCGAATCCAATAGATGGAGAATTTTGGAACCGACAGAGGTTATGCGTCGCTCCGCCCCGATCCGCGAGACCTATTACGGCTTACAATCCTTTGCGTACCTGTCAGCATTATTTGTAAGTACTTTTTCGACGATTTCCGTTTGGAATTTACCGTCGGCGCGCTTTGCGACCTTCGTCAAATAGAAATCCTGAATTGGATATCCGTTGCTGTTGAATTTGAACGAGCCCCGCAGCGAATGAAAATCTGCTTTCTTAAGCGCCGCGCGCACGGCGTCTCTGTCTGATAGATTTCCCTTTAGCGAACGAACCGCGCTATCGATCAGCATGGCGGCGTCATAAGCCTGCATTGCGTACGAAGCGGGCACCGCATTGTAGGCAGCTTCGTAGGCCGCGACGAATTTCTTGTTTTGCGGATTGTCGGTATTTGGCGCCCAGGTGAGAGCACCAAAAATGCCGATTGCTGCGTCCTGCAGCGCTGGAAGAGTTGCCTCGTCAGCTGTAAATGCAGAAAGTATCGGAACGCGATCTTTAAGCCCCGCTTGATTGAATTGCTTAATTAGAGCAATGCCTAAGCCCCCTGGCATGAAGGTAAACAAGGCATCGGGCTTTAAGGAACCGAGTTTGCTCAGCTCCGATTGAAAGTCGAGAGTGTTGAGCGGGACGAGAGATTCTTCGACCATCTCGCCTTTATAGGTGCGCTTGAAACCAGCGATCGCATCTTTACCAGCCTGGTAGTTTGGAACCAAAGCGAAAATTCGCTTGTATCCGCGGTTTTGCGCGACCGTGCCAAGGGTCTCAAAAATTTGATCGTTCTGATAAGACGTCACGAAAAAATTGGGATTGCATGCGCTTCCAGCATACGATGAAGCGCCCGCATTTGTGCTGATCAAAATAATTCCCGCATCCATGACGGGCTTGTGAATCGCCTGCAGCACATTCGAAAAAATTGGTCCGACGACGAAGTCGACTTGATCCCGGTCAATCAATCCTCTGACTTTCTGGATAGCGAGGTCGGGTTTGAGCTCGTCGTCGGCAATAAAAAGCTCCACGTCCCGGCCGCCTATTTTTCCGCCGAGTTCCTTGAGCGCGAGCTCAAAGCCATTTTTCGATTGCTGGCCGAGCACGGACGGCGGGCCGGAGAGCGAATAGATAAGGCCGATCTTGAGCTTTTCCTGTGCGCTAACGGTGGTGGTTACAAGAAAAATTGCTACAGCAGCGATGAGCGGCATGAATACTCGGTGCATCTCCCCCTCCCTCGGAAAAGAACGTTTGGCGCGTTTCATTCGGCACCGAGCCCGCAGGGCAGACAATCGTTGCCGTCGTTACGCCGCGCAAACGCGAATTCTAAATCTAATATCAGTCTTGTGAAGCCCCGTCATGCCACTTCTGGCACTTTATCGGGTCGCTTCGGAGCCGCAAAAACAGCATTTCCTGCCTCGGGAGGTCGTTTGGCGTTACGGTCTTGCGGTCGAGCATTCCACGTTGAACGCCCCCGGCCAAACCGAGTTCACAACTACGGCTCTCTCATGTATGTTGCCGCAAATTCGATCGTGCTGGACTTAAGCTGAGGGAGAGTTGCGTGAGTGATCAAGTCAAATTCATCATGGATGAGACGCATATTCCGAAGACTTGGTACAATTTGACGGCCGATCTTCCGAAGCCCTTGCCTCCTGTTTTGCATCCGGGAACGAAACAGCCGATCGGTCCTGCCGACCTCGAGCCGCTGTTTCCGATGGAACTGATCATGCAGGAGGTGTCGGGGGAGCGTTACATCGATATTCCGCGGCCGG
>Ga0208848_1000080_pt1 | contig 17593 bp, 18 predicted proteins | sample NGESurshal072012_2_FD_184455 | JGI IMG/M metagenome (GOLD analysis project Ga0208848, IMG submission 184455) | Arctic peat soil microbial communities from Barrow, Alaska - NGEE Surface sample 210-1 shallow-072012 (SPAdes) | ecosystem: Environmental > Terrestrial > Soil > Wetlands > Peat ... | reverse complement strand
GTCGACGACCTGATCGAGGATCGCCCACAGTGCCGAGCCGCTGCCCGCCGCCAGCAGCTCGGGTCGGTGCTCCAGCCCATCTCCGTCACCCGCAAGCCGGGGACGTTGAATCGCCTGATGAACTGTTCCTTTGGGGCGCGGGGATCGAAGGCAACGCATTGCCCCCAGTAATGCGCGATGCCGATGAAGTCGGACGTCGCCTCGACGACGCTCCGGAGCCGTCCGGGTGCGACCGGCCACCGATCCACGACCATCTGAGCGGTCCGTGCGGCCAGGCGGTCGCGGCGCTTGGAGGTCGCAGGGATGAAAAGGAACTTGTGATGCGAGAGGCCCACAGGGGAGTCGGGCCAGCGGCGCTTGATCGCGCGATACGCGAGCTCGTGCGCGCGCCGCATGTTGGCGATCACCCGATAGAACGAGACGACATCGCCGTGATGGGCGGGTGGGAACTCGCCCGTGATCCAGCCATTGGCGGCATAGATGTTGGGCTCGTTGATCGTGCACCACATCGTGACGAGGTCGCCCAGCTCATCGACCACTCGATGCACGAAGGGAAGGAACGCGTGCGCAGACCCCGGTGCAGTCCACCCACCCTTGCGAGCGAACCACAGCGGGTTCGTGAAGTGATGCAGCGTGACCATCGGCTGGATTCCTTGCTCACGCAGCTCGCCGAGCACATCGCGGTAATGCCGGATCTGACGCGAATCGAACTCGCCCTCGGATGGCTCGATGCGCGACCACTCGATCGAGAGTCGATGAGCGTTCTGGCTCAGCTCGCGCAACAACGAGAAATCCTCCCGATACCGGTGGTAGTGGTCGCAGGCGATCTCTGACGAATCGCCGTTGGCAATGCGGCCGGGCTGCTGCTCGAACTCCCACCAATCGCAGTTTCGATTGTCGCCTTCGATCTGGTGGGCTGCGCTGGAGGTTCCCCACAAGAAACCTTCGGGGAAACGGTCCGATCTATCCAAAGTCAGGCGGCGGCTGTCGCGGGGTTCGCCACGGCGGGCGGCGGGATGTACTCCCAGGCCTTCGGAGTCTCGCCTTCCAGGTCGAGCCGCAACATGCCTGCCTTGTCGACCGACTTGCGGTACATCTCGCGCTCGTTGTGCGCGCGCCCGTCGAGCAGGACCCAGGCCGCGTTGAGCGGATCCGCGTGGCTCACGATCGCCATCGTTTCGCCAGGGTGGTCACGCGCCAGGCGGCGAATCAACGCCAGCACGCGGCCGCCCAGGCGATCGATCGACTCGTCGCCAGGGAGCAACCCGCGCTTAGCTTTGTGCACAAACCACAGCGGGCGGCGAAGAGGCACCTGCCAGTAGGGCACGCCCTGCAGATATCGACTGAACTCTGCCTCCCTCAGCTCGGGATCGCCCTCGAGGATCGCGGGCCGGGCCAGCCTTTGGTTGATGAGCTGAGTGGTCTCAACAGCACGAGCCAGGGGACTGTGGACGATCCGGCGAATGTCCTCGTTGCGAAGTCGCTCCCCGACCGCCGTGGCTTGCACGCGACCCAGCGCACTGAGATCAAAGCCGTCGAGGTGCCCGTACAGCAGCTTGTGCGGGTTTTCGACGTCGGCGTGCCGGATCAGGTAGAGACGGGTTAGAGCCACGACTAAAGATTGAGTGTTATCAGCTTCGCAATGCGCCGACGGTGGTGCGGTTGGTACCCGCCGAGCGGCCTGCCTCGAGCGCCTCGTAGGCCTCACGCAGCAGGTTGCCGGTGTACTCGCGCCGATTCATGAGCCCGGCCTCCTCGTGGTTTCGATTCAGAACGCCGATCGTCGCTGCGCCGCAGCTCACCGTGATGCGGCGCCAGTTTCCCGCCGTCGAGAAGTCGTGGGAAGCGATCGAGCGGCGGATCTTGTCGGCTGCCAGTGTCGCGCCCTCGTTGTCACTCTCGGGCAGCACGATGGCGAAGTGCGGCGGTCCTTCGGCGTCCAGGAAGGCGACCGTGTCGGTGTCACGGATGGCCTGGCCAAGGCGTTCCGAGATCTCGCGCAGCATCGCCTCGACCTGCTCGTGCGCGAGCTCTTTGTGAATGTGCTCAGCATGGTCGAGCTCGATGACCAGCACTGACAGGGGGCGGTGATAGCGCACCGCCCGGTTTGCCTCCTGGCCGACCAGGGCGTTGATGAACTTCGAGTTCCAGATGCCGGTGGTCGGGTCGACAACCCCGAAAAGAGGGCTCGATGAGTGATCGGTCTGGCTGTGACCACAGCTCGGGCAATACTGCGAGGTCTCCGGGAGCTCCGAATTGCAGTACCAGCAAGAGGCCATGGGCCGCATTCTAGGCACCGGAGTCAGAATTCGCATATGGCAGGCCAGGGCGAGCTTTTCGAGTTGCCGGGGGCGCCAGAGCCGAACGCACCCCTGGCGACACGCATGCGGCCGGGGAACTTCGACGACCTCGTCGGGCAGCACCAGGTGGTCGACGTCTTGAGGCAGCTGACGCGCTCGGGTCACCTCCCGAGCATTGTGTTGTGGGGGCCGCCAGGTAGCGGCAAAACCACCCTGGCGGGTCTGCTGGCGACCGAGACCAGCGCGCGGATGGTATCGATGTCCGCGGTGACGGCCGGGGTCGCAGACCTGCGCAAGGTCGTCGCGGAAGCCAGGGTCCACCGCCGCGCCGGTCTTCGCACGGTGCTGTTCATCGATGAGATCCACCGCTTCAACAAGGCGCAGCAGGACGCGATCCTTCCGCATGTCGAAGATGGGACCGTCACCTTGATCGGCGCGACGACGGAGAACCCGTCGTTCGAGGTCATTGCGCCGCTCCTTTCACGAAGCCGCATATTCCGGCTCGAGGCGCTGGAGCGGGACGAGCTGAAACAGGTCGTGCAGCGCGGCCTGGCCGAGCTGGGCGCACGCATGGAGGACGCCGCGATGGCGGCCCTGCTCGAGGGCTCGCGCGGCGACGCCCGGGTGGCGCTCAACGGGCTGGAGGCCTCCTCCGCCCTCGCGGGCAAGGAGGCGATCTCGGCCGAGCATATCGAGCGTGCGCTGCAGCAGCGTCACCTGCTCTACGACCGCGCGGGCGAACAGCATTACGACATCGTCTCGGCCCTGATCAAGAGCGTCCGCGGCAGCGATCCGGATGCGGCCGTCTACTGGATGGCGCGCATGCTCGAAGCGGGCGAGGACCCGCTGTTCGTCGCCCGCCGGCTCGTTATCCTCGCGGCCGAGGATGTGGGGCTCGCCGATCCTCAGGCACTTGGGGTCGCAATGGCCGCCCAGCAGGCGGCGCACTTCGTCGGCATGCCCGAAGCCGTGCTCCCACTGACCGAAGCAGCGCTCTACCTGGCGCTCGCGCCAAAGTCGAACTCCGCGCTCACCTCATACGGCGCCGCGCGCGAGCTCATCCAGGAAACCGGCAACGAGCCCGTCCCGCTGCACCTGCGCAACGCGCCGACCGGGCTGATGAAATCGATGGGTTACGGCAAGGGCTACAAGTACGCGCACGATCATGAAGGCGGCGTCGCCGACCAGGTGCACATGCCCGAGAAGCTCAAAGGGCGCAAGGTCTACAAGCCCAATCCGCGCGACAAAAACGCAGCCAAGTAGGATTTCGCTTCGTGGCTGACGCGCTCCTGATCTTCAAACCCGACGCCGCCTACCGGCTCTCCGCGCGCGCGGGCCTGTGGGGTTGGCTGTCGTCCGAGCGCGATTGGAAGGTCGAATCGCTGGCCTGGTTCCAACCCCCGGTCCCGCTGATTGAGAGTCATTACGACTTTCTGCAGGGCCGGCCTTTCTTTCCCTGGCTCGTCGATTTCATGACCGCACTACCTGTCATCGTCGGCCGCATCACTGCCTCGGCGGATGCGCTGAAGCAGATGCGCTACGACCTCGGTGAAACACGCATCGCGCAGTCGCGACCGGGCTCTCTGCGCGAGCGCTACGGCATCTTCGGCGGCCTCAACTGTCTGCATTTGTCAGACGCGCCTGAGACGGGAGCGGACGAGGTTGCGAAATGGTCGAAGGTCGTTCAGCTCGACCAGGTCACCCTCGAGCTCGAGACGAAGACGGACCGGCCCGACCGTACGTACAGGTTGCGATCGCTGGCCACGCAGGTGTCGGCCGGCTTCCACGTCGAGCTGGCGTCGCAGGTCATTCGCGAGCTGCTGGCCGAGGAGTCAGAGATCGATGGCGACCACCTCCAGGCGCTGTATCGGATCACTCTGGGGGCTCTGACCTAGACCCTCTGGCCTCCGCAGCTCGCTCGGCGGCGCGAAGGTGCACCGTCACCGGCTTGCCGAACAGCTCCGAATTCGGCACGACGACAAGGTCGCCCGAGTCGGTTTGCAAGAGCGTCACGCGCAGCTTCACGTCCGTCACCGTGCCCGAACCGACCCCCTCCAAAGAGATGCGGTCTCCGATCCTGAAGTTGCGCTCAAAGAGCACGTAATAGCCGGAGACGTAGTCTTTGAGCAGGTCCTGGACGCCAAAGCTGGCCACGATGGTGGCGAGCAGGATGCCGACGAGGGTGATGTTCTGGCTCTCGAATCCCACGCCGACCGCAAAGAGGACTCCCAGGCCGATCAGGACGAAGGTCACCACGCGGCCGGCGACCTGGACCATGTCCGTTCGTATGTGGCGCCGGCGCAATGCCTCCACAACGACGGCCGAGACGACTCGAGAACCGACGACAAAGGCAAGGAAGACGACTACGCCGATCGCGATGTAGAAGAGAACGGGATCGGGGATACCCGGAATCACCGTCAGCGGCGGCGAGGTCACTCCTTGGTCTCGGCGGCTTCCTCCGCGCCGGCTTCGCCCTCTGCGGCGGCCTCGCCCTCGGCAGGCACGGCGGCTTCCGCGGCCGGGACTTCTTCTTCGACCTTCATCTCGCGCTTGTGGACGATCTTGACGACGAGCTCTTCCGGGTCGACGAGCACCGTCACGCCCTTGGGCACCCTGAGGTCGGAGATGCGGAGCTCTGACTCGATCTCCTCGAGAAGCGTCAGGTCCACCTCGAAGGCCGCCGGAATGTCGGAAGGGAGGCACTCGACCCGGAGCACGTGGATCGGCTGCAGCACGTCCGCATCGCCCCGCTTGACCGCGGCCGACTCGCCCACCAGGTGAACCGGCACCTCGACCGTGATCTTCTCCTCGAGGTTGACCTGGTAGAAGTCGACGTGGATCGGGCCCAGGCGTCGGGGATGCGTCTGGATCTCGCGGACGAGGACCTTCTCGGTCCGGCCACCGTCCACGACGAGGTCGACCAGGTGGGTGCGGCCAGACTTCACGAACACCTTTTGAAACTCCAGGCGGTCGAGCTCCAACGGCGTGGGCGTCATGTTGTGACCGTAGACGACGGCGGAGAGCTTGCCCTGGCCGAAAAGGCGGCGAGAGCGCTTGCCGAGGAGCTGGCGGGTTGAAGCTTTGAGCTGCATAGGTCAGCCTTTTTCCCCACGAACTCGGAGGCTTCGCCGCGAGTTCGCGGGGGCCCCGAGTCTTTCGCGATGGAGAGGCGTCGTTATGATACGGCAACAGTCCTCACGAACTCCGCGCGGCGACCCGCCGGGCGTGTCCATTCAATTCTTGAAGGAGGGTCCCGAAGGCATGCAGAACCCACCGCCGCCCCAGCCCCCGATCGGTGGCCAGCCGCCGATGATGCCACCGCCTCCCCCACCCCCAGGCGCGGGCCAGCCGCCAATGATGCCGCCCGGCGGTGGCTACCCGATGGCCGCACCCGCAGGCAACCTGGCCAGCCCGGGCATGCGAATCGTGGGCGGCCTGATCGACGTGGTCATCCTGCTCGTCGTCAACGGGATCATCGGCGCCATCCTTCAGAAGGCCACCGGGCTCGCCGGAATCATCGGCCTGGTGATCGACGTGGGGTACTTCGCGTACTTCTGGAGCTCGCAGGGCGCTTCGATCGGGATGATGCCCTTCGGCTTCAAGGTTCGCGACATGGCGACCGGGCAGTACCCGACCATGGGCAAAGCCGCGCTGCGCGGGTTCATCTGGACGCTTGAGGTTGGTTTCACGATCTGCATCATCGGTGCGATCGGGTGGCTGTGGCAGCTGTGGGACCCTCAGAAGCAAGCCATCCACGACAAGATCGCGGGGACGATCGTCACCACGAGCTAGTTGGTCTGGCGCGACTCCTCGGGGAAGCGCTTGCGGAGCCAGTCGACGATGTCCTGGAGAGGCGTGCCAGGGGTGAAGAGTTTCTCGACGCCCTGCTTGTTAAGGGCTGCGATGTCGTCGTCCGGGATGATCCCTCCACCGAAAACGACGATGTCGGTGGCCTTGCGGCGCTTGAGCTCCTGGACGACGGCGGGGAAAAGCGTCATGTGCGCGCCTGAGTGGATGGAGAGGCCGATGACCTGCGCATCCTCCTGCAGTGCCGCGTCGACGACCATCTCCGGGGTCTGACGCAGCCCGGTGTAGATGACCTCGTAGCCGGCGTCCCGCAGGGCGCGCGCAACCACCTTGACGCCGCGGTCGTGGCCGTCGAGGCCGACCTTGGCGACGATGATCCGCACGGGACGCACCAAAGTTGGACGCACCACCATCTAGACCACCGCCTGTTCCGTGTAGATGCCGAAGACCTCGATCAGCGTGTTCATGATCTCGCCCTCGGTGGCGTAGGCGCGAACTGCTTCGAGAATGTACGGCATCAAGTTGTCGGTGCCTACGGCAGCCTTATGCAGGCCAGTCAGCGCATTCGAGCACCTTGCCTGGTCGCGCTTCCTGCGCACCTCGCGGACGCGCGCGACCTGCTCACTCTCGAGCTTCGGATCGATGCGGAGGATCTCGATCGGCGGCTCGTCGTCGACCTTGAAATCGTTCACCCCGATCATGATCCGGCTTTTCTGCTCGAGCTCCTGCTGGTAGCGAAAGGCCGAGTCGGCAATCTCCTTCTGGAAAAAGCTCGCCTCGATCGCGGGGATGACCCCTCCGAGGTCTGCGATCCGCTTGAAATATGTCTCGGCCTGCCGCTCCATCTCGTCGGTCAATGCTTCGACGAAGTAGCTGCCTCCAAGCGGGTCGATCGTGTTGGCCACGCCGGATTCAAAGGCGAGCAGCTGCTGGGTTCGTAGCGCGATTCGAGCTGATTTGTCCGTCGGCAGCGCGAGCACCTCATCCATCGCGTTGGTATGAAGTGACTGCGTGCCGCCGAGCACCGCCGCAAGCGCCTCAATCGCGGTCCGGGCGATGTTCAGCTCCGGCTGCTGCGCCGTAAGCGACACGCCGGCGGTCTGCGTGTGGAAGCGCAGCTTCAAGGAGCGCTCATCCTGCGCGCCGTAGCGCTCGCGCATCCACCGCGCCCAGATCCGCCTCGCGGCGCGGAACTTTGCGATCTCCTCGAAGAAGTCGATGTGGGCGTCGAAGAAAAATGACAGCCGAGGCGCGAAGTCGTCGATGCGCATTCCTCGCTCCAGGCATGCGTCGACGTATGCCATGCCATCCGCGAGCGTGAACGCCAGCTCCTGGACCGCGGTGGAGCCGGCCTCGCGGATGTGGTAGCCGGAGATCGAGATGGTGTTCCACTGCGGCACCTCTTTCGCGCAGTACTCGATCGAATCCACGACCAGGCGCATCGACGCCGCAGGGGGAAAGATGAACTCCTTTTGGGCGATGAACTCCTTGAGGATGTCGTTCTGCAACGTGCCACCAAGCCGCGAGGCCGGGACGCCCTGCTCCTCGGCGACCGCGATATACATGCACAAAAGGATCGCGGCGGGCGAGTTGATCGTCATCGACGTCGTGATGTCGGTAAGGGGGATTCCGTCGAACAGCGCTTCCATGTCGGCCAGCGAATCGATCGCGACCCCGCAGTGGCCGATCTCTCCTCGGCTCGTCGGCGCGTCCGAGTCCTGTCCCATCAAGGTCGGCATGTCAAAGGCCACCGACAGTCCGGTCTGCCCGTTGGCCAGCAGGTACTTGTAGCGGCGGTTGGTCTCCTCGGCCGTGGCGAACCCGGAGAACTGGCGCATGGTCCACAGGCGGCCGCGGTATCCACCCGGATGAATCCCCCTCGTGTAGGGAAACTGGCCCGGGAACTCTTCCGGCCGAGGTGGGAGGTCCTCCGTCGTGTAAAGCGGCTTGAGCGGTATGCCCGAGATCGTCGACGTCTCAATGCCGTCGTCGCGCTCAAGACTGGCCTCGAAATCTTCCTTCCAGGCCTCCTTCGCGTCGCGGGCTCGAACCTTCACTTCAAATCAATTTACCTCCCCGCCCGCCGGGGAGGTCGGCCGAAGGCCGGGAGGGGGGCTTGAGCTCAGTTTCCCGGGGGAGTTCAAAATCTCCTCCGCTGTGCGATACGGCGCGCCCTCAGCGAGCAAACGCGCAGCCAGAGCCGGGTCGTCAACCAGGGCATGGCGCACCCGATCGCGCGCGATCTCGGCCGCCGCCTCGGCAGTCTCGTCCTTGAGCCGCTGCTCGGCGAGGTGACGGCCCTGCCCGCTCGATTCCAGGTGATGCCGGTGGGCGAGCACAGCCTCCCAGAGGCCCTCGACGCCCTCCTGCTTCGCGGCGACCGTGGCGAGGATCGGAGGCTTCCAACCACTCTTTGGCGCCAGGCTCAGCATTGAGCGCAGCTCGGTGACGACACGGGCGTGGCCGTCCAGGTCCGCCTTGTTGACGACGAGGATGTCCGCGATCTCCAGGATGCCGGCCTTGATCATCTGGACCCCGTCGCCCAGGTTCGGCGTCAGGACCACGACTGTCGTGTCGGCCACGGCGGCAACCTCCAGCTCGGACTGACCGACTCCGACCGTCTCCAGGATGACCTCGTCGAACCCAAAGGCTCCCAGCAGCCGGATCGCCTGTCGCGTGGCAAGCGAAAGGCCACCGAGGTGTCCGCGCGCCCCCATGCTGCGGATGAAGACTTTCGGGTCCAGCGCGTGGCGCTGCATACGGATCCGATCGCCGAGGATCGCGCCGCCGGTGAAGGGCGAGTTGGGGTCGGTCGCGAGGACAGCGACCGAGCTTTCCCTCTTCCTCAGCAGCGCCACCACTCCGTCGACCAGGGTCGACTTGCCCGTGCCAGGCGCGCCCGTGAAGCCGACCACACCCGGGGCCCGGCCCTCTTTCCTGAGGGATTGCTCCAATGAGCGCACTGCGGGATCGCGCCCTTCCACCAGGCTGATCGCCCTTGCCAGGGCGCGAACGTCGCCGGACCGGAACCGAGTCGCTAGGTCTTCGTCGTTCAGCTCACTACCCGCCCAAGAAGCGTAGGGCGAAGTCGTGTCCCAGCACCACCACGAGGCCGTAGGTTTGCTGGCCGGCGGCCGGGGGCGAGTTGGCCGGAGTTGCCGCTACGACCGTGGCGCCGAAGAAGGTCTGAAGCCACTTGGTCGTCAGCGGGAACTGGCCGCCGGAATAGTCGAGGATCTGGGTCTGCGCCGAAGCGCGGTGCCCGACGGGGTCAGCCAGCTGCAGGCCGGTGGGGTCGAGCATCGTGGTGACGCGCGTATCGAGGCCGGCAAAGTTGTTCGCCCCGTTAACGAACTGGATCGGCGCTTTCTCGCCGAGCGTCTTCGGGTCGATGAAGATCGAGGCGATGTACTTGTGGATCATGTTGAAGCTCGGGTCGTCAGCGCACAGCTGCGACACGTACGGTCCCATGCCACAGTTGAAGGAGTCGAGCAGGTTTCCCTGAGCTGAACCCGAGGGTGCGGTCAGCGCAATCCTGATGATCGAGCTGTCAGGAAGGTTCTTGCCCCAGTCGTACACGGCCTTCATGTCTGACAGTGACATGTCCGTGTGAATGTTCTGCTGCAGGGCGTCGAGGAGCTGAGGCGCCTTCGAAAAGCCGTTGACGGTCGTCGCCTTCTTCTTGATCGCTTGCATGATGTCCTGCTGCCGGCGGGCGCGGCCAAAGTCGGACGACTGCTGCGGTTGTTCCGCATGTCGCGAGCGTGCGATCTCCAATGCCTGTTCGCCGTTGAGATGCTGGCAGCCCGCCTTGAAGTGAATCGGCATGTAGCCGTTGTGATAGTTGGGGTATGAGTAGTCATCCAGGTTGGTGCTGAGGCACACATCGACGCCGCCCAGCGCGTTGACCATGTCCCGAAACGCGACGAAGTCCACCGCGATGTACCTGTCGAAAGTGAGTCCGGTCACGTTGCCCACTACATGCTCGGCCGCATACCCGCCGCCATTGCGGCCCGTGTATTGGGAAGCGACGCAGCAGATGATGTCGGTGTACGGCACCTCGTAGGCGGCATTGACCTTGTTGGTCCAGATCCGGCTCGAAGGTGTTTGCAGGTTCATCGGCACGACAAGGTCCCGCGGGATTGACGCAAGCATCACGCGATCGGTCGTCGGGTCGATGGTGACGGCCATGATCGAGTCGGTGAGGTAAGGAGCGTCGTTTTCGTAGCCGCCCATCCCGAGCAGCAGGATGTTGACCTGCTGCCCGTGCTTGAGCTTGTAAGCAATGGTGCCCTGCGCCGGCTCGACCGCCTGCACGACCTCGCCGATCGGGTTGAGGTGATGTCCGGTCGTAGCGGTGATGAAATCGTCGATGCGCTTATACGTCAGCGTCGCGCCAACGAGCACGGCAAGCAACAAGGCGACAGCGACTACCGCGGGGACCGACCTGGTCAGGCGGTAGGAGACGTTGTAGCGAGATCGCCTGGCTCTAGGCCTGGCCCTGAGCATGCGAACGGGGAGTTTAGCGTCCAGACCTTAAGAAACGGTGAGAGGCGCCTGGTGGTTACGTCACGGCGAAGGCGTGGCGGTCGACGAAGAGTTGAGCGCTCCGGAGATGATGAGGAAGAACCAGCCGACGCTGGCGACAAAACCAAGGATTCCCAGGACGAGGCCGATCACGGCCAGGGTTCCGCCACCGAGTGCTCCACCGCTCGAAGCGACGCGCTGGCGAGAGATGAACCCCATGATGGCCGCGGTTGGGCCGAGCACGATCCCGAGGCATGCCACGGTGCAGACCAAAGAAAGGATGCCGATGACAAGCGAGGCGATTGCCAGCCCGTCGGTGCGTGGCGCCGCATAGGCGGCCGCCATCGGTGCGTAACTGAGAGGAGGAGGCGGTACGTAACCCCCGCCCGGGGGCGGTGGTGGAGGGGGCGGTGACATCCCCGGGGGCGGTGGTGGAGGCGGCGGCAGCAGTGAGCCACCGCCTGGAGGCGGCGGGGGCGGTGGAAATCCTCCACCCGGAGGCGGCGGGGGCGGCGGAAATCCTCCACCTGGAGGCGGCGGGGGCAAGTCCGACATCTGACGACCTCCTCATGCCGCTGTCGCGGCAGGCGACCCGACCTCGAAGCTCCGGACGATCCAGGCCTGCATCGCGAGTGCATACGCCGTTGTGAAAGCCACTCCGATACCGCAAACGACAATGCCCAGGGACCCGACGAAACCCGCGGCGATCAGCATAAGGCCGGCGATCAGGGTGTTTGCCATGTTGGCGCGGGCCATTCGCAGCACCGCGCCGACGTGGAGTCCTCCGGTGATTCCGTCACGGTCGGTGGCCAGCACGATCGCAGGCATGGCGAAGTTGAGTGCCAGGCTGCCCAGGGTCATGATGCTGAAGGCGAGGAGGCTGAGCACGACCGCAAGAGAGATCAAGGCGGGATTGGCAGAGCCGCGGGACTCGTTTGAAGCCATAACGATGGCTGGTACGTAGATCAGGGCCGCGGCCAGCACGATGCCAAGCTCGTAGACAAGATCGACCACGAAGAGCCGGAAGCCGCGACCGATGTAGCCGAGGTTCGCAGGGGCGAGCCTTTCCTCCCCCGCGCGCAGCCGGTCGAGCGATGCCAGCATCCAGCCGAGGCCGTTGATTGCGCCGATGACGGGAATCAACAGGATGAGAGCCGTGATCAATAGCTTGCGGAGCCATTCGGGATCACGTGACGGCCAGATGAACGCGTCGGTGATGCGGTCCACGGACGGCTTTGGTGGTGAGCCGCTAGGCGGTTGGCTGCGAGTTCGCGACCAACACGAAGACGATCCATACAAGCGTGACCACCGATCCGATGGCCATCGCCACCGCCCCGAGCACCCACCCGGAAACGGCAAGGCTGCGGCCCGATAGCGTCGTGGACTCGCCTGGCGGGGAGCTCACCGCAAGAGCGCTCTGGCGATCACGACGCGTTGGATCTGGTTGGTGCCCTCGTAGATCTGTGTGATCTTGGCGTCTCGCATCATCCTTTCGACGGGGTAGTCCGAGATATACCCATACCCACCCAACAGCTGCACGCAGTCGGTCGTCACCTTCATCGCCATGTCGGACGCGAACAGCTTGGCCATCGCCGCGATCTTCGTCAGGTCGGGCGCTTTCGTGTCCACCTTGGTGGCTGCGCGGTAGACCAGGTGCCGCGCAGCTTCGATCTGAGTGCCGATGTCGGCCAGCATCCACTGGATGCCCTGGAAGCTGGAGATCGGCTGCCCGAACTGGTGGCGTTCCTTGACGTACTGGAGCGCGTAATCGAACGCCCCTTCCGCGATGCCCAGCGCCTGCGCACCGATGCCGGGACGGGATCGGTCGAGCACCGCGAGCGCGATCTTGAAGCCCGCGCCCTCATCGCCGAGTCGGTTCGCGACCGGAACCTTGACGTCCTCGAAGACAAGTTGCGCGGTGGGCGAACCGCGGATGCCGAGTTTGTGCTCGAGCTTGGACGCCTGCCAAGGGCTCTTCTCGCGTTCCAGCACGAACGCCGAGATGCCGTGATGATCGGATTCGGAACCGGTCTGCGCGAACACCACGAGTGTGCCCGCCACGCTCCCGCCGGTGATGAACTGCTTCGTGCCGTTGAGGACGTACTCATCGCCGTGCCGCGTCGCGCGGGTCTTCATGGCGGCGGCATCGGAACCGGAGCCGGTCTCCGAGAGTGCGTACGCCGAGACCTGCTCACCTGACGCGAGCGGCGGGCAAAGCCGCTTCTTCTGTTCCTCCGAGCCGGCGACCAGGATCGGGTAAGCGCCGAGCGCCTGCACGGCGAGGATCAGCGACGAGCTAGCGCACGCCTTGGCGATCTCCTCGATGCCCATGCAGATCGTGACGCTCGAGCCGGAGATTCCACCGTACTCCTCCGGGAACGGGATGCCTAGAATGCCGTTCTCGGCGAAGAGTTTCTCGATGTCCTTCGGGTACTCGGCCTTCTCATCGATCTCGGCCGCGCGCGGGGCGACACGGTCTCGGACCAACTCTCGGATCGTGTCCCGGATCGCGACCTGCTCTTCCGAGAACTCGAAGTCCATATGGGTGAGCTTAGCTGAGCATATGCCGGGCAATGACGATGCGCTGGACCTGATTCGAACCTTCGTAGATCTGCAGCGCCTTCGCATCGCGAACATGCCTCTCAAAGGGGCTGCCGGTGATGGTTCCCTCGTCACCAGCGAGCTGCACGGCGTCGAGGGCCAGCTGCATCGCGGTGTCCGTGCAGTGGAGCTTGGCCATCGAGGCCTCGCGGGTGAATGGCCGCCCAAGGCTGCAAAGCCACGCCGCGTGGTAGGCGAGCAGGCGGGCAGATTCGAGCCGGGTCGCCATCTCGGCGAGAAGGAAGTCCTCGCCCTGTTCGCGGCCCCGTTGAGCCAGCAGAGCTCGCGACTCGTCAACCGCCGCCTGGGCGATGCCCAGCGCCTGGCCTGAGATCCCGATGCGGCCGGAGTCGAGGGCACGCATGGCGACCGTGAAGCCCTCGCCCTCGGCAGCGAGCCGGTTCTCGGCCGGCACCTCAACGTCCTCCAGCACCAGCTCGCCAGTCGGCGAACCGTGCAGGCCCATCTTCTTGAAGAGCTGCCCCACCCGCACGCCTGGCGCATCGGACGGAACGAGAAACGCGCTCACGCCGGCAGCCTTCTCCTGGGGTCCGGAGCGCGCAAACACGACGTACAAACCGGCCCGGCCGATGTTGGTGATGAAAACCTTCGTGCCGTTAAGGACGTAACCGCCGCCGATGCGGCGCGCGCTCGTCTTAAGCGAGGCGGCGTCCGATCCTGAAGCCGACTCTGTCAGCGCAAACGCGCCGAGCAGCTCTCCAGAGGCGAGCTGTGGCAGCCATTTCCGTTTCTGCTGTTCCGTACCGAAAAGCAGAATCGGCTCGCTGCCGACGCTGTTGTGCACGTCGACGATCACCGAAGTCGAGGCGCAAGCTTGCGCCAGCTCTTCGATGCAGATGGCGAAAGCCAGGGCATCGAGGCCCGCACCGCCGAACTCGCCCGGGATGAGGACTCCCATCAGGCCCGCTTCCGAAGCTGCCCGGATCGCCTCCTCCGGGAAGCGGTGCTCGCGGTCCACCTCGGCCGCCAGAGGCAGGGCTGTACCCTGCGCCAGTTCGCGCACCACAGCGCGAAAGGTGGCGTGGTCGGCGGCGATTTCGAGATCCAAGTGAAGTGTTAACTAGAATAAGGGCCTGGTCATGGAAGCTGGACCTCGGTATCTCGAAGGCACCACTGTCGGCAGTGGGCGCGACATCATCGGCGTCCGGCGTGATCGAATCGCCGACATCATCGCCACGGGCCGCGAGATCATCGGGCGTGCGAAGTCAGAGAAGCTCTTGCCTGACACGATCACCGGCGCTACGGCGGCGCTTCTCGTGACCATCGCCGGTTACGGCGAGCCTCTCTCGGAAGGTCAGTGGCGGGAGCTGGCTGGTGTCGTTGGCGGCATCATGCGTGACACCACGTACGCAGACCTCGCCCGGCTGCGCAATCTCATCACCCAGGAGCAGTTCTTCAACGTGGCTCGGAACCAGGGCTATGGCCGCTTCATCCGGCGCCTGGACGACGGCCGCTGGGTATGCGAGCTGGCCCCGAAACTCGAGGACCTCCCAGACGAGTAATCACCCAGGTGGGCTAGGCGCAGCGCTGCGCTCGCGGGCTGTTCGCATCTTTTTCGCGGTCATCTTTGTCCTGGCGATCGTCAGCCCGGCCGGGGTCGTCTTCGCGGTGGTCTGGACTGCGCCGCCGGTTACCAACGTCTCGAACCAGACCGCGGCGCAGGCCGACATCGGACCAGCACGCATGCTTCCGGCCCCTGACGTCCAGCCCGTGAGCTTGCCGCCCCCTGATTTCAACGTGTACGCAAACACGCTGTCCGGCGTCGTGCCGTGCCCGCTGTGCGACCTCCCTCCTCGCGTTTACGTGCCTAACAGCAGCGCCGGAACTGTGGACGTGATCGACCCCTTGACCTTCAAGGTGATCGACCACTTCGGGGTCGGTTCCATCCCCCATCACATCGCGCCGGCATGGGACATGAGCGAGCTCTACGTCGACAACGAGGGTTCGAGCAGCCTCACCGTGCTCGACATACACACCGGCAGGCCGACAGGCAAGACGATCTCGATTCCGTTTCCTTACAACCTCTACTTCACGCCCGACGGCACGAAGGCGATCGACGTCGTCGAGCGGCTGCAGCGAATCGAGTTCCGTGATCCGCACAACGGATGGCGGCTGCTTGCGTCCGTTGGCATTCCATGGCCCGGCGCCGATCATCTCGACTTCAGCGCGGACGGCAGCTATTTGATGATCTCGTCCGAGTTCTCGGGGGTGGTGGCCAAAGTCGACGTGGTCAACATGAAGCTCGCCGGTTCTGTCCACGTCGGCGGGCTGCCGATCGACGTCAGGCTTTCCCCCGACGGCCGCTACTTCTTCGTCACCAACCAGGGTCGCATGGGCGTCTCGGTGATCGACCCCGTCGCGATGAAGGAGATCCAGTTCATCCCCACCGGCCGCGGGGCCCACGGCCTCCAGGTCTCTCGCGATACGAGGTCTCTTTACGTGTCCAACCGACTCGAGGGATCGTTCTCGATCATCGATTTCGCGACACGGACGGTGGTCGCGAAGTGGTACATCCCAGGCGGCGGAAGCCCGGACATGCTGCAGCTCAACCCTGACGGCACCCAGCTGTGGGCCTCAGGTCGCTACAACGCGTCGGTGTACGTGATGTCGACGGTCACTGGCCAGCTCGTCGCCAAGATCCGCGTGGGATCTCAGGACCACGGCCTGACTTACTTTCCGAACGTCGGTCTCCACAGCCTCGGCCACAACGGTGTCTATCGCTAAAAGGCGCGGGGAAGGACAGGTTGTCCTCCCCCGCGGGACCCTCTCCTCTCCCCCGCGACGCTGGGAGGAGCTTGGAAAACTGGCATGTCTTGGTGACGGCCGGAGTAAATCCGGCCTAAAGCTCCACCAGGCATTGATTTGAAAATAGGTCGCAGCCCGGGTGGGAGCGAGATGCTCCCGATCCGACCTTAGTTCGGGGCTAGCAGCCTAGGAGCCGCGCGATCAGCATCCGCTGCACCTCAGACGTCCCCTCACCGATCTCGTTGATCTTCACGTCACGCCAGTACCGCGCAACGGGATAGTCCTCCATGAAGCCATAGCCCCCGTGGATCTGCACCGCCTGGTCGGCCGCACGCTTGGAAGCCTCTGACGCGTAGAGCTTGCACATCGCGGCGAGCATCCTGGCCTCATCCGACGTCTCGGCTCCGGATCGCATATACGCGGCCGCCGCGCGGTAAACCATCGTTCGAGCGAGCTCAGTCTCCATCGCCATGTCGGCAAGCTTGAACTGCACTGACTGGTGCTTGGAGATGGGGACCCCGAAGGTCCGCCGCTCCTTGGCGTACGCAAGCGATGCGTCGAGACAGGCCTGGGCGAGGCCGACGGACAGCGCGGCGATAGCGATTCGCCCACCCATCAACGTGTGCAGGAACTGCCGGTAGCCGCCGCCCTGCGTGCCGAGGAGGTTCTCCCTCGGCACCGCACAGTCCTCGAAGCTGAGCGGATGCGTGTCGGACGAATGCCATCCGAGCTTGCGGTAGGACGCGAGCACGTGATAGCCCTCCGTCCCCGTGGGGATCATGATCGCGCTGATCTCAGGACGGCCACCATTCGCCTTCCCCGTCACGGCCGTCACCGTCACCCCGGCGGAGATCTCCGTTCCGCAGTTGGTGATGAACTGCTTCGAGCCGTTGATCACCCACGTACCATCACGAATCTCAGCCCGCGTCTTGGTCGCGCCGGCATCGGAGCCGGCCTCTGGTTCGGTGAGGCCGAATGCCCACATCTTGCGTCCCGCGAGCAGCTCCGGCAGCCACCGCTCCTTCTGCTCCTTCGTGCCGAACTCGTAGATGGGCGACGCTCCCAGGCACACTGCAGCTTCGAGCGTGATCCCGACGCCCGTATCCGCCCGCGATATTTCTTCGATCGCAAGGCACAGGGAGAGAAAATCGCCTCCGGCCCCCCCGTACTCCTCCGGGAAGGGAAGGCCGAACAGGCCGAGCTCCCCCATCTGCCGGACGATGTCGTAGCCGAACTTGTGCTCCCGGTCGAGCTCCTCGGCTGCCGGCGCCACAACCTCTCGCGCGAAATCTCGGCAGGTGTCCCGGATCGCCTGCTGTTCAGTGGTCAGGTCGAAGTCCATATGACCAATCGTTGCACGTCGCGCGAGCTACAGCAGTTTCGACATCTCGTATTCGGCCCGGGCCTCGCCTGGGTGAACCGGCTGCCCCACACCCGTGCGCGTAAACCCGCAGCGTTCGTAGAGCCGTTCCGCCACCGCGTTGCCATCCGTCACCCAAAGCGAGACCGAGGTGTAGCCCTCGCGTTTAGCCCAGTCGAGGACCGCGTTGACCAGCCGCGCTCCGATGCCCTGTCCGCGCGCGTGTGGGGCG
>Ga0208848_1000079_pt1 | contig 17715 bp, 19 predicted proteins | sample NGESurshal072012_2_FD_184455 | JGI IMG/M metagenome (GOLD analysis project Ga0208848, IMG submission 184455) | Arctic peat soil microbial communities from Barrow, Alaska - NGEE Surface sample 210-1 shallow-072012 (SPAdes) | ecosystem: Environmental > Terrestrial > Soil > Wetlands > Peat ... | reverse complement strand
GACGCCACATTTCGGATGCGATGCCTGACGCTTCGCGGATCGCGCGATCGACGTCGCCGTCAGTGAGCCGGGCGGCGCGCAGCGCCACGCGGATCGCCTCTGCGAGGAGCGGGCTCACGACCACGGGGAGCCCGCCGGCTTCGTTGAGGCGGGTCAGGTCGGAGTCGTCGCGGAAGCGGCTGCAGGCCCGGTCGAGGGCGTCGACCTCGAGGCCAACCGCCTCACGTGCCGCCTCCAGGGCGTCGGCGTCGGTCACCGCGACCACGACCGTGGTTCCCAGGGCGCGCCACCCTGTGCTGAACACGGGTTACGACCCCCCGGAGACGACAGGAGGGCCGGCCGACACGTTGCCGCCGCCGCCGCCGCCACCACCAAAGCCGGACCCGTCACCGGGCGCCTGCAGCGGTGGGAGAAGACCGGTGTTGGGGTCCGGCGTTGGCGACGTTTGGATCGATTGATTGACGCCGACGGTTCGCCCCGCGAAGGTCCCGGCGGTCACGGCGGCACCGACAAGCGTCAGCGCCCCGGCGGCCACGGCGGACCTCACCGTTATCGAACGGACACGCCGTTGGGCGCGGTCACGGTCGGCCGACGATGACTGCCGCATGGCTGAGAGCGTAGCCGTGATCGCCTTACGGACTCCTGACGCGAAGCTGTGAGTCTGCTTGGAAACCCGGGATCGGCCGCGACGGACGCATGCGCTGGATCAGGCCGCGGCGGCGCCCTCGATGATCTCAGCCAGGCAGTCCAGCGCCGTCGCCAGGGTGACCTCATCGATGACCAACGGGGGCAGGAGCCTGATCACGGTGCGCCCTGCCCCGAGCACCAGGACGCCGCGCCTCTGCGCCTCCGCGATGAGCGGGGCGGCCGGCGCGCGCAGGTCGATGCCGATCATCAGACCCCTCCCGCGCACCTCGCGGACGATCGCCCCGGGCAGCACGGCGAGGCGTTCCATCGCCACAGCCCCGCTGGCGCGGACGCGGGCGCTCAGGGCCGGGTCGGCGAGCAGGCCCACCGTGGCCGCCCCGGCGGCACAGACCAGCGGACTGCCGGCGAAGGTGCTGCCGTGCCCGCCCCGCGGCATGCTCGCCCCGACCGCCTCGGTGCAGACCGTGACCGCCATCGGCAGTCCGTTGGCGATGCCCTTGCCCAGGCAGAGGATGTCGGGCACCACGCCGTCCTGGTCGGCGGCCAGGAACGCCCCGGTGCGGAAGCCCGTCTGCACCTCGTCGGTGACGAGGAGCGCGCCGGCCGCGCTGCAGAGCTCGCGCACGCCGCGCAGGTACCCGTGGTGAGGGACGCGCACCCCGGCCTCGCCCTGGATGGGCTCCACCACGACGGCGGCGACGCGCCCCTCGAGGGCCTCTTCCAGCGCAGTGAGGTCGTCGTACGGGACGTGGACGACGCCGGGGAGCAGCGGGGTGAACGGGTCACGGTACGCGGCCGCCGATGTGAGGCTCAGGGCGCCGAGGGTGCGGCCGTGGTAGCCGCGGTGCATGGCGATGATCCGCGTGCGCCCGGTGGCCACACGGGCCAGCTTGATGGCCACCTCGAGAGCCTCGCTGCCCGAGTTGACGAAGCACACCTGGGTCAGCTCCCGCGGCAGCATGGCGCCGAGCGCCGCGACGAACGCATCGCGCACCGGGCTCCCGAACGACTGATGCGCGCTCGGCAGCAGTGCCGCCTGTTCGGTGATCGCCGCCGTGACCGCGGAGTGAGCGTGGCCGAGCACGTTGACGCCGTAGTTGCTGACCAGGTCGATGTACTCGCGCCCGGTCGCGTCGACCAGGGTCGAGCCGTGGCCGCTCACCAGGCTGATGCCGCGGCCGGCATGCAGCGACATCGGACGCAGCGCACCGCCGCCGACGGTGGGGACGGTGGATGCCGCCATCACACGGCCACCACGGCCGACCGCGTGAACCAGCTGCCCGCACCGGCGAGAGCCGCCTGGAGTGGGTGGGCGCCGCGACCGTCGCAGAGCCCCACCGAGCCCACCCCGCCGGACAGCGCCCGCCCCACGGCGGTGAGCTTGACGCGGGCGCGGCCCTGCGCCGACCCGGCCAGCCCGGCCAGGTCGTCCGCGCAGGCACGGTCCACGGTGCTCGACGGGTCGGCCGCGTCGGCGAGAAAGCCGGCGGTGTCGGAGGCGATGACCAGCCGCTCGGCGCCCATCGCAATGGCCACCTCGGCGGCGAGACGGTCGCCGTCGACGTTGATCGGGGTGCCATCGTGACCGAGCGCCGGCGGGCACAGCACGGGCAGCAAGCCGCCCTGCAGCAGTGTGTGCAGCAGCGTGGTGTCGACCTGCTCGATGCTGCCGGTGTGGTCGCCGTGGAGCACCAGCGTCCGGCCATCCTCGCGGACGCGGAGGTCGGCGCGACGCCGGCCGCGCACCATGCCGCCGTCCATCGCCGCCAGTCCCACGGGCGCCACGCCGCGCCAGAGCAGCTGCTCGACGAGGCGCTTGTTGGCCTGGCCGCAATAGGCCATCAGGAACTGGTCCATGGCGGCGTCGTCGGTGTACCTGCTGGTCGCGCCCGCGACCGAGGTGACGAAACGGGGAGGAGTGCCGAGCCGCACCGCCAGGTCGTCGAGGATGCGGTGGGCGCCGTGGACGACGATCAGTGGCGCGCCGAAGGCGGCGATGTCGTCGAGAAGACCGGAGGGATCCGTGAGGCTGCCGCCGATCTTGACCACCAGGGGAGCGCGGGTCATGTGGGGTACAGCCCCGCAAAGTCCAGCCCCGCGCATTCGTCGAGGCCGGCGCGGACGTTGAGCGCGTGCACCGCCTGCGCCGCGCTGCCCTTGCCGAGGTTGTCGATCGCCGCCATGACCACCACGCGCGCGCCGTGGGGATCGCGCTCAAAGCCGACATCGCAGAAGTTGGTGCCGGCGAGGAGCTTGGGCTCGGGGTAGCGATGGATCCCGCGTGTCTCGGTGATGACCCGCACGAAGGGCTCGGCGAGGTAGCGGTCGCGGAAGATGGCGCGCAGCGCGCGGTCGTCGACGCCGGCGTCGGCGAGCGGGACATGCGCGGTCACGAGCACACCGCGTACGGCCTCGACCGCGGTCACCGAGAGGGCCACGTTGTCGAGCCCCGTCTCCTGGACGATCTCCGCTGTGTGGCGATGACCGGTGGGCGCGAACGAACGCATTGCGCCGCTGCGGTGGGGATGATGCGACGAGCTGCTCGGCTGCGCGCCCGCCGCCGAGGACCCCACCTTGGCGTCGACGATCAGCGGCCGGCTCGTGTCGACCACCCCGGCGGCCGCCAGCGGCAGCAGGGCGAGGATCGCGGCGGTGGCGACGCATCCACCGGTGGCAAGCAGGTCGGCGTTGCGGATGCGCGGCCTGTCGATCTCGGGGAGCGCGTACACAGCGGTGTCGAGAAGCTCGGGTCGGGCGTGCTGTCTTCCATACCAGCGCTGGTAATCGCCGCGGTCGCGCAGCCGGAAGTCGGCGGAGAGGTCCACCACCACCGGGGCGTGGCCGCGGAGCTCGTCGATGATCGCCTCCGAGTCGCCGTGGGGGAGCGCCGCGAAGACCGCGTCGCACCCCGGCAGGGCGCTCCGGGTTGTGAAACGCAGTGACGAGCGCCCGCGAAGCACCGGGTGCGTGTGGTGCACGTAGTGGCCGGCGAGACGCTCGCTCGTCGCCGCGACCACGTCGACGCCGCGGTGTGCGACGAGCAGGCGGAGCAGCTCACCCCCCGTGTACCCGGCGGCGCCCACGACAGCGACCCGGAGGCGACTCGGTGCGGCGTTGATCATCACAGCGCTCGCAGCGCGGCCTCGAGCACGTCCGTGCCCGTCCGCAGCTCGGCGATGTCGATGGATTCGCGGGGGGTGTGGTCGAGGGCGCAGTCGCCCGGCCCGTACACCGCGGCCGGGCACTGCCAAGCCGGGAGCACGACGTTGAGGTCGGACGTTCCCGTCTTGGTCGTGTAGCGCGGGCGCCCGCCGGACGCGCTGATGGCACGGGCCAGGGCGCGCACCGCGGGGTTGCTCCGCGACACCGCGACCGCCTCGCATGAGCTGTGGACCGCGATGGTGGCGTCTCCCAGCAGCGCCGCGGCGCTGCCCAGGACGTCGTCGACGGCGGCGCCGAGGGGGATGCGTAGCTCGATGCCCGCGGTGGCGCTCTCGACGCCGCCCGCGCCTTCCACCGTGAGCGCGTTGACGCGCACCTGGACACGGTCGACGGCGCGCCCCGCCGTGCCGGCGAGGTCGCTGCGCAGCGCGGCCAGCGCGTCCACCAGGCGGTCGGCGGCACCGGCCTCGGGACCGGCGTGGTGGGCCGCGCCACGGGTCACGGTCGCCGACAGCCTGACGCAGCCGCGGTAGCCGGTGGTGATCGTGTCCCAGCCGCTCGGCTCGAGCACGATCAGAGCTGCGGGTGGGACGCCGTTGCGGAGGTGGCGAGCGCCGAGCGACGCCCCCTCCTCATCGCAGGCGGCGATGACCACCACGGGCCGATCGGCTCGCCGCTCCAATCGCGACGTGGCGGCGAGGGCGGCTGCGAGCGGCCCCTTGGCGTCCACCGCGCCGCGGCCGTGGAGGCGTCCCTCCGCAAGGCGCACCGGGATGTCTCCCGGCACCGTGTCGAGGTGGCCGAGCAGCACGACCGCGCCGGCCGGGTCGCCGCCGCCCCAGGTCATCCGGACGTTGCCGGCGGCGTCGCGCGCGACATCGAATCCCGCATCGCCCGCCAGGGCGGCGACGCGGGCGGCGGCGGCGTCGACCGCGCCCGTCGGCGAGGGGATGCGGAGCAGGTCGTCGAGGAGGGCCGCGGGGTCGAGCGCGGTGCCGACGGCGAGGCTCACGCTCACGCGTTCACCGCCAGGGCCATCGGCGCTGGAGGGGCGCCCAGCCGAGCGGCGGCCACGAAGTGGTCGACGATGCGCCCGGCGATGTCGACACCCGTGACATCGACCGAGTTGCGGAATTCCATGGTGTGGTTGACCTCGCTGACCAGCAGGCGCTCCCCGTCCTCGAGGAGGTCGACGGCGAGCACACCGCCGCCGACGGCCACAGCCGCGCGCAACGACAGCTCGGCGATCTCGGCGCTGACCGGCCGGTTGCGAGTGCTCGCGCCTCGCGCGGTGTTGGTCACCCAGTGCTCTGACACCCGCTCGATGGCGCAGAGCACCTCGCTGCCGGCGACGAACACACGGATGTCGCGACCCGGCTTGGCGATGTGCTCCTGGACGTAGAAGACGTGGTGAGCCACCGAACCGAGGGTCGCCTTGTGCTCGAGGAGCGCCTCGGCGGCGTCGCGGTCGTTGACACGGGCGACGAGCCGGCCCCACGAACCCACCGGCGGCTTGATCACGGCGGGGTAGCCCACGGCTTCGATCGCCTCCAGGGCGCCGGCCACGGAGAAGGCGACGATGGTGCGCGGCACCGGGACACAGGCGGCGCTGAGCAGCGACGTGGTCACCACCTTGTCGGAGCAGTTGACGACGACCTCGTGCGCGTTGACGGCGACCACGCCGCGGTCCTCGAGCAGGCGCAGGGCGGCGAGCGCGTGGGACAGCTGCAGGGAGCGATCGAGGACCGCGTCCCAGGCGGGCACGGCGCGGTGGGTGTCGACCAGGAGGCGACGCACGTCGACCAGCTCCACGTCGACGTGGCGGCGTGCGAACGCATCGAGAAGCATCTTCTCCTCGACGCGCACCCGCGAGGCGAGCATGGCGAGGCGCGGCTCACTCACCCCAGTCCTCCTCCTCGGGAGGCGCGAGCACGAGCACGGGCGGTCGCAGCGCACTCACCTCGAGGTCGGCGCCGCAGTCCGGGCAGGGCACCACCTCGCCGACGACGGTGTCGTCGTCGCATGGGACGGTGGCCTCGCATTCCGGGCACTGGGCGCTCATCACACCGGCGCCTCTTCGAGGGTGGCCCAGCCGGCGCCGCGGACCAGCTCGACGAGGCCACCCGCCTCGGCGATGCGCATCGCCAGCGCGCTGGGCGGCTCGCCTGCGAAGGTGCGGCCGGCGCTGCTCACAGTGCCGGTGCGGGTGTCGACCTCGACCTCGTCGCCGTCGGCGATGGCCGCCACGGCCTCGCCGCAGCGGATCACCGGGAGGCCGATGTTGACGGCGTTGCGCGCGAAGATCCGGGCGAAGCCCACCGCCACGACGGCCACGACGCCGTTGGCGCGGATTGACACCGGGGCGTGCTCGCGCGAGGAGCCGCAGCCGAAGTTGCGCCCCGCCACGATGACGTCACCTGGCCGAACGTTCTCCGCGAACTCGGGGCGCGCCTCGCACAGGCAGGCCCTGGCCAGCGCGTCCGGGTCGGTTGTCAGGTTGAAGCGCCCCGGCATGATGGCATCCGTCGAGATGCCGTCGCCGAGCACCCATGCGCGTCCCATCAGTGGTGCCTCCGAGGGTCGGTGATGCGCCCCGCCACGGCGGTTGCGGCCGCCACGGCAGGACTGGTCAGGTAGATCTCCGCGTCGGGGCTGCCCATGCGCCCGGGGTAGTTGCGGTTGCTGGTGGAGACGACGCGCTCGCCCGCGGCGACGACGCCGTGCTGGCGTCCCAGGCAGGGCCCGCAGCCGGGGTTCATGACCAGCGCGCCGGCCTCGATGATGGTCTCGATCCAACCGCGGCGCAGCGCCTCGGTGTAGATGCGCCGCGATGCCGGCACCACGACCGTTCGCGTGTTGGGGTGGACGGTGCGCCCGGCGAGGTAGCCGGCCACCACCTCCATGTCCTCGAGGCGACCGTTGGTGCAGCTGCCGATGTACACCTCGTCGATCGGGGTGCCCTCCACGTCGCCGATGTCGTGGACGTTGTCCGCGGCCGGGGGCATGGCCACCTGCGGCTGCAGGTTGCTCACATCGACATGGAGGACATCGGCGTAGTGCGGTGAGCGCGGGCGTGGGATGGGCACCCCATCGACCGGGCTGCTGCCGGCGAGGGTGGTGTCGTCGACCTCGCACAGCCCGGCCTTGCCGCCCATGTCCGCGCTGAGGTTGGCAAGGGTCAGGCGCTGGTCGAGCGTCATCCGTTCCACGGTCTCGCCACCCCACTCGACGGCCATGTAGTCGGCGCCGTCCCCGCCGATGCGACCGAGCACGTGGAGCGCGACATCCTTGGCGGTGAGTGGCGCTGCCAGCTCACCGGCGACCTCGATGCGCAACGTCTCCGGGACCCGGAACCAGGTGCGCCCGGTGGCCAGGATCACGCCGACATCGGTGCTGCCCATGCCGGTGGAGAAGCAGCCCAATGCCCCGTACGTGGTGCTGTGCGAGTCGGCGCCCACCACGATCCCGCCGGGGCGGGCGTAGCCGCGCTCCACCATGATGATGTGGCAGATGCCCTCCGCGAAGAGGTTGCGGACGGCATGGTCGGCCGCGAAACGGCGGATGCGCACGTGCAGCTCGGCGGCGGCGACGGTGGCTGCCGGCATGACGTGGTCGAAGACGAGCACGACCCGTCCGGGATCGTGGAGCGGCATGCCCATGCGTTCGAAGGCCTCGATGGCGAGCGGCGCGGTGACGTCGTGGGCGAATGCGCAGTCGACGGGGGCGACGACGGTGTCACCCGCGACGACCTGGCGGCCGAGGCGGTTGGAGATGATCTCCTCGACGAGCGTTCCCATGTCGTCAGGCCCCCGCCGACGCGCGCAGCATCTCGTCGACCTCGTCGTCGTAGAGGAGGCGTTCACCGGCGTGGCGCTTGACCTCGGCGGTCACGCGCAGCAGCCAGCCCTCATCGCCGTCGATGCCCAGGGAGGTGGCACGCTCGCGCAGGGCGTGGCGTCCCACCAACTGGTGGGCGACGAGCACGCGGCGCTCGATGCCGAACTGCTCAGGCGGGAACGGCTCATACGTGCGTGGATCTCGAAGCACCGCGTTGGTGTGGATCCCCGCCTTGTGGTGGAAGGCGAATGGCGCTGTGATCGGCGACGTGAAGGGAATCTCCAGCCCGATGATGCCCGCCACCATCTGGTCGATGGCGGTGAGCTGGTCGAGGCGGTAGCCGGCGACCAGGCCGGGTTGCACGGTGAGCAGACGCGCCACCAGCCCGGACAGCGACACGATGCCGTTGCGCTCGCCGATGCCGAGCACCGTCGTGTCGATGTGCGTGGCGCCGGCCTCGAGCGCGGCCAGGGCGTTGGCGACGGCACAGCCGGTGTCATTGTGGGCGTGGAACTCGATGTCGCAGTCGACGGCGGCGCGGACCTCGGCGACGAGGGCCGCGACCTGCGATGGCGTGGCCACCCCCACGGTGTCGGCGAGGCCGACGCGGTCGACGCCCAGAGCCGCGACGGCGCGATGGATGCGCAGCAGGTCGGCCGGGTCGGTGCGGAATGCGTCCTCGCAGCTGAAGCGCACCTCGACACCGGCCTCCCGGGTGAGCTCGATGCACACCGCGGCCGCCTCGACGATCTCGTCGACGCTGAGCCCGTGGGAATGCGTGCGCAGCCATGACGAGGTTCCGAAGAGCAGGTCGACACCGCCGACTCCGCAATCGATGGCGAGGCGAACGTCGTCGGGGACGCAGCGGGTGTGGGTGAGCACCGTCGCGCTGAGGGGCAGCGCGGCAATCTCGCGGCAGGACTGCGCAGCCTGCGGCGAGGCCACCGGGCTGGTGACCTCGATGTACTCGACGCCGAAATCGTCGACGGCGTGCGCGATCTGGCGGCGCTGGTCGGGTGTGAAGTTGGCGGCGGCGAACTGTTCTCCCTCGCGGAGGGTGGATTCGATGATGGCCAGCCGGGGAATGGGCATTTGAAATCAGTCCGATGTGGGGAAGTGGATGGGCAAAAAGAAAAGAGGACCCCCGCGGGGATCCTCTTTGTGCTCGGTGTTGCTTGCTGAGCTTGCGGTCAGCGTGCGACGTCGCGCGGCACGTCAGGTTTCCCGGCGGGGAACGACGGTGCCATCGCTTTCTGGGCGACAGGGGACATCTGCATTGCGCTGCGCAGCGTAACCGCCGACTGCGGATTTCGTCAACCAGGAGCGCGCCCGAACCCTGCGCTGGGTCACGCCGGCAGGGCCGCGACCACCGCAGTCGTGACCTCGGCGGTCGCCGCCGTGCCTCCGAGGTCGCGGGTCAGGACCGCGTCGGCGATGACGCGGTCGACGGCGGCGCGGACACGGGCGGCGGCATCGGAGTGGTGCAGGGAGTGCTCGAGGAGCAGGGCCACGCTGAGGATCGCGCCGATGGGATTGGCGATGCCGCGGCCGGCGATGTCGGGGGCGCTGCCGTGCACCGGTTCGTACATGGCGGGCCCAGGCTGTGCGGCGGCGGGCAGGCTCGCCGACGGCAGGACGCCGATGGAGCCGCTGAGGGCGGCGGCGAGGTCGCTGAGGATGTCGCCGAAGAGGTTCTCGGCGAGCACCACGTCGAGGTCGCGGGGTCGCTGGACGAGGCGCAGGGCGAAGCTGTCGACCAGCGCGTGCTCGAGGGCGACGTCGGGATGGGCGCGACCGACATCGGTGACAACCTCCCGCCAGAGCCGGCTGCTGGTGAGCACGTTGGCCTTGTCGACGGAGACCACCCGGGTGCGCCGGGTGCGCGCCAGGTCGAATGCGGCTGAGGCGACGCGCTCGATCTCCGCGCGTGAGTACGTCATGGTGTCGAAGGCACGTTCCTCGGGCCCCTCGCCGGCGCGACCCCTCTCGCCGTAGTAGATGCCGCCGGCCAGCTCACGGACGACGACCAGGTCGCACCCGCGCACCACGTCGGCACGGAGGCTGCTGCGTTCCTCGAGGCCGGGGTGGACGCGGACGGGGCGGAGGTTCACGCACAGCCCGAGCGAGCGTCGCAGGCGGATCAGCGCCGAGCCCGGCCGGGCGTCACCGGTGAGGTGATCCCAGCGCGGGGCGCCGCTGGCGCCGAAGAGGATCGCGGTGCTCTGCCGGCACCGCTCGAATGTCTCCGGTGAGATCGCCGCGCCCTCCGCCTCAAAGGCGGCGCCGCCGACGAGGCGTTGCTCAACCGCGATCGAAATGCCGCCGGCGTGGCAGGCCGCGTCGAGCACCTCCAGAGCGGCGGATGTGACCTCCGGTCCCACCCCGTCGCCGGGCAGGACGACGATGCGGGCCGCCTCGGCTGCGCTCACCGGGCGGGCGATGCCGTCATGGCACCGGCCGCAGCGTGAGAGGCGCCGCGTCCGCGGCGTCCGCGGCCGTCTCGCTGAGAACGCCGGTGGCCGCCAGGCGGCTGAGGACATAGTCCTGGCGCTGCTTGGCCATGGTGGGGTTTCGGAACGGGTCGAGCAGGCTCGGGGCCTGGGGCAGACCGGCAAGCATGGCGGCCTGTGCCCAGGTCAGCCGGTCCACCGGCACTCCGAAGTAGCCCATGCTGGCGGCCGCGATCCCGTAGTAGCCGTGGCCGTAGTACACAACGTCGACATACATGCTCAGGATGGCCGCCTTGGTGTAGTGGCCCTCCAGCTTGAGGGCGAGCGCGGCGTCGATGACGCTGCTGCTGAAGCCGGAATCATTGACGGTGTAGAGGTTCTTGGCGAGTTGCTGGTCGAGGGTGCTGCCGCCGAGGTCGACGCCGGTGATGCGCCCCCACAGGCCCCGCAGCGCTCCCAGCGTGTCGATGCCGTGGTGGCTGTAGAAACGCTCGTCCTCGGCGGCGACCGTCGCCAGCGCGATCCTGTCCGTGGCCACGACGCTCACCGGGTGGGTGTGATGCGAGGCGTCCAAGGCGGCGACGCGAGCCGAGGCGTCCACGACAGAGGGTGTGAGCAGCTCGGTCAGCGCCAGGCCGCCACAGGCCACGACGAGGACTCCGAGCAGCGCTCGGATGAGCCGCCTCGGCCAGCGCCGGCGCCGAGCCGCCGGTCGTATCGATGGTGGCTGAGGCGGCGCCGGCGCCGGGGTCGCACTGCTCTCATCACGCAGCGTCAACGGCTCTTTCACGTGGACCACGGGATGAGGGTATCCCGGGGCGCCCAACACCGGCCCGCGCCGAGTGTCAACGCCGGCGGCCCGGCCGGTTGGTGAGAATGGCCCGGTGAATGCGCCGGCCCGGCCGCCGCTTGCCCGCGCGGTCGCCGCGCTGATGATCTCCGCGGCGCTGGCCGGCTGCACCACCGGTGTCTCCTCCCGTCCGACGGCCGTCCCCACGGTGCCACCGCGGGCAACCGCGATCGCGGCCATCCCACCGCCAACGCCGTCTCCAACCCCCGCGGTGACCCTGGCCAGCTGCGCGGCCGCGGTCGACCGCGGAGCCCTCCACGTGGTGCACCGCTTCGCCACGTCACCTGACGATGTCGCTGTCGACGTCGCCAACCGGATCTGGGTCACGGCCAGGGAGGCCAACCTGCTGACCACCCTCAACCCGGACGGAAGCCCGGTCAGCACGCAGACGGTCGCCGGTGGACCCGAGGGCATCGCCGTCGACGCCTCCGGCGTGTACGTGGCCCAGCAGAACGTCAACGCCATCGCCGTGGTGACGCCGGCCACGCGCACGCTGGTGACCTTCCCCAACCGAACCGGCAACGCCGGCATCGACGGTATCGCCGTCGGGTCGGGCGGACAGTTGCTGTTGCCGGACAGCCCGACCGGCCAGCTGTTCAGCGTGCCCCTGCAGCAAGCTGCTGCGCCGCACCTTGTGGCGACAGGGTTGGGCCGGCCGGTGGATGCGACCACCGACCCCGCCGGCGACATCGTCGTCGCGAGTGAATCCACCCCCGCCCTGGTGGTGCTCTCCGCGAGCGGGGGACGGCGGACGCTGGGGCACTTCGCCGACCTCGATGAGGTGGTGGAGCACGCCGGCCTTCTCTATGTCACCGAGCTGGATCGCCACGATGTCGTCGCCGTCGACCCGGTCTCTGGGGCGTCGACGCCCATCGCGGTCAACCTGCCCGCTCCCCAGGGCCTGGCGGTCACAGCCGCAGGGACGTTGGAGATCGTCGATGCCACCACCCACGCTCTGTACTCGTTGCCGGCCTGCGGGGTGACCGGGTGATCCGGCGATCACGGCGCGCGGTGCTCAGCGCGTTGGGTCTGGCCTGGCTGCTCACCTCGTGCTCATCACTCCCGCAGCCGGTGGCGCAGCACGTCGCGCCAAGCCAGCCGGGCCTGCAGCGCCCGCCGGCCTCGCCATCGGCACCGCTCGGCCACGCAGGGTTCCTGCTGCCCGGCGCCGGGGCAGGCCTGCCCGCACTCGCGCCGGGGGTGCCGTTCATCGGCCACCTGCTCATCGCAGAGAGCAGCAGCCACAGCCGCATCCTCGAGATCGACCCCAGCGGCGCTGTGACGTGGGCACTCACAACCACCGCGCCGCCCCTTGGGCGTCCGCTCGGACCGCCCGACGATGCCTTCTACACCGTCGACGGCTCGGCCATCGTCGCCAACTCGGAGGAGGGGCAGGAGGCGATGGCCGTGAACCGGCTGACCGGTGCGGTGATCTGGCAGGCGGGCTCTCTCTTCCGCCGTGGTGGCGACCTCACCCAGTTCAACAACCCCGACGACGCCGTGCCCGCGGCCGATGGGTCGGTATGGCTGGCCGACATTCGCAACTGCCGGATCCTCCACCTCGACGGCTCCACGGGGGCGGTGATGACCGTGCTCGGCGGCCACGGGTGCGCTCACAATCCGCCACGTCAGTTCTCCGAGCCGAACGGCGCCTTCCCCACCGCCGGCGGGTCACTGGTGGTCACCGAGATCAGCGGCAGCCGGGTCACCTGGTTGAACGCGGACGGCACGGTGCGCTGGAGCCACCGGGTGCCGGTCGGCTACCCGTCGGATGCCATGGCGTACCCCGACGGCTCCGTGCTTCTCACCGACTACTCCAGCGTCGGCTCCGTCCTTCGCGTGGGCGCCGATGGGACCGTGCTGTGGCGGTACTCGCCGCGAGGAGCGGCCCAGCTCGACCACCCGTCGATCGCCATCCCCCTGGCCAGCAACCGGGTCGCCATCTGCGACGACTACGACAACCGCATCGTCATCGTCGACCCCACCACCTCGACGGTTGTCTGGCAATGGACAGGGGACGCGACGCATCGCCTGCTCCGTCCCGACGGGCTCGATTACCGGCCCTCCTGAGGCGCGGGCGTGGCCTTGCGCTCGTGGCACGGCCCTCGCCACACTGCGAGCGATGACGGTCGCCGGGAGGTCCGCCTCCGAGCTCTACCAGCGCTACCTCAACCTCAGCCCCGTCGCCGGGGTCGAGCCCATCACCGTGGAGCGCGGCCGGGGCGCGGAGCTCTGGGACGTCGACGGCCGCCGCTACCTTGACTGCTTCGCGGGCATCTCGGTGGTGAGCACCGGGCACTCCCACCCACGGGTGGTGGAGGCGGCTCGCGAGCAGATGGAGCGGTTCATCCACTGCGGCAGCCTCCTCTACGAGGTGCCGGTGGTGGGGGAGCTGGCCGCGCGGCTTGCCCAGGTGTCGCCGGGAGCGCTGCAGAAGACCTTCTTCTCCAACAGCGGCGCCGAGGCGGTTGAGGGAGCGATGAGACTGGCTCGGGCCTTCACCGGGCGGACCGAATTCATCGCCCTGGAGACGGGCTTCCACGGGCGTACCAACGCGACCCTGGCGGTCACCGGCAACCGCAAGCGCAAGCAGCACGGCGGCCCGTACCTGGGCGGCGTCGCTTTCGCGCCCGCCCCGCACCTCACCCGCTGCCGCGTCTGCGGTGGGGCGTGCACGCTGCGCTGCGCTGATGCGGTCGAGGACGTCATCAACTACCACACCTCAGGCAACGTGGCGGCGTTCATCGCCGAGCCTGTGCTCGGCGAGGCGGGCATCGTCGTGCCCCACCCCGACTACTTCCGGCGCGTCAAGGAGATCCTCGACCGCCACGGCATCCTGCTCATCGTCGACGAGGTGCAGACCGGCTTCGGGCGAACCGGGCGCATGTTCGGCATCGAGCATTTCGGCGTGGAGCCCGACATCATGGCCATGGCCAAGGGAATCGCCAGCGGCTTCCCGCTCGGAGGCTTCATCGCCCGCCCGGAGATCGCCGACGCCTTCCAGCCGGGCGAGCACCTCTCCACGTTCGGCGGCAACCCAGTGTCCTGCGCCGCGGCGGTGGCGACGCTCGACGTCATCGAGGACGAGCGCCTGTGCGAGAACAGCGCGCGCCTCGGCCAGTGGCTGCTCGCCAAGCTCGAGACGGTGGCGGCGCGTCAGCCGGCGATCGCCGAGGTGCGCGGCAAGGGCCTGATGGTGGGCATCGAGCTCGCCGACCGTGGCGGCGCCACGACGGCCGCGCAGCAGGCGGTGCAGATGCGCGCCGCCTGCCGAGAGCGGGGGCTGATCATCGGCATCGGCGGTTTCTTCGGCAACGTGCTGCGCATCCAGCCGCCGCTGGTGATCACCGAGGAGCAGCTGGGGTCGGCTGTGGCCACGCTCGACGAGGCGCTCACCGCGACTGCATGAAGCAGATCACCCACTGGATCGACGACGGCCGCGTGGCCGGGACCTCGGGAAGACAGGGGCCGGTGTTCAACCCGGCGACCGGCGCGCAGACCGCTGTCGTCGACCTGGCTTCGGCGGCCGAGCTGGACGCGGCCGCGGAGAGTGCTGCCGGCGCGTTCCCGGCGTGGCGCGCGACCTCACTGTCGGCGCGTTCCGAGATCCTCTTCCGCTTTCGCGACCTGGTCGACTCGCACCGCCAGGACATCGCCCGGTTGATCACGGCAGAGCACGGCAAGGTGCTCTCCGACGCACTCGGCGAGGTGGCGCGCGGGCTGGAGAACGTCGAGTTCGCCTGCGGCGTGCCCCACCTCCTCAAGGGAGGGTTCTCCGAGCAGGTGTCGCGCGAGGTCGACGTGTACTCGATCCGCCAGCCGCTCGGGGTCGTGGCCGGGATCACGCCGTTCAACTTCCCCGCCATGGTGCCGATGTGGATGTTCAGCAACGCCATCGCCTGCGGCGACTGCTTCATCCTCAAGCCGAGCGAGAAGGACCCCTCTCCGTCTCTCCTCTTCGCCGAGCTATGGCACGAGGCCGGCCTGCCCGCCGGTGTGTTCTCCGTGGTCAACGGCGATCGCGAGGCGGTGAACCGCATCCTCGAGCACCCCGGCGTCGCCGCGGTGTCGTTCGTGGGCTCGACCCCGATCGCGCGCCACGTGTACGAGACGGGCACACGCAACGGCAAGCGCGTCCAGGCGCTCGGCGGCGCCAAGAACCACATGGTGGTGCTCCCCGACGCGGACGTCGACATGGCCGCGGACGCCGCGGTGTCGGCAGGCTACGGCTCGGCGGGGGAGCGCTGCATGGCGGTGTCGGCTGTGGTCGCCGTCGGGGACGTCGCCGACCGGCTGGTGGACGCCATCGCTCGGCGAATCCCGTCGGTCACGATCGGCCCGGGCGATGACCCCGATTCGCAGATGGGCCCCCTGGTGACCCGCGAGCACCGCGACCGGGTGGCGTCGTACCTCGACGACGCCGCGCTCGGCGGAGCCCGGGTGGTGGTGGACGGTCGCTCCCAGAGCTTCGAGGGCGATGGATTCTTCCTCGGCGCCTCCCTTGTCGACGCGGTCACCCCGGGCACGCGCGTCTACGACGACGAGATCTTCGGGCCGGTGCTCTCCGTGGTCCGCGTGGCGACGTACGAGGATGCGGTGCGCCTGGTCAACGACAGCCCCTACGGCAACGGGGTTGCCATCTTCACCCGCGACGGTGGGGCGGCGCGCAGGTTCCAGTTCGAGGTGCAGGCGGGGATGGTGGGCGTCAACGTGGCCATCCCGGTGCCCGTCGCCTACTACAGCTTCGGTGGCTGGAAGGCGTCGCTCTTCGGCGATACGCACATGTACGGGCCGGACGGCATCCACTTCTACACGCGGACCAAGGTGGTCACGTCACGCTGGCCCGATCCCAGCACCAGCCGGGTCGACCTGGGCTTCCCTCAGAACAGCTGAGGGCGTCAGCCCGCCGGCGCCGGCTCTGCGGCGGCCGGCTCAGCCACGGGGGCGCGGAGGATGCTGTCGAGCAGGCCGGGGCAGGCTGCCTCCAGCTCCGCACGGCGAAGGCTGGTGAGCTTGCGGGTGCCGTCGACGCGCATCTCGATGATCCCGGCCTCGCGGAGCACGCGCATGTGGTGGCTCAGTGTCGACTTGGTCACCGAGGTGACCAGGCTGCCGCACGGACGCGGGCCCGGGGAATTGGCGAGGTCACGGACCACGTCGAGACGGACGGGGTCGGCGAGCGCCTGGAGCAGTTCGGTGATGCCCGCCACGGGACGTGGGGCCAGCTGGCTGCTGTCGTAGGAGACCCCCTCCGGGATCTCCGTCACCCATGGCATTGTTTGACACCCATCGAACTAATAAGGTACGATCCCGATCGAACAATACCACAACGGAGGACCTGACATGAGTGAAACCGCCACCCAGCAGGCAGCCGCGCCCGTGGCCCCGGACGACAGCGAGAGCATGTCCACAGCCCAGGTCACGACCTTCCACCACCTTCATTTCGATCCCCGGGCGCGCACCTGGCGCGGCCCGACCGAGGTCGTTCTCGGCCCGGTGGGCATCGAGCAGGACGAGGCCGCGACCGACCCGAGGGCCGCATGAGGGTACGCCTGGGCGTTCCCGCCGGCTGACGTCACAGACCGTGGCGTGTGCCGGTGGGGTCGGGGTGCTCGAGGAAGGTGAAGAGCCGAACGCCGCGGAGGTAGGGCTGCGGAGGTGCCGTCAACCGGTGCACCCCGACGCCGAACTGGCGCCCGTCCAGGCCCGTCTCCAGTGAGACGAGCTCGAAGCCGGCGTCGCGGAACCAGCCGTCAACCGCAGGCAGCAGGTCGGGGTCGCGCGGGTAGCGCGTCCAGATCACCGTCGCCCCAGGGGCGCACAGGCTGGACAGCGCGCCCACCGTGCCGTGGATATCGGCGTCGGTGATGTTGCCGAAGACACCGCACACAAGAAGGAGGTCGGCCGGCACCAGCCGCTCGTAGGCGCTGGTGGAGGAGGCGTCGGCCCGGACCACCTCGACGCCCGTCAACCCCGCGACATCCGCTGTCGTACGGGCCCGGTCGACATTGCGTTCGTCCAGCTCGACAAGATGGGCGGTGACGTCCACCCGTCGCGGATGGTCGACGAGCACCTCGAGCAGGTCGCGGCCCTGGCCGGCACATATGCTGACCACCCGGATCGGTCCGGGCGGCCACGCAGCCAGGGCGCGGCGGATGTCCGCTTGGACAGCGGCGAGGCGCAGCTGCAGCGGTGAACCGGCTTCGTCATAGGGGCGATGCCACGCCAGCCAGTCCTTGGACATGACCGCAGCCTACGGCTGCGGCGCGCCACCCCGTGGGATTGGCCGCGTCCCCTATATCGGCTGTCCGACAGTGCGGGCAGCGTTCCGGGTGTTACCGAGCCAGAGAACCGCCGCACACACCAGCGCCATCAGCACAAGCACGGCGAAGGAGTACGCGGCGACGCTTGCGTAGCCTCCGTTGACGGGGTTCAGAAACGGATACGGGTACAGTCCGCTGATCGAGCCGCGGATGAGCGTGTAGACGATCCAGGCGAGCGGGAAACTCAGCCAGAGGAGCCCGTGGTGAACGCTCAGCCGCTCCACGGGTGCGCCCAGCAGCCAGTCGGCAAGGAGCACCAACGGCATCAGTTCGTGGACAACGGTGTTGACCCACGGTATGGCGGTGTCGACGTCGGTGCCGCTGAGCAGAAGCGTGAACACAATCCCCGTGACGGCCATGTAGACGACGGCGGCACCACGCAGGACATCGAGCCTCAACGGATGGTTCGCACGCGAGGGTGCGGCGCAGACCAGGAGCAGCACTG